>Ga0208544_10000219_pt1 | contig 47478 bp, 50 predicted proteins | sample DEB08_DNA_9_FD_184526 | JGI IMG/M metagenome (GOLD analysis project Ga0208544, IMG submission 184526) | Aqueous microbial communities from the Delaware River and Bay under freshwater to marine salinity gradient to study organic matter... | ecosystem: Environmental > Aquatic > Marine > Coastal ... | reverse complement strand
GATGTTTGAAGATTTTATCTTCAAACCAATATTCTTTAGGTTTTTAACCTAATTAGCTTTAAAAAACATCTAAATTAAATCGTTAACCTGACGGCTATGGATTGCATCTTCAAACCTATATTTTATGCCGATAGCTATCGGCATCAGGTTTTACTAGCCGATTACATATTATAAAAACGACTTTTCGTTCACCCTATCTTTTATATAGAAACCCTTTTCATTTTTACTTTTTTATCGGCTTGACCATTGGCACTAAACACGGTCTTTTTAGTTAAAATATTCGCAATTGCACCTTCCAGATTCACACCTGCATAACGTGCTTTTATTTCGGCTACACTTCCTTTAAAATAAACTTTTCCTTCTAATAAAAACACAATTTCATCTGCCATTTCTTCTACAAAACTCATAATGTGAGTCGTAATTAGAATCGTTTTCCCTTTTGCCCTTTCTTGCCGAATCAAGTTTTTTAATTTTATCATGGCCACAGGATCTAAACCAGTAGTCGGTTCGTCCAGCATCATGATGGCATTATCGTACATAAAGGCTTGCACTAAATTTACTTTTTGGCGAGTGCCCCCTGATAAAGTACCTAAACGTTTGTCCAAAAAAGGTGCTAATTCAAATAATTCAATTAACGCTGCATCGTTTGCTTTTCGACCTCTGATGTCTTTTATCATCTCTAATAGTTCCCGAACCAATAAATTTTCTGGAAAACGAGCAATTTGGGGTAAATAATCTAGGTAATTGCGATAAGCCCATTCACCCAAAATGTTATGTTTGTTGATAGTAATTTGCCCTTTATCGGGGATTACCATACCTAGCATACATTTAATCAGCGTCGTTTTTCCAGAACCATTAGGCCCTAAAACTGCCGTAATACCAGATTTATCAAAATCTAAATTGATACCCTTGAGGACTTCATTTTTACCAAAGGCCTTTTGTAAATTATTGACTTGGAGCATTTTTTATTATTTTTCCGTTTCGTAATTCCATTCCACATAAGAGCTTACCGTTTCATAGAGTCTCAAACGAGCTAATTCCACGTTGGGCATTTCTTTAAAAGTATCTTGTAATAATTCTACAAAATAGAGTAGTATATTCTCGCAAGTTGGTTGAAAAGGGACTTCGATTATTTTTTCGTGAATACCTTTTAAATGGGCTTTTAATCCACTATGCGATTTTTCATTAAGGATAACTGCATGATTAAATGGAGTGATAATTATTTCTTTTATGGTGTTTTTCAAATCAATAAAATCAACCACCATTCCATCTTTTGGATGGTTGGGTTCGACTAATGGATAGCCGCTGACCGTAATTTGCAATTGTACCGAAGGTCCATAAGTATCCTTAGGTTCTCCGTCGTATTTATACAAAGCATGCCGAATATCTAATGAAAATGCCTTGGTCAATTTGATTTTTGTTCGTTTCGACATGTTCAGATTTTTAGTTTAAAGAAAATAATTCGATATGTTCAATTTTTTGCATAACTGGCCGATTATCTACTACTTTTTTTGGTGTAAAAACTGGGCTTACTTTTTCAGAAAAATTTATAATATCAATAAACAGACTTCTAAGCAGAACCATCGCCTCAGGCGTTTTATTGACTACATAATTGAATAATTTTACAGGGCGATAGGGGATGTCTCCAATTCCATTTTTATCCAAATCATATCCTGTATAAGCACTCCAAAAATTACCACTAAATTCGTTATTATTCACACTACTATTGAGCGATAGGTCGAAGGTGTTATACAAAAAATTATTGCTAGAAATGATGTTATCCAGACAACCGCCTGATATTTTTATCGCCCAACCATTACGGACAAAGTCATTATCCAAATAGTTGATTCTAGTAGAACCCTCTACATAGATGCCTATGGTATTTTCTTTAAAGACATTATTTTTAATATCTGCATCATAAATTTCTTTTAATAATAAGCCATAAGATGCTTTACCCCAATTATATTCAAATGCGTTTTCCCACATATTGATTTTTTTGGAAAACATCACTGCGACTCCAGCCCCATTTCGCCGAAATTCATTTTTAAAATAATCGTCATTATTAGAAAACATAAAATGTAAGCCATAACGCAAATTATCTTCGCTGATATTGAATCGAACTTTGCTATTATCCACAAATTCCAAATAGATGCCATCTCGATGGTGACGCACTATATTTTTTTCTATCAATATATTTTTACAATACCATAAATGAATAGCATTCCCCGAAGACATTTCTTCTACTGCTTCGCCAATCAATTCATTATTTTGGACAATTCCTTTATCCGCATGTTCCAGATAAATGCCAAAAAAAGTATTGTATAAACGATTGTTTTTGATTGTAAAATTTTTAGCTCTTTTAATACGGATTCCTGCTCGGTCTTCCATATAGCTCGTTCCTACATTTTGAATTTGTAACCCTTCAATAGTGACATTATCAGCGAGTACTGTTAAAATTTCGCCTTTGTTTTCACCATCTAAAATAGGGTAGTCTTCCCCTGAAATAGTTAGCGATTTATTGACGATTATTTTCCCTTCTTTGTAGATGCCTGCTTTGATTATTAGTTGGTCGCCCTTTTCTGCTGCTTTGATGGCGGCGGTGATGGTTGTCCACTCACAGGAGTTGCATACTTCTAGTGTTTTAGCAAAAATGGATATTGCTAATAGGCTGATTGTCAGTAGTAGGAAGTATTTTTTCATAAAAAAGCTGATTTCGATATTCCAAGTCTCCAGACTTGGAATCAATATCTGGTCGTCTCAAGTCTGGAGACTTGATACATTGAATAATGGGTTACCCAGGCGGCAACATCACCTTATCTACTACATGCACAACCCCATTAGATGCCTGGACCGTACCTAAAATATTAGCTTCATGCACCGCAATTTTATCTCCGTCTTTTTTCACTTTGACATAATGACCACTTGCTTGAAATAACCGTTGTCCATTTTTCAATAAATTACCTTGGTAATTTCCAGGAGAGGCATGAAATTTGATGATTTTTGCCAATTTTGCCTTATTTTCTGGTTTCAATAAATCTTCAACTGTACCAGCAGGTAAAGCAGCAAAGGCAGCATTGGTAGGGGCAAAAACGGTTAAAGGGCCTGCATTGACTAAGACGTCTTCCAACCCTGCCGCTTGTACTGCAGCAACTAAAGTCGTATGGTCTTTTGATCCTAAAGCAACCTGCAAAACATTTTTGGCAGATGCGTCATCTGATACCCCCGATTGTCCTATGGTAGGGGCAACATTTCCAGTAGCCGTTTCAGTTGCAACAGCGGAAGTATTGGGTTGATTACAAGCTATGGTGAATAGACTTAAAATTAATGCGTACAAAAAAATGATTTTTTTCATGATAATTAGTTTTATTGATTTAGTTTTTACTAATCGGAGTACCCGTAATTTTTTCCTGAACGCCCTTCCAATCATATAGATTTCCGCTCTTTTTAAGTTGCATCTTACGCGCATTTACTTTATTTTCAAAAGCAGATAAATAAGCCCCCATTGGACTTGGAATGGCTTTGCTTATTAAAAAATGACTGGTTTTAGCATCCATTAACTCGCCTGGTTTTTCATAGTTATTGACCAATAAAAAGGCGTAGTTGGAATCCTCTCTTTTATCGATATAATTCACCATACATTCGATGGCATCGAATACATATACTTTACCTTTAGAGGTGACTACTTCTGCGGCATGTTGACGGTCAACGACTGTCATTTTACAGAATTCACACCTATCAGAACCATATTCAATTGACTTTTGCTCGGGCATACAAGAGAGCATCAGCAGCACTAACAGCATTAGACTTAGATATTTCATTTTTGTCAAATTTTAATTTAAACCAAGCGGCAACAAATGCCAATAGAATAGACAGTCCTGCAAAATATCCACTTATATGAGGGAATGATTTCGCAGTAAAACTGATAATTTCCTTGGTGCCAAATAATGGTGGTTGAAAAGATGCACCGGGTATTTTGATAGGTGCTTTATCACTTAAAGTATGTCCATAATCGTATTCCCAAAGGTAAAAATCATAGAGTCCTAAAATTGCCAGCACGACCATTATCCCTCCCCATGTTAAATAGAATTTCCATTTATTAAAATAGGCGGCTAAAAGTCCAAAACCCACCATAAAGAGGATGACATAAGGAAAGTATTGTAACTCTGGAATAGCGTCTTCATCAATATATTTCATTCCAACGTAGTGGTTGAGGATATTGATATTTTGGATGACAGAAGGATTTTCGCCACCTAATTTATTTATCCAAATATGCATTGTGACCCCATCGGGATATTGCGGTGCAATTAAGGTGATTTGCCACATCGGAAAAATAAATAAAGTGAGTAAGGCAGCAATGCCTAATATCATTAAAATTCTTGGTGTATTTTTCATTTTTTTATGGTAATACGGATAATTTGGTAGTGATATAAAAATAAAATGGATAATTTTTATCCGTGGAGGTTATCCGTGGGAAACTAAAATATGCTTGCCACACGGATAGCTTCCACCAATGATTTTTATGCTATAAAAGTATTTTGTAGTCCTTCACTTTATTTATTATCCCTTCTTTATAAAGGAGAATGACTACGGGTTAATATTCCGAATTACTTAACTAATAACGCTAGGTTCGCTCAAATTTTTGATTAATACATAAATTACACGAAATAATATTCTGTATTAAAAGTATTTTTATCTTTAAAACAGTATTTTGTTCGTATTTATTTTTATTAAATAAATATAATTAAAATATTATTTTTAACCCTAAAATAATAACCTGAAAAGAGTTTATTTAAAATAAATAAAATTCTGCATTTTAAACATAAATCAAAATATTATTTTGATAATATTTTATTTTATTAACTAATTTTGGGCGAACCTAGCGTAATAATAATTCACTATCCATTTTCGCTTCTAACCAATGTACTTTATTCGCTTCAATAACTAAAAATTCATGAGCTATAAGGGGTTTCTTTTCGTCCCGATAATTAAATGTTATCTGACCTTTTTTAACGAGTAAAAATGCAGGTACTGGAGTGGTGTGTTCTTTAATAATCGCCCCTTTCTCAAGCGTAATTTTATAGACTTTATAGGCATCAGTTTTAGCAACTACCTTGCTTTGAATGCCCTTTGATATTGGTGGAATGATTTCTTTTACTGGCATGATTATGTATATTTTAGGCGTTCGTTTTGAAATAGTGGAGTCCGAAGACTCCATTTTTCAGGGGATTCAAATTGAAACCCCTGAACAAACAAAACGAAAAACCAGATTTTTTTCACTTGAGTTATGAGCTTTCAATGCTTAATTTGATAAATCAATCATCAGAAGAAACTTCTTCTTCGTCAGGTTCGCCTAACCCCCAGCTTAAAGCAATATTAGAACTAGCAGGCGAGACCCGAACATATCCTTGCATTTCTTGGTGTAGTGCAGAACAGAAATCGGTACAATAGAATGGAATAACCCCTTCTTTTTTAGGTTCCCAAAGCATCGTTTCCGTCTGTCCTCCCATGATTAATAATTCGGCATTATTGGCCCCCATAACGGCAAAACCGTGGGGTACATCCCAATCCTGTTCAAGGTTGGTGACGTGGAAATAGACTTTATCTCCTACTTTAATGCCTTCTATATTATCAGGGGCAAAGTGACTTCGGATAGTGGTCATATAGACATGAACTGTTTTTCCTTCTCGTTCTACTCGAGTGTCTTTTTCACCCATTGCACGATAGGGGTGGGTATTTTCTTCAATTGGATAAAATTTCTTGACATTCGGAACAATTCGACCAGCAGAAATACCTTGGGCATAATGCGGTTCACCAATCGTTGGGAAATCCAATAATAATTTCATTTTATCTCCCGAAATATCATATAACTGAGCTGAATGACATAATTCGGGCCCTGTTGGCAAGTATCGGTCTTTGGTAATTTTATTTAAAGCGACCAAATATTTACCTTCTGGTTCTCCAGAATCACCACCAGGAATCATCAAGTGACCAACGGAGTAGAATGTTTTGGCTTTATCCAAAACTTCCCAAGTCCCTAATTTCCATTTCACAACTTCAGATGTAATAAAGAAAGAAGTATAAGCATTTCCCCGACCATCAAATTCGGTATGCAATGGGCCTAAACCTGCATCTTTAACTGCACCAGCTACGACATCTTCAAATTTTAAAACAGGAATACCTGCAACGGTCGTTTCAAAAGATTCATTGGCAATTGCTTCCTGCATTTTAGTAAAAGAGTGTACTGTTAAATCTGCAGATAACTTTCCATTTCCGATAATATATTCCCCTGTTGGGTCAACATCTACACCATGCGGAGATTTAGGGCAGGGTAAGAAATAAACCAAACCGGGGCAATCTTCTGGGGTTAAAACCCGCACAGTCTTTTTCATGGTAGAAGTAGCAATATGCGATTTTTCGTCATAGACATTATGCGCATATTCCGCAGGCACTTCTTTAAATTTACCTTGCTTGATATATTCCTCTGCTTTTTTCCAGTTAATAGCTGCTATAAAATCTTTATCATTTTGAGAGGCGTTTACTTCCAATAAAGTTGATTTTTGTTCCGTATTATAGGTTGTAAAGAAAGTCCAACCGTGTGATTTACCTTTACCAGAGTGCGCTAAATCGTAATCAAATGCAGGTAATAAAACCTGAAAGGCTATTTCCATTTCCCCCTTTTCTGCAACGCTAATAAAAGACAACATGCCTTTAAAATTCTCCTTGTAACTATCAATCGCCACATCCTTCTGTGGATAAGGCACACTAAAACGAGTACCAGCAACAATATATTCGGTGTTCTCTGTCGTAAAAGGAGAAGAGTGATTACCGCCACTATTAGGGATTTCCAAAATTTCGACCGTTTCAAAAGTCGTCAAATCAATTCGGGCAACCCGTGGGGTATTATTACCATTAATGAATAACCAACGTCCATCTGTTTTGCCATTGGTTTGCGATAGTTCGGGGTGGTGGGCATCATCCCAAGGTACAAACCCATGAGAAGTATTCAACATCGGTTTAGTTTCTTCATTAAAACCATATCCTTTTTCAGGATCAACCGAAAAGACAGGAATCACCTTTAATTGACGACCAGAAGGAAGTCCTTGAACGGATACTTGCCCGCTAAATCCTCCTGACATAAAAGCATAAAATTCATCGTATTCACCAGGTGGGACATATACTTGGGAGGCTACATTACCTGATAAAGCCCCTGTATTTTTTTGGGCTGTTTGGTTTTGGTTGCTACAACCTAAGTATAGCAATCCACTAAAAGCGATAAGTGCAATTAAAGCCAACTTAAAGCTATGTTGATTTTTCATATTAATTTATTTAGAAAGGTTTTATAATAAAAACGGATTCAAACAATCATATTAATAAAAGATTTTTTTATCTTCTATGCAAAGTTTATTAAAAGTCTAATTTCTAATGATGACAAAAGTCATTGAATAAGAGTGATTTTAATCACCTATGTATTAATTCATTGATTACTAATTATTTATAAAATTATTGTTGATGAAAAAAGTTTTTTTTTGTTAAAAAATAATATTTTTAATTATACAGCGTAAGAATTATAAAAGATTCTCTTGTCTTTTATTAAGAAAGTATATAGCTTTGTTTTCAATTAAAGAATTATGATGTTTTCAAAAACTTGTCAATATGGAATTAGAGCAGTATTGTACTTGGCGGTACATACAAATTTTGAGCACAAACTAGGTGTAAAGGAGATTGCTGCATCTTTGGAGGTCCCACAACCTTTCCTAGCAAAGATTTTACAAAAGCTGTCCAAGAATGATTTGATTACGTCGGTTAAAGGGCCTAAAGGCGGTTTCTATTTATCCAATAAAAATAGAATCATCACTATTGAAAAAGTAGTGGAATGTCTTGATGGTGCAGATGTTTTTACCAGTTGTGTATTAGGTTTGCCTATTTGTTCAGAAGAAAACCCATGCCCTTTACATATTCACGCCTTTTCTTTTAGAGCAGGATTGAAGTACCAGTTAAAACATCAGAATGTAGATGAATTGGCTCGAAGAATTAAACGAGAAAAGATAGATATTTAGATGGCAGTATGCAGTATTACAGTTGGCAGTACTGCATGTAGGAAAATTAAACGTTCAAATTATAGAAATTAGCACATTGATAGTCAACACGTACTTAAATTACGAAATTTAGAAAACGGATTCAAACAATTTACATAAAAGGTGATTAATGACGGAAAAGAAAATGATTTTTCTAACCGATAATTTATCTATTTTTAAACCAGTTTTTCTAAATTAAGAATCATGAAAAAAGTATTTGTTTTTATGGTATTTGCCATTCTGGTAATTGCTTGTGGCGATGCTCCTAATAAGGAGGCTACCAATGCACCAAAACCTAAAAGTATGATTGCCGATGAACCTGCTGATGATGGAAAAGGTGTCGGCCAAACTAAAGCTATTACGCTGAATACTCCACTTCTTGCGCCAATGGTTGCTAAAGGAAAAGCCATTTATGAAATGAAATGTGCTGCCTGCCACAAGCTAAGCGACAAAAGGGTGGTTGGCCCTGGATGGAAAGGGATTACCGAAAGACGAAAGCCCGAATGGATTATGAATATGACTACCAACGTGGAGGAAATGCTGGCAAATGACCCTACGGCAAAGGCGCTTTTTAAAGAATGTCTAGTGGCAATGCCTAATCAAAATCTTACGGTGGAAGATGCTCGGAATGTCTTGGAGTTTATTTATGCCAATGATGGGTATGAGGTGACGGAGTTGTAGGTTTCAGTTGGCAGTAAGCAGTAATACAGTTGGCAGTAGGTAGTTTACAGTTTCATTGCTGTCCACGCCAAATTTAAGCGGATTCTTAATCATGTTTCCTATTAGACTGCTAACTGTAATACTCCTAACTAAAAAAATATCATGCAAAAAAAATGGCTAACTATAGCCCTTATCAACCTCTTCATTGCAGCTTGTCTAGGTGCATTAATGCGGTACGCTTTTGTCGAAGAAGTTACTTGGATGAATTATCGACATATCATTCATGCACATTCGCATGTGGCGATGTTGGGTTGGATATACATGGGCTTATATACCTTTCTCATTTATATTTTCCTGCGGGAAGAAAAGCAAAATGCCCTTTTTTATAACAAACTATTTTGGTTGACCCAATTGAGTGTAATTGGAATGTTAATTGCGTTTCCGATTCAAGGTTATGCAGGTTGGTCTATTGCTTTTTCGGTACTACATATTGTCTTTTCCTACATTTTTGTTTATCGCTTTTGGAAGGATTTAGGAAAACAAACAGAGCAGCTTATTTATTCCAGACTATTTGTTAAAACCGCCTTATTATTTATGCTGTTATCTACTATTGCTTTATGGGGAATGGGACCGATAATGGCAAAAGGTATGAAAGGATCCGCTTTATATCATGGAGCGATTCAGTTCTACTTACATTTTCAATTTAACGGTTGGTTTATCTTTGGTTTATTGGCATTGTTTTTTAAACTTTTAGAAAATGCTCAAATCACTTTACCAAAACAGACGACTACTTTCTTTTGGTTATTGACTAGTTCCTGTTTGTTGACTTATATTTTAGCGGTTACTTGGTCAAACCCTTTACCTATTTTGTTTTATATTAATAGTGTAGGTGTACTTTTACAATTTGCTGCATTGATTGTCTTTTTAAGGATAATCAAATCTTTATGGGGCGAAATAAAACAACTTTCAACCAAATGGATTAATCTATTATTTGGGATTGCTTTTATAAGTTTTGTCTTGAAAATATTGATTCAAACCGCCGTTGTTATTCCGTATATTGCTACCATTGGTTACACGATTCGGAATTATGTAGTTGGGTTTCTACATTTATTATTATTGGGTTTGGTCACTTCTTTTTTGGTGGGATTAGGAACAAAGTATGGGTTTCTAATCCCTCAATCTCGCAGCGCTAAAATAGGTATCTTTCTATTTCTAATGGGCTGGATTTTTACAGAGATATTATTGTTTTTACAAGGCACTATGTTTTGGGGCGCTATGGGATTTATGCCTTATTATTATGCCTTATTATTTGGTTGTTCTATGTTATTACCTATTGGTATATTTTTTATTTTGATGTCAAGACAGACGATGGAATAAGTGTATTTACTTTCCCTTTTTGGGCTACTGATATCAAATCTACTTTTTTTGTCCTACCCCTTAATTCAAATGTTCCTAAATCTTTTAATTCATACTCATTGTTTAGGGGTAGTGTGTCTAATAAAGAACGGGAAATAATAAATTTACTACCCAAAGAATTGCATAGTTCTTGGATACGAGCTGCGATATTAAGGACTTCTCCAGAATGGGTGATTTCTTTTTTTATGATACCAATTTCTCCTGTCATTACTTTGCCATAATGCATTCCTGCTTTGAATTCAGGAACGACACCAAATTGTTCCTCATAATGGGAAGCGTAGTCTTGGATAGTTTTACAAATATCAAAAAAACATTGGATACAATTCGAATTATCAGTTCCATTGTTCATTGTCCAAGAGATGACCACTTCGTCACCTACGTATTGATAAATTTCTCCTTTATTTTTAACAATAGGATAAGTGATATCCGCAAAAAAACGATTGAGCAAATTATAAAAATGAGCATGTCCAATTCTCTCAGCAATAGAAGTAGAAGATTTAATGTCTAGAAACATGAAAATACGGGTTTGTTCTTTTGGTACTCTATATTCTCCTGTTATTAATTGCCACAAAATGCCTTGTCCCATTTTTTCATTAATTTGTACTAGAAAAATCATTATCAAGACGGGGATAATTATCATAATCAGCGTATAAAAAATACCAGAACTGGCCAGGTAATTCTTCGATTTTTCTATTACTTCAAAATCTAATGGATTTTTACCTAACAGCAAACAATGATAGAAGATAGTAAAAGAAATAGTTAAACCAAATGCAAAAACACCATAAATTAGAAACTTGAAGATAATGCTACGTCCGTAAGATAATTGTTTAAATTTCTTGGAAAAATAAAAAACTTCTAGGCTACTAAAAAAAATACCACTTATGAGTGCGGAAAGAACAGCGGTTAATAACTCGACAAATAAATGATAATTCGGAATGATTGCATTGATATTTTCCAAACCTTTGACATGACCCAAAAAAAGATTAATTAAAAGGGTGGTATGGATAGTGTAGAGGAGAAAAAGAATGGTTAACCAAGAGACTTGTTTCCATTCTCTTATTTGGGTAGTTTTTAAGAGTGACCTCATAATTTAGGAGGTTTTTGGGAGATAATTTTTGAAAGTTACAAATAAATTATCATTTATTATAATTTATTTGGGCTTTGTAAAATGTTTTTATGAATCTTTATTGATTTGATTTATTCATAAATTACATCAATTCCTACTAAACAAACGTGGCATTTTTTAAACACTTATCTTTAATAAGCATGGCAGTAGTATATGACGAATATTACCAGACAGAAAACCTATTTGGAGCGCCTTATCCCGAATTAATTTCCTTCTTATCCAATTATCCAACAAGGGGTAAATTGTTAGACGTCGGTTGTGGTCAAGGTCGGGATGCTATTCCAATAGCTCGTTTAGGATTTGATGTTACCGGTATAGATAATTCTAAAGTAGGTATTGAACAAATGAAACAACTATCCTATCGGGAAAATTTAAATGTACTTGGAATTGTAGGCGATATTTATGCCTATAATGTCTTTAAGGATTTTGACTTTATTCTCTTAGATAGCATGTTCCATTTTTTAAAAAAAGATAGAAAGAAGGAAACCAGTTTTATCAAAAAAATAATTAGGGATTCAAAGATTGGAGCAATAATTATTTTTTGCATTCAAAATACAGGTAATAAAGTGAAAATATTAAATGGAACGATTGATTTTTATACAAAAATTAGAAGGCTTTTGGAAAAAGATTTAGTGTATGAATACAAGGATAAACAAACAGGACATTCTTCAAAGACCAATTATAAAATGATTGTAATTTCAAAGCATTGAAAAATTTTAACTAGTTGGAAATGCCCTTGGTGATTTTTGTCACCTCTCTCAGGTGTCAAAAGTCACCCCTAGCATCAAATATTAATACCATCTTGCAGCATATTATTTTATTAACAGAAATTAAATACCACGCAAATGATAAAGCTGCAAATACTAGGTGTGAATGGGCATAAATCGACTAATGTACTGATAAGCAATACCATAGCAGCCATAAAGGCATTAGGACTGATTGTAAAATTAGAAGAAGTCAATGATATTGACCAGTTTATTAAATATGATTTATTGGGTATTCCTGCCTTAACTATCAACGGCCAATTAGCTTGCCAGCAAACAGTACCTAAAATAGAAGATTTAGTCGGTATGTTAAGTCCTTTGAGTGCGCCTGTTAAATTGCAAGCTTAAATTATCATTGATTCTTAAAAAGATGTTATGAATTTGGCAGATTTTCGCAATGATTTTTTGAAAGATAATTTAGAATTCCAAGACCTAGCTAAAAATCCTTTTATCCAATTTGAAAATTGGTTTCAAGCCACCCTATCTGCTAAAATCAGCGAACCCAATGCGATGAGTATTGCCACCGTTGCAGCGGACGGGCAGCCGTCTTTAAGAACGGTTTTATTAAAATATTTTGATGAACAAGGGTTGGTGTTTTTTACGAATTATGAAAGTCGAAAAGCTAAAGAAATCAAAGAAAACCCTAAAGTTGCTATTTTGTTTTTTTGGAAAGAAATGGAACGGCAAGTCAAAATTTGTGGGCATACGGAAAAAATCACCCAATTGGAAACGCTGAAGTATTTCATGTCTCGGCCAAGAGATAGCCAGCTTGGTGCTTGGGTGTCGGAACAAAGTAAAGTGGTCAGTACCAAAGCTTTATTACTCCAAAAAATGGCTGCGATGCGAGATAAATTTCAGAATGGGGCAATTCCTGTTCCTGATTTTTGGGGAGGTTATCGAGTGGTACCTCATAGTTTTGAATTTTGGCAAGGTGGTGCGAATCGGTTACATGACCGATTTTTATATTCCTTGGACACCGAAAATAATTGGAAAATTGACCGCTTATCCCCCTGAAAAATAGCGAAGAGAAAAGAGACTTGATTCGTAATTAAACCAAACTTTACCTCTCCTCTTCACGGGCTATTTTATTTTTGTATGATTTCAATCGGACTCAAAATAATCTAATCAACTACTACTTGAATTCAACAAGAATACGACAATATTATTCGGGATGATTGGGTCTCTTCTTGTAGCAAAATGAAACCCCAAAGACTCCCATATTAAGATAAATTCCAAATACTTTTTTTCTTCAGAGAAAACAAATTTTCTTATTTTCATCTTGTTTTTATTTTGAGATTTATTCACAACCCAAATCTTGCTTAGATTGTGTATCATTATTAGGAAAACAATTTCCAGATAACACACTAGTTGGCACATACCTATCCATTTCTTCATCATATAAACCATTTCGAAGAAAATCAATTAACTGAGCTTTTTCCTCCTCCGTTAACTCAATTGGACGGAAAGAAGGAGACAATCGGTCGTTAGCGACTAAAGGATTTTCAGAAGTAGCTTTTATTTTAAAATCAATCACTTCTTCCAAAGAAGTTTTAGAACTTCCATGAAAAAAGGAGACATACTCCTTCAATTGATATAATTGCGGCACTTTAAAACGATACATATCTGATTCTTTGCCTGTAAACATTCCTCTGCCCAAGATTCTAGGGTCGTCTGGTCCTGTATTCAAACCGCCTAATTCGTACATGTCTTGCGTGCCCAAAGCATGAAAACGCATGGCGCTAAAAGAAGGACCTCTATGGCAAGAATAGCACCTTGCTTTACCAAAAAATAAATTCGCTCCTTTTTTCTGATTATCTGTTAGCGCATTGCCCTTTCCTTTTAAATATTCTTGAAAAGGGGCTTTATTCGTTAATAGGGTTCGCAAATAAGCACTAATGGCAAAACTAGAAGTAGTAGTAGAGTAGCGTTCTTCTTCTGGGAAATCGGGAAATGCTTTATCGTAATAAGGTCGATAGCCATAATCATCCAAAACATGGTCATTTATCTCCATTCGGTGCAATTCAAATGCTTCAATATTCTGCGCCTCTAAGCCTGCATAACCCGTATGGTTTACCTCTGCTACACCTGTCCAATATTCCTCCGTATTTTTGTTAACGCCTCCTGCCCCAAACATACCACTCCAAAGTGTATTCGTGACAAAAGCTGTATTAATCGGATTTAAGGGGCGATTTCCTTGGGCATCTAAATCGGTTTCTTCATAGCCTTCTTGAATCATTCTAAATTCGCCATTATGCCCATAGCCTCCCGCACCGTCTGCAATTCCTTGTTTTCTTCCTGGTAAAAATCCAGCGGTTGGGATATGGCAAGAAGAACAAGAATAAGCCTCATAACAATTATCATTTTGAGGTATTTGAGCCAATCCAGTTTCAAAAAATAACAACTTTCCTAATGCTACCTTTTCGGCAGTCAACGGATTTTGTGGGTCTTGATTCGGAATATTGGCATAGTCGTCCGATTCAGGCATAATGTAATAATCAATATCTCCTGTTTCAGAGCTATTACTAATCGCTTTTTTAAGGGACTCATCAATCGGGTCTTCTTCATGCGGAATAAATTCTTCTCTTGAGTCGTCGCTACAACCCATTAATAAACCAAAAAAGACCATAGCTTGTAGTAATCTTCGCATAGTGTGGTTATGTTTTTGTTGTAAAAAAATAGTTATTTCTAGCCTTTTTGAATTGTATATCTATACTATTTTCAGTTGGTAGAAGAACCTAAATTTAATTGGTGACGGCAAGTTGTAAAAGTTAGAAATAAGTAGGCATGATAAAAATCAATAAGAGAGAATGATTTTTATCAAAAAGGAAAGGGATAAAATTAATTTTGGGAAAGATTTGGTGAATTATATCAATTTTGAATGATTGAAACATAAACTTGACAAAATCAAGAAGGGTGTGGCTTTAAGTGACTAAAAACCAATTAATTATATCGGATATTCCTGTTAAATATAAATTTCTCATAAACACTATTGTCTTTTTTCTGTTGAAAGAAAAAATAATTTTTTTATAATAAAAATGGCACTATAGTAAAAAATGTGAGTAGCTAAAAATGTTTAACGACTTAGGAGAGTCATAAGCCTTTTAATTCACCCACAATTTTCACCGTAAAACCATAAAAATTAAGCATCATGAATAATTTATTCTCCAAATCTACCGTGATATTTATCAGCATGTTAATAATTTTAGCACTCTGTGCGGCTTTCCCAACGCCTGCGGTGATTGGTCTCTTGACTTTAATTGGTTCAATATTGATTATTTATCAAACTATTATTATTTTAAAAGATGAAGGAAAGGCTTAATTTTTGGTATCAATAGCTTTTTTGTTAAACAATAGTGGTCATTAAAAAACCGTGTAAGCGCTGCATTTCTTCTTCTCCTAATTTCTGTCCTGCTTTTGCGGTTGAAAATGCCAATAAAAATAATAAACCTGTTATGGGTAATACCCATAAAATACGAGCAGATAAGCCTAAATTGAGCTGTGAAAAGCCCATAATCATGACCATCATACTTACAAAACCTAGTACGCTGTAGAAAAAAATGTACATAAACCAAACCGATGGATTTGGACCAAATAACCCTTTTATTAGACTGCCATTGGTACTTTCTTCAATTTCCAAATCCAATTGGGGCGACCAATAATGTTGTTCTGCAAGTGGAATCCTTAAAATGATATGTTGGTTAATAATAGTCCCCTTAACTTTTGCGTCGGGTTGTTCCAAAGCTTGTTGCAATTTTTGAATGATTGCTTGCGGAGGCAATTTTGAAAGCTGCCGAAAACGAGGACGGATAGCTAATTCAGACACAGATGTAGTTTTTATTAATTAATTTGTTAGCAGTTATTTCTTGCGCAAACTTGGCAAAAATCGTTCTTTTGCATAAGCCTAAACCTCCATAATTCTTATTTTTGGCTCAATAAATGCATTTGAATAACCTTACCATCCATTCCTCTTAATCTTTTGATTCCCAATGCTTTTAAAATCGTGGGTGCAATATCTACGGTCGCTACGGGCTGTGGATAATTCCCCTTTGGAAATGGTTTACCCATCAATACAAGCGGTACATTGGAGTCGTATTCGTAGGGTGTTCCGTGGGTGGTGCCATTTTCTTTATAGGCAACTAAATAGAATTTTTTGAATAGCATTTTGATTTCATTGCCCCGTTCTAGATGATAAGAACGTTGAAACCAACTTTGATAGGATTTTTTAGCTTTTATGCCTTTTTGCAATTCTTCAGCAATGTAAGTTTCGACGATATAATCAATAGATTTTAGGGCAGCAGCCACTTTTTTTCGCAATCGAGTATCGTTGATGCCTTTTTCTCTAGTTTCCAAATAATTTAGACTCAGTCCTTGAGGACTATAAAAATAAAAGAGCGGTTGAGTTAATTTTAATTCGGTTTGCAATTGCTTTTCAACGGCGTCCATATCTGCTTCAAATTGGGTTTGACTAATCCGTTTAGCATCCAGTCCTTGTCTGGCTAAGTCTTCAGGCATTCGCGCCGAACCGTGGTCTGAAGATAATGCTACTGCATAATTGGCTGCGCCTACTTTTTGGTCTAAAAAATCAAATAGCCCACCTAAATAGTCATCCAAGTGCATATAATAATCTTGTACTTCCTGACTGTAAGGCCCAAAATGATGTCCAACTGCATCTGCCGTTGAGCAACTTAATAATAATAAATCAGGATGGGCATCCATTCCCAATCCTTCATTTTCGATTAAGGCTTTGGCAAATTCAATGGCAAAGGCATCCCCAAATGGCGTATTCCAAAGCATTAGTGTATTGCGCCAAGACGAAGGAATGCCCGGTCCCATACGTTCTCGAGTATGTGGAAAAGTAGGAATAAATTGCCCCATTTCCCGTTCAAAATCATCTTCTCTGGATACGCTATAATCAGATTCTGGCATTTTTTTTTGCCAACCAGTTTCAATTTCTGTTTTCATCATTTCCTTGCCAACCAAGGTTTTAGCCCATTCTGGATATGCTTTTCCATACCAGTCGGAAGAGACAAATCGGCTCGATATGTTATCATACCAATAGGCAGCATCTGCCTTTTTTCCAGCTAATAATATACTACTTCGGTCTTTAAAAGCGACCCCATACACTTTGCTTTGTGGACTTTTTGCTTTTAATCGGTCGCCCATCGTAGGTTTCCATAATTTAGCAGGCGACATTCCTTTTAATTTTCCACTATGTGCCACTCCGATTACTTGAACTGCGGTATCTTCCACCGAATATTCAATATCTCCTGTTCGGGGATTAAAAAAATCATTTTCAATTATGCCATGATTGGTGGGATAACAACCTGTAGCTATGGTTGCATGCCCTGGCGAAGTGCCATTTAAAGAATGTTCGTGGTGAGCTTTGGAAAAGACTGCCCCTTCGGCTAATAGTCGCCTAAATCCATGTTTAAAATAGGGTTGAAATCGCTCTAAAAAGTCGTAGCGCATCTGGTCAACAGAGATGACTAGCATTAATTTAGGGGGCTCCATTATTGAAACAGGCTGACTGATTTTTTCTGTTGGTTTACATTTTGAAAATAAAAAAACCAAAAGAATAAAGCATAAGCTAAATTTATATTTCATGACCATTTTTGTTAAATAACCTTGGGCTAAGTTCTACTGTAATCTACTATTTTTTGTAGGGTAGAGTAGCTAAGTTCCGTTTATATTAATTAAAAAATGATGATAATTGTCATTAGGGGATATTGATTTTTGTCAACCTGGTGGTTTCCGTATTTGGATTCAGCAAATAAGTCATGCCTACTCCAAAAGCAACAATTGTTACGGAACTCAATGGCATTAATATAGCCGCAATAACAGGCGAAAGTGTTCCCTGTACCGCAAAACTCAAACCAATCACATTATATATAAAAGCTAAACCGTAAGCAGCATAAACCACTTTTAAACTCTGCTGGGCATAGCGAATAAAATCAGGCAATCGCTCAAATTGTCGAGCATCTAAAATAGCATCACAGGCAGGGGTGAAATTATTCGTATTCTCAGAAATGACAATACCTACATCTGCCTGTTGCAATGCTCCCGCATCGTTTAAACCATCGCCTAACATCAATAATTTATCTCCGAATTGTTGACGGCCTTTGATAAAGTGCAGTTTGTCTTTTGGACTTTGATTAAAGTATAAATTTTCTTTAAAAAGCCATTTTCCTAAAATTGCCCGTTCTTTATCATTATCACCAGATAATAGGAATAATTGATAAGCTGGCTTCCACTTTTTGATTAAATCTTGGAATCCTTTTCGATAGCTATTTTGGCTAGTGAAAATGCCTTTTTGTTGACCGTTTATTTTCACGAAAGTCCCCTCTTTATCCGCTTTTCCAATTTCAATAAAAAACTGGTTATAAATTCCTTCAATACCTTGACCGACTTTTTCTTGGAATTCTAGTATTTTATTATTGCTACTTATATCTGTTTTTAGCACTATCTCTTTCCCCCTTTGGAGGGCTGGGCTTGCTTTTGCTGGGCGCAAAAAAGTTTTGCTAGGGGGAGGATAAATAGTAGCTTTTCTACCATTACCTAGAACTTCCTCCCCCCAACCCCCTCCAGAGGGGGAGATTGCATTTTTCTCCGAAATAAAGTTCTGTGCAAATACTTTTCGGAATAGGTTCAAATTTGGCATATCTTGGGTACTTTCCAAATACTTAACTATCCCTCGACTAATCGGATGCGAAGACTGTTTAGCCAAAGCATAAACCGCCAATTGTTCTTTTTCTGAAAGTGTCTCTCCTGCATAATTTAACTGACTTTCCGCAGCATTCGTAATCGTTCCCGTTTTATCAAAAACAATGCTACTAATTTCATTTAATCGCTCAATAACATTGGTATTTTTTAGATAAAAACCAGCTCTACCCATTAGTCGCATAGCATTCCCAAACGTAAAAGGAATAGATAAAGCAACTGCACATGGGCAAGCAATAATCAATACCGCCGTAAAAGCATTGATAGCCAATGGAATATCTTTTGGCAACCAATAGGCTAGGGTAGCAAAGGCAATAGTTAAAATAACCATCGTAAAATACCGCCCGACTTTATTCGCTAATTGGCTAGTGGTCGTTTTGGCTTCTTTTTGAAAAGTATCTTCATTCCATAATTGGGTTAAATAAGATTGGGCTACTTTTTTGGTAACGGTTAATTGAATAGTTCCACCTGTTTGCCTTCCACCGGCAAAGAGTTTTTCACCGATTGCTTTACGGACAGGTTCGGATTCGCCTGTAACAAAACTGTAGTCAATTCGAGGGGTACCTTTTAGTAAAATCCCATCTGTTGGGATTAATTCCCCATGTCGCAGAACGATTTGGTCTCCGATATTCAGCTGACTTAAAGCCACCGAAGTTTCCAAACCGTTTTTAATAACCGTAGCGGCAATCGGAAAATAACTTTTATAGTCTCGTTCAAAAGATAATTGATGGTAAGTCGCTTGCTGAAACCATTTTCCAATTAACAAAAAGAAAACCAATCCTGCCAAACTATCCAAATAGCCTGCACCAGTATGGGTTAAAATTTCAAAAATAGAACGGCTAAATAAGGTTAAAATACCTAAAGAAATGGGCACATCAATATTCAAATGTTGTTGGCGTAGTCCTTGCCAAGCAGAAGTTAAGTAATCTCGCCCGCTATAAAATACCACAGGCAAAATCAATAGAATATTCAGATAGCCAAATACTTCTCGAAAAGTACTTTCTGTTAAACCAAAATATTCGGGCAAACTCAGCAGCATAATATTTCCAAAAGCAAAACCTGCGATGCCCAATTGATAATAAAATCGTTTGTCCACCACCTGCTTTTTAGGTGCATCCAAATCACTTAAATTAATAGCAGGGTCATAACCAATAGACGCTAATAATTCTACAATTTTTCGAAAGGTCGTGGCAGAGTTAGAAAAAGTGATATAGACTTCCCTTTTTAGAAAATTGACTTTAGACGCTAAAATCCCATCATTCAGTTTATACAAATTTTCTAATAACCAGATACAAGAGGCACAATGAATTTGGGGAATATGTAGCGTTGCTTTGCTAATCTTTTCGTTGCTAAAATTGATTAATTGAGCGACTATTATTTCATCATCCAAATAGGCATACTGTTCTAATTTTTTGCCTTTTAAACTAATACCTGCTTTTTCTTCTAAGTCATAGAATTGGCATAAGTCATTGGCATTTAGGATTTCATAAACCATTTTGCAGCCTTCGCAGCAGAAGGGCTTTTCTATTAGTAGAATGAGGTTATCCTCGCAGGATTCTCCGCAATGATAGCATACAGTGTTAGTAGTAGTTGGATTTTCAGTAATAGTCGTCATAAGTAATTTTTGTAAAGGGGGTAATCCTTTTTTACAAAATTAGACCTATAGCGTAGGAGAGGGGGTGACAAAAGTCACCCCCTTTTGATGACTTTTCTCATTAGAATAACTCCAAAATCCCTCCACCTTTGCCCTATCAATCATAAAAAACGACTATTATTAATGAATCCACTATTACTAAAAAAATACAACATTGCAGCCCCCAGATATACGAGCTATCCAACGGTTCCATACTGGCAAAAAGAAAAGCCAAGCGAGCAAGCATGGATAAAAGCAGCACAAGTTGCATTTAAGGAGAGTAAAGAAATTAGTTTATATATTCATTTACCCTATTGTGAAAATTTATGTACTTATTGTGGATGTAATAAGCGAATTACCAAAAACCATAAAGTAGAAACGCCCTATATTCAGACGGTACTAAAAGAATGGGACTTGTACCTTCAAAAACTCCCCGATCAACCGATTATCAGAGAATTATATTTAGGTGGAGGAACGCCCACTTTTTTTAGCCCCGAAAGTTTAAACTTTTTGCTGGAGGGTATTTTTAAGGGAGCAGAAATAGCGAAGAAACATAATTTTAGTTTTGAAGCACACCCATCAAGTACTACGTCAGCACATCTGGTGGCCTTAAAATCCCACGGTTTCAATCGCATCAGCATTGGCGTGCAGGACTTTGATGAAAAAATTCTTAAAGCCATTAATCGGAAACAAACTTATAAGCAAGTCGAAGATGTTGTCCTGGAAGCCCAGAAAATGGGCTTCGATTCTCTCAATTTTGATTTAATTTTCGGCTTGCCTTTTCAAACAAAAGCAAATATTCGAGCTAACATGAAAAAACTCGAATACCTTCGCCCTGACCGCATCGCCTTTTACAGTTATGCGCATGTGCCTTGGCTATATCCTGGACAGCGTGCTTACTCGGAAGCGGATTTACCGAAAGGCGAAGCAAAGCGAGCTTTATATAATTTAGGCAAAGCATTATTATTAGAAATGGGCTATGAAGAAATTGGGTTTGACCATTTTGCCTTGCCTACAGAAAATCTTTCTATTGCGCAAAAGAATGGCAATTTGCATCGGAATTTCATGGGCTATACGCCTTTTAACACCCAGTTAAATATTGCTTTAGGCGTATCTGCTATTAGTGATAGCTGGACTGCTTTTGTACAAAATGAGAAGAAAATTGAGGATTATAAAGCACGAGTCAATCAAGGAGAATTGCCATTTTTTAGAGGGCATTTATTAAACAAAGACGACCAAGTTTTGCGCAAGCATATCCTCCAACTTATCTGCCAATTTGAAACAGATTGGGTGGATGAAGCAGACCGTTGCGAAGGTTTGTATGCTGCTTTTGACCGCTTGGAGGAATTAGAAAAAGATGGCTTGATTGAAAGAGCGCCTTTTCAAATAAAAGTGACCGAAATAGGAAAGCCATTTATTAGAAATATTTGCTTGGCTTTGGATACCTACTATTGGGCAAAGCAACCTAAAGGTCAATTATTTAGCCAAGTAGTTTAATGCAAATGGTAAATTTTATTACCCTTGATAAGCATAATATTGCCAATGAGCATATTTGCTGTGCCATTTCAGATAAGAAATGTGCGGAAAGTTATGCTTTAAAAAAGGAATGGTTAACGAAAGAATTTAGCAATGGCTATGTTTTTAGAAGATTGGATGCGAGAGCAAAAGTTTTCATTGAATATGGCCCTGCTGAAAAAGGTTGGGTACCGATAACCGCACCCAATTATTTATTAATCAATTGTTTTTGGGTATCTGGTAAATACAAAAAGCAAGGGCATGGAAAAGCCCTTTTGAAATCTGCTTTGGACAACGCCAAATCACAAGGTAAAAGTGGCTTAGTGACAGTAGTAGGCACAAAGAAATTCCATTTTATGAGTGATACTAAATGGTTGTTGCGACAGGGATTTGAAACTTGTGATGAAACTACTTCAGGATTTAGTTTGCTGGTAAAAAAAATAGCACCGAACGCCACCAATCCTAATTTTAAAAAAGTTGTAAAAACAGGAACGTGTCCCGATGAAAAAGGCATAGTGGTTTATTACTCTAATCGCTGTCCTTTTGCAGAATTTCATGTAAAAAATTCCTTAGTGGAAACAGCAAAAAAAAGAAACATACCATTAAAAGCAATTAAACTAGAAACGATGGAACAGGCACAGTCTGCCCCTAGTCCAGCAACTATATTTAGTTTGTTTGTGAATGGAAAATTTATAACGACAGATTTAAGTATTTGTATGGACAGCCGATTTGATAAAATAATAGAAAAATCAAAAATTTAAATTATGAAAAAGACTAAAGTTGGAATTTGGCTTGATTATCGAGCAGCGAACATTATTACCTTAAAAGGAAAAAATGCAACGTATAACACTATAGAATCAGGAATTGACCCGTCTAAACCAAGAGGTGGTTCAAGACCAAAGAAAGCCTATGGCCCAGTTGATACAGTTTCTGAAAAGCATTTTCTAGAACGTAGAAAACACGAAGAAAAGGCCTATTATGAAAATTTGATAACAGCCGTAAAGGATGTGGATGAATTATATCTTTTTGGGCCAGCAGAAGCCAAGGATGGTTTATTGAAAGCGATTAAGGCAAGCAAAAATTTTAAGCCTGCTTTTAAAGGTATTGAAACAGCAGATAGTATGACCGAAAATCAAAAAATAGCAAAAGTTCGAGCATTTTATGCTGGAGTGAATGCGTAAAATTAGAAGTCAGACCGCTTTGCTGTCAGACCAAAAATTATCCCGAAAACTTTCGGGACTGTCAGAGGTCAGATTCGAGAAGTGACCAACTTCCTAAATCTGACCTCTGACCGTTACCTTTGATAACTGTCTTCTCAAAAAAAATCCTTGTCATCACAATTCGAAATATGGGAATTTCTAGCTGGGCTAGGCATTTTTCTACTAGCAATGGTGCTATTAGAAACAGCGCTAGAATTTCTAGCAGGTCGCTCTTTTAAGAAATTTCTCAGACGACATACGAACCATCCTATCAAAGCGATATTAAGTGGCATCGGCATCACCGCTATTTTACAAAGTAGTTCGGTGGTTAGTCTAATGGTACTCGCTTTTGTAGGAGCTGGGATTATTGAGTTAAAAAATGCGATTGGCATTATAATCGGTTCCAATTTGGGAACGACGCTGACTGGATGGGTAGTGGCTTATTTTGGATTTAGTTTTAATATCGAAAGTTTTGCGTTGCCCTTTCTGGCATTTGGCGGGTTGAGTATGGTCTTTTTTCCAAAAAAGGAAACACTTTATCATGTTGGCCAATTATTCGTAGGTTTTGGTTTTCTATTCCTTGGATTGGACTATATGAAATCGAGTATTGACCTATTTGCTCAGAATTTTGATATTTCCCCTTTTGCTCAATGGAATGCTTATTGGTTCTTTTTGGTTGGTTTTGTCTTGACCGCTACTATTCAAAGTAGTTCAGCTGCGATGGTAATTACATTGAGTGCCTTGAGTGCCAATATGATTGCTCTTGATGCCGCTGCTGCTATGGTTATAGGTAACGATTTAGGAACAACTATCACCGTTTTATTTGGGGGCATCAAAGGAACGCCTGGCAAAAAGCGAGTGGCATTAAGTCATTTTCTGTTTAATTTTATAGTTGATTTGGTGGCTTTGGCTGCATTATATCCCTTACTTTATTTGATTACCCAAATTTGGCACTTCACTAATCCTTTACTTACTTTAGTGGCTTTTCATAGTACCTTTAATTTAATTGGGATTATTCTATTCTTACCTTTCTTGGGCATTTTTGCCCGCTTTTTAGAACGCCGTTTCCTCAAAGATGACGAAGTAATTGCTCACTTTATTACAAAAGTACCAGCAGAAGTTCCCGAAGCTGGGATTGAAGCTTTGAACCAAGAAATTCGACATTTATTACAGCGAGTTTTTGTGTTAAATGCGACTATTTTAAACTTACCTAAAGCGGATTTCATAAAAGAAACGTGGTTAAAAAATACAGCTCAATTGTCTATTTTGGACCAATATGAATCCATCAAAGAACTAGAAGGAGAAATCACCGAATATTTTATCAATGTGCAGAATAGGCGTTTGGAAAGAGAAGACGCCAAGCGATTGCAGCAGTTATCACATGCGATTCGCTATGCCATGACAGGCGTAAAAAGTATCAAAGATATTGCCCACAATATTCGAGATTTTGAACGTTCGGTTAATGATGAAATTATAGCATTAACCCATTTCATCAAAACCGCAGAAACGGATTTTTATCAACAACTTTTCCATATTTTTCAATCACCAAAATCCAAAGCCCATTTTGAAGTATTATCAGATTTAAAAAAACAAAGCAAAGTTAGTTACACTCAATTTGTAGAAAAAGGCTATCGACGCGTACAAAAAGACCGCTTTTCTGATTTGGAAATCTCTACGCTTTTTAATGTAAATCGAGAAATTCATTCAGGGAATAAAGCTTTGATTATGGCGGTGAAGGATTTGGTTTTGCGGGGGAAATCTGCGGCTGATTTTGAGAGCGTACCAGAGGGAATTTAAATTTATTCAGGTTCTCCATAAATACCAATTTCTATTTTATTCCCCCTAATTCCAAAGTTGATTTTCCTGCTGCGGGAGTGGTACGAGAAATCAAAGCCATGCTCATAGAACATCCATATGTATTGATTTTTGTAGCATAAGTAATAATGATATAAAATGATGAATATCAATCAAATATGGTGATTTTTGTCACTATAAAAACAGGAATACTTATCGAATATTGTGATAAGATTAATCAATCAAAATCTTTATTATCATGTTTAAATACTTATTTCTTTTTCTGCTTTTTGGGCATGGACTAATCCACTCCTTAGGCTTTTTGAAAGCTTTTGATTTGACAGAAACCAGTCAATTAACAGGAGAAATAAGTAAACCCATTGGCATAATATGGGGCGTAGTGACCGTATTATTTATGGCGACCATGACTTTATTTTACCTAAAAGATAGCCAATGGGCTTTGTGGGCAATGATAACTGTTGTGATTTCCCAAACCCTGATTGGAATGGCTTGGCAAGATGCTAAATTTGGCACTTTTGCCAATCTAATTATATTCACTATTGCGTTGGCATTTTATAATGGATGGCGAACATTTTAAATAAAAAAGAAATTGCTAAAATATTTTAATGATAAAGTGATTAGCGTATAGAAAGCCTTAAATTGTAAAATGAAAATTAATAAAGATAGTAATTTGTATAGAATTATAATTTGCGGGCTACTCAGCCTCTTTTTATTGGTTCCTTTTGCGGATATATTAGGGCAAGATTCTTTACGTCAGCAGGAAATAGTAAAAAAAAGATACAGCTTATTTGCCGTTCCACTTATTTTTTTTACGCCCGAAACTCGTTGGGGATTTGGAACAGCTGGTATTTATACCTTTCGACTAAAAGGGGAACGAATGGAATCTCGGCCCTCTAAATTGCAGTTAGGTTTTCTTTATACGATGAATAAACAGGTACTCTTTTATTTGCCTTACCAATTATTCATCGGCGATGAATCTATAAATATCTATGGAGAAGTAGGCTATTATCTTTTTAGTTATAAATATTTTGGGATTGGCAATGATACAAAAAAAGAGGCGGAAGAGACGTATGATGTAGATTATCCTCGGTTTAGAATTAATGCCTTAAAAAAGGTACGACCTAATCTGTATCTAGGCCTGCGCTATTGGATGGACGATTATAATTTGGTAGGATTAGACTCGGAAGGCGTTTTAAATAATGGAAATATTCCCGGTAGCAATAGTAGTTTTTTGTCAGGGGCAGGGCTAGTTTTGAATTATGATAGTCGGGACAACCTCTTTTTTCCTAGCAGCGGACATTATATAGAAACGGTGTTATTTGCTAATGGGAAATATTTAGGGAGCGATTTCGATTTCAACAAATTTTATCTAGATGTTCGTACCTATAGGGCTGTTAAAAAATCAGTTTTCGCTTTTAATTTTTTGACTGAATTAACGAGTGGAACTGCGCCTTTTAATCAATTAGCTTACATCGGTGGCGCTAACAAAATGAGAGGTATTTTTGAAGGCCGTTTCAAGGACAATCACTTAATGGTTTTTCAAGGAGAATACCGTTGTCCCTTATTTTGGCGATTAAAGGCGGCTCTTTTTGCTAGTTATGGGATGGTCGCAGCAGATTTTGGCGATTTTCGACCTAATCATTTTAAGTTAAGTTATGGAGTCGGATTACGAGTTTTAGTGAATAAAAAAGAAAAAATTCACTTGCGCTTTGATGCTGGTTTTGGAAAAAAGACCAATGGTTTTTATGTGACAATAGGAGAGGCATTTTAAAAAAACTAGCTTATGAACAAAACACTAAAAATAGTAACCCGTTTCCTGCTAATCCTAGTCGTTATTTCCTGTGGTAAACTTTATTCTATTTAAAACAATTAAAAACCTCAAATCATGCCATGGTATAACGATTTAAGACCAAAAACAGACCCTGGAAAACAACAGTATTCTGTAACATTTCCAAATTTTTCAGATACTAATAAAGTTCGGACAATTGGCGATTTAATCGAATTACGAACAGCATTGGCTCCAATTAGAAATAATAAAAAAACGAATAAAAATATTCTGCTGGCAAGTTGGAATATCAAACAATTTGGCTTTTTGAAGAACAGAATCCCAGATTCCTATTTTTATATAGCTGAAATCATTTCTAGTTTTGATTTAATTGCCATCCAAGAATTGAAAGGAGGATTACACGACTTAAATCTATTAATGAAGTTGCTAGGAAAAGATTGGAAATACATCATCAATGATGTGACCGAAGGCGATGAGGGTAATGATGAACGCTTTGCCTATTTGTATGATTCCAGAAGAATTTCTTTTAGTGGATTGGCAGGAGAAATTGTCCTTTGGAAAGATTTATTTGAAACCGAAAAAGAGGTGATTCAATTGAAAAGAACGCCCTACATCACGGGTTTTAAAGCAGGTTGGAAGTCTTTTGCGCTTATCAATCTGCACTTGCAGCCCAATGATGACGATAAAAGCAAACAGTTTAGAAAAAAAGAGGTGGAGTTATTGATGAATCTTATAAACGCTAAAGTGAAGAGTAAAAATTTATGGACGGAAAATCTGGTTTTGATTGGTGATTTTAATTTATACCAAGATGATACGGACATTGTGGAGATTATGAACGACCATCATTTTTACGAATCTGATTTGTTAAAAGGAGTCAATACCAATACGGCAATGACCACTAAAGCACCGTTCGATAGAATGTTTTTTAGAAATAGCAAGTATTTTGAAATTCCAACAGAGGCAAAAGGAAACAAAGGAGGGGTGATTGAAATTTTTGACCTAGTATATCAACTGGACAAATTTCAAAAATATAAACAAGAAATGAAAGACCATAAAGAAAATCCTAGGTCTTTGACTTCTCCCGAAAAACTAAGAACCTATTTTAGAGATTATTGGCGCAAGAATCAACTGTCTGACCACAAACCGATTTGGATTGAAATTGATATAGATTCATCGGATGTGTTTTTGGAAAATAAGCGGAAGGAGTTTGAATAAATAAAAGGTTATAGAATGAATCAAACAGAAATAATAAATTGGTTACTTCAAGGCGATGTAGCTATCCAATACCAAGTGCATCGAGATTTATTGACAAATGACCGTAAAGACTTACAAGCCCGCATTACCACAGAAGGCTGGGGCGCTCAATTATTATCCAAAAGACAAGCCGCAGGGCATTGGGGGCAAGCCTTTTATCAACCTAAATGGATTTCTAGTCATTACACCCTTATGGACTTGCGGAATTTGTGTATTGCACCAAGTAACTCCTTGATTAAAGAATCCATTGACCAAATTTTGCAGACCGAAAAAGGCGGAAAAGAGCATTGTATTTTACCCATTGGTAAGGACGGTGTCTGTGATATGTGTATCAATGGAATGTTTTTAAATTATGCTGCTTATTTTCAAACTAATGAAGAACCTTTAAAATCAGTTGTCGATTTTATCCTTTCTCAACGAATGCCTGATGGAGGATTTAACTGCCGCCTAAATCGTTCTGGGGCTACACATAGCTCCATGCACACGACTATTTCCACTTTGGAAGGTATCGTTGAATATGAAAAAAATGGCTACACTTACCGACTAGCCGAATTGCAAAAAACTAAAGCAACTTGTGTAGAATTTCTATTATTGCACCAACTCTATCTGTCCGACCGAACAGGCGCAATCATTCATAAAGATTTTCTTCGTTTAACTTATCCCGACCGCTGGAAATATAATATTTTACGAGCTTTGGACTGTTTCCAAGAGGGCAATATTCCTTGGGATAAACGCCTTCGACCAGCCATAGACGTTTTATTAAAAAAAAGAAATAAGGAAGGCACTTGGAATGTACAAGCCAAATATCCGGGGAAAATTCATTTTGAGATGGAGAAAGCGGGAAAACCTAGCCGATGGAATACGCTGCGAGTGATGCGGGTATTCCAGTATTTTGACATTTTGGATTGGTGATAATTATCCATAGTTAAACACTTATGGAGGAAGCCGAAGAAATTAGTGCAGTAGTTGCTTTTATTTGGGGTTCAAAGGTTTTCATTTCTTCTTCTTTTATGGTATAGTGACTTCCATATCGGATTTTTTCTATTTGTTCTGGTGATACCAAATCATTAATCAAAAATTCTTCTACTGTTTCAGGTTTTCTCCCTAACCAAATTTTTAGCTGGTTGATAATTTTTTGTTTTTGCCCCTCTCTACCAATACAAAGTGTTAAAAAAGAATAGTTGCCAATGTTATCTTTTTCTTGTTGAATGAAGGTTTTCATAGGATGAGCAATGGCATAATCATAAATCGGAGCAATGAGTATAGTATGGTCATATTTTGACCAATCGATGGCTAAGGGATTAATTTTTGGGGTTTGATTGAACAGTATATCCATTAAAATTAGGATATCCGTTCTTTTATGAGGTTCAGTAATTCGAAATATATCCGCATCAAGATAAGCTGTAAGATGCTCTGAAAGTAATTTATTATTATTAGTGAAAGAAAAATAAACAATTAGTTTTTTCATAATAGGAGTAGTTGTAGCTCTATTTTTTTGGCTCTACGGTGAAAACTGTGGATGAATTAAAAATTTACAACTTCCGAGAGTCGTGTTACTTCTATATCCCAACGGTAATCTGTAACACGATTCTCGGGAGTTGTCAAACATTTTTAGCTACTCACATTACCATGGTGCTCTTTACTAGGCAAAACTATTATGATCTAAAAAGAAGTCTATTGATAAAAATCAGGATAGGATACTGATTTTTATCAGCTACTCAACAAGTAATTTATTAGTCCTTTGTCTTGATTTTAATTTTTAAAAACAGCAATCATGACCACCTCAAAAGCTCCAATCATCAATAATCTTGATGAAAAAGCCATCGAAAAATTAATTTATTATGCCACCAAAGCACCGTCAGGGCATAACACCCAACCGTGGCAATTTAAAGTTAGAGGAAGTGCCATTGAAATACACCCTAATTTTAAATATGCTTTACCCGTAGTTGACCCCAATCATCGGGAGTTATATATCAGTTTAGGTTGCGCTACGGAGAATCTTTGTGTCGCTGCAACGCATTTTGGATTTACCACTAAATGGTCGATTCAAGAAGGGGCGAATAAGGTGTTTTTTATTCAAATAAATCTGGATAAATGGCAAAAGGCAGCCGAACACCCCTTATTTAAAAATATCGAAAAACGGCAAACGAATAGAAGTGTTTTTGATGGGCAATCAATTTCAGAAACTATTATTGAAAAATTGACCAATATCCGAACCGAAAATAGCATTCATTCCTATTTTTTCAAAAAAGGGACAAGGGCATTTTCGACCCTCCAAAAGTATATTTTTAAAGGAAATAGTATCCAAATGCGAGATAAAGCTTTCAAAAATGAATTGATAAACTGGATACGTTTTAATAAAAAAGAAGTTAATCAATTAGCAGATGGTTTAAGTTATGAAGTCATGGGGTCTCCTGCTATGCCGAAATTTTTAGGGAAACTAATCGTGAAATCGTTTTTAAATCCCAAAACACAAAATGAGACGGATATGGAAAAAATTGAAAGTTCTTCTCATTTTGTAGTGCTAACTACCGAATTTGATACGACCAGAGAATGGATTCTGCTAGGCATTTATATGGAAAGATTTTTATTAAATCTAACCGAATTAGGCATAGCCAATGCCTATTTGAATCCACCTTGTGAATTACCCAATTTGGCAGCGGAATTGCAAAAAGAATTACCCATTAATGAAGAAATCCCGACTATCATTATGAGATTGGGCTATGCTGCTGCTGTTCCCTTTTCACCAAGAAGAGCCGTTAGTACAGATTTTAAGTAATACTAAGTTAACCTTTCGTTTTATTTTAATGAGTAGCGGAGTCTTTAAAGTACTTCGCTACTTTTTTTGGTTGATGATAAAAATCACCCCCGATGACTGATAAAACTCAGTTTTAAAACCCCTATTCCTGCCTAATTTGCCGATATATTCAATAATTAAATAAAAATATCATGGCAATTAGACCCAATATTCAAGACAGACATTTTGATTGGAAAAGAGGCGGATTTGTTCCCCCAATTGACCCTTTTCATTTTAGAGGCAGAAGTCCTAATTTAATAAAAGGAAAGCAAAAAAAAGCACCAATCAACCTCAAAAAGGAAAACGAAATCCTTACTTTAGAAGTATTTGTTCCTGGTTTTTCCAAAGAAGAAATTGATATTTCTGTAATGGATAATACGCTTTATGTAGTCGCTAAAAAACTACACAAAGCAGTTCGACCAAGTTCTCGCTACATTATCAATGAATTTGAATCAGATATAGTAGAACGCACTTTCCGATTAGCTGAAGGTATCGGGCATGAACATATTGATGCCAAACTAGAAAACGGAATCTTGTACCTAACTTTTACGGATGTTCCAAAAGATGAAGAAAAAGTTTATCAATTAATTGAAATTGAATAAGGAAATTTATCTTAAATAATTAAGCATAAAAAATAAAATAAAATGGATGTTTTAGCACCAATTTCTACCATCATGACAGACAATTTAACAACATTGTTGCAGGATGAGCCTTTGGCGAAAGCCAAAGAACTATTTGAAAAAGAAAATATTCACCACATTCCCGTAGTCGGTTTTAAAAAAATCATAGGCATACTGAGCAAAACCGACTTGTTGCATTTTATGCGAGGAAGTATCAGAGGTAGGGGAGATGAGATATTGGAAGCCACTAGATTACGAGCTTGTTTAGTGAGTGAGATTATGAATAAAGATGTTTTTACACTACAAAAAACGGATACGATTTTTCAAGCATTAGATGTGTTTAAAGATAATCTAATTCATTGTGTTCCAGTTTTGGAAGGAGAAGTACTGGTTGGTATACTTACACCGCATGATATTATTCTTCAAGTGAGAAAAGAAGGCATGCAAATGGTGGATAAAATGGTAACAGAATAAAGTAAGGCGGATTGCTTGGCAATCCGCTTTTCTAATAAAACAGGTCAAATTAAGCATCCTAATTTCATAAAAAATACTAATGAAAAATAAACGGTCCATACAAATTTTGATGACGATTTTATACCTCTTTGCTATAGGAAATACCCCATTGGTTACTGCACAAGAAAATTTCACCTTACAAATTGAGGCAGCAAACATCTACGCCTTACCACCATTACATTCTTATGCCCACGCTCAATACAACGGCAAATGGCTGATTTTAGGTGGTCAAACTAGCGAAGATGAGGAATTTACGCATGCTAATTTGGAAGTCATTGTTGTTGATCCTGCTGAAAATAAAGTATGGACGATGCCATCGGAAGAATTATATGGTAAAATTCCAAGTGTGGAGCAACTAACTTCTTGCTATGCCCAATATCATCAAGAAGATGGACAATTTTATTTATTAGGCGGTTATGGGTATAGTCCTGAATATGAAGGATATTTGACCTTTCCTTATATGACCGTCATTGATTTAAAAGGAGCAATCGAAAGCATTATTGCGCATGATTTTGCGAAAGCAGGACGCTATTTCCATCAAGTCCAAGATGATTATTTTGGGGTAATGGAAGGTTTTTTAACTAAAGTAAAGGAGGAGTTTTATTTGGTTGGTGGCATTGAATTTTATGGCTTTTTTGACGAAGAAAATCCTACTTTTAGTAAAGTACCTAGACGAGATATTTTAAAATTTAAGTTAGAAAAAAATAGAGAAGGCATTTTGGAAGTCAAGCATACAGACAGCTTTAACTATTCTGAAGACTTTGACGAAATTATGCCGACTTATGTACCGCAAGTTTTCCCTGATGGGAAGGAAGGTTTTAGCATTTTTTCTAATGAGGCATTGGAAGGACAAAACTTTGCGTCCTGGTTAGATTATTTTGAACCGGGCCATTCTATTTCTTGGCAACGCAACGCCAAAATACCACATTATCACAGTACCATCATTCCAATTTTTGATAAAAAATCAAAATTAATGCATACTATTTTCTTAGGTGGTTGTGATGATTTTTTATGTGATACAGAAGATGTTTATGGGGCTTTGCCAGAGATAGATAGTATGATGCAGTTTACCCAAAAAGATGTTCTACCAAATGAATTGTTACAAAAAAAGATTGAGCCGTTTACCAATTTTGGTAGAGATGCCAAATTTCTGTTAAACGAGCAGGTTCCTCAATATAAAAATGGGGTTATCAAACTTAATAAATTACCAGAAGGTAAAACTCAAATTGGGTATATATTCGGTGGTGCCAGTAGCGTTAATCCAATGATTTTTCAAAATGGAGATATATTGGCTTTAGCAACTAATCAGGTATTTAATGTGTATTTGACAAAAAAGACAAAGCAGCCAAAAGTTAAAAGTACCCCAAAAGTTAAACCTGATATTGATTAAAAAATTTGAAGTATGCAAACAGTTGCCACCATGATACAACCTAGCGATACGCTTTTAAAGCAATTATTGGCAGACGATGCCATTTTGGTAGATGTGCGAACGCACCATGAATTTGTGGGCTTTCATTTACCCAATGCACATAATATTCCTTACGAAGAATTGGCTTTTCATTTGGACCGCATTAAAAAATGGAAAAAGCCCATTATTATCTATTGCATGGAAGGAAGACGTAGTAAAATCGTTTATGATGCCTTGAAAAAGGAAGGTATCGAGGTGTACGACGCGGGGTCTCAAGAACGGGTGCTGCGGTTGTTGGAAGTACTCAATTCATAAAAATAACTACGATTTAAATATATAAAATCATGTATGTTACCTATACTTTACACGAACATTTTGATGTTTTGGAAAAGGACTTTCATCGACTGTTCTTAGAATTTCAAATAAGTCCAGAAGGGGAAACCGTTCATCAATTAAGGGTGAATATGAAAAAGCAAATGGCTTTTTTTCAAATGCTTCGTGCCTTAGAAACGCATCTGCCTTTGGAAGAGATTCAAGCTCCTTTTGCAGCGTTTTTTAAAAGTATCGGTAAAATTCGAAACTTAGAGATTCGCCAAACTATTTTGAGCGCAGAGGAAAGGGAGCAAAAAATTAAAAGTGAGTATGTTGAGGCCTTAACCCATAATATTCAAGAAGAAAAAGATTGGTGGCTTTCAGATGATGTTGATATATCTTTGATTCCGATTCGTTTAGCTACAGACAAGGTTAGAAGTAGTATTGACCGTATGCCACTTTGTAATATTCGAGAAATGTTAGGCGAGTATTTTTACTTTCTTATTGAAGAAATTCGACAAATTATTCAGAACGAAACCCCGTCGGCAGAACAATTACATGATTTAAGGAAAATACTGAAAGTGTGTTATTTGAATCTAAAATTGACGGATCGCTTGATTCCACAAGCATCACTCTCAAAATCCTTTTACCTTACGCTTAACGAATTAAATGAATTATTAGGTCTTTGGCATGACCAATTTATCAGCGTTTATAAAGTAAATGCTAAAAAAGATAAAATTGATAAGCAGGTAGTTAATTCCTTAAGGAGAAAGGAACGGATCGCACGAAAAAAAATAGTAAAAGCTTTTCCTACAATTTACGATTTAACTACTGAATTGCAAAAAGCGCTTTTTCATTTATTTGCCCAAGCTGAACCTGTAAAAATTCCACCTCGACGATTTCAAGAAAGAAAATATAAAACGATTCGGAATTCTTTTAGTCAAATCAATACTTTAGAGTTTACTAAATAGAAAAATCGTAGTAGAAGTGCTTCCAGAACTCCAAGTTCTGGAAGCACTAAATCTTTTAGAATCAGGTTAAAAGCTTTCTCTTCTCCGCACTTTTACAAAATAATCACATTCTTCAAAAACCAATTTAGTCTTTAAAATTTGTTTAAATTCTGCCTTTGTAGGCGTCATCTCATATTGCGTATCTCCCTCTGGGCCAGCGAGCGTATTAATAGCTGTAATTTCTTCCAAAGCCTTTAAATCTTCTGGTTCTTTTGATCGAGCATAAGACAAGTTCCCATCTTTATCTACCGTTAATATTTCTACCTGCCAATGCCCATCTTCAAATTGGGTATTCATAATTTCATTGCCTTTATAGCTTTTTAGGATGCCTTTTTCTCCGATTTCAAAAAAAGTATCTCGCAGCGTCACCTTGCCTGATAGTAAATCATCCCCCAAATCTTCTAGCGGTACATACTTATCAAAATACTCGATATAGGCAACGTTACCTTCTAACTCAATAAATTCGTTTGATTCAATTTCGGAACGAGTAGAAACAAAAATGAAGGTCTTCTCTTTATAAACAGTCGTGGGGTCTACTTTTACCCAAGAACTATCGGAATCACAGAAATAAGTGCCTTGATATTTTTCACTAAAAGCAGACTGCGTTTTTACACCTTGTGGCTGTGCCTCTGTAAAAACTACGGGTGGTTCGCAAGCTACCCAAAGAAAAAAAGAAACTAAAATACTGGTTATCAACAAGTTGGATTTCATGTTATTTAATTTTTGTAAAGCAGATGGTTAACCCGCTCAGTTATAGAATGATTGGACGAATGAAGACTCCGCCTTATTTTCATACTTGCAACCTATGCCCATTCCATTCGATAGTTGGTAAGAAAAATCACCCAGTACCATTGACATTACTCACCAAGCTTGTTTCGCCTTCCTTGTAATTTGCCATTATTATTCATTACTAATAAAACAATATGGACAATTCACAGAAACCAATTATAGCAGGCATCAACGACCCAAAAGTTACAAGTATTATTGCTTATTTGACTTTTATCGGTTGGTTTGTATCGCTATTTTTAAATTCCCCAAAAGATGAATTTGCCTCTTTTCATATCCGACAAGCATTAGGTATTAATTTATTTATGATGGCAGGAGGCGTGTTGTCTATTGTTCCCATTTTGGGCTGGATTGCAGGTATGGCAGTTTATATTATGGGCTTCTTATTTTGGTTGTACGGTTTCCTAACTGCTTGGCAAGGAGAGATGAAGCCAATTCCTTTTTTGGGAGAAAAATTCCAAATCTGGTTTCAGGGATTATAAAGCGGATAGACAAGTCGCTAACTTTTTTTTACAAAATGACGGATTAGTAATCCGCCTTACAAAATTAATAACATGAAAGTAAAAGACCTTTGTACCTTAGATACACAAATCATAGAAAAAAATGAAACGGCACAAGCTGCTGCTCTAGCCATGCAGGAAGCCAAAGTGGGTAGTTTAGTCGTCGTTGATACTTTGCCAAATGGTGACCTACCAATTGGCATTATTACCGATAGAGATATTGCTTTAAGAGTAGCTAGTCAAGATGTGCGCCCGAGTATGTTAGTGGTAGCAGACTTTGTCTCTGAAACCTTGTTGACGGTTAGAGGAAAAGAAGATGTTTATGATGTGCTAGGCAAAATGCGCCAAAAATCGGTGCGCAGAGTACCTGTAGTGGATAAAACAGGTTTTTTGATAGGTATTATTTCCATTGACGATATTTTAGAATTTCTGGTTGGAGAACTCAAAGAAATGACTAGTATTATGAAGCATGAACCAGAAAGAGTACAAACGATTGGTTTCCTTAAATCAAGGTAGTACAAACCTTATAAATTGATATTATGAAATACCTCCATAAAATTTCCGCCCTACTAGGTCTATTTTTAATCTTCAGTATGATAACTGTTGTCAATTATCAAACGGAAGTCACCCACACTCAAAAAGCCGCCATTTCTTTGATGCAGCCCGCTTTAAAAGAGGCTATTCTAAAAGGTTTTCAAAAAGGAGAAGTGGCAATACTTTATCCTTACTTTGACGAACTCATTAGTATATGTATAAATGATAAAGAAGAAATTTACCTAGCTTATAACGCTCAAGCTGCGCTGCAAAATTTCTTTGACCAAAATCCACCTGCAAAATTTAAAATTAGCCATTCGGGTAAAAGTCGTGGTGGAAAGGAAAATTATTTTATTGGAGATTATACCGATAAAAATGACCAAAAATCACGTATCTATATTTTCGTAGAAACTGGCTTGATTCAAGAAATAGAAATCAGTAGCCAAGTCGTTTCTTCTTAATGGGTGATAAAAATCATCGGTTCGGACTGACAAATATCAATTTATACCAATGGCTTTCGCCGTAATTTTATACCATCAATTAATCACACTTAAAACTAGAAAATATGTTACAGATAAAATTAACCAATCTAAGTATCATCAATGTTCTAACTCGCTTTTATTTAATGATGGCTGTTTCCATTATTTTAGGTTTTGCCGAATTATGGATATTGATGTCATTCGTAGCAGTTGCCATTGGTGCTAGTACGATTATGGGCATGAGTTTCACTTTCAGGGACAATAAAAAAGCTAAAACAACCGCTGGAAAAATTATCTATATGGATTGGGGGACAGATATGCGTAAAGCAAGCTAAAAACCGATTTTTTATCGTGTTATAAAAATGGATTATAGTAATAGTTGATGAAGGGGGAATGCTGGTAGCATTCCTCTTTTTTGTTGAAAAAACCCATTACTTATGAAAAGTAAATCATGCTTTTTCTTTATTATTTTAATCGTTATTCCCATTTTATCGCTATCAGGACAAACTAATAATAATCCTTTAGTTGGTTCAAAAATAGATATTTGGGAAACGGATAACTGGCTAGCAGTCGATTCTGTAAAATATGAATTGACTATTGCTAATAAACCTTTAAAATACAATCGTTGGATAAAGGAAGGCGCCAATTGGATAATGGTTTCCCAGATGTTATATGAATATGATACTGCTCAAAACATCACCAATCGGATTAGCCAATATAGGGATGGTAATAACTGGATGAATTCGGAGCGAACTATATTTGACTATAATAGGTATAATGACCCCATCTCACAAATTAATCAAACTTGGCTAAATGGCCAATGGGAGCATTCAACTCAGCACCAATTTATTTATGCGGATTCTGCCGAATTGACCGCATTAATCTCAAAACGATGGAGAGGCAATAAATGGGTTAATAATGAAAAAGTAACAAACATTTTTGATAAGGAAGAGCAGGTTGTTTCGACAGTTCTACAAGTTTTTATAAAAGGAGAATGGGTCAATTTTTCTCGATACCTCATGGAATATGATAAGCAGCATAATATGCTGAGTCAAATTACCCAAGATGCTTCTGGTAAAGAATGGGAGACCGTTTTTCAGGTCATTTGGGCATATAATGAAGCGAATCAAAAAGTAACGGAAACCAATATTAGTTGGAATGATAAGCTCGCTCAGAATCAATTAAAATATACCTATCAGTACGACCAAAAAGGGAATTCCAATTTGGCACTTTCTCAAACTTGGTTTCAGGGTGGTTGGCAAAATGAGGTCAAGATTGAATCAATATATGATGCGAATAACAACAAAGTATCCGACTTAAGACAAGATTGGAAAGATAATAAATGGAACAATGCCATGCGTCAATTTTTCTATCATCAACCGTTGGCTAATCTGAAGGGAAGAACAAGTTTTGAATAATTTTTACAGGTATTCCAATAATTTTATAGATAATTCAAGTTACGGAGAACTGAAATAAATAATAAAAATCCAATAGCATGAAAATATTAGTAACAGGCGCCTATGGGATGTTAGGCGTCAACCTTATCAAAGAATTAGTGGATAGAGAAGCCGAAGTAGTCGCATTTGATTGTTCCAGCAAGATTCCAAAAGCATTAAATATTTTACCAATTGATTTTTTTAAAGGTTCTATTTTGAAAAAATCAGATTTAAAAAAAGCAATAAAGGGTTGTGATGCGGTTATTCATACGGCAGCAATGGTAAAAACTTGGCCAACCCGTTCAACGGATTTTAATGAAGTTAATGTGGTTGGTACAGAAAACCTGATAGAAATCGCATTGGAAGCGGGTATTCAAAAATTTATTTATGTAGGCTCTACTTCTTCCTTTAATTTTGGTACGCTAAAAAAACCAGGAACAGAAAAAAGCCCATTCAAGGGATTTCATTATGGGCTAGATTATATTGATAGTAAATTTTATGCACAGGAGTTGGTGCTAAATGCTGTTTTGCATAGTGGACTTCCAGCTTTGGTAATTAATCCGACTTATATGATTGGTCCTTATGATACTCGTCCTGGTTCGGGTAGATTATTGTTAAGTTTCTATAAAGGTCAATTAAAATTTTTGCCTCCTGGGGGCAAAAATTTTGTCCACACTAGAGATGTAGCTATTGCTATTGCTAATGCCCTTACGATAGGCAAAGTTGGGGCATGCTATATTGCAGGACATGAAAATTTGAGCTATAACGAATTTATGCAAAAGGCAGCAAAAGTGCTTAAAATAAAACCTTATGGTATCCGATTACCTGCGTTTTTGCTTAAACTAGTTGGGGTAATTAGTCATTTAGTAGCCAATTTGTTGGGTAGAAAACCAATTTTGAGTTTTCCAGTTGCAAAAATTGCCTGTGATAAACAATATTTTTCTCCACAAAAGGCGGTTAGAGAATTAAACATGCCACAGACGCCTATTGAAACGGCTATGGAAGAAGCTTGTGATTGGTTTCGAACAAATGGTTATTGTGAGGAAGTATCCCATTCAGAAAATACTATTTCCAAACAGCCATTAGAAACCGCTAATTATGAAGGATAAAGTTTTTATCATAACAGGTTCTAGCCAAGGAATTGGGCGGGCAACTGCTTGGAAATTGGCACAAATGGGCGCAAAAATTGTCTTAAATGGACGAAATCCTGACAAATTAGCCCAAACTTTTCAAGATTTTAAAAAGGCTGGATTGATAGGGAGTGCTTTTAGTGGCGATGTCAGTAGGCCTCAAGATTGCATGGACCTTGTTAAACATACCATTAACCAATTTGGCCAGTTGGATTATCTGATAAATAATGCGGCACTTTCTGTTGAACTAGCTCCATTTGAAGATACGGAACCTCCAGTATTTCAAAAAATTTTTAATACCAATGTATTAGGTGTAATTAATATGACCCATGCTGCGCTTCCATTTATCAAAGAAAATAAGGGCGGAGTTTTATTTATTTCAAGCCTTGCAGGAATTTTTGGTTTACCAGAAGCAACTGCTTATTCTAGCTCAAAAATGGCTTTAACCGCTATAGCAGAATCTTTAAAATTGGAGTTAGCAGGTAGTGGCGTTTATGTAGGTATTGCTTATTTGAGCTTCGTTGAAAATGATTCAAATAAGACTATTTTTAATAAAAATGGTGTACTTATTCCACAACCAAAACATCATTTTTCCAAACCCGTTGCGCCTGAAACTATTGCCCACCAATTGATTCAAATGCTTCAAAAAAGAAAATTTAGAACGCATTTTTCTTGGTTGGGTAGGGTCTTTTATCTTTTAAATCGCCTTTCTCCATGGTTAGTGGAGAAAATAATGCTACAGATTTACAGAAAAAGAAAAAGAAATGAGGTAACCAATCCGCAATACTCCATCAATATCAATCAAACATAAAATAGTATCAAGATGAAATCTACACTAGCTTTTACATTTTTTTATCCTAATAATGGTTTGTGTATGCGCCCTGAAACGTTTAGAAGCATGGACGTGATGCGCTCTGTTCTCGCCTGTTTTCCGGAAACTTTGATAAATGTTTTATGTAGTTAATTAGCCAAAGAACGAAGAAACAAGAAACTTATAAATGAGCCTCCCAAACCATATAAGAAAATAGTCAAAGAAAAGCGTATATATTTATATTTTCTATTCAATCCAACTCCTTGATAATAATAATCCCGAATCATTGAACCATATAGATGATTTTTATCACTAAGCATTTGTAAAAACCCCCACTCAAAATCTCTATAATGCATATTATGGAAATTACCAAAGTAAAGTAAATTTCCTTCTTTGTTTCTAACTTCTTCTTCTGTAAAGTCTCCTTGAGTCAAGTTTGGTCGTATAGCGATGATGGCAAATATAATTGAGAAAATACTAGTTAGGCTTAAACCCAAAATCGGCAATGAAGAAATAGTGATATTATCTGACGTTCCAATTAGTCCACCCATAACCAGTGATAAAATAATTGAATTAACTGTAATCATAATACTTGCCTTCTTGTCTACCATTTCATTCAAGGTGTAATGGTTTTTGATGGTCGTCTTAAACAAAGTCTGTATGCCTCTTTCGTCTCGATCCTTGGTTTCTTTAATATCTTTTTTAAGTTTTTTAATTTCTAACTCACTAATATTAAATTCTTTTTTTAATAATAGGGAAGTCCTATTTGCTAGTTCCTTTTTCTCTCTTCTAAGTCTTTTGTTTAGTTTTTCCAGTTTAGGTTCTATATGCTTTTTCCCATAAGTGGTGGATGTTTTTATATTACTGGTCAATGCAATCAACGTATCATACCAGTTAGATTGAGGTAGCTCAAAGTCCCTTAACACCATCTCTTCATATGCCTGCTTTAAATACTCTCGTCCTTTATCTCCTGAAAATTCCATCAAATCAGCATCTATGATTATTTTAGCTTCCCGTAAGGTTGCTGGCTGAAGTTGTATAGACTGCTTAATGATAGCATCCAATTTTTCCTTGACTTCGTCAGCAAGTGAAAATTTTTTGCATATCTTTTTATTGGTGTCTTCAATATATTTTTCTATCTTTTCAAGGTCAAAAACTTTTATTTTATTATTCGATAATTCAATTGTGGCAGCATATAATGTTAAAAAAACCATATCTTTTTCTTCGGTGGATAGGTTTTCTTCTAACAATATAGTTCGAATATGTTGCTCTACTCTATACAATCGACCTATAGTGGTATAAATGCTTCTGTCCGCATTTTTTTCCAGAATTTCAATTACATATTTTCTAATTTTAGGTAGTTGTTTTTTTATAGAATTAGGTTTGCTCATTGTGAAATTAAAATTTAAACTCGCTTGGAATTAATTATATTCAAATACACCCACAATTATTGCGGTCATTCGGAAAGGATTGGTTTTATCAGGCGTAATTTCTAATATTTAAGTTTTTATGTTCAACGGTAAGCCTGAATGCAGTTAATCCAAGTAAGCTAAAGTATATCCTTATTATTTTTATAAGTGATTGATTGAGAGGTCTTTTCGTTTTTATTTTGATTTTTTGCTGCCTTCTTCCGAGCCTTCTCCTGCTTCTTAAAATACCGTCTAAATAAAAAATTGTGCTTTAAGGCCTCCATATTTTCATCAAATTTGGCGGTTCCTTCTTCTACATTATGTAAAATTGTTTTAATGTCAGCAGCACTTGCGGTGTCATTAAGCATAGTTGCTACGGTTCCTTCCCCTTCATTCATTGTTTCCATCACCTTTTTTAATTCAGTACTCGCCGCTAAGATGGCTTCGCTAGACTGGTTTAAGTTAATAATAAGCGGTTCGGTTTTGAGGATTAATTGGGTATCTAATCGTCCCGTAAATTGGGCTAGATTATACATAAAGGTAGTATCCTTTAGTATATATCCCAGCATCCCTTCTCCACCTAAAACAGACTCAACGGAAGTTTGCATTTGACGGGTCATCTCCTGTACATTTTGACTCGTTTTATTCAAATTCAACAAAGCAGTTTGCACATTTTTTGCCATTTGGTCATCCCTAATTAACATCGGTAAAGTCCCTTGTCCCTCGTTCAATTTTTCGGTAATTTCCAATAAATTTAAAGACAGAATAGCAATATTTTCATTGGTATTGCCTAATGTTTTTAATAGGTCATTTGGGTCAATTCGAGTAAAGGAGGCAATTTCTCCACCATTTTCGACAGGTAATAAACCGCCTTTTCCTGGATTAATATTCACTAACATATTTCCCACCAAACCATCTGAACCAATCGTTGCCGTTGCATCCGATTTAATGAAATTTTTCATTTCCTCTTGGAGTGCCAAATTTACTCGAACCGTGGAATCACTTTCGATGAAAATCGCTTCGACACTACCAACATTGATACCATTGTAGCGCACATTATTACCTGTTTGCAAACCGTTGATATTATTGAAAACGGTGGTAATTCGGAAACTTGTTCCAAATAAGTTTTGTCGATTACCGATATAATAAATAGCTGCTATAAATAAGGAGATGGCAATGGTTACAAAAATGCCTAATCGGATGGTATTTGAAGTTTGTTTTTCCATGATAATTTTTGTTGCGAGTTGCGAGTTACGAGTTGCGGGTTAGATGAAGAAAATTTGTTTAAAATTTCAGTAATCATCTTATTATAAGTACTTCCGATTAAAATAAACCTTTGCACTATTAAACCCGCAACTCGTAACTCGCAACCCGTCTCATTTAAAAAATGCTTGTACCTTAGGATCTTTCAATTGAACCAATTCGGCATAAGTGCCTTCTGCATAATTGATACCATCTCTTAAAATAACCATTCGATTAGAAATGACTCTAGCACAATCCATATCGTGGGTAATGATTAAGGAGGCGGTATTGTATTTTTGCTGAATATCTAAAATGAGTTGAATAATTTCTTTAGAAGTAATCGGGTCTAAACCACTCGTTGGCTCATCGTATAGGATGATTTTTGGCCGTAAAATAATCGTTCTTGCTAGGGCAATTCTTCGTTTCATACCGCCCGATAATTCTGCGGGCATTAAATCAATCGCATGTGCCAAACCTACACTTTCTAAAGCTTCTATGACTAAATCTTCTACCTTTTCTCCTCTTAATTTATCTGGATGTCGGCGCAAAGGAAATTCTAAATTTTCTCTGACGGTCATAGAGTCATATAAAGCACTTCCTTGAAATAAAAAGCCTACTTCGGTGCGGAGTTCATCTAACTCTTTTTGGCCCAATTCTGAAATTTCTTTACCTAATACTTTTACGGAACCTGAATCCATTTCGACCAATCGAACAAAGCATTTTATCAATACCGATTTGCCAGAACCTGACTTGCCTACTATTACTAAATTTTCCTTTTCGTATAAATCTAAATTGAATCCTCGCAAGACATGATTATCCCCAAAAGATTTTTGTACATCTCTAATTTCAATTAAAGCTTTCCCTTTTTCTATTTTTGGGTGATTGGACAATATGTTAGTTGGTTTTATCATAAGTCATAAAAAATATCTGCTGCTAAAACGGCGATTAAATCCACTAAAAAGACCATCAAAGAAGCCACTACCACCGCTGAATTCGCTGCTGTTCCTACTCCTGCTGTTCCCTTTTTAGACGTATAGCCTTTATAGCACCCAACGATACCGATGACCAATCCAAAGAAAAAAGATTTGATGGTGGAAGGCAGTAAATCGCCAAATTCTATAGTCATAAATACTTTATTAAAAAACAAAACAGGGGTTACCGCTCCTTTTGTATATTCAATAAAAAAAGACCCTAATAAGCCAACGGTATCAGCAGCAATGACCAATAGAGGCAACATTAAAGTGCAAGCCAATACTCTAGTGACTACTAAATATTTAAAAGGATTGGTGCCAGATACTTCCATGGCATCTATTTGTTCAGTTACTTTCATTGAACCTAATTCTGCGCCCATACTTGACCCAATTTTTCCAGCACAAATCAAGGCGGTTATCATCGGACCAATTTCTCGGATAATAGAAATACCTACCATGGAAGGCATATAAGATTCTGCGCCAAATTCTAACATCGTTGGCCGAACTTGTAAGGTCAATACCAAGCCCATAATAAACCCTGTAACGGTTACTAAAAAAAGAGATTGATTGCCAATGATATAACATTGTCGAAAGAGCTCTTTCCATTCCACAGGTGGGTTAACCGCTTCTCGAAAGAAGCGAGTAGTAAATAAGGAAATCTGTCCTATTTCTTCAAAGAAGTCTTTGATTTCTTTGAATTGAGTGCTTTGTGTTAATATTTTTATCATAGAGGTTTCCTGTTTTTTTAGTCAAAGCTATATTCCTTTCCATCTTTTTCTGGTGACTTTTATCATCGGTCGCTAGTGACTTTTATTAGTAGCCCGTCTTGGTGATAAATCTCATGGATCTCATCTGATAAATGTCATGTCATTCAAATCCCTTTTACCTGAATTTTGTGGGTATCATTCATTGATTAAAAATAATAACATGAAGATTTTAGGTTTAATAATTTGTATCGCAGCCTTTTCTTTTAGTACAGGATTTACACAAATTGAACAATTGTCAGTTACCGAAGTAGATGACCTCAATTACCTCTATGATGAGGAAAGATTGGCGCACGATATTTATGTCGAACTATCTGACAAATGGGAGTTATCTATTTTTGAAAATATTGCCAAATCCGAAAAAATGCACTTTGAGCATTTATTGGTCATTTATGAAAAATATGGCATACCTGTTCCTAAAAATTACAACGGTTTTTATAACTATCCAGAACTGAATATTATGTATGACCGCTTTTTTGAAGGTGGTACGATGACCTTGGAAAGTTCGCTGACCTTGGCAGCCAATTTTGAAGAGTATGATATTGCCGATTTAGAAAGATACCTTACCCATACGCAAAATGTAGATTTGATTTTGGTGTATAATTCTCTGTTAGAAGGGTCTAAAAACCATTTGCGTGCAATTCATAGAAATATTAAAAAACATGGATTTGACTATGAACCCGTATTTCTGGAAAAAAGACAATTCCGACAAATCATTAAAGAAATGAATGGAAAAGGGCGTATGGAAGACTGTAATTGTCCCAAAAAAATGAAAAAACGACAACATCGAAAAGGTAAAGTTGGCTCTAAATAAGGAATGCAATAAAAAGCTTCAATCAAAATTGTAGCACTTATTTATATTTCATTTTTATATTTCATTCCTAAAATTGATAATCAAAAACTAAGAACAATGAAAAAATATCTGTTAGCTTTTTTAGGGTTAATACTGTTAATTAATTCCGCAGTTGCCCAAGAAGAAAAAGAACTATTAGCCCAAATATTCGAGGAAGACCGAGAGGTCATTGATGCCTTAGTTCTATATCCTAAAGAAACGCGTTTAACTATTTTAGAAACGGCATCTTCCCCACAGGCGTTGATAAAACTAAAAAGAATTCAACAAAAAACAAGTACGGAATTTAAAGCTTTATTAGAACAAGAAGAGAAGGCGACGCAACAAATAATCTGGGATTTAACGAGGTATCCCGATTTGGTCAACCGCTTGGTTTTTGAAGGGAATAAAAAGAAAAAAAACATTGAAAAAGTATTGCAAAATTATCCGGCCATTATTCACGAACGAGCAATGGAGGCAGGGCAAAATCATTATGACTTATTGGTGCAAATTGACCAATTAAACCAGTCGGCTAAAGGCGCATTTGAAACGGTGCTCAATGAATTTTCGCCGAAAGTACAAACTGGTTTACGGGAATTAATTGAATTGCCAGAAGTATTGAGTTTGCTAACAGATAATATCCAATTGACCATTTTGGTAGGTGATTTATATCAAAAAGAACCTGATTGGTTGATAAAACAATCGGATAGTTTAAGTATTGAAGTCAATCGACAGAATGAAGCAGAATTGCAACAATGGCAAGAAAATTTAGAAAATGACCCTGAGGCTTTAGCCAACTTAAAGGATGCGTCTGAGGAATTTGCTAAAGAAAATGGCTATGATGAATTGTATTATGAACCAGAAACCGACGATGATTTATATTATTATGCCGAACCCGAAGAAGATTACGAAAGGGTTACTACGGTAGAACATCATTATTACCATTATCCTTATTGGTATGGTTATCCAAGTTGGTATGCCCAACCTCGGTGGCGACCTTATCCTTTATGGTGGGATTGGGGGTTTTATTTTCGGCCGAATAGGGTAGCGGTATTTATTCGATTACCTTCTTTTCATTTTACGAATTGGTATTTCCATCATCCTCATCACCATTATTATTACCCACATTTGACGAATCATTTTGTGCGCCATGTCAATTATGCGCCTCGAAGGTATAATAGTCCTGTTCGGGTATCCGTTAATAATTGGCGTGACAAAAATCGGGCGGTAATTACCAATGATTGGTTAACTAATAAAAATAATAGGGTAGAGCGCATTCGAGAATTTGGTAGATTAGAGACGGCTCGACGGACTTACAATCGAGATAATCCTAACCGAAAAATTGACCAAAAAACTTATTTGCGGGACAATAGTTTGCGTTATCCAAATATTAATCCAAAAAAATCGAATAAGCCTATTAAAAAATCGAGCCGTAAAGCGACTCGAACGAATCCACCTATTAAGAGTGATGCCAATCGGCGAACAGACCGTAAAACGACTATCAAAAAAACAGATGGGAAAACAACGATTCAACGAACGGATAAAAGAAAAACAACTATCCGAAAAACAAGCCCTAAAAAAACGGACATTAAGCGGATTGATCGAGCAAGAGATTATCATCAGCGGACTTGGAATAAGAGTAAGCAGCGGATTACTAAACCAAAGGTAGTGCCTCGAACTTCTACTAAGCGGACGCCTACTAAACGTACGGCTGTGAAGCGAACAACAAAGAAGACGGTGAAACGAAAAAATAATTAGTAGTGGAAAGTTGGGTGAATAGTGATAAGTTTTTTTACTTATTGCTATTCACTTTTTTATAAGAAAAACCTTCTATTTTATGAAGGGTTTTCTTATAAAAATCTCAGTACCTAAAAAATTAAGTCAAAGACTTGAAAAATATCGACTCGAAGATACAATCTTCGAATATCGGCTCCAAAGTTGGATTGAAATTCGATGCCGATGGTCGA
>Ga0208544_10000216_pt1 | contig 47542 bp, 49 predicted proteins | sample DEB08_DNA_9_FD_184526 | JGI IMG/M metagenome (GOLD analysis project Ga0208544, IMG submission 184526) | Aqueous microbial communities from the Delaware River and Bay under freshwater to marine salinity gradient to study organic matter... | ecosystem: Environmental > Aquatic > Marine > Coastal ... | reverse complement strand
GAAAGCCAGTCGACAATCTTGCCTTTACCTTCATCACCCCATTGGGAACCGACGACGACGACATTACCCATTGCAAAACTCCGTATTTGCCATTGCTTGGTACGAGATCAAAACGATCCGGCAAAAGGAGGTATCATAAAGCAAGTTTGACAAAAATGCCGAGTCCCCAGATTGCGGTTGTTATTAGTCCTAAACTGGGCCAAACATCAAGACGGTCAAACAAGTGCCAACAGGTTTTCGTGCGTATGTCAGCTTTCAGATGGCTTTTTAGCCAACCTTACATCCTTTTAGTGCTTACAGCGATTTTTTGGGGAGGCAATGCCATCGCCGGAAAATTGGCCGTTGGCCATATTTCTCCCTTCATGTTGACTTGCATCCGGTGGCTGGTTGCTATGGCGATTGTTTATCCATTTGCCATCCCGCACCTGAAAAGAGACTGGCCTAAGATCAAAAATCAGTTCTGGTTTCTAGTTCTTTTGGGATCAATCGGCTTCACCCTTTTCAACAATTTGATGTATTCAGCTTTGGTTTATACCAGCGCCATCAATGTAGCGATTGTTCAAGCCTCCATGCCACTAACTGTCTTTGTTTTGAATTTTATTCTCTTCAAACTACGGGCAACCAAATTACAGCTTGTTGGCTTCACCCTGACATTGATTGGCGTGCTAACGGTTGCCTCACGCGGCAATCTTGGTGCGCTTCTGGAGCTGGAAGTCAATTTCGGCGATTTGTTAATGCTTACCGCTATTGTCGCTTACGGCATTTATTCGGTATTTCTAAAAAACAAACCGGATATCCATTGGCTAAGTTTCATCACCGTTCTAGGAACTTCAGCCCTGTTTACATCAACGCTTTTCGCATCTTATGAGGTGGCATCGGGTTCTGTTATCTGGCCCGATACCCAAGGCTGGATGGTCGTCATTTATACGGCGGTTTTCCCATCCATTTTGAGCCAGGTTTTCTGGATGCGTGGATTGGAACTTATTGGCTCAAATCGAGGTGGTATTTTCATCAACATCGTTCCAGTCGTTGGATCCATATTTGCAATCTTGATCCTAAACGAACAATTCCACATTTATCATGCTGTAGCGCTGGTCTTGGTGATTGGTGGTGTTTGGCTGGCACAAAAAAAGGCCGCGGAAAAAATCCCGCGACCCGCTAGATAACTACCGTTTCCAGCTGATGATCAGATATCAAATTCCAATGGTCTTGCCTGCTTGAACATCCCACAAGCAAGCAAGTCGTTCAAAACTTCTTCGCTCACAGGCGCATCAATATATAGCAGCGCAATGGCATTGCCGCCCGGCGCATCCCGGCCCAGTTGGAAGTTCGCAATATTAACGCCCGCATTACCGAACACAGACCCAAGCTTACCGATAATACCAGGCACATCGTCATTGGTCGTATAGATCATATAGCGCCCAATCTCAGCATCCAGATTAATACCCTTGATCTGGATAAAGCGCGGCTTGCCGTCAGAGAACACAGTCCCCGCTACCGAGCGATCTTGCTTTTCGGTGATCACACGGATTTTGATATAGCTATCAAAAACGCCTGATTTATCCTGAACCGTTTCGGAAATTTGCATACCCCGTTCTTTCGCCATCACAGGCGCAGAAACCATATTCACATCGGACACCTGACTTTTGATCAGGCCAGCAATCGCTGCTGCCGTCATGGCCTTAATGTTCATTTTGGAAACGCCGCCATCATAGGTGATCTCCACTTTCTTGACCGCTTCTTCCGTCACCTGTCCGACAAAAGCACCCAAATGCTGGGCCAACTTCACAAACGGCACCAGTTTCGGCGCTTCTTCAGCCGTGATCGATGGCATGTTCAAAGCATTGGAAACAGCACCTTTTATCAGATATTCCGACATCTGTTCTGCCACTTGTAGGGCTACATTTTCCTGAGCTTCTGAAGTTGCTGCGCCTAGATGCGGTGTACAAACCACGTTTGGCAAACCAAACAATGGACTTGCTGTAGCTGGCTCAACGGCAAAGACATCAAATGCTGCGCCAGCAACTTTGCCAGCTTTTATAGCTTCGGCCAAAGCGTCTTCGTCCACCAGACCGCCGCGGGCACAGTTGATGATCCGCACGCCATCTTTCATTTTAGCGATGGCGTCCTTGCTGATGATGTTTTTGGTTTTGTCGGTCAGTGGCACATGTAATGTAATGAAATCAGCACGGGCCAACATATCGTCCAGCTCAACCTTCTCAACGCCAATTTCATCAGCCTTTTCCTGTGAGAGAAATGGATCATAGGCAAGAACCTTCATTTTAAGGCCTTGCGCCCGCTCAATGACGATCTTGCCGATATTTCCAGCCCCGATGATGCCAAGATATTTACCAGTAATCTCAACACCCATGAATTTGGATTTCTCCCACTTGCCTGCCTGCGTTGAAACATCAGCCGCAGGGATTTGGCGGGCACAAGAAAGCATCAAGGTAATGGCATGTTCAGCAGTGGTGATCGAATTCCCGAAAGGCGTGTTCATCACCACGATGCCTTTGCGCGATGCTGCGGGAATATCGACGTTATCAACGCCGATACCAGCACGCCCGATTACCTTTAGTTTGTCAGCAGCGGCGATAATTTTCTCCGTCACTTTCGTAGCAGAGCGAATAGCTAGACCATCATATTGACCGATTACTTCAAGGAGTTTTTCTTTGTCCTTGCCAAGATCAGGCAGATAATCGACCTCAACGCCATGACGGCGAAAAATGTCGACAGCAGTTTCGGAAAGTTTGTCAGATACGAGTACGCGAGGTGCCATCATGGCCTCCTAAAAATGGGAATAGAAAATGAAATTAAAGAGCTGCGAACTAGGCCGCAGCTTTGAGTTTTTGAATAGCGTTTTCAAACGCCCAGTTTAGCCATGGAAGCAGCGCTTCAACATCCGTCCGCTCAACAGTTGCCCCAGTCCAGATACGAAGTCCGGCAGGTGCATCACGGTAGTGACCAATATCAAAAGCAACGCCTGCATTTTCCAATGAAAAAGCAACCTCTTTGGCAAAGGCGGCCTGACCGGCAGGGTCCAACTTGGTGACCCGTGGATCAACAAAAGTCAGACAGACAGAAGTGTTTGATCGCGTTGCCGGATCGACCGCAAGAAAATCAAGCCAAGATGTCGCTTCTACAAATTTCCGGATTGCATCAAAATTGTCATTAGCCCGGCCAATCAATGCTGGTAACCCACCTAAAGACTTGGACCAGAAAAGCGCATCGATGTAATCTTCTACGCAAAGCATTGAAGGGGTGTTGATGGTCTCGCCTTTGAAAATACCTTCAATAAGCTTGCCACCTTTTGTCATCAGAAAAATCTTCGGCATTGGCCAAGCTGGCGTATAGGATTCGAGACGTTCAACAGCGCGCGGAGAGAGAATGATCACCCCATGAGCGCCCTCACCACCCAGCACTTTCTGCCAGGAAAAAGTCACAACGTCGAGTTTTGCATAGTCGAGTTCTTGCGCAAAAGCAGCTGAGGTCGCATCGCAGATCGTCAATCCTTTGCGTTCAGCAGGAATGAAATCAGCATTGGGAACACGCACACCAGAGGTCGTGCCATTCCATGTGAAAACCACATCGCGGTTACAGTCGATGGAAGAAAGATCAGGCAGATGGCCATAGCCAGCCTCAATCTTGCGCACATCTGTTAGCTTCAATTGCTTGGTAACATCGCTCACCCAGCCAGAACCAAAACTCTCCCAGGCAACCATATCCACACCGCGCTCGCCAAGAAGCGACCACATGGCCATTTCAACAGCGCCGGTGTCAGATGCTGGCACAATGCCGATGCGATAATCATCGGGCACCCGCAAAACTTCACGGGTCAGGTTAATGGCTTCAGCAAGTTTGTTCTTGCCTTCTTTGGACCGATGCGAACGCCCCAAAGAGGCATCGCTTAATGCTTCCAGCGTCCAGCCGGGGCGCTTGGTGCAAGGTCCTGAAGAAAAACGGGGATTTGCCGGACGCACTGCCGGTCTTGAAATATCTGTCATGTGTCTACCCTCACAGATAGTTAGCCTCTCGTTGGGGAGAGGTGGCCCACTGACGGTTTTAGATAAGGATGTGTCGCCTGTCAACAAGGATTATGGGCCATTGCGAAAATTCTCGATGATAGTTGAAGTCACAAAAAACCCCGCATCAGCGGGGTTCCAATTACTTAATTTAGGGGCAAACTTGCATTACCAAATTTCGTAACGAAGGCCCAATTTCAATTCATGAATTTCAAGATCAGAGAATTTTGAGCTGCCCTGTGGGCTTCCTGGGCCGTTTGCGTCTTTTGCAACCACTTTGCCACCCTGGATATTGGTATATTTATAACCAAGATCCATTAGCCAATTTTCGCTCAAGCGATAGTCAAATCCGGTGGTTAGCGCATAGGTGAAGGCGGTTGTGTTTTCGCCGTCATAGCTTGTTGTCGGGCCAGTGTAGGTTTCTGGATCAGCAGTTAATCCTGAGTGAGCGCCATAGGTACAGTCTTCACCGGCATCCACAGTACAATAAGCATCAGAATCGTAGCCGCTCCACTCAAGATGTGTAAGGCCGATACCACCGCCTAAATATGGTGAAAATCCACCATAATTACCCAAAGAAACATAGGCATTGGCCATCAAAGTATTGCGATCAACCTGAGCGCTGTCTTCAGAGTAACAATCACCCTCGGTACCAAGTCCGCCACAAAGCGTTCCTACACTGGTACCCTTCCAGTCATGGCCGCCGCTAGTCTCGAATGTCAGGTCAGCACGAAACATATCGTTGAAAGTGTAACCAGCACCAATAGACCAAGAACTCGAATTGCCCAGTGACTGACTATCATAGTTATATCGCGCATCGCTGTAATAACTCAGTGTCGATTCGGTCGACATCGTGTAGCCGATATCACCGCGCAGATACCATCCAGAGCCATATTCAACATTGGTAAAAACACTCTTCGGTTGAACCGGATAGTTCATGTCTGCAGCATGAGAAATTCCCGCTGTAGACGATAGAAATAGTGATGTGATTAAAAGAAGGCGTTTCATGGCGTGATACTCAATTACTGGTGAAATCGGGTTGTGCATTTCAGGGTCGATTGGTTTCAACCGACCCTGAATAATTGATTAGTCGATCATCCAACGAACACCGGCGCGAACTGTATGGATTTCGATATCTCCATGCTCACCTTGTGTTCCAGACAATGTGTTTCCTGATTCGAAGTTGAACATGTCGCCACCTTCTATACGTGTATATGAGTAGCCGGCATCAAGTTTCATGTTGCGGGTCAAGTCGTAAGAAGCACCAGCATGGAGCGCCCATGCAAAACGCCATCCATCCTGACCACTGTGCTTTGTGTCATGAAATGTGTTGTAGTCTTCGCCAGCGCCGTTCAAGCAGTTACCGGCAGCATCACAGCTGACATCATTGTCGACATCTTTCCACTTGATGTGTGCGCCACCGATACCAGCACCCACATAAGGTGTGATACCTGAATAGTTGCCAAGATCGACATAGGCATTTGCCATCAATGTTGTAGCCGATACGCTTGTATCATCAGAAACAGAACATGTATCAACCGTTGCATCATCAGCGCTCAACAGGCCACAAGCAAAAGACCCGCTGCTTGATGATCTGCCGTCAAAGCTCAGATTGTTGTACCTGGCCAAAGTCGCATCTACACGGAAATAGTCGGTAACCTGATAACCGATACCGCCTTGCAGGCTCCATGTTTCGTCAAGGTTCGCCTTGGAAAATTTAGAAACGGTATAAGACGGCGTAATCGGATCAAACTGTCCGAAAGTAACATCTTCAATTTTAGCATGGCTGTAACCTAGATCGCCACGTAGATACCAACCACCGGTATGAACAGTGTGAACTTCAGGGATCAACTCAACGACTGGCGGCTCAATCAAGTCAGCTGCGTTGGCCAAAGCTGTGCTGGCTAAAAGGCCAGCCACAAGAGTAGAAAATTTCATTACGTTGCGCATTGAAGCACCCTTCCATATATGCCCGGTTCGTTCCGGAAATTACTCGAAAACTCAAAATGCATATTCCGACAGAAAGGTTAAAAGCCGCTTAACCGTGTTTATTAACGTTAAAAAATGTGGTTAATATTTTTTAACTCACTGGAAATGCTAATAAAAATTTATTAGAGCAAGAAGCAGAAAAGCCCGGCGACAATGCCGCCAGGCTTTCAAAATGATTTTTTTATGATTTAATTGATGTTAACTAGGCTGCCGTTTTTTCAACGACACCAACAAGACCGTCAACGATATTTTTAACCAGCGAGCGATCATCGCCCTCTGCCATAATACGAATTAAAGGCTCAGTGCCAGAAGGTCTAATAACCAAACGTCCATGGTTACCAAGCATGGATTCTGCATCCTTGATAGCTTCCATAACCGTCACATTTTCCAGCGGTTTGCCAGATTTGTAGCGAACATTTTTCAAGATCTGCGGCACTGGCTCAAACTTCTTGCCCACCTCACTTGCCGGGCGATTGGTTGATTTCATAACCGCCATAACCTGCAAAGCCGCAACCAAGCCATCTCCAGTGGTCGTGAAATCAGAAAGCACAATATGCCCCGATTGCTCTCCACCAAGATTGTAACCATGATCGCGCATATGCTCGACGACATAGCGATCACCAACTTTGGTGCGTGCAAGATTAAGACCTTTGTCAGTTAAAAACCGCTCAAGGCCCAAATTTGACATGACCGTCGCAACCAATCCGCCACCAGTTAACCGTGACATGGAATGCCAATAATCACCGATAAGCGCCAAAATCTGATCGCCATCAATTTCATTGGCGTTCTCATCCACAATCAAAACGCGGTCCGCATCCCCATCAAGAGCAATGCCAATATCAGCGCGTGTCTCATGAACTTTGCGGCGTAACTCTGCGGTATCAGTGGAGCCACAATCGCGGTTGATGTTAAAGCCATTAGGTTCATCGCCAATGGTAACAACTTCTGCGCCCAGTTCCCACAATGCTTCTGGTGCAACTTTATAAGCAGCGCCATTAGCGCAATCGACCACGATGCGAAGGCCTTCTAGCGAAAGCGAACGCGGCAAGGTTCGTTTGGCAAATTCCACATAACGGTCGCGAACACCTTCAATACGGGTTGCGCGACCAAGATCTGTGGCTGAAGCCAGCGCCTCGCTCAAATCCTCATCCATCATATCTTCAATGAGGTTTTCGATTTCATCAGAGAGCTTATAGCCATCTGGTCCAAACAACTTGATCCCGTTGTCTTGAAAATCATTATGAGAGGCGGAAATCATGACGCCAATGTCTGCTCTTACCGAGCGTGTAAGCATTGCAACCGCAGGCGTTGGTACAGGGCCAAGAAGGAAAACATCCATACCAGCTGAAGTAAAACCAGCAACCAAAGCATTTTCGATCATATAACCGGAAAGTCGGGTGTCTTTGCCAATAACCACACGGTGACGATGGTCTCCGCGTTTAAACGCCATGCCAGCAGCCATACCAACCTTCATGGCGACTTCCGCTGTCATGGGAAACGTATTGGCGGTACCGCGGATTCCGTCAGTACCAAAATATCTTTTACTCATTATGATCTTTCCCCGATCCTTATAATACCCAACGAATCCTTACACCATTGTTTCAAAACACGTTTTCACAGTTTGTGACATGAGAAACAATTGATGCGCGCACTGGGTATATTTATCCCTTACCTACGGGAATATCATAGCCGCAATCCCTGTATTTTTAGTCGATAAAAGTGGTTAACGATTGGTTGCCGGCATTATGCTGCACCGCCTTCTCTCAGAAATCATTGATCAGAACGCCGGATACTAAAAAAGGGAGATCAAACGATCTCCCTTTTCGCACCTTATATCCAAGGATTATTGTGGCTGTGGCTTCATATCACCAGTGCCGTCTTCCTTAGGCTTTCTGGCTTTGCCGGTTTTTGGAACCGCTCCACCTTTAGAAGGCGGTGTATCATCCCCCTGATCGCGCTTTGGCGTCTTACCGGCAATCAGATCTTTGATTTCATCGCCAGACAAGGTTTCGTATTCCAACAGGCCCTGCGAAAGCGCTTCCCAATCTTTTTTCTTTTTCTTCAAGATTTTCGTAGCGGTTTCATTTGCTTCATCAATGAGGCGACGTACTTCATCATCGATCGTCTGGGCTGTCGCTTCAGACACATCACTGGCTTGGCCTGGATAACCCATAGATGGTTGCGAACTGCCATCATAAGCAACACGTCCCAGCTTGTCGGAAAAGCCCCATTGGGTAACCATCGCCCGTGCAAGCTTGGTTGCCTGTTCGATATCTGATGAGGCCCCTGATGTGATGTTCTCCTTGCCGAACTTCAATTCTTCAGCAACACGTCCACCCATCATAATGGCAAGGCGTGAAACCATCCATTTATAGCTCATGGAGTAGCGATCGCCTTCAGGCAATTGCATCACCATGCCCAAGGCACGACCACGTGGTATGATCGTCGCTTTGTGAACAGGATCAGCTTCAGGAACATTCATTGCCAAAATAGCATGACCAGCTTCGTGATATGCAGTCAGCGTCTTTTCTTTTTCAGTCATGGCGCTTGATTTGCGCTCAGCGCCCATCATTACCTTATCTTTGGCATCTTCAAATTCAGCCATGGTGACCATGCGTTTGTTACGACGCGCTGCAAGCAATGCAGCCTCGTTCACGAGGTTCATCAATTCAGCGCCTGAAAATCCAGGGGTTCCGCGTGCTAAAACGTGCAGATCAACATTAGGAGCCAAAGGCACTTTTTTCGCATGTACTTTCAAAATCATTTCACGACCAGCAACATCGGGATTTGGTACAACCACTTCGCGGTCAAAACGACCCGGGCGCAACAAGGCAGGATCCAAAACGTCAGGACGGTTAGTCGCAGCAATCAGGATAATGCCTTCATTGGCTTCAAATCCGTCCATCTCAACCAAGAGCTGGTTCAAGGTTTGCTCACGCTCATCATTACCACCGCCAATGCCGGCGCCACGATGGCGTCCAACCGCATCAATCTCGTCGATAAAGATGATACATGGGGCATTCTTCTTGGCCTGCTCAAACATGTCACGTACGCGGCTTGCACCAACGCCAACAAACATTTCGACAAAATCAGAACCGGAAATTGTAAAGAAAGGCACATTGGCTTCGCCAGCAACAGCGCGCGCCAAAAGCGTTTTACCCGTTCCTGGAGGGCCCACCAAAAGCACACCATGAGGAATTTTCGCTCCAAGGCGCTGGAACTTTGCAGGGCTACGCAAAAATTCAACAATTTCTTCCAGATCTTGCTTGGCCTCATCAACGCCAGCTACATCTTCAAACGTTACGCGGCCCGACATTTCGTTTAGCATCTTGGCCTTGGATTTACCAAAGCCCATCGCCTTGCCACTAGACCCTTGCATCTGGCGCATGAAGAATATCCAAACACCCAAAATCACAAACATCGGCAACCATGTTAGTAAGAAGGAGCCCAAAGCAGAGCCTTCAGACAGGGGCGCCGCATTAATGGTCACACCTTTTTCTTCCAATCGCGAAACAAGGGTAGCATCGCCCGGTGAATAGGTTTCAAATCTACCGCCATTGTCGGAATAACTTCCGGTAATCTGCGGGCCTGAAATGGTCACGGAACCAACACGGCCGCCATTCACATCCTCAAGGAATTTGGAATAGGCAACGGTTGTTGTATTGGTTCTTTGCGCCGGGCTTTGGAACAAATTGAATAGCGCGATCAACAAAACTGCGATAATTGCCCAAAGGGCCAGATTTCTAAAATTGGAGTTCATAAATTCTTCCCGCAAACGGGCCACGAGCAAAATCGCCGCGACGCATGGCTTTTACATATGTTCAAGATAGGTAGGAAAGGTGTTCTTGCCAAGGTCAGGCATCTGTTTTTGACCGCATTTCGCCTTTTAATTACAAATTTGGTGAACGCGGGCCTGTCAGACCATTCTAGCTGACGGATTATCAGGCCTCACGGCTGTAAACTTGCAGCCGGATATTGGTCCAGCGAACGCACCCATTGGCTGATGGGTTCATCAAATTGCGGGCAAAAATGCTCTATTGCTGGAGAAGCTATCCGAACTTCAAGGCCATTTGGTAATTTGGAAGCTTCAACCAAGGGTAAATGGGGTGTGGTCCCCCCTGAAAGCGTTTGAACATGCAGGACTGGCGTTGCCCGTAGCGCTGCTCTTGGTTTTACAGGATAGGGTTTGCCTCTCAGCGCTTCATATTCATGTATATGCTTTCGCGTTGCCACTTCCACAAACACCGGCAGTGGCGAACCATTGTAAAGATGCATCCTTCCATCCCAAATCGCAGCCTCGCCAACTTCGAGCAATAAGGACGACTGGTTTCGCGCTTCCCGATAAAAAGCCAGCTGGCCTTTCTTGACTTCAATAATAGCGCCGCCAAGCGTCAATCTCGAGCTTCCCGCACCCAGCGCGACCTCCTGCATCATGTCGAAAAGCTTCAGCAGCCTATGGCGTGGCACCATAAAATTTTGTCCGCCACTTAATGCAATGAGCGTTTGGATGGATTGTGCTGTCACTGGATCAAAGCCGTTTTTCCAGTTTTCATTCACCTCTAATCCAAAATGAAACACCGGACCGGGCTTTACGCTCACGTGATCGTTTAGTTGAGCGGCAACACGTTTGGCCAAAAACACTCTTAAACCCGCGCTGGCTTTTGAAAGTCTCAAAAGTTCTTTTTGTCGCTTCGGCGCTTTTTCGAGAGAACGGCGGATGCGAACCCGCTCATAACTTTCATCCAGATTTGAGGGGTCTTCAATCCACGGTTGGGACATCTCAATGAGAAAACGACGCAAAGCCTGTCGCGTTAGAGTAAGAAGCGGTCTGAAAATTTTAACCCCGCCATACAGATGTGTTGTTCCCGCCATGCCAGAGAGCCCACGCCCATCGCCACTTTCACTTTGGCGCATCGTCCGCATCATAACTGTTTCCAGCTGATCATCTTGGGTATGGCCGGTTAAAATGACATCAGCTCCAATTTCATGGGCGAAATCATCCATCAGAGAATAACGCGATTGGCGCGCGGCTTCCTGAATCCCGAAAGACGGTTTGATCCCCTCCCAAGCAAGGGTGACGTGAGGAATATTCAAACCAGCGCAGACACCGGCAACAAAGGCTGCTTCCGCCGCAGCTTCTGCCCGCAATCCATGATCAATCGTAATCGCCTGCAGACTCACATTGTTTTTCAAGGACCAGATATTGGCCAGCAGCAACAATGCAATCGAGTCACTTCCGCCCGACACCGCAATCAATACTGTATTGTCTGTGGGAATGTTCTTGAAAAGGATTTCGGCGTTTAAACTCAAATCGGAAATACCAGAATTTTAGAATTGGCAAAAAGGGTGCTTACTCAGCTATTTTTGCACTTGGCAGCGTTTTGTTCAACGACAATCCGCTTGCGAACAGAATTTGCCATACCAGGATATTTTTTTGGAACTTCCGCATAGGTAGCGCAGGCTAGCTCTCTTTGATCAAGTCCTGCCAAAGAAACGCCCAACTTCAACAGATTTTGAGCACCCAAAGGTGCCTGTGGGTTTTTCTTGTGGTTCTCCAAAAATACTTTTGCAGCGCGTTCATAATCACCTTGAGCAAATAAACTTTCACCAAGCCAGAATTGCGCCTCTGGGTTTTTCACGTCATCTGGAAAATCAGAAACAAACCGCTCAAAAACCTCCTGAGACTGATCATATTGTCCAGCCTGAACATACTGATAGCCAAGATCAAATAGTGCATTTGGCGTATCCGGCAAATCTACCGCCGCCTGTTTGCCTGTCAAATCGATTGGCTTACCCACATTTGAATCGACCAGATTACCATCACCATCAAAGGTCAAAGTCCCGAGGGAAATTGGTGGCTCACCAAGTTTGTTATCGTTAGCACCATCACCGTTTAACAAATCGGTGATGGATTGGTTATTTGCAGCGCCGTCTGATCCACCATTGCTGGCAGTTGGATCAGACGGTTGTGACTTTCCCAGGCTTGGTTCTCCAGCCTTGGCAACATTTTCATTGCCCTGTTTCAAGTCACCGCGATTTTCAAGTTCCTGAAAACGATACTCATTGTCTTCCTGCATTTTGCGAATTTGTTCCTGCAACTGCAGAAGCTGAAACGTCATGTCTTCCACTTTGCCATTGAGAACCCGCATTTGCTCTTCGATCTGCCCCATACGAAATGCAGCATCATCCGTCTGCGCGAATTGCATGGAGTTGGAAGGCTCAACGCTTTTATTAGAGTTCAGCAAGTCAATTGCCGGAACAGGTGTCGTAAAAATTTGACCACTTGGATCGCTCTTAAACGCATCATTCATTGCAGCGCCAGCCGGATTTACCGCTAAAAACAGCGTCCCGACAAAAAGCGCGCTCGCGACGCTTCCCTTCAGATTTTTCTTCAAATTACTTGAAAGTATTTTCATCAAGTTTCCCTCTAATTTATTTCTTCCCAAAACTTTCTTACCCAAGCGCCCCTTAAGAACGGTACTTACTCAAGGTAATATCTGTTTTGTTCCACAAACTCACAAAATTGAACACCTAAATTTGCATCAAACTTGGTCGAAATTTTGTTGGGTAAAAGGCAATCCATGTAATTTTATCAAGAGACTATGGCACATTAAAAAAGGGCGGCCCGAAAACCACCCTTTAAAATTCGTTATGTATAATGGCTTAGCCAGTTGGACCGGCAAGCTGGGTAACAGCCCGGCGGTTTTGAGACCAGCATGAAATATCATCACACACGGCAACTGGACGCTCTTTGCCATAAGAAATCGTTTTGATCCGGTTGCGCGGAACGCCTTTAGCTACAAGATAGTCTCTTGTTGCAGCAGCACGACGGGCACCAAGCGCAATGTTATACTCGCGGGTACCGCGTTCATCCGCATGACCTTCGATGGTAATTGGATAGTTCGTGTACTGGCTAAGCCACTGGCCTTGTTTGTCCAATGTCGCACGCGCTGTTTGCGTCAAAGCAGAAGAATCTGTTTCGAAGAAAACGCGGTCTCCAACATTGATTGTAAAGTCTTGCTGAGAACCTGGAGAAGCTCCACCATTGTTGTTTAGACCTAAGCCATTTGCATTGTCTGGCAATGGTTTCTTTGACGCACAACCTGCCAATGCAAGCCCGACAGCCAAAGCAATGAATATCGGTGATTTGAGAACCGAACGCGCTATTGGCATGGTCCTTACTCCTTTAATGAATTTATTTATCCGTTAATAACCTTAAAGCGGTTAAGGCCGCTTCAAGATTTATGGTAAAATTCCGGTTAATATCTTCAGTGTTCTGATCAATCAAAACACCCGTTCTTTGTTTTTCGATAAAAGCCAATTGCGGCTAATCGATAATTTTTTCTATTCCAATAAAGGCGACCACGCAGGGTCAGACGCAAAACTTGGAGTAGGAATTTGGCGCTCATGTCGGCCCGTAATATCTACAGAGTAGAGTTTAGAACCACCATTGGCACCGCGACTTTCGCGGAAGAACATTAAAACACGGCCATTTGGGGACCAAGTCGGACCTTCGTTGTGATATCCTTCAGTTAAAATACGTTCTTTCGAACCATCTGGCTTCATCACCCCAATCAGGAAACTACCGCCAGATTGTTTGGTAAAGGCAATCAAGTCACCACGGGGAGACCAAACCGGCGTGGAGTAACTTCCGGTGCCAAATGAAATGCGTGACGGCTCACCGCCATTTGCGCCCATCACATAGAGCTGTTGGCGTCCACCGCGGTCTGACTCAAACACAATCTGGCTGCCATCAGGCGAATAAGACGGGCTGGTATCAATCGCATTTGAATTGGTTAGGCGGATGGTCGTGCGCGAACGCAAGTCCATCGTATAAATATTCGAGATACCATCATTATTAAGGCTCATGATCACTTTTTGACCATCCGGCGAAAAGCGCGGCGAAAAGGTCATTCCAGGAAAATCACCCACCACATCATATTGACCCGTCTCGATTTGGCGCAGATACACTTTCGGATTGCCGCCGGCAAAAGACATATAGGTGATTTCTTGATGGGTCGGCGAAAAGCGCGGTGTCAAAACAAGCTCGCCCCCTTTGGAGAGATAACGCACATTCGCGCCATCCTGATCCATAATCGCAAGACGTTTGACACGTTTTGTTTTCGGCCCAGTTTCATCAACAAACACGATGCGGCTATCGAAATACCCGCTCTCACCTGTCAACGCTTTGTAGATTGCATCTGAAATAATATGAGCAAGTCGGCGAGAGTTGTTCGGATTGGTGAAATATTGCTGGCCGATAATCTGCTCATTGCCAAACACATCCCAAAGACGAAATTCCGCTTTCAAACGACCATCACCTTCTTTGGAAACAGTGCCTGTGACCAAAGCTTGCGCATTGATCACGCGCCAGTCTTCAAACCGTGGCACAGCGTTTGGATCAGAAATCTGCTGAATAAAGGCCGCAGGATCGATCGGGGCAAAAAGGCCAGAGTTTTTCAAATTCGAAGAAACAATAGAAGATGTCTCTGCCCCAATATCCCCGCTAAAATTAGTGATCGCAATCGGCAAAGGCTCGATTGTGCCTTTGGTCAGATCCAATTCCAATTTCGCATGAGCTGCAACAGAGATCCCGAAAAGCATCAAGAGCGAAAGGATCAAAATTTTGGCTGAATTCGCAGACGCTCGAAATCCTTTGGCGCCATCAATCAGTGAGGATTTTTTCATATGGATCATAAACATCTCGTTATATTCTTTCATTAAGCGGACTAAACGCCCTTATTTTGCGGCAATATTAGGACGGACTTAAAACATTTGGCTCGGATCAAAGTTTATCACCACTTCGTTCCACACATCATGTTTGCCTTTTGGTAGGTTGAAACCGCGATCATTACATTTCATGATCGCTCTGACAGCACTTGAATCAAATGCATTATTTCCACTGGATTTCGTAACTTTCGGCCGTCCGGTCAGCTCAGCATTTGTATCAAGGTTGAAAGTCACCGAAGCTCTTAGCTCTTCAGCGCCATCAGCTCCGCCTGGTAACGACCAGCATCCTGCTAGCTGCCCTAAAATGGCATCCATCTCGCTGGTGCTCAATTTACCACTTGTCGAAGGCTTGGATGTGCCCAAGGAAGCCGTCTGGGTTGATTTCTTTGCCCCTGAAGCCGTTGGCGCTTCTTTGCTTTCAAGCGCCTTGGTTATATCGCCAATCGGATCACTTTTGTTTTCAGACGAAGCCGTTGTGGTTTTGGCTGGTTCGCTTTCTTTCTTGCGATCAGTAGTCTCAGCTTTTTGCGGCTTGGCAGTTTCAGGACGAGGCGAAGGCACAGCTTGCACTTTTGAAAGAGAGGCAAATTGCTCTCCGGTTTCAGCAACAGGTGTTTCCTCGGCAATAGGCTCAGGCTTTATATCGACCTTAGGCTCATTGACTGCAGCAACTTCATTGGTTGGCGCAGGTGTTTCTTTTTCCACTGGTTGCGCTTCAGGAACAACCTTTGGCGCAGGTTTTGGAATTGGCGCTGGCGGCGGCGCTTCCGTTTTAGCAACTTCAACAGGCCTATCAGCCGGTTTGGGCGCGGGTGCAGATTTCTCATCAACCTTAGCTTCACCCACATTTTCAGCTTCTGGAATAACATCAGGCCGTTTTGTCGGCGTGGGAGCGGGCGTTTCACTCAGTTCTGCTTTTTTGTCTCCGGCAATAGATTGGGTGATTTCTTCAATCGGCACGATATCAACGGCCAATGCTTCAACATCATTGACCTGCAATGGCGTAGGCGCAGAAAAGCTCAGCAATCCCCAAGTGAGGATCGCTACATGAGCTGTACTGGAAAGAGCAACGCCGATTTTCATTTAAGCAGATGGCCTCTTAATTATTCTGATCTTGCAAGGTGACCATTGCCAGCTTTTTGTAGCCAGCTTGAGACAACAGTCCCATCACACGCATGACAGCACCGTAGTCAGCGGTTTTATCGCCGCGCACATAAATCCGCTCTTCATAGCCGTTTTTCGCAATCGCGGTCAGTTTGGCAACGATCTCGTTCATTGGAATTTCTGTTTCCTGCAGATAAACCTGACCCTGCTCGTTAACAGAAATCGAAATCGGTTGAGTTTCTGAGTTAAGCGCTTTTGCCTGTGTCTCTGGCAAGTCAATCGGTACGCCAACTGTTAGCAAAGGTGCCGCCACCATAAAGATGATCAAAAGAACCAGCATCACGTCAACAAATGGCGTCACGTTGATTTCGCTCATCATGGCATGACGTTTGCCGCCTCGCCGACGTCTTCCGCCTGAGATACCTGAACCGCCTGTGGACATTCCCATCTTGAATTCCTTCGTTTATCTTTTGGTACTAACCTGCATCAGCCTATTGCTGACGGCCATTTTTCTCATCAATTTGACGGGATAAAATGGCGGAAAACTCATCAGCAAATCCTTCCATGCGTCCGGCGATCTTGCCCGCATCAGAGGAAAACTTGTTGTAAGCGATAACCGCTGGAATAGCCGCCATCAAACCAAGAGCTGTCGCCAAAAGCGCTTCAGCAATACCAGGCGCAACAACGGCCAGATTGGTGGATTTCGAACCAGCAATCGCCTGGAACGATGTCATGATCCCGACAACTGTTCCAAACAGTCCGATAAACGGAGCCGCAGAACCAACCGTTGCCAAAAAGCCCAGACGCTTTTCAATTCGTTCCATTTCTCGGGCCAAAGATACATCAAGCACTTTGTCGATACGGGTCTGCAAACCAATTGGCGAAGATGCGCCGCGCTCAAAGCTCTTTTTCCATTCGCGCATGGCCGAAACAAACAAGGCACCCATGCCCGTTGGCGCTTTGTCAGATAAAGAGCGATATAATTCTTCTAGAGATCTTCCTGACCAAAACACTTCTTCAAAGCGATCCAGCTGTCGGCGTGTGCGAGCAAACAATAAAGCTTTGTCGATCATGATCGCCCAGCTCCAAACCGAAGCGATTAACAGACCGATCATCACTAGTTTAACGGTTAAACCTGCTTGGGCGAACAAACCCCAGAGAGAAGTATCATGGGTAGCTTCCAAAGCACCTTGAGTAACTTCCTGTGCAAAGGCTGCTGATATGGCAAAAAACGTCATCCCGCTCATGGGAAATTCCCTGTCTAATTGGTTTTGGTCTGAAAAGTCTGATCGACCGATGCTCTCTAAATGGCAATCCTGTCAAAAATCTGACCCATATCGTTCCAAAAGCTGAAAATCATGGTCAAACGAAGGCGTGAACCGTTTCGGCACACATTCCGCATTACTAAACGGTATTAATGCTTGATTAGGGTAAACGAAGCGTTAGGATTCACTATAACAGGACGAGGATTTTTCTTGCAAATTCCGTATTAATATGTACGTTTATTGAAAAACAGTCCTTAAAGGAGTTTGAGAATGCCAAGTATCGAGTTTCTTCTAACCGCCCTCGTCGTGGTTCTTTTGCCTGGAACCGGGGTAATTTATACTCTGGCCGTTGGTCTTGGCAGAGGATTTGGCGCAAGCATTGCCGCTGCTTTCGGCTGCACCTTTGGCATTGTACCAGCCGCAATAGCCAGCATTATTGGTCTAGCAGCCATTTTTCATACCAGCGCCCTAGCCTTTCAAATCATCAAATATCTTGGCGTAGCTTACCTCATGTTCATGGCTTGGAGTATTTTGCGCGAATGCGGCACCCTCGATGTGAAAGAAAACAAAGATCCGGTTCCCTATTCCAAAATCGCTATGCATGGTCTGGTGATAAACATTCTAAACCCTAAGCTTTCTCTCTTCTTTTTGGCATTCCTACCCCAGTTTGTTTCAACCAGCTCGCCAAATCCAACCCCTGAACTGGTCGGCCTTGCATCTATCTTCATGCTTATAACCTTTATAGTATTCATCCTTTATGGAGGTTTTGCAGCTTTGGTTCGTGACGCTTTGATCTCAAAACCAACCATTATGGTCTGGATGAAACGCGGCTTTGCCGGAGCATTTGCCTTTCTAGGTTTGAAACTGGCTTTGTCTGAACGGTGGTCTTAAGAAATGCGATTTGAGAAACTGGCTTTGTTGCGTATCGAGGCTGCCATGGAAGACGGAATGTTCGATAATCTTCCCGGCGCTGGCAAACCCTTACCGCCAATTCCAGAAGGCGATTTTATGGAGCATTTTGGTGCCAGACTTTTAAAAGAATCCGGCGCACTACCACCAGAAGTGAACTTGAAAAAAGAAATCCTGACTGACGCCAAAGCTGCTGCAGAAATGCCAGAAGGTGAAGAGCGGGAAGAAGCCCTCAAGCTGCTTAATGAAAAACGCATGAAATTGGCAATGATGATGGAACGGCGTTAGATAGCAGCACACAAACTACGATACCAAGAGACTCTTGAGAAACGTTCTGGTCCGTTCGTCTTTGGGTTTGGAAAATATCTGGGCAGTCTTGCCAGACTCAACGATTTGCCCACCATCCATAAAGCAAATGCGATCTGCCAGTTCTTTTGCAAAGTTCATCTCATGGGTTGCCAATATCATGGTCATCCCTTCGTCACGCAAAGCTCGTAATACATCCAGCACCTCATGAACCAATACCGGATCAAGCGCCGAGGTGATCTCGTCGAACAACATGATTTCAGGGCGCATGGCGAGCGCTCTGATGACAGCGACGCGCTGTTGTTGACCGCCCGAAAGCTGGTCCGCATATTTGTGCATATGTTCCTTTAGTCCGAAACGGGTAAAGAGTTCTTCCGCCTGCGGCACCAATTCCTCACGAGATTTTCCCAATACTCTTCGCGGAGCAAGCAACACATTTTCAAGCGCATTCATATGAGGAAACAAATTGAAGGACTGAAACACGATACCGATGCGCCGTCTTATGTCACTCAAATCCAATCCGGGTTCTGAGATGTCCTTGCCATCGAGATAAATATAACCATCATCAATCGGCTCAAGGCAATTCATGCAACGCAGCAATGTGGATTTGCCAGAGCCGGACGCCCCGATCAGACACACCATCTCACCCTCGGCGATATCAAGATCAATGCCGTTGAGCACCTGATTTTTTCCGAAGGACTTGCTGACCCCTTCAAGGCGGAGTTTAACTTCGTTCATTGCGCTGCTTGTTCATGAGGTAATCGGCATATCGGGTTGCAGGAATAGTAAAGGTCAAAAAGATCACCGCTGCCACCACATAGGGCGTGAAATTGGCAAACAGGCTTTTGTAAATGCCCGCCTGACGCAGAACTTCCACCGGGCCTATGAAAGATAAAAGCGCAACGTCTTTTTGCAGGGCGATCAGCATGTTCATATTGGCCGGAACCACTCTTCGGATCGCCTGCGGCAAAACAATATAACGCATTACATCGCGCTCACTGAGGCCGAGTGAAAGCGCTGCTGAGCGCTGGCTTTGATGCACGCTTTCAATGCCTGAGCGCAGGATTTCGGCAACATAGGCAGAATAGGTCAGCACTAGCGCCACTGTTCCCCATATATAGGGAGAGTTCCATGGCCGCGGCAGACCCAACCCCGGTATGCCAAAGCCGATCAGATAGATGACAAGAACAACGGGAAGCCCTCTGAAAATATCAACAAAGCCAGCACCAAAAACACGCAGAGGAAATAATGCTGGAGCAGTCACTGAACGAGCCAGCGCAATTAACAGACCTACAAAGGCAACCAGCGGCGCGGACCAAAGAAAAATCGCAATATTGAGGGTGAACGCGTCCAGCATTTTTGGTAGGCTGCGTACAAAAATATCCCAGGAAAAAAAGCTCTTTTGAACTGCTACCCAGCCAGGTGCGAGAGGCACCAAAACCACAAGAGCGAGCACAATAAACACTGTGCTGGCTGATGCAATGATCAAGGCCCGCCGTTTCTGGCGGGCCTCATATTGAGCGCGTCGGTTCACAATAAAGCCTTTACTTGACCACCCTACTTAACCAATGGAACGTCAGTTGCGGCTTGCAACCATTCGGCTTCGATTTTTGCCAGCGATCCTTCTGCCTTCAATGCTGATAGAGCTTCATTGACACAAGTCTTTAAAGCACTGCCTTCAGCCATCAACATGCCAAACTGATCAGGGTTTTCTGAGCGGTCCGCAGGGAACTGACCGATAACCGCGCCGTCATCCATCAACACTGCTGCCGTAAACAAAGCCGTCGGCAAATCGAATATCGCCGCATCAATCTGGTCAGCCTGCATGGCTGCAATCACATTGGCATTGTCATCATAAAACAACGCATCGCTTTCAGGCTGAATAACATCGGTCACAACCGGCAGAGCAGTCGTTGCCTGCATGATACCCCATTTTAGTTTTTTGAGCGCAGCCATTTCAGGTTTCAATCCGCCTTCAACGGTCTTCTTGCGCACCAAAATAGCAGCGGCAGCTGAGTAATAAGGATCAGAAAAATCCACGACTTTTTCACGGTCCTCGGTGATTGAATATTGCTGTAAATTGAAATCGAAGTTTTTGACGCCTGGTTGGATTGCTTCATCAAATGTTGTGCGCACCCATGTCACATTTTCTTTTGCAAAACCCATCTTCTCCGCAACCGCATAAGCAACCGCAGCCTCAAAACCTTTGCCGGATTCTGGTGCATCATCATGCACCCAAGGATAGTAGGCAGGATTGCCCGTAGCGACGGTCAACTTGCCCTCTGTCATAGTCTTGCCATCAGCGCATTTATCCATAGCAAAGGAAAGACTAGGTGCAGCAAACAATGCGCTACCCATCAAAATGGTGAGTGAAATTTTTCTAAGCATTTGGTACCCTTTCAAACTGTGGAGATGTGCGAGATAAAAAATTAAATTAAAGGGATTTCATCCCAAGGCAAGAGGCAGAGATCATTTAGTAAATGATTTCGCCTTGCGCCAATCTTCAAATTTTATTGATCAACCCAATATGCCAACGACCATAGCCGGGTTGTTCAAGGACAGCAGAATGATCGTTAGCCAGGTGGCGATTGTTCCCCAATATCGCCCCTTTGGAAAATGATCTGTGAAAGCCATCGCATAACCATGGGCAACCCTTGCCAGAAAATAGACGGCAGCCAAACCTGCTATAAAGTAGAAATGCGCACCCTGAAGTTCTGCCAATAAAAAGAGCGCGATCACAAACGGCGTATATTCCGCGAAATTGGCCATCGCACGCATTTTGCGAATTAAGCCCTCATCATTGCCATCACCTGTTCCGACCCCGGCAGATCGCCGTTGATCCACTACTTTAGCTCCCAATACCAATAACCATAGAGCCAAAAGGGACGTTAAACCGTTGTTATAGGTAAGCTCATTTCAAAACTCTTTCTTTGGTAATTTCAATAGTTAAATTTTATCCGCCAAGTTTTTCGCGCAGATCATCAGGGAAGCGCTTAGCCCCGCCCCCATGGTGAATGAAGGCAACTTCCACATCAGCCCCAAGCAACATAACCTCGCTGCCATCAGGCTCTTTGCGCAAAACCTCCTGACGCAAAAACGAACGGGCACCTGTCAGCTTTTGCAAAGTCGTCCGCACAGTCAACAAGTCATCGATTACCGCTGGCGGGCCAAATTTCAAATTCATCCGGTGGATCGCAAAGGCTGATTTTTCTTCCGCCAGATCTGTATGGAAAACATTGAGCAGACGCAGCCACTCCGTGCGCGAGCGTTCCATATATTTCAAATAATTGGAATGATACACCACGCCGGAAAAATCCGTATCTTCATAATAAACGCGCACCTCCATCTGGTGGCCTTTGCCATGTTCATTGTCAATGAGATGATTGGAAAGTTCAGCTTTTTCGCGGGACATGGGTAGTTTCCATTTGGCGTTTTTCTTGGCTTCCCCTATGTGCCATATTTGTTAAGCTAGAGACAAGGCCAGCTATCACATTAGAAAAGACCCATCCAAAATGCCCAAGCTTTCTCAGATTTTTGTACACCCGATAAAATCATTTCCCGGCATCAGTCTTGATACGGTAGCATTGAGCAAAGGCGAAGGCCTGCCCAATGACAGGCGCTTTGCCATCACCAATGGAATCTCAAACACAATGGACGGCGCTTGGCTGACCTGTCGTTCATTTTTCATCAATGCAGTGAATGAAGGGCTGTTGAAATTTTCCGTAGAGATGGACGACGATACAATACGCATAAGATCTCCCGAAGGCTTGGGGCTTTCATTGCGCATTGGCGATCCGGAGGGCCTCGCGATTGCTAACCGAAGGCTGGCGGATTTTGTCAGTTCCCTCAACCCAAGCGACGACATGCCAATGCCTGTGATAACCGAGCGAAGCCAAATGCAGGGCGCACTTTCCGGCTATTGGGATTTTAATGATAGCGGCATTTCCTTCATGAATGCAGCCTCCTTGAAAGCTGTATCCAACGCCATGGGCGAAGATCTTGATATCCGCCGTCTGCGGGGAAATTTGATCATTGGCGATTTACCCGCTTGGGAAGAATTTTCTTGTATTGGCAAATCCATTCGTATCGGTTCAAACGGACCGGAGCTTGACATACTGCGTCCTGTAAAGCGCTGCCCTGCCACATCGGTCAATCCCGAAACAGGCATTCGTGATATAAAAGTTCCTGTTGCTTTGATGGATCATTTCGGCCACGCCTTTTGCGGCATCTATGCAAAAGTAACCAAGCCGGGCCAGATCAACACCGATGAAACGATTGAAGTAATCGGTGATGCTAAAACGCCTTTGGTGGAAGCAGCCAATCCGGCAGACTCAGACTATAAACTTTGGCCAAAGCAAGCTGAAGTAGTCTCGCATATTTCATCAAATACGGGCGCTGAAATAACCATCAATGCTGCGGGTCCTTGGCCGCTGCCAGATGCAATCGTCGGCCAACGCGTCCGTTTTCACATCGGGCAAGATTTGATCGGGGTAGCCACAGTTCACGAACAGCGCGACCATTCAACTGTGCTGCATGTGGAGCCGTCAGAAACCAGTGATCCGGCCACCGCTTATTTGTTGGAGAAAGTGAAGGCCGGAGATAGGCTGATTGTAAGCGGACCGTTTGGGCGGGGTTAGTCTTCCCCCTCATCAAACATCCCGATCTGAGCGGCGGTCATGCCTGTGGGTGCGGTGAGGCCGAGATGTTTCCAGGCATTGGCCGTGAGAATGCGCCCGCGCGGGGTGCGCTGAATAAAACCCTGCTGGATCAAATAAGGTTCGATAATGTCTTCTATGGCATCGCGTGGTTCTGATAGAGCTGCGGCGATGGTCTCAATCCCCACGGGTCCGCCGCCAAAATTGCGGGCGATCTGGTTTAGATAGCGTCCATCCAACTGGTCAAGCCCGCGGCTATCCACTTCCAGTCGGGTTAGGGCCGCATCGGCAATTTTCGCGTCAACAATTTCTGCTCCGGCCACATCGGCAAAATCGCGTACACGGCGCAACAGCCGTCCGGCAATGCGCGGCGTGCCCCGAGAACGCTTGGCAACTTCTTTTGCCCCGTCTTCACTCATGGCAAGCTGCATTATCCGCGCACCGCGCTTGACGATCTGAAGCAATTCTTCGTCCGTATAAAAATTCAGCCTAACGGGAATGCCAAACCGATCTCTCAAGGGAGTGGTCAAAAGCCCAAGACGCGTGGTCGCCGCAACCAACGTAAACTTCGCCAGTTCGATTTTCACAGAACGCGCGGCAGGTCCTTCACCGATGATCAGGTCAAGCTGATAATCTTCCATGGCAGGATATAAAATTTCTTCGACCGCCGGAGACAAACGATGGATCTCATCGATGAACAAGACATCGCGGTCTTCAAGATTGGTAAGCAAAGCTGCAAGATCACCTGCCTTAGCGATCACAGGACCGGAGGTAGAGCGGAAATTAACGCCAAGTTCCTTCGCCATGATCTGCGCCAAGGTCGTCTTGCCCAATCCGGGCGGGCCGACAAACAACACATGGTCCAGCGCTTCGCCGCGCCCTTTTGCAGCCTCGATGAAAACCTTCAGATTTTCCCGCGCCTGCTTTTGGCCGGTAAATTCGTCAAGCGATTGCGGACGCAAAGAAGTCTCAAGGTCGACGATCTCGTCTTCGCCTTTTTTCTCACCGTCTATGATGCGTTCTGAGGGATTCATGTCATTCATGGTTTAGCCATGCCTCATATATGGATTACTGCCAAGTCTCATCCCGCCAACTCCTTCAAACCCAGTCTGATGAGTTTGGCGCTATCAGCATCTTCGCCTGCATTTTTCGAGACTTTGGAAACAGCGCCTGATGCCTGTTGAGAGGAATAGCCAAGATTGGTCAACGCTGAAACCGCATCCATAACGGCTGAATTTGCATGTCCGGAACCGATATCACTTTGCAGGCTGATTTCCGCTGCCGCAGCGCCTGAAAATTTAGGCGCTTTGTCTTTCAATTCGCTGACAATTCGTTGAGCAACTTTAGGACCAACGCCGGGAGCGCGCGACACCATGCTCTTGTCTTGCAGCGCAATGGCCGAGGCGATGTCTGATGGCGAGAGGGTCGCCTGAATAGCAAGCGCCACTTTTGCACCTACTCCCTGAACCGATTGCAACAGCTTGAACCAGTCCCGCTCCAACTCGTCCTTAAAGCCAAAAAGTTTGATCATGTCTTCGCGCACATGGGTCTCGATGATCATCGTGATCGCCTCCCCCACTTGCGGAAGAGTGCCAAGCGTGCGCGCTGAACAATGGGCCACATAGCCAACGCCTTGCACATCGATCACCACATGGTCTTCGCCAATCGAATCCACAACGCCTTTAAGTTTGCCTATCATGGTGTCTCTTCCATTTCGCCGATCTTGCGAAGCGCGGCAATCAACCTGTCGCGCTCTTGGGTCAAACCCTTATAGGCCAGTTGTGCAGCATCCAGCACCTCAAGGGAAGCAACAAATCCGGCACAAATATCAGCGCGATTGTCCTGTTTTGCAATTGCGGCCAGCGGATCAATATGAATACGAACTGTAAACAATATATCGCCAGACACAGGTAATTTTCGTAAGGTCTGATGTTCAACGCGCATAAATGCCCCAGCGCCCAATGCGCCCTTTTTCAAATGCTCGGCAGCGCGATCATCATGAAACAACTCATTGTCAGAATAAACCGACCAGTTGAAACGCCTTACGGATTGCTCGGTTTTTAAATTATCGAAGATACGAAAGATCATTTCCGCGTTGCGAGACCCGGGCCCAAAGTCGGGAACCGGTTTGTGAATCTCATCCAAAGTTTTTGAAAATTTTTCCAAAAGGCTCCAGCTTGAAGGAAAGCAAAGGGAAGCCGCAACCAACCGCCAGCCATTCACGCCTTTGCGCATGAGAAGCAGATCTTCTTGAACCAGTTGCGAAGCTATTTCTAATGGCGGCAAGGCAGCATTTAAATCAATGTGATGGTCCCCAGCTTTGAACACCTCAGTTTCTTCGCTATGAGTATTTTGGTGATGTTTTTTCAAATGAGCCGCGAGCAAATCCAGCGCTTCTTGCTGCGCCTGTTCAGTTCCAGCTTCCGCGGCAAAAACCTTGTCGCCATAGAGCGTTTTCAAGCGCGCTTTTTCATCAAGATAAAAATCCAGATGCTCATCCACCTCTATCCAGTCGGCAGGGTCCAATGGCACTAACCCGATTTTGAACAAAGGATGCGAACCGTCAAAGGGAATATGTTTCATAGCGCTATCCGCTCAAGCCAGATGTTTTGCCAAGCGCTTTTTAAGAGCAGCAGCGCCCCGATGATGGGCATGGCAAATCGCAATGGCAAGAGCATCTGCTGCATGTTCACTGTCAAATTTTGCCTTGGGCAATAAAAGCCCGACCATCATCTGAATTTGCTTCTTGTCTCCATGACCCACACCAATCACGGATTTCTTGACCTGATTAGGTGCGTATTCAACAACCAATAGCCCAGCCAATGCAGGAACCAGCAGGCAGACACCCCGCGCTTGACCCAGTTTCAATGTAGCTGCGCCATCTTTATTCACAAAGGTATTTTCAACAGCAGCCTCAACAGGCATTTGTTCATGAACAATTCCAGCCAAACCATCATGCAACTGACAAAGCCGTGAAGCCAGATCCAGCTTCGCATCAGATTTTACCGTTCCAGAAGCAACAAACCGGAGGGAATTGCCCGCAACGTCAATCACGCCCCAGCCGCAATTGCGAAGTCCGGGATCAATCCCAATGATACGAATCGTGCCTGTCATGACGTTTTCCTAGCAAGTTTTTGGCAAACATGCACTGAAAATGTGAACAAAACAGAAACAAAGCGCCTTGTGGAATGAAATTTAGCTTGGCACACTCTTTTTTTAAATTGTTTGTCGAATTCAATGAACGCCATTCGTCTCTAGGTTGGAAGGGCAAAAACGCCCCCAGAACAGAAAAGGAAAATACCATGCAATATATGCTTGTGATTTATTCCAATGAAGCTGCAGATCCTCAACCAGGCACTGCAGAATTCGGACCCTTTATGGCAGGATATCAAGCCTTCACCGAAAGAATGAAAAAAGAAGGCAAGTTAGTGTCTGGCGATGCTTTGCAATCGGGATCAACCGCAACAACTGTATCAGTGCGCAATGGCAAGACCCAAACTATGGATGGTCCTTTCGCTGAAACTAAGGAAACTCTTGGTGGATATTATCTGTTGGACTGCAAAGATCTGGATGATGCGCTTGCTTGCGCCGCGATGATACCAACAGCCAGCTATGGCCGTATTGAAGTTCGACCAGTAGTGGTTTGGGAGTAATACAAACCCGACCCTGCTTGCCTGCGAATTGAGTTTTATTCCGTGCTGCAGGCAGGGTTGCAGCATTGTCATCAATTTCATTTGTAAAAATATGAGGTAACCAACATGCAATCTCTACTTGAAACACTGCCCCAACTTGCTGCTTATCAACCTGCTCTGGTTGCCCTGGCAATTTTATGTCTCGCTATTCTTGTTCAGAGTTTTCTGGCCGGTGTGCTGGGCTTGGGCAAAGGCGAAGAAACCCCAGGAATGCCTCTTAAAGGTGATCATACCAAACTCTCTTTCCGTACAATTCGTACCTACGCAAACTCCGTTGAAAATTTTTCTGTATTCAGCGCAAGTGTCTTGCTTGCAATCATTGCTGGAGTTGGTGCGGCAATTGTAAACTGGCTTGCCATAATCCATGTCGTTTTGCGGTTGGCTTATTGGGCAGTCTATTACAACGGTGTTGGCAAAGTCGGTGGCGGCATCAGAACCTTCACCTATGTTCTTGGACTTCTTGCTAATGTAATCCTTGCGGTACTTGCAACTTACGCATTTATTGCATGAAATCAGAACCGCTGCCTCATTCAAAAAAAGCACGATCGGAAATTGAAACCACCGTTCGTAAAGAATGGGGCCGCATTCTGGCCTCACTGACCAAGACACTCGGAGATCTTCAACTCGCCGAGGATAGCCTTCAAGATGCAGTTGAATCTGCATTGCAACACTGGGGTAAAAACGGCTTACCTAATTCTCCACCTGCTTGGCTCATTCAAACAGCCAGACGAAAAGCTATCGACCGCTTGCGGCGTGTAAAAAACTTTTCAGGAAAGGAAAAAGAAATCACATATCTGATGGAATTAGATGCATTAGATGCCGCCAAGGACCATCTTGAAACATCTGCTTCAGATATTCCTGACAAACGTCTGGAGATGATCTTTACCTGTTGTCATCCCTCAATCGAAGAAAAATCACGCATCGCGCTCACACTAAGAACCATTGGCGGATTGACGACACAAGAAATTGCCAGTGCTTTTTTGGATAAGACAGAAGCCATGGCAGCGCGCCTTACAAGAGCAAAAAAGAAAATTGCCCTTGCTGGAATTCCCTATGAGATTCCAAAAAAAGAAATTCTGGCAGATCGACTACGGTCCGTTCTTGATGTGATCTACCTCATTTACAATGAAGGGTATTCCAGCTCCCATAGAGATGAGCTTATTCGAAGTGAACTATGCGACGAAGCGCTCCGACTTTCTGCCCTGATTGCATCACTCATGCAAAACCAAACAGAAGCGCAAGGCCTTCATGCATTAATCCTACTCCATGATTCGCGCCGCCCATCACGTCTTGATGACACAGGAAATTTTGTATCGCTTGAGAAACAAGACCGGTCAAAATGGAACAGAGAAAACATAAAAGCAGGCAAAGTTATTCTGGAAAAAGTACTGACAAAAGGCGCCATCGGCCCCTACCAATTACAAGCGGCCATTAGTGCTTGTCACGCAGAAGCCGAGGCTTGGTTCAAAACAGATTGGGGCCAAATTCTCGCATTATATGATCTTCTTTATGCACTAGAGCCTTCTCCGGTAATCCGTCTCAATCAAGCCTATGCCCTTTCCAATCATAGTTCCTGTGAAGAGGCGCTGAACTGGCTTCATCCGCTTGAAGGCGAATTGAATACGTACCAGCCGTTTCATGTTGCTAAGGCCGACTTTCTCAAACGCATTGGAAAGTTTGAAGAGGCGAAGCAATCCTTGCTGAAAGCAATATCCCTTTCAACAAACCACCAAGAAAAACAGCATCTGGTGAAAACCCTTGCGCAGCTTGGAACGCATTAAGTTTCACCCCATCAGACTTAACTGGCATGAAAAACAAACTGGCCAATGAGATAATCACCAACTGGCATTATCGCAGCATGTGCAAAACCAAATAGGCTAAATGCATGATCGACCTTATGCTAGCCCATCTTCAAAACCCATTGGCGCAAATCGTAATAGCGATTGTCTTTGCTTCAGGGATCATACGCGGATTTTCCGGCTTCGGATCAGGCATGATCATAGGACCCACTGCAAGTGCACTTTTTACACCAAAAATCGCTTTGGCGATGATTGCCGTTTTGGACACCATCCCAACTTTATTGATCGTCTGGCCGGCAAGGTATCACGTAGTCTGGAGAGAAGTATTACCAGTCGTTATCGGGTATGCGATTATGGTGCCGCTTGGAGTTTGGTTTCTGACCAGTAGCGACCCAATCTATTTACGCTGGTTCATTTCCATCAGTATCTTTATTGCAATCTCGGTTCTTTGGTCCGGCTGGCGCTATAATGGCCCGCGAGGAAAACCGATATCGTTTTCCATAGGTGGTCTTGGCGGCTTCATGGGAGCTGCCGCAGCGTTGCCAGGACCCGCCGTCTTGATTTACTGGCTGGCAGGAAAGGCAAGCGCAGCGACGGTGCGCGCCAATATGATTTGGTATCTGTTCATAACCGATTTTTTGATCATCATGGGTTATCTATTTGCTGATGTTTTCACATGGAGCAATGTTGCGTTTGGCCTTGTAGGCATGCCCGGTTATTAGCTTGGAATTTGGATTGGGATGAACGTTTTCAAAGGAGCAAGTGAACGTCTTTACCGCAACATTGCTTTTTTGATCATTCTGATTTCAGCGGTCACACCGCTACCACTTCTCGACGCTTTTCTGCGAAGTTAAGCCTCTTCAGTCTCATCGAGTTCTGGCAACTTTCCTACGGGCTGCACCAACAAAAGCCCACTCAACATCAGGCCAATCGCCAGCCATACCCAGCCTGAATAGGTTTCTCCAAGAAACACAATTGCAATAACAATTGCCGCAATCGTTACAACATAGGCAATTTGTGTGGTGAAAACGATGCCCGCATATCCAATCAACCACATGAAGCCTGAGTAGGCGATGGCATGAGAAATCGACGAAACGAACAGCGCCCATTCCGCAGCCCCCCAAGGAACCATAGGATTGATGAACTGATTTGTTGCCAATGCAAGCGGGGTGACGACAGTTAACCCCAACAACGAGGCAGCCCACAATGCAGCCATCGGGTTTAAATTTGGGGGCACCAACTTGGCTACAAAATTACCCTCGACACCATAGCAAAATGGCGCAATCAGCGCGACCAGCACCCAAAAGCCCTGCCCAGCGACAGGCAGGCTGGCTTCCGGCAAAGCAATCATCATCATCGCTGCTACACCAAGAAAAATACCGGCGGTTCGGCTCAATAAAAACCGCTCATTGCCGACACCCAAGGCAATAACAAGCGAGAAAATCGGTACCGTAGAAACTACCAGAGCCATGATCCCGGCGGGTAATTTGGCCGCAGCAAGATAGGAAAAAGAATTGGGAACCAATGTTCCAAAAAGGGCTACACCGGCAAAATACAATAAGTGCTTACGGTCAAACGGCACTTTGATGTTATTTGCCAACAATACTGGGCCGATTAAAACCACTGCAATTGCCAATTGCCAGAAAATCAGTCCAAAAGGGAGATAGCCTGTAGACACAGCGATTTTGGTTAGCGGCTGGGTGGACCCCCACACAAAACCGAAGAATAGAAGGCCAGCGAAAGCAGTAAATGCAAAAGACGGGTTACGCATGTTTCTACCCATCTTTCTTTATTGGCATTACCGAAACACTTTTATGTTTCGAAGATCAATTATACTTCAAGCTTCGCCATGATTTCATCTGAAATATCATAATTAGCAAAAACGTTTTGCACATCATCATCATCTTCAAGCGTATCAATCAAACGCATCAATTGCGGTGCTTTGTCTTCTCCAACGGGTGTCTGGTTCTGAGGCTTCCAGATAATATTCACACTCTCCGCTTCACCTAATGTAGCTTCAAGCGCTTTGGAAACTTCACCAATATCTTCAAATTCGCAAAGAATGGTGTGACCTTCTTCCTCATCGCTTTCAACATCATCAGCACCCGCTTCGATTGCCGCTTCCATAACAGTGTCTTCACTGCCAGCATCAAACTTGTAAACGATCTCGCCTTTTCGGTCGAACATGAAGGAAACGGAACCAGTTTCTCCAAGCGCACCACCGGACTTGGTAAAAGCTGCACGAATGTTAGACGCTGATCGGTTAAGATTATCCGTCAAAGCTTCAACGATCACCGCAACTCCGCCCGGGCCATAGCCCTCATAGCGGATCTCTTTATAATCATCGCCCTCGCCGCCAACACCTTTTCCGATAGCCCGCTGGATATTGTCCTTGGGCATAGATTGGCCCTTGGCATTTTGAATAGCCAGGCGAAGTCTTGGATTCATATCCGGGTCCGTTGTGCCCGCACCCATTTTCACCGCAACGGTGATCTCTTTGGAAAGACGAGAAAACAGTTTGGAACGCGCTGCGTCCGCTCTGCCTTTTCTGTGCATGATGTTCTTAAATTTGGAATGGCCTGCCACGGCGCACCTCTTCAGCTATATGCAATTGCATTGTCGGAAATTTCATGCTGCATATAGACCAAGAAAGCAGGCCGCGTCCAGCGCTGCGCTTATCTAAATATAAACGGAAATACCTGGTCGATGAATTCGCAAAGCCCGCTTAGTCTGCCAATTATCTGCCAATGCCAATGTGGGCAAGCTAAGTTCAGCATTTCCAAACTGCCCCTCACCTTTTACGCCTGTCATTGCACCGAATGCCAAAGCCAGTCAGCAAGCGCTTTTGGCCTGTTAGTTTGGGTTGAAAGATCAGCGTTCAACTATTCCGGTAACGTCAAAACCTGGTCTCGCGATACGGCCAGTGGAGGAAGAATGGATTGCCACTTTTGTCCTGATTGCGGAACGCGGCTTTGGCATGAAAGTAATTCGCCCGATCCAGTTTTTGGTAAAATCGTGAGTATCAAAGGCGGCTCGATTGCTGCGATGCGAAAACTTCAACCCGTCAGACATATCTGGACAAAATCAAAACATGCATCAACAGTCATTCCAAAAAATGTTCTGAATTTTCCAAATGGCAATATAGATGCCAAGGCATTGGTAGACGCCTGGAAACACTCTTTGCTACCCACAAAAATTTGATCCAATGTTTTTATCTTGCCATTGACTGAAGTCGCACAGACCTTTGTAATACGAAAATGGTCTGGTCAAATTCTATTTTGTTAAATCTAAAATCGAAACTGGTGTTCCTTATTATCGCCACAGGCATTTCCCATGAGCAGATTATCGCTGTAACGCCAGTTCTTGCCGAAACTGCTCAAGACCAGCAAGAAGATCTGCTTTTTAAGAAACTTGCTTCCGCGACCAATGAAACAGAGGCACGCAAGGTGGAGTTTCAGATATGGGAACATTGGACTGCCGAGGCACCCTCTGATGAAATCAGGGATAAACTCACCCGGGGAATGGAAAAGCGGCGCGAGTTTGACCTTGCATGGGCAGAAGATTTATTCGATGAAGTAGTCAGAGAGGCACCGGAGTATCCAGAAGGTTGGAACCAACGCGGCTTCGCCAGATTTTTACGGGGCAATCTGGAGGGATCCCTCAATGACCTTGAAAGGGCCATTGAATTGGAACCAAGGCACTTCGGTTCTCTATCCGGTATGTATCATGTATTGCGATTGTTAAACCGGCATGAGGCAGCACTTCGTTCCCTGCATAAAGCTGTCACAATTCATCCCTGGCTAAAGGAACGCAATGACCTACCTGAAGAACTGCGCCCAAAATCTATTCCCATTCAGGAACTTTAGGAGCTAGCAGCATTAAAAAACCCCGGCCAATGACCGGGGTTCTTTTTTGATTTTGCAGTGTCTTTTACTCTGCAGGTTGAGTAGAACCGCTTGCAGCGTGCTTGTCCCGCAAACCATCGCGATAGAGCGCTTTTGCCAAGGCAATCATCATCAATCCCATCACCATGGTAAATGGTAAGGCACCGATAATCATGGCACTCCGTAATGCACCCATCGCATCACCACCTGAACCACCGGCTACCAGCAAAGTGCCAATAACAAGTGTTAGGATAATACCCCATATGATCCGGTGTTTAATGCCAGTTTCTTGCTCGCCACCAGACATGATCGTGTTCATAACCAAGATGCCTGAGTCAGCAGATGTAACTAGGAATGTCATGATCAAGACTACACACATGATCGTGATTGCCGATAGCAAACCGCCATCAATCATCTGGCCCAATGTAACGAATAGTTTCGCCGAGTTAGATGCTCCGATGATTGCTCCTTCAGCATTACCTGCAACTTCAAGATCGATTGCAGTTCCGCCTAGAATAGTCATCCAAGCAAAACAAACCAATGACGGAGCAATAACGCATCCAATAATGAATTCGCGAACTGTACGACCTTTGGAAATACGTGCCAGGAACAAACCTACAAATGGCGAGAATGCAATCCACCAAGCCCAGTAGAAGGTTGTCCAACCCGACTGCCATCCAAACTGACGACCCTGTTCACCAGCTGCATAAGCAGCCTGCAAAACATCATCCGGCAATGCAGCTGCATCACCTTCAAGGCCAGACTTAAAGCCCTCGAAAGAGCCCCAGGCATTGGTAGCACCAGAACGCAGTGCATCCGCAAATGGAGCAGCAGCTTCCGGCAATCCAGCAGCAAAATTAGCAGCAGATTGTGGGTTGTAAGCACCAAATGACATCTGAACTAAATGAAGAATGTAATCAACGAACGCAGTCGCATAAGTAGTCATTGCAAACACGAATGATCCGAAGATAACAAATGTTAAAAGCAGGATGATCGACAATACAAGATTAAGATTGGAGAGATATTTAACGCCTCGTCCAACACCTGATACGGCAGAAATAATTGACAAGCCCATAATCATAACAAGACCAACGATTAAGCCAACAGTGTTGGGAGCAGGTGCATCACCCGCCATATTCATCATCCATTCCATGCCGGTGATCGCATAAAGACCATCGATAAACTGGGTGACACCAAATCCGATTGTAACTGACACACCAAGGATTGTCGCAACAACACCAAGCACATCAACAACGTGACCAAAAAAGCCGTTTACATATTTGCCAAACAGCGGTGTTAGCGCAGAACGGATCGTAAGTGGCATGTCTCTGGTATAGGCGTAGTAAGCAAGGGATAGACCTGTCACCACATAGATTGCCCATGCGTGGAAACCATAGTGAAGGAAGGTATATCTATAAGCAGACTCAATAGCCTCTGGTGAGTTTGGCGCAACGGCACCAGACACAGTGACAGGGTTTGAACCCCAAAGTCCTAGAGGTTCTGCGGTAGCAAAAACCATAAGGCCCACACCGAGACCCGCTCCAAACATCATGGAGAACCAAGAAAAGTTCGAAAATTCCGGAGCCTCGCCTTCTTTACCCATTCTACGTTTTCCCGTTGATGGGATGATTGCAACGACGAATAGAAAGAACACAAACAATCCTACAATGATGATGTAGAATGAATTGAAACCTGCAAGCAAAGTAGAATTCAGGCTACCCAGATTGGAACTCGCATTTCCGGGGAACATAAGCGCCCAAAGAACCAATGCAACCATGATCCCTTTTGAGATCAGCGCAATGGGAATACTGTTGCCTTCATAAAAGCCCGATGAGGCTTTCTTGATATTCATATCTGTAAATGGTGGCTTTATGGCCATGGTTTCATCCTCCCGTTTAAGCCTTCCAGACCTTAGGCCAAACAAAGTGCGGCAAGATGTCTATTTGCGACCATCAGTCACTTTCCTGTGAACAAGCATTACTCCCCAAAAACCCTTATCTACCTTACTCTGGGCCAAAATCACGATTGGGTGCAGTAATGTTGAAAACCGACACGCCTTGTTGTGGCAGGAACATTTCCAAACAATTTCCAGGGCCATCAGTGATCATCCAAGGATGAGTCAAATAGGTATTGATGGAAAATTGCTCACCCGGATTTAGATTTGCGTATTCTTTGGGCTGACCATTGAAATCGATCCATAATATGCCACGATACCCATCACTCCGATTTACAAAAGTCATCGAAACAGGCGTATCAGAGTTACGGGAAATTTCATTTCTGAACGTATCACAGGTAGCCCATCTAGGATCAAAAGCCTGATTAACTGACGGTGGCGGCGATTGCGGGGGATTGTTGCTGACTATTCCCCCGGAGTTCGATCCGGATTGGTAAACCTGACATTCGCTCAAAAAGCGAGTAATAGCTCTGGAACTTCCGCGGAGCGGCAAATCAATTTCTTGACCCTGCACCCGATATGATATCCGGCTCATGCGACTTAACACAGACCAAAGTGGATCAGATGCATCAACGTTCAATCGAACACCCGTATAATCTTCTTCTGACAACGGCGCTTTTACTTCACCGCGATAAAGCATAGGCCCAGCATCAGAAAAAAACTCAATACCAATCCCAGCGCCAGCAGGCAAATTGCCAACATTCGCGGCAAATTCAATGGCCGGAAACCCAGCTGTAGACCCTGCGAAACAACTTGCACTTCCCAAACGATTGTCAGTTTCAGGGACACCTATAGTGATAAATGAAGTCATCCGACCTTTGTTTGACGGATCATTATACTGATCATTCGACCAACGCATATTAAAATGCTCATTGGCACTTGCCTGAAAAGCACTCAGCACAGTTGAAAGTGTCCAAACGCCAGCAAAAAATAAATGTTTCAACCGCATCGTTTTCTCCGCTTTGGTGGTGTACTTGCAAGCAATGCCGCTCTTTCAACCACTAATTTGAATGCCCATAATCTGAGCAAAATGATTAGAGAAAACCTGCCCTATAGATATTTATGCAGATGTGCATTTGGTCACACTTCGATGTCCATGCGTAAGTCTCATACAAAATTCAACATCAATGTGGCGTTTTGGAAAATGCCTTAGCTCACCAAGGCAAACAATTTTCTAGCCTTGGGCCAATCCGCAGTGGTGCAATCCGCGTGGTCAAACCAGTCCGGTCATCAATCTCTAGTCCCACACCACAAATGGTCGCCTCTCCTGTGGCTGGTTCAAACCGGCCCTTGGGAACCTTGGAGATAAAGCGCTGCATGGGTTCTTCTTTATCCATGCCCAAGGATGAATCATAATCACCGCACATGCCAGCATCACTCATATAGCCTGTTCCGTGAGTCAGAATCTGATGATCCCCTGTTGGGACATGGGTATGGGTTCCTATAACAGCGCTGACGCGGCCATCAACGAAATGCGCAAAACACTGTTTTTCAGACGTCGCCTCTGCATGAAAATCAATGAAGATAACATCCGCCGCTGCGCCAAGTTCAACACCCGTCAATTGCTGCTCAACGCTTGCAAAGGGATCATCCAGTTCTGGATGCATAAATACGCGGCCCATAATATTCATCACCATGACACGCGCACCATTGCGTGCTTCAAACATATTGGCGCCTCGGCCAGGCGTTCCCGCGGGATAATTTGCCGGGCGGATAAACCGCTCTTCGCGATCTGCAAATGAAAGTGCTTCTTTTTGATCCCACACATGATTGCCAGTGGTCATGACATCAGCACCTGCTGCAAGCGTAGCATCCAAAATGCTTTGAGTAACGCCAAAGCCGTTGGCTGCGTTTTCGCCATTCACAATCACAAAATCGGTTTTCATAGAATTGATAAGATCAGGCAATTGATCAAAAACTGCCATACGCCCAACTTTACCGACCATATCCCCCAAAAACAACAAGCGCATCTCAACTCAACCTAACATCAACCTGACATCCTTTGGATGTCTTAAAAAAACGAATGTCTCACAGACATTTAAGGATGCCTGTTTCAGTAATAACAGCTTCCAAAGGCTGGTCATGACTTTCGACAGGCACTGTCTCTACTTCTTGCATGGAAAAAGAAAATCCAACCAGGCGCGGATTTATGCCTTTGTCATGCAAACGGGCAATCGCTCTGTCGTAGTGTCCGGCCCCATAGCCTATACGCGCGCCGGCCCTGTCATAAGCGGAAAGCGGCATGATCAAATATTCCGGGTCAAGAATTTCAGCATCAGCCCCCGGTCCCCTCGTTCCAAATCCGGTATCGACCAATGGGGCACCACGAACCAATTCACGAAATACAATTGTTGTCTTGTCTTGTACAATAGGAAGACAAAGACGCGCGCCCATTTGGCGAAGATTGTCCATGAAGGGACGCGCATCAATCTCAGAACGGATCGGAAAGAAACCCGAAACAATGGCGCCAGATGGAAACTGAAAATAATCTCGTCCATGGTCAGCCGCAGAAAGGCTCATCTCAATGCGCAGCATGGGATCCAAAGCATCACGCTTGGCAAGCACTTCTTTTCTGATTTCAGCCTTCAATGCTGAGTTATCCATGGCTGACTCCCAACCCAATCTCGCAATACTTGTATAGCCAATAACCATAATCTGCTGGGCAAACATAGCCCAAGAGCAATGATATCCATGAAAACAAAAAGTAAAATGGGGGAGAATAGCGCGAGCCGCAATAGCCGTCAGACGGTTTATCGATCCCGGGAACCTACAGAGTAGGTGGGTGCCGTGTGAAAAAGCCCACGGGCCTTCTCAGGGACAGCTCCCTTAAGGATTGGTAAGGCCCCGGGAATTGAAAGTCCAACGAACCTCGCAGCCCGCACCTGACATATAATCCTGCACACCGTGCAATACCAGTGTTAAATCAACTGAATGCGAACCAAAAAAAGGCTCCCGAAAGGAGCCTAATTTCTTGGAGTTCGGGTTTCCCCAATTCCTTACATATAAGGTGAGTTGCAATATTTGAACACACCGCTATAGGACAGATATTGCTTGGTATTGATATTGTACGACTTATATTTACCCAAGCAGAACTGGTCATGTGGGTGCAAACCAGACTGTACCGGTTGAACGTAAGTTGGTTGTTGTACAACAACTGTGCGCGGGCGATTTAGCGAATTGACGATGCCAAGGCCAATACCAAGGCCTATTCCAGCACCTAGGCCGCCGCCAAATCCACCGCCGCCGCCACCGCCGCCGCCGCCACCACCGCCACCGCCGCCGCCAGGTGGAGGAGGCATGATAATGCCACCACCACCAATCGGAGGAAGCTTTGGTCCGCAGCCGCCCGGCAATATGCAAGGTTTCAAGTCTATTCCCGGAGGCGTAAAGTGGCTGCCTGCGTTTGCTATAGTTGGTGCACTTACACTGAAAGTAGCACTTAGAATTGCAGCTGCAGTCAATGAGTGAATTAGAGTTTTATGTGTCATTTCTTTTCTCCTTGTTAGCCCCAAGGTAATCCCATGTGTTGTTGGGAGTGAGAGAAAGATATGTCGAAAACTCAGTCAAAAATGTGCGTTTTTTCACACAACAAAATTTCTCTTATTTTTACAGGGGCGTAACACCCAATTGACGCAAGGCTTCACACGATAAGAGGGCCTGAAGCACTTATTAAATATTAATTTTATGATTTGAATTGAAGCAAAAATTATTTCTTGGCGACTGGTTTGGCTGCCAGCTTGCCAGCAAGTTCACTTAACCGCTCGGCCAAATCTGCTATTTTATCAGCCGCAGCCTGTTCCGCTGAACCCGATTCACTGGCTGATGATTTCAAGCTATTCTTTAGCGTTTCAATTTCAGCTTCCAGCTTCGCATTCTTCTTTTCCATTTCGACGAGCTCGTCTGTTACCATCACGCCAGCCATAACAGTCAGCCGTTGATCACCAATCTCGCCAAAATCGCCTTTGAGCTGACCAACATAGGTATTGAGCCGTTCACCCAAAGCAAGCAGATGCGGCTCCTGCCCCTCTTCGCAAGCCATGCGGTAATTCTTACCATTTATCAGAACGCTTACACTTGCCATTAATTTACTCTGCCTTCTGCTTCACAAGAGTTCTGCATCAAAAACTATTCAGGTTGTTTGTCCAAGACCGCACGAATTGATTCCATGGCATCTACAAGACGTCGGGAAACCTCGCGATTGGCGCTCTCCAACCGTTGCGCTTTGCTTTCAGCTCCATCAAGGGAATCAGCTAGCCGGGAACGATCGGCCCCCATACGCTGAACTTCAGCTTCCGCGTCCAACAGCACAGCTTCACGCTCCAAACGGGCAGTCACCGCTGCATCAAGCGCTTCAACTGCTTTGTCCAGTTTTTCCAGTGATGAGGCAATTTGCCCTTTCATGGCCATCCTATCAAAAATTCAAATACCAATTCGAATGTATCAATCTTGTCTTCTGTTTCGGCCACTATGGTTATATCAACAGCTAGCCTATCAGCACGAATCGTAAAAATGACAAACAGTTACCGATGAAACATTACACTTCACCGTAACAAAATGCCATTGCTTAGGCTGCTTTGTCGCAACTCTCCCCAATTTTTAGATCACAATCCCTTTTAGCAGGAATTGAAGGCATGCTTGTGTTCTCTCTGGACACTGCCCCCAAATACATTGACTCAACGCCCTCAACTGCTATGAGTCCGCGCGCAAAAGTGACTAAGAATCCTAGCTTTTAAAGGGTACGGTTTACTCAGTCATTTGCTGAACAATGCAGACAATTCAACTTCCAGCTAACGAAAAACAGGCAAATATCATGAACACTCGGGCCAAACACCCTGAAATGGCTAACGCTATCCGTTTTCTATCAATGGACGCAGTTCAAAAAGCCAATTCTGGCCATCCAGGCCTTCCCATGGGCGCTGCTGATATTGCCACCGTGTTGTTCACCGAACATATGAAATTTGATCCGAAAAATCCTCATTGGCCAGACCGCGACCGTTTTGTGCTTTCAGCTGGTCATGGCTCCATGTTGCTGTATTCAGCGCTTTATCTGCTTGGTTATGAAGATATCGACATCAAAGAAATCAAGAATTTCCGCCAGCTTGGCTCCAAAACCGCCGGTCACCCAGAATATGGTCATGCAGCAGGCATTGAGACAACAACAGGCCCGCTTGGTCAGGGCATCGGTAATGCTGTGGGTATGGCTATTGCCGAACGCAAACTAGCCGATGAATTTGGTTCAGACATTGTTGACCACCACACCTATTGCCTTGTTGGCGATGGCTGTTTGATGGAAGGCATTTCTCAGGAAGCAATTTCTCTGGCTGGCCATTTGCGCCTCAATAAATTGATTGTGCTTTGGGATGACAACAACATCACCATCGACGGCAAAGTATCTCTGTCTGATTCAACGGACCAAATCGCACGCTTCAAAGCTTCCGGTTGGAAAACCCTTCGCGTTGACGGTCACAAAGCCTCTGAAATTTCAGATGCTATCGAAAAAGCAAAAGCCTCTGACAAACCAACCATGATCGCTTGTAAAACAACAATCGGTTATGGCTCCCCTAAAAAAGCCGGTACGTCTGGCGCCCACGGCTCACCGCTGGGTGACGATGAGATCGCGGCAACACGCGAGGCTCTAGGTTGGAAATGCGCACCATTCAAAGTTGATAGCGAGATCCTTGATCTATGGCGTATCGCTGGATTGCAAGCTGCCCATGGCCGCAAGGACTGGGAAAAGCGCATGAAGGCCCTTGACCCGGAACTCAAAGGCCAGTTCGAACGGCGTATGCGCGGTGAATTGCCTGCCAATTTCAACGACGCAATGTTGGCGTTCAAACAACAGCTTGCCGACGAAAAGCCAACCATGGCAACCCGCAAATCTTCCGAAACAGTGCTTGAAGTAATCAATGCAAATGTGCCTGAAACGATTGGCGGCTCCGCTGATTTGACCGGATCAAACAACACCAAAACCAGCCAGACTTCGCCCATCACACCGGACGACTTCTCTGGCCGTTTCATCCATTACGGCATCCGCGAACACGGCATGGCAGCAGCCATGAATGGCATGGCGCTTCATGGCGGTTTGATCCCATACTCAGGTGGCTTCCTGATCTTCTCAGATTATTGCCGCCCGTCCATTCGTCTTGCTGCTTTGATGGGCATTCGCGTCATTCACGTATTGACCCATGACTCCATCGGCCTTGGTGAAGATGGCCCAACCCACCAGCCTGTTGAGCATATGGCAGCCCTTCGCGCCATTCCAAACCTTTATGTCTTCCGCCCGGCCGACACGATGGAAACAGCCGAATGCTGGCAAATCGCCATGGAGAGCGAAAAGACACCGTCAGCCATCGCCCTAACCCGCCAAAATCTTCCTGCCCTGCGCACTGAATTTGAAAAAGAAAATCTCTGCGCAAGAGGCGCTTATGTTTTGGCTGATGCAGATGATGCAGCGGTAACAATCTTTGCTTCCGGCTCAGAAGTTGAAATCGCCATGAACGCGAGAAATCAATTAGCAGAAGCTGGCATTGCAGCGCGCGTAATTTCTGTGCCTTGCTTTGAATTGTTCAACGCACAATCTGCAGACTATCGCAAACAGATCATCGGAACCGCGCCAGTGCGTGTTGGGATTGAAGCAGCTGTTCAACAAGGATGGGAACGCTTCATTGGTGAAGATGGCATCTTTATCGGCATGAATAGCTTCGGCGCATCTGCCCCTGCTGGCGATCTTTACAAACATTTCGGCATTACCCCTGAAGCAGTTGTGAAAGCCGTGAAGAAAAAGTTGAAGTAACCTACATTTTCCATAAACATCTCGAAATCCGTCATTTCTCAAAAAATTTGACGGATTTTATATTTGGGATCCTTCCCAACAACTTTCTTTCATCAAAATCGATTAGAATTTCCTCCTCTCCATTGGCCTTTGCGAAAAATCCCTCTAAAAGGCATGCGAAAGCACGTAATTCAGGTCGATTCCTATCATATTCTTGGAGAAGTTTTAAAATGGCAGTTAAAGTAGCAATCAATGGTTTTGGCCGCATCGGACGTAACGTCCTAAGAGCGATCATTGAATCTGGGCGTAAAGACATTGAAGTCGTTGCGATCAATGATCTGGGCCCGGTTGAAACCAATGCCCATCTGCTGCGCTATGACAGTGTTCACGGCAAATTTCCTGCTAAAGTAAAAACCACAAAAAGCACCATCGATGTAGGCAGCGGTAAAATGCAGGTGACGGCTATTCGCGATCCCCGTGAATTGCCATGGGAGGGTGTTGATATTGCCTTGGAATGCACTGGCTTTTTCGCCAGCAAAGAAAAAGCATCTGCCCACCTTGAAAACGGTTCCAAGCGCGTTCTGATTTCAGCGCCGGGCGGCAGCGATATTCCAACCATCGTCTATGGCGTGAACCACAAGACTTTGAAGAAAAAAGACCTGATTGTTTCAAACGCGTCCTGCACCACAAACTGCCTGGCACCTGTTGCCTATGTACTGGACAAAGATTTTGGCATCGAAACCGGATTCATGACAACGATCCACTCCTATACTGGCGACCAGCCAACACTCGATACCATGCACAGCGATTTATATCGCGCCCGCGCAGCCGCCATGTCCATGATCCCAACAACAACAGGCGCTGCAAAAGCCGTTGGACTTGTATTACCTCAGCTTGCTGGCAAATTGGACGGTTCTTCTATCCGCGTTCCAACCCCGAATGTTTCCGTGGTTGATCTGAAATTCACCTCCAAGAAAAAGATGACAATCGAAGCTATCAACGAAGCCATGAAAAAATATGCCAAAGGCGAGTTGAAGGGCATTTTGGATTATGTGACCGAGCCGCTGGTTTCATCAGACTTCAACCACGATCCGCATTCATCCAATTTCTGCGAAGATCAGACAAAAGTGATGGGCGACAAATTTGGCCGCATCCTGACATGGTATGATAATGAATGGGGCTTCTCAAACCGCATGTCAGACACAGCGGTTGCTATGGGTAAATTGATCTAAAGCCCGTTCCTTTTGATGGTCACATCAAACGTTAAGAATGCGCGAAAAAAGGACATGAAAGGATGAGCACTTCAAATTCTGAAACGACCATCCTCATCTTTCTAGGCGTAGCGCTGGCAATTCTGGCGCTCGCCTTTTTCATTTCAAAAGCCTTCAAGAAAACCATCAATCGCGAAAAGCGCGATGCCCACCTGAACGATCTGAATGGCGATCAGCGCGATGCCTCTGGCCATGCCACTTGGATCGGCATTAATAAATCATCCGGCGATGACCAATTATTGTAATAGTAGAGAAAACCATGACCTTCAAAACCCTCGACGATATTGATGTTTCCGGCAAACGCTGCCTTGTGCGCGTTGATCTGAATGTGCCCATGGAAAACGGAAAAATCTCTGATGCAACCCGTATCGAGAGAATTCTGCCGACGATAAAAGAAATATCTGACAAAGGCGGCAAGGTTATCTTGCTTGCCCATTTCGACCGCCCCAAAGGCAAGATCGTTCCGGAGATGTCATTGTCTCCGGTCACCCACACTTTGTCAGAAATGCTTGGCAAACCAGTTGCTTTTGGCACAGATTGTATTGGCCCGATGGCAGAAGTAGCCGTAAACGCCATGAAAGATGGTGATGTCCTGCTCTTGGAAAACACCCGCTTTCACGAAGGTGAAGAAAACAACGATATTGCATTTTCTGGCGCCCTTGCTGCCAATGGCGATATCTTTGTTTCAGACGCATTTTCTGCGGCGCACCGTGCCCATGCATCAACCGTTGGCTTGGCAAATAAACTGCCAGCCGTAGCGGGCCGAACCATGCAAGCAGAACTTGAAGCCCTTAGCGCCGCCCTTGGAAATCCTAAACATCCGGTTGTCGCCGTTGTAGGCGGTGCAAAAGTTTCAACCAAATTGGACCTGTTGCTCAACCTTGTTTCCAAAGTTGATACGCTGGTCATCGGCGGCGGCATGGCAAACACTTTCCTCGCCGCTCAAGGACACAATGTTCAAAAATCTCTATGCGAACATGATCTGGCAGATACTGCCCGAAACATTATTGACGAAGCAGTAAAACAAAATTGTGCTATTTTGCTTCCGATCGATTGTGTTGTCGCAAAAGAGTTTAAAGCTGGCGCTGAAAACACCATCACAGGCATTGATGCTGTCACCGAAGGCGGCATGATCCTGGATGCTGGTCCAAAAACCGTTGAAGCCATAAATGCAGCCTTTGCCAAAGCAGAAACAATAATCTGGAACGGCCCACTGGGTGCGTTCGAAATTACACCCTTTGATAAAGCCACCGTGGCAACAGCCCAATTTGCAGCTACCCAAACCAAGGCTGGAAAATTGATTTCGGTGGCTGGCGGCGGCGATACGGTTTCAGCTATGAAACATGCGGGCGTCGCAGATGATCTTACTTATGTTTCAACCGCTGGTGGCGCTTTCCTTGAATGGATGGAAGGCAAGGAACTGCCGGGAGTAAAAGTGCTTGGTTAGTCTGATCCAAGAATAAAACAAAATTGACCCGTCAGCCTTTGGTTGGCGGGTTTTTTTGTGCGATCTTTCAACTATGGCATGAGGCCACAAAAGTCCAAATTCACCAAACGTAAATCTTGCCTGTTAAGCTTAATTTCCAAAACCACAACTTTCAAACGATTGAAAAAATTTCAAACGGTTTAAGAGCACCCTCCCCCAATTTCCACTCGGCTTATCTTCTGTTAAGCGCAAGGTAACAGGTTCATGCCGAACACTTGGTGCGGAATTTAGAGGAGAATATGAATGTCGAATGCTTCCATGGCAAAACAGATGGCGTCAAAAGACGGGTTTATTGCAGCCCTTGATCAATCAGGTGGCTCTACCCCAAAAGCCTTGGGACAATATGGCATCGAAGAAGGAGCATGGAAAACCGAAGAAGAAATGTTCGCACTGATGCACCAAATGCGGGCCCGTATTATCAAATCTCCAGCTTTTACCGGTGACAGCGTTATTGGTGCCATTTTGTTTGAGCGTACCATGGATGGTGAAATCGATGGCATGCCAACGGCTGATTACCTTTGGCAGAAGCGCGGTGTTGTTCCTTTCCTGAAAGTCGACAAAGGATTGGCTGACGAACAAGACGGTAGCCAGTTGTTAAAACCAATGCCTGATCTGGACCAATTGTTGAAACGCGCAGCCTCAAAAAATGTATTCGGCACAAAGATGCGCTCAGTAATCAATGCAGCCAATGAAAAGGGTATTGCCGCCAACATTGCCCAGCAGTTTGAAGTAGGTCACCAGATACTGACCCATGATCTGGTTCCAATTCTTGAGCCTGAAATTAATATTACAATCTCAGACAAATCAGAGGCTGAAGAAATATTGCTCAGCGAAATTCAGAAAAACCTTTCAAGCGTTAAAGCTGATAATCCAATCATGCTGAAATTGTCGCTTCCAAACAAAGCCAATCTTTATAAACCACTGATTGATGATCCCCGCGTCATGCGCGTTGTGGCGCTTTCCGGTGGTTATTCGCGGGACGAGGCTAACCGCATGCTGGCCGCCAACCAAGGCATGATCGCTAGCTTCTCACGGGCAACGGCAGAAGGCCTCTCGGCAAAACAATCTGATGCGGAATTCGACGCCCTGCTGGCAGCAACCATCAAAAGTATTTACGACGCGTCCTGCGCTGCATAAATTTTCTGCTTAGCTTGTCCGAAAACAGATCAGCTCGCGCTACTTAATCAAAAGCGCGGGCTTTTCTTTTTCTGCACCTTGTTTATATCAGCCGCCATGACATCACGTTTTGACTCACCTCTCTCTTGGCTTTCTCTTCCCATATATGTTTGGCAGGGTCTTGCTGTGCGCCGCCGTTCTTTACGGCTTGAACCACCTAGGCACGAAGGCTGGATAAAGGCCGGGCCAAACAGCACCGCTAAAGAGCCTATTCGTATTTTATTGATCGGCGACAGCTCTGCTGCCGGTGTTGGGGTAATCGATATTAAAAGTTCTTTGGGTGGCCAACTACCCGGTGTTGTTTCAGAACTTACAAAACGCCCAGTCCAGCTTCGCATTGCTGGAAACAACAGTGCCACTGCAGATCAGATCAGAGATTTTGTAGTTCCCCATTTGGGGCCTGAAGCATATGATTTCATTTGTTTGAACATCGGCACCAATGACGCCAAGAACTGGCATCGTGGCAAAACCTTTTGCAAAAACTTCGGCACGCTGATTTATGCCCTACGTTCGAAATTTCCCAAAGCGCGCATTGTCTGGTCAGGGATCATAGATATGGAAGGCATTCCTGCGCTGCCCTCTCCGCTCAACAAAATTCTCGGCATGCGTTCACGCATCCTCAACAGGAACGGTAAAATTCTTTGCCTGGAACGTGGCGCTTTGGCACCAGATCCTGAATGGCAAGTTATTCCTGAAAACTTTTCTGTCGATGGCTTTCACGCCTCTGAAAAAGGCTATCGTGAATGGGCAGAGAATTTAGGCGCATATCTGGTCGAACAGATAACTGTCAAAAAATAACCTCAACTGAATGGTCTAAAATCGAGTCTCGAACATTACTTGACAAAGGCGTATAATAAATAATTATTTTTATCTTTTAATAAAAAAGGATTTAAAAATGATTGCCAAGCTCCCCCGAATTCTCCCACCAATAGTATTTATGTCGTTACTTCTTCCACTTTTTGTCCTTGATATCTATCATCCACCAGCATTCGGCGAGCTAAGGTCTAGCCGCCCGCTCCCGTGGGATTTGCTTCTACCTATCGGATTGATTTTGCTGATTGGCGCACGGATACAGTTTAAGAAAAGCGACAGTGAAATCATGACATTTGGCGAACCAAGAAATTTGGTCACGTCCGGTTTGTTCCGCATTTCAAGAAACCCTATGTATTTGGGCTTCACAATACTGCTGTTGGCGGCGGCACTTTATGTTAACACAGCCTGCGCCTTACTTGCACCAATCCTCTTTTTCATTGCTGCCAATTGGTGGTATATCCCATATGAAGAAGCCGCGGCGAAAAGGGCATTTGGCTCAGATTATGAAAATTACATCCAACGAGTTCGCCGCTGGATATAAAGCGGAGAAACTATGGCTCGGCCAAAACCAGACGCGGATAAAATTCGCCGCGAAATGATTTCAATTGCCGAAACGCTGCTTGCTGAATCAGGCGGGCAGCGTTTGATATTATCAGACGTTGCTCAGCGTATGAACATATCACAATCATATGCTCACCGCTTCTTCGCAACTAAAAAAGATCTCGTGGCTGCAATGGCAACCCATTGGTTTCAAGAGGTGGAATTTGAAACAGCAAAGATTATTCAATCAAGCTTGAATAAGAATGAAAAGCTTGAAGCATTCATTCTTGCGATTCTAACCATCAAACGAAACAAATATGATGAAAACCCTGCGATGTTCAGAGCCTATCTTGCGATGGCCCAAGACCATCTGGATATAGTAGAAAGACACACTTCCAAACTAACCGAACAACTAACGGAAATATTAAACGGAATTGTTTCTACCGATGATCTGAACGAAGCCGTTAGTCTGGTAGAAGATGCAACTGCAATGTTCCGAATACCCCATATGATCGCCTTATACCGCGCCAAGGCGACGGACAAACGGGCAAAGGCTGTGGTGGCCGTTTTGCTTGAACATCTCTTAACCTCTGTAAAACCATCCTGAAATGCATAAATAAACCAATTAACATTATTTGGCGAAACCAGCCTTTGGTTGCATGGACTTATGTTTTTTGGAAGGTATAAATTACTACTGTCTTGGGAGTTTGTGAGATAGCGCTGACATTACCTGCGACAGACATTGGGAGAGACAAATGGCATCGAAATATCACGAGATTTATCAGGGATGGCAAAAAGACCCTGAAGGGTTTTGGGCAAACGCCGCCAAAGAAATTGATTGGTATAAGCCAGCCGATAAAATCTTCGACGATAAGACGAGCCGTTGGTTTGCGGGCGCATCCTGCAATACCTGTTACAACAGTGTCGACCGCCATGTGGAACGCGGACGCGCAGGGCAACCTGCCATCATTTATGATAGTCCTATCACAGGCAGTCAGCGCATTTACACTTATGAAGAACTGCTTGATGAAGTAGAAGCACTCGCCAGTGTTATGCAAAAAAAAGGCATAACCAAAGGTGACCGCGTTATCATCTATATGCCCATGGTTCCTGAAGCTGCTTTTGCCATGCTTGCCTGCGCGCGCATTGGCGCAATTCATTCCGTCGTATTCGGC
>Ga0208544_10000215_pt1 | contig 47745 bp, 40 predicted proteins | sample DEB08_DNA_9_FD_184526 | JGI IMG/M metagenome (GOLD analysis project Ga0208544, IMG submission 184526) | Aqueous microbial communities from the Delaware River and Bay under freshwater to marine salinity gradient to study organic matter... | ecosystem: Environmental > Aquatic > Marine > Coastal ... | reverse complement strand
GTCCCCGAATGATTACAAGCCAGACGAAGCGGATAACCTCGAGCGCGGTCTAAGCCGAAGAAACTATGTCATTCAAAACATGGCTGACGAGGGCTACATAACCCAGGCTCAGGCAGAAGGCTACAAAGCCAGCCCGATCCAGACTCAGATCACGAGAACCCAGCAGGGGTGTGAAGAAAATCAGACCACAGCATTCTTCTGCGACTTCACGGTTTGGACTATCAGAAACTCTCCTGAATTCGGAGTCACCTCGGAAGAGCGTGAAATGTTGCTTCGTCGCGGTGGTCTAGAGATTTACACAACCATTGACCTTGACATTCAGCAGGCGGCCTGGGACGCGGTAATGACCAACTTGCCTCCTGAAAATGAGTGGGGCTTTGGAACAGCAGCGGTGTCAGTTGAAGTTGGTACTGGCCGAATAGTTGCGATGGCTCAAAACAGGTACTTCGATCAAAGTGACTCCCCTGCTTTGGGCGGCACCAGCGTGAACTTCAACTCCGACAAGCCATATGGTGGGTCGTCTGGCTTCCAGCCAGGCTCAACCTACAAGGTATTCACCCTGGCCGAATGGCTCAAGAACGGCTACACCCTCGGTGACCATGTTGATGGCCGAGTGTTTACCGGTGAAGATGTGGACCTTGACGGCGAGCCAGACAAGGTAAAGATTTGGGATGTCTCAAAAGACTTCCGCGCAAGCTGTGGTGGCGTAGTAGGACTTTGGGAAGTCAACAACTCCGGTGATCAAACCATCGATGACATCAGTGTTCGTCAGGCGGTTGTAACCTCTCAGAACACCGCCTTTGCGGCAATGGCATCGCAGCTTGACCTCTGTGCCATCAGAGACACTGCTTCTGCATTTGGCGTTCACCGGGCCGATGGCAACGAGCTTCTCTACGTGCCTTCTGCAATCTTGGGGACAAACGAAATTGCGCCCTTGACAATGGCGGCTGCCTACGCCGGAATTTCAAACGGTGGGGTTTACTGCTCTCCGATCGCGATTGACAGAGTGGTGCTCAGAAAGAGCTCCGAGGAACTAGCTGTTCCGGAGAGCCTATGTAACCAGTCTGTGGCACCCGAGATTGCAGCCGCCATGATTGATGCCATGAAGGGTGTTGTCTCCGGCGGAACAGGTGCTGCTGCGAACACCAACGACGGCACGCCACTTGCCGGCAAGACTGGAACCACTGACGATCGCATTCACACCTGGATGGCTGGGTTCTCAACCGAGGTTGCAACGGCAGTTTGGGTTGGAAACGTCGTTGGTCTTACACCTCAGACTGGCAAGTCAGTAAACGGTCGTGCGGTCTCCACAATCCGTCACGCAGTCTGGCGCGACTTGATGCTGGAAGTAAATAAGCACTACGAGGAAAGTCAATTCCCGAAGGCGAACCCTCGTTACGTTGAACCAACTCTTCGAACTGTCCCTCAGGTTGAGGGCTTCGAGCTGGACATCGCAAAGATGCAGCTAATTACCGGTGACTTGAACGTGAAGGTTGTTGAAACCCCCGTTCCCTCTGCGCAACCCATCGGTACCGTTGCCTACACCTTCCCTGCTTTTGGTGAGAGTATGCCAAGAGGTTCAATCATTGAAATTTATGTCTCCTCTGGTGGCCAGCTACTTATGCCAGATGTCTCTGGCCTAAGCCTGCAAGATGCCTATACCAAACTAGAGATCGCCGGCTTGTTCCCTACCTATCCACAACCAAGCCAAACCTGGATGCTAAACCTTTGTAACCCTGCGCTTCCCACCGGTTCGGTTCATTCAACCATTCCGGCCGCTGGCGAGGCAGTTATCCTGGCAAGCGCCGTTATTGTTCAACCAAACGCATGTGGCTAGCTGGTAACTCTGGACCGTTTCGGTTGCACGAGTTAGAGATTGAGAGCCCGAGTGCAGCCGGCATAAGAATCCTGCATGTCAGCGATCTTCACTTTGCCCCTGGCCAAAAGAACAAGGCGCAGTTTCTAAAGGAACTGGCTGGACTAAAGCCGGATCTAGTCATCAACACCGGAGACAACCTCGGCCACAAAGACGCCATCAATCCAACCCTCAGAGCACTTGAACCGCTTCTTGATTTCCCAGGAGTTTTCGTAAACGGAAGCAATGACTACCGAGCACCGAAGCCCAGGAACCCAATTCGCTACTTCACTGGCCCATCAAAGGTCCAGGCTGGCCAGGCCCTCGACACCGACAGGTTCATGAGGGAGTTGGTTGGGGCTGGCTGGCAGGATATCAACAACAAATCGGCCAGGCTCGAAATCAAAGGAAAATCGCTGGGCTTCATGGGTCTTGATGACCCGCACGACCACCTAGACGACCTTGAATCGCTTGGACAGCAGGCAGCCGAAGTCGCAAATACTGACCTCAAAATCGGTGTTGCTCATGCGCCCTACATGAAAGTGATTGACGCCTTCTTGGAAAACCAAGCTGCGCTGATGTTCGCCGGTCACACTCATGGAGGTCAGATTTGCCTTCCTGGCCAAAAGGCTCTGGTTACAAACTGCGACCTTCCAACTGAATTTGCAAGCGGGCTATCGGCATGGTCAAACGACCAGCAGGAATCAATGCTTCATGTTTCGAACGGTCTTGGCTGCTCAATTTACCAACCGGTTAGGCTTTTTTGCCCACCGAGCGCAACGCTAATTACGCTTCGTTAACCAAGTTCGGCAGCAACAAGCTCGGCAATTTCGTAGGTGTTGAGGGCCGCACCCTTGCGCAAGTTATCGCCAACCACAAACAAATCAATTGTGTTTGGAAAGTCCTCTGACTGCCTGATTCGACCAACAAAGGTTGGATCTTGGCCAGCAACATGCTGTGGGGTTGGATAGACATCGTTTGCAGGATCGTCCATCACAACAACCGTTGGCTGTGCCTCAAGCAGTTCTCGAACTTCGGCCGCAGACAACGCATTGGCGAAGGTTGCGTGAACTGCAAGGCTGTGGCTGACCTGAACTGGCACACGCACGCAGGTTGCAGCCACCTTCAAATCAGAGATTCCCAGAATCTTTCTAGATTCATTGCGGACCTTTAGCTCCTCGGAGGTGTGTCCGCCATCCTTGAAGCCGCCTGCGGCAGGAATCACGTTTAAAGCAATTGGCTTAGCCCATGGCGAGTCAGACAACGGCAGCGAGTTTGCCTCGAGCGTGTTTGTCACGCTGTCAGTGGTCAGCCCTGCTTCAGCATTGGTTGCAACCGCAGCAATTTCTGCTGCTAGCCGGTCAATACCGGGAGTGCCGGCGCCAGAAACAGCCTGATAGCTGGCTACCACAAGCTCGGTCAACTTCCACTTATTGTGCAGGGCACCAAGGGCAGCCATCATGGTGAGTGTGGTGCAGTTGGGGTTTGCAATGATCCCCAGTGGCCTGGACTTAGCAGCGAATGGGTTCACCTCTGGAACCACCAGTGGGACCTCCGGGTTCATGCGGAATGCCGCTGAGTTATCAACCGCAACCACTCCCTTAGCTGCTGCGATCGGAGCCCAAATTTCAGAGACCTCGTCCGGGACATCGAACATTGCAATGTCCATGCCGTTGAAGGCGTCCTCGGAAAGTTCAACCACGGTTAGGTCCTGGCCGTGAACCTGAATCTTCTTACCGGCACTCCTAGCTGAGGCAATCAGGCGAATCTCTCCCCAGATGTTCTCGCGAGAGTTGATGATGTCGATCATCACGGTGCCAACGGCTCCGGTTGCTCCAACAAGGGCAAGATTTGGCTTAGACATAATTACCTACCGGTTCCTGAGTAAACGATTGCGGTGTCGGCTGCATCTAGTTCGAAGGCCGAGTGAACAATTCTGGTTGCTTCTTTTAGCTGATCAGCACGGGTCACAACAGAGATGCGGATCTCGGAAGTTGAAATCATCTCGATGTTGATGCCGGCCTTTGCCAGAGCACCAAATAGCTTCGATGAAACACCCGTAGAAGTCTTCATGCCGGCCCCAACAATCGAGAGCTTGCCGATTTCATCGTCATAGGTCACTGATTGGAAGCCAACATCAGCCTGACGATCTTTCAGGGCCTGCACTACCTTGTGGCGGTCGGAGTGGGGCAGCGTCATTGAGATATCGCTCAGGTTAGTTTCATTGGTGGCAACGTTCTGCACGATCATGTCGATGTTGGCACCGGCCTCTGCCACGATCTGGAAGATCTCGGCAGCCTTTCCTGGAATATCGGGAAGCCCGATAACTGTCACCTTTGATTGGGTGTCATCAGTTGCAACACCAGAAACGATTGGCTCTTCCATGTCATCTCCTGCCTTAGCTGTGTAGATAAGTGTTCCGGGGTCAGTGCTGAATGAGGACCTGACCCGAAGCGGCACCTTGTGCCTTCTAGCAAATTCAACCGCACGAATATAGAGAATCTTCGCTCCAGAGGATGAAAGCTCGAGCATCGACTCGATGTCAATCTGGGCAAGCTTGTGTGCTCGTGGAACAATCCTTGGGTCTGCAGTGTAGACGCCATCAACGTCGGAGTAGATTTCACACATGTCCGCATTGAGCGCCGCAGCCAGCGCAACCGCGGTGGTGTCGGAACCACCTCTACCAAGAGTTGTGGTGTCACCATTTTCAAAGCTAAAGCCCTGGAAGCCGGCAACAATAGCAACCTCATTATTTGCAAGCGACTCTTGGATTCTGGTTGGCTCCAGTTTCCAGATTCTGGCCGAGCCGTGCTCGGAGTCGGTCGAAATTCCAGCCTGGTAGCCGGTGAAGGATTTTGCCTTGCCGCCCTGCTCCTTGATTGCCATTGCAAGTAGCGACATAGAAATGCGCTCACCTGCAGTGAGCAAAACGTCCATCTCACGATCTCCAGCCGGCGCGGAGGAAACCGAGTTAGCCAAGTCGATTAGGTCGTCGGTGGTGTCTCCCATTGCTGAGACAACTACACAAACCCGATTGCCCTGAGCCTGGGTCTGCAGCACGCGCGCAGCAATATGTTTGATCTTCTCAGCGTCCGAGACGGAAGATCCTCCATATTTCTGAACGATAACTGGCAATTACAGCTCCTAGATTGGGGGGAAGTATGCCGCCGTTGGCATCTGAGCCATTCTAGTTGACTCTTTTGCGACCCTCAAAGGCTCGACCCAAAGTCATGTCATCCGCATATTCAAGATCTCCGCCAACCGGGAGGCCAGAGGCCAGTTTGGAAACGGTGATTTCCATAGAACCCAACAGCCGGATTAGGTAGGTGGCGGTTGCTTCACCCTCAAGGTTTGGGTTAGTGGCGATAATAACTTCTTTGATTTCAGGGTCCGCAAGCCGCTTCATCAAGTCCTTAATCCGCAGCTGATCCGGTCCAATTCCGGCAATCGGAGAAATGGCTCCACCCAGCACGTGATACTTGCCTCTGAATTCGCGGGTTCGCTCAATCGAGTTGATGTCCTTAGAGTCCTCGACCACGCAAATTGAAGCTGTTTCCCGCTTTGGGTCAACGCAGATGGAGCACTGCTCCGCCTCTGAGACATTGCCGCAGGTTTGGCAGAAGCGCACCTTTTCCTTGGCTTCGCGCAATACGTCTGCCAGCTCCAGAGCAACCTGGCTATCGGTTTCGATTAGATGAAAAGCAATTCGCTGGGCTGACTTTGGTCCAACCCCCGGAAGTCTGCCGAGCTGATCAATCAGCTCTTGGATTACGCCGTCATACATTAGTTTTCATCGGCCTTAATTGGTGTTGCCCCGAGCACCTCGCGAAGCACGAACTCGCCAGCCTGTTCGGCTTTTTCAGGTTCCACCGGAGCCGGTGACTCGGGAGGATCTTGATCCTCAATTTCTTCTTGAGTTGTGAACTCCTCTGGTGCGGTTGGTTCAACCTTGTTCACCGTCGCCGGCTTTTCGTGGGCTTCGGCTACTTTGGCGCGATATTTCACTACAACACCAAATTGCTCATTGATCACCTGCCGAAGTACTTCGGCTGCACCCTGTGAACCCTTGAAGGCATCGACGTCGTTCTGGCTCTGGAACAAAAGCGTTAGGACATCGTCCTGGTAGTCAATCACCTTGGTCGTGAAAGCCACCGCCCAAGCCGAGCGCGACTGCTTCGCAAGAATGTCTAGAATCTCGGGCCAGGCAGCCTTCAGGCTGCTGGTTGAAAGGTCACGTTTGACCTTGGGAGCAGCAGGTTCCGGCGTCGCCTTGGTCGGCTCAGGAGCCTGCTTGGAAGCCTTTGCTGCTTCTCTCGCTGGAGCCTGAACGCTCTCGGTAACAACCGGTGGCTTTGGCTCATCAGTGGCGACCGGCTCGGGAGCCTTGGCTGCCGCTTGTGGAGCAACTGCTGCAGGCTGTTCCTGGATGGTTCTGATCGCCGGTTGGCTGACAGGGGCAAGAACCCTTGCGCACAACAGCTCCAGCTGAAGCCTTGGGTTTGAAGCCGCACTGGTGTCGGCCAGCGCTTTGGATGTTGCCTCAGCTGCTGCAGTCAAATCTGAAAGACCAAAACGATTCGCTTGAGCAGACAGCAGATCAAACTGCTCTGGCCCAATACCCCTAAGGATGGCCTTGGCATCATTGCCAAGCGATGTAATCAACATCAAGTCTCTTAGCCGCTCCAGGAGGTCTTCCAGAAAACGTCTGGCGTCCTGCCCTGACTGAATCACCTTGTCCACCGCGCTAAATGCTTTGGCGGCATCAAGCTCGGCAAATGCACCGATTACTTCAGCCATTAGTTCATCGTGAGTAAAGCCCAGCAGGTTCACGGCTCGCTGGTAAGCGACCTCTTTGCCGTCGCTGCCAGCAATCAACTGATCAAGCAGCGACAAAGCATCACGCACGCTGCCACCCGAGGCTCTAACTACAAGCGGCATTACGCCGGGCTCGGCGCTATAGCCCTCGCTTTCCAGAACCGTCGCTAGATATTCCAACAGCTCTGCAGGGGGCACCAATCTGAATGGGTAGTGATGCGTTCTGGAACGAATGGTTCCGATTACCTTTTCCGGCTCGGTGGTGGCAAAAATAAACTTCACGTGCTCAGGTGGCTCTTCCACGATTTTTAGCAGAGCGTTAAAGCCCTGCGGGGTAACCATGTGCGCCTCATCCAGGATGAAAATCTTGTAACGGTCTCGCGCTGGTGCGAAGATTGCACGCTCACGCAGGTCTCTGGCATCGTCAACGCCATTGTGGCTGGCAGCATCTATTTCAACTACATCAAGGGAACCAGACCCACCCCGGGACAATTCGATGCAGCTGTCGCATTTACCGCAGGGGGTATCAGTTGGACCTTCGGCACAGTTCAAGCACCGAGCCAGAATTCGCGCGCTGGTTGTCTTGCCACAACCGCGTGGGCCGGAGAAAAGGTAGGCGTGGTTTACCCGGTCTGCTTTTAGGGCTGCCCGCAGAGGATCAGTGACCTGAGTCTGGCCGATTAGTTCGGCAAAACTCTCCGGTCGATAACGTCTGTAGAGGGCTGTGGTCACCTTGCAAGCCTAACCGAGTGGGCCTACATCAACTGACAATCCACACCTAGATGACCACATGTACAGGATAAAAAGGACCCCTCGTGCACCCGCCAGAGCCCAGTTACCCTTGCTATCTTTCGATCCTGGGGGATTAGCCAAGATGACGCCACACGAGGAGTCAGCCCCAAGTCTAATCCCTGCAGCATCCAAGTTTCCAGACAGGGCCTGATGCAGCTAGACTTATGGACCTTGGAGAATTCGCCTAGTGGCCTATGGCGCACGCTTGGAAAGCGTGTTGGGTGCAAGCCCTCAGGGGTTCGAATCCCCTATTCTCCGCCAGTAATCAGCCTTGAGTCGTTCTCGAATCATCCCTCTAGCTAGAACTGATTTGTTGGATCGCCTTTTTGATTCTTCGCTCGCGGGTCGCCTCTGATTTTGCGTCGCTGATTGACCGAGCTAATTCTTTCCGCGCAGAATAGGGGAGATTGTCAAACTCTTTTCGAAGTTTTGTGATTCTCAACGCCTCCATCAACTTGGGGTGCAGTTCGACTCTTCTGTAACCGCCATCTAAGTCGAGTTTGACCGTAACCAAGTCGCCTCCGGAAACCCCGGCAGCGAGTCGCTCTGCCATTGGAAATACCACCCAACATTGGCCGTTGACCGCCGTTGCGGTTGATTGGTAGCTGTGGCCATTAATTGTCACAATTAGCGGTGCTCGACGGTGGCTGCCGAGCTTGGTTAGGATCTCGTCCGGTATAGCTAGGGAAGCATGGTTTCCTGAGGCAATTACCTTAGTTCGATAAGTCACCGACATATCACGAGTCTATTGGTCATAACCACTTGTGAAGTTGATGGATTGCCGGTCAGGACTAGGTTTACGAATGGAACTAATAACGTGCCTTTGGTTCAGCGGTAACGCCCGGGCAGCAGCTAGCTTGGCCCTTCTTTTTGGTCCATCATGGCCCTAAGTGCAACGTCGGCGGATTTCACTATTTCGTAAGTCCTTGAAAGTAATTCCTCGGCGGACCTGCATTCAAGAAGGTCTGCCTGGTCCAATGAGCCAACCGGCAGAATGCCAGCAAGCTGCCAGCATGCATCGATCGGGTCATCACTCAGGACAACATCTGCGCCGTATTGGAGGTCCCCAAACTCACTTGCAAATGCCAATAGCTGCCTCACCTTTGTCTCAAGGTGAATGCGCACCGGCATCAAGGTTTCTTCCCAAATCAAGTCCGGTAGGAAGTCGATGTCAGCAATTGGGTAAGGGTCATCTGGCAGCCAAGCGTTCACTCTAAATCTTTGAGTTCCCACTGACTCAAGACCGTAGAACTGTTCGCTAGTACCAATGTCCGTAACCGAGGCAATGGTGCCGATGTTCATGCGCTTATCGCCACCGCCAACTTGACTGCCGCGTTCAATCAGAACTACTCCAAACTCAGGGTTCTCTTGAGTGACCAGGTCTCCAAGCAGCTTTAGGTAGCGGTCCTCGAAAATTCGAAGCGGCATCGGCATGCCTGGCAACAGCACTGAGTCCAGCGGGAACATTGGCATCACCGGCATAACCCACCAGTTTCAGTAGCAATGCCCTGTTTCTCGGTCATGAAAAGAACCCAACCAGTAGCCCCAAGCCGCTTCCTGAAATCAAAGTGCCTTGAGGATGTCCTCAACCCGATCCTTGGCGTCACCGAAAAGCATCTTTGCGTTCTCCTTGTAGAACAGTGGGTTTGCAACACCGGCATAGCCTGAAGCCATTGAACGCTTGAAAACAATTACGTTCTCGGCCTCCCAAACCGTCAACACCGGCATGCCCGCGATTGGGCTGCCCGGGTTTTCCGTTGCAGCTGGGTTCACGGTGTCATTGGCGCCGATTACTAGAACCACCGATGTTTGAGAAAGCTCGTCGTTGATCTCGTCCATTTCCAGCACGATGTCGTAGGGAACCTTTGCCTCTGCAAGAAGGACGTTCATGTGCCCAGGCAGTCGCCCGGCAACCGGGTGAATTCCGAATCGAACGATCACTCCCTTATCGCGTAACCGCTTAGCCAGATCTGCAACCGGATACTGCGCTTGCGCCACTGCCATGCCGTAGCCCGGAGTGATTACGACACTGCTGGCACTGTTCAGCAGTTCTGCCACAGAGGCCGCATCGATTTCAGTGTGTACGCCCTGCTCCTCCTCGTCAGAGGAAGGAGCCTCGATACCGAAGCCGCCGGCAATAACCGAAATGAAGGAACGGTTCATGGCCTTGCACATGATGTAGGACAGGTACGCACCTGAGGAACCAACCAGAGCACCGGTGACAATCAATAGGTCGTTGCTAAGCAGGAATCCCGTTGCCGCTGCCGCCCAACCGGAGTAGCTGTTGAGCATAGAAACAACCACCGGCATGTCTCCACCGCCAATTGATGCAACCAGGTGCCAGCCGAGTGCTAGAGCCAGGACGGTAACTGCGATCAGCAGCCACAATTCTGGAGTGATGACGTACCAAACAGTTAGCACCAGGAATCCGACCAGTGCCGAAAGGTTCAGGAGGTTTTTTCCAGGTAATACCAATGGCTTGGAAGAGATCTTGGCCGAAAGCTTTAGGTAGGCAACAATCGAGCCGGTGAAGGTAACCGCGCCAATAAAGACTCCGATGAACACCTCTGCTCGGTGAACGCCGATCATTTCTGCTGCGACCTCAGACGAGTGAAGCGCCCCGTTCCAACCAACTAGCACGGCTGTCAGTCCAACAAAGCTGTGGAAGAGTGCGATCAACTCCGGCATGCCAGTCATGGCAACCACTCGGGCCCGCCACAACCCGATTAGCGCACCGACTAGCAGCGCTGCCACCAAGAGAATGAAGCCCATGCTGGTTGAGCTGTCCCACTGGCCGGAAAATGTCAGCCAAATCGTGGCTGTCATGGCAATGGCCATACCCGCGATTCCGTAAACAACACCGGTTCGTGCGGTTTCATGTTTGCTAAGCCCGGCAAGGCTCATGATGAAAAGCAGGGCCGCTGCGATGTAAGCGGAGTTTGCTACTGCGACGGCGTTCATCGGCTCTCACCTTTCGTGAACATCTTGAGCATTCGGCGGGTAACTGCGAATCCACCAAAGACGTTGATGCTGGCAAGCAATACGCCCACTGCAGCAAGAATCTGGATCAGGTTGCTGGAATCGGTCACCTGCAGGATCGCCGCAACCACCACGATGCCAGAGATGGCGTTCGTAACGCTCATCAGCGGCGTGTGAAGGGCGTGATGCACCTTGCCGATCACATAGAACCCAATAACGACTGCCAAGGTCAAGACCAAAAAGTGCTGCTGCAACAGCGGTGGAGAAATTGATATCACCGCGAAGGCGGCAGCAAACCCGACACCGATCAACGCACTCTTTGTTGCCGCTGACATTTTCTTCTTCTCGACAACTACCGGCTCCGGTGTTGCCTGCTGCGGGGCAGCAGAAACTTGAATCGGTGGTGGTGGCCAGGTGATCTCGCCATCCTTGACCACGGTAACCGCACGCTGCACCACATCGTCAAAATCAAGCACAAGCTTGCCATCGGACGCTGGAGTTAGAAGCTTGAGAAGATTTACAAGGTTGGTGCCATAGAGCTGCGATGACTGAGCCGGGAGCCTGCTTGGAAGATCGGTGTAACCAAGAATGGTCACACCATTTTTCGTTACTACTTTTTTACCCGCCACTGAACCATCAACGTTGCCGCCTTGCGCTGCTGCCATGTCAACAATCACACTTCCAGACTTCATGAGTGCTACGTCCTTGGCTGTGATCAGCTTCGGTGCCGGCCTTCCTGGAATCAGAGCCGTGGTGATGATGATGTCAACGTCTGCCGCCTGCTCCGTATACATCTCCGCTGCGCGTTTGTTGTAGGCATCGCTGGTGGCCTTGGCATAGCCGTCGCCAGTCTCCATCTGTTCTTCAACCTCAACCGGCAGATACTCGCCACCAATTGACTTGACCTGATCGGCGACCTCGGGCCGCGGATCGGTGGCCCGAACAATGGCTCCAAGACTTGAGGCTGAGCCAATTGCTGCAAGACCTGCGACGCCAGCGCCTGCCACCAAAACCTTGGCTGGTGGCACCTTTCCTGCCGCGGTCACCTGGCCGGTAAAGAACCGACCAAATTCGTGAGCAGCTTCAACAACCGCCCGGTAGCCAGCGATGTTGGCCATTGAACTAAGAACGTCCATGGACTGCGCCCTAGAAATTCTTGGCACTGCATCCATGGCCAGCGCAGTCACCTTGCGCTTGGAAAGAGCTTCGAGGAGCTCTGGCTTGAATGCAGGGCTGAGTAGTCCAACCAACACGGTGCCCGGCTGAAGCTTCTTTACTTCGGCATCGGTGGGAGCGTCCACCTTCAGAACAATGCTTGCCTTCCAGGCAGAAGTGGCGGAAGAAACCTTTGCACCGGCATCTTTATAGGCGGAATCTGGGAACGCAGCTTTGGTGCCCGCCCCTTTTTCAACTACGACTTCATAACCAAGCGCGACAAGCTTCTTTACGGTTTCTGGTGTTGCCGCAACTCTAGATTCTTGTGACTGCTCCGTCACTACTCCGATAACTGACATGGCATCTTCCTCGATAATTGCTTTAGACAACTCTCATGATTCTTTCAGAATTCCTAAACACGCTATCGCTTTTGAGGTCAGACGAGAGAGAAGATCAGAGTTCGCTGGCAATCTGGTTGACATGTGCATGAGAAATTTGGTGGCCGCCTGGATAACGGAGCCACTTCACTTCCGCACCAAAACCCTTTAGCTCTTCAACCCACGCTTCACTTGCTGCAACAGGTGCATAGGGATCCATGTCACCATTTGCAAGCCAAATGCGCTTTCCGGTCATGTCCACTTTCTCAACATCACGGTAGGGCTTCGTTGAACCAAATAGAGCAGCACCGACCAGGAGCTCCGGATGCTTGACGATTAGCGCAGCGGCAGTATTCGCTCCGTTACTAAAACCCGCGGCAAGGATTTCTTGTGGATCAAGCTGATACTCGATTATTGCTGCCTCAAGAAATTCAGCAAGCTCTGCAACTGATTGGTCTATAGATGCCTCATTGAAAGTGCCATCCGGATAGCGCTCGAAGAAGCGATTCATGCCTGCCTCCAGGTGCATTCCCCTAGGTGACAGATAAGAAGCATCCGGGTCCAACGCTTTAGCAAGCCCCAGCAGATCGTGCTCGTCAGCACCGGTGCCGTGCAGGAGCAGAAGCGTCCTGGCGGAGTTGCCCTTCTGGAAAAGGTGCGGTCTGGAAAGGTCATTATTTGCCATGCTTAGCTCCTAATTTCTGGCAGCGACTGCTGAATCTGCTCCCGAGATGGTTCTAACCATGGTGGCAGCTTCAGCTTCTTGCCGAGCTCTAACAGTGGCTCATCGATGTCAAAGCCGGGATCATCGGTTGCAATTTCAAACAGCACTCCTCCTGGCTCGCGGAAATAAATACTCTTGAAATACTGGCGGTCCATAATCTCTGTCACGCCAACACCTCGGCTGAGTAGCTCCTGCTGCCACAGCTCCATGGTCGGAAGATCCGGAGCCCGAAAGGCCACGTGATGGACTGTGCCGCCAGCTTGAAGGCCACGATCAGCAACGCCTCCAAGAACCTCGACTTTCGCACCGGATTCACCGGTCGCCATCTGAAAGTTGGCCTTTCCGGAAGATTCTGATGACAGGTTCATGCCCAGCAAGTTTTGTAGCATGCCTGCGGTTGGATCGATATGGGTTTCCGAGAGCTCAACCGAGTGAAGACCTCGGACCGCGTGGTCGGCTGGGATATCTGCAACCCCATCCCAACCACTTCTGGCATCACCCACGGTTCCCACCAGTTGCAAGCGCATCCCATCGTAATCACGCACCTCAATAAGGTCGTGCCCGGATGAGTCCTTGCCCCAGGACCAGTCAATCTTGAGCCCAGCCAAATGCTTGCTCCAAAAACCTAAAGATGCTTCTGGCACCGAGAATGAGGTGGCTGTGGTCAGTCCTGAGCCTTGACGCCCCTTGGAGACACCCGGCCATGGGAAGAATGTCAAAATCGATGCCGGTGAGCCGTGTTCATCACCGTAGTAGAGATGCCAAATGTGAGGGGCATCAAAATTCACGGTCTGCTTTACAAGCCTGAGCCCGAAAACCTTCGTGTAGAAATCAACGTTTTGCTGAGGGTCTCTTGCAATAGCCGTGACGTGGTGGATGCCGTGCGGGGTTACGCTCATTTGAATCTCCAATCAGGAAAGTAAAGAACCCCTTTACAAAAACTATTCCCGAGCGGTGACGACTCCGAGCGGTCAGCCCTTTGGTTTGCGCTTGAAGATCTGCTTTAGCTTCGCGACAATTTTTTCAAGGCCCTGCATGCCCTGCTTGTTGAGCTCACGTGCCCACTCAATTTCGAGGGCCAAGATTGATAAACCGAAAAAGATAAACAGCAACCCCGGTCCCGGGGTAACCATCATGATCAGCCCAAGGGCAAGCAGCGTAAAACCGACCAGCATGACAAGAACCCACCGCACCGGGTGAGGAAGATTAGACAGGATCTTCTGTATCTTTTCCATTCGCTACCAAACCGTTCTTGGGGCCTATTATCTCAGGTCAATGACTTCTACATCAGCTTCTATCAGCAACCTTTGAGCTGGTGAGGCCTGCTTGAACTAGACGACCCGTGCTGCTTGCGACTTGACCAGCTTTGCAAATTTACCCTTGGCTGCAATTAGCTCATCGTGGGTTCCCCGTTCCACAATTTGGCCCTTGTCTAAAACCAGAATTAGGTCGGCATTCACAACCGTTGACAGCCTGTGAGCAATTGCGATGGTTGTTCTGTTGGCAGTTGCTGCATCGAGAGTTGCCTGAACAATTCGCTCAGAGTTCGTGTCCATCGCACTGGTGGCCTCATCCAGAATCACCACCGGTGGATCCTTCAGTAGCACCCTGGCAATTGCAATTCGCTGCTTCTCGCCACCTGAAAGTCGGTAACCGCGCTCCCCAACCATGGTCTGGTAGCCGTCTGGGAAGCTCATAATCACATCGTGAATGTTGGCGGCCTTGGCTGCAACTTCGATTTCAGCTTGGGTTGCATCAGGCTTTGCGTAGGCGAGGTTTTCATGAATGGTGTCGTAGAACAAATAAGTCTCTTGGTTCACGATCCCAATTTGGTCGATGAGCTGCTCCTGGCTCAAGTTCTTCACGTCAACACCGGCAAATTTGACCGAACCTGAGGTGGCATCGAAGAACCTCGGAATTAGATAACTAACCGTTGTCTTGCCGGACCCCGAGGCCCCCACCAGCGCCACATACTGCCCGGGTTCAACTATGAAACTTAAGGATTTCAGGGTTGGATCAGTCTCTGCTTCTGAACCTGGATAGGTAAAGGTGACATCGTCAAACTCGATTACCCCGAGCTGCTTGGGATCCATAGGGCTAGGTGTTACTGGGTCCTTGATGGTTGGACGCAAGTCGAAGTATTCAAAGATTCTTGCAAACAGCGCCTGCGAGGTTTGCAAGTCCAAACTCACCTGCAACAGATTCATCATCGGGAACAGCAGTCTGGACTGTGCCGTCGTGAAAGCGACGATGGTTCCAACAGTGATCGGGTCTTGATCCAAAATCAAAACTCCCGCCACCAAGTAGATGACCGCCGGGATCGATGACATGAAAACCATAACCATTGCAAAAAACGCCTGGCCGCTCATGATCAGCCTGACCTGCAAGGCAATTTGGTTCTTATTCTCGGTCTCATAGCGAGAGATCTCGCTTGCCTGTCTGCCAAAGCTCTTGGCAAGCAAAATTCCGCTTACCCCAAGTGACTCTTGCGTGATGGCAGACATCTGACTCAAAGACTCTTGAGTTTTACCGGCAATCTTTGCCCGAACCTGACCAACCTTGCGTTGCAGCATCACCATGAACGGCAACATCACCAGCGCCACAATCGTCAGCTTCCAACTAAGTAGCAGCATGGCAACCATCGATGCCAGAACCGTGACGCTGCTTCCCAACAAACTGCTGATGGTGTTGCTCAAAACTCCGGCAACGCCTCCGACATCGTTTTGAAGTCTTGACTGAATCGCGCCAGTTTTGGTCTTTGTAAAAAATGCCAGTTCCATCGACTGCAGGTGAGCAAACATCCGAACCCTAAGCGAACCCATCACCTTGTTTCCAACGCTGGATGTTAGATACGTTTGCCAAACGCCTAGAGCCGCTGCAACCAACCAAATCCCAATCATGCTGAGCACGAATACCGACAAAATCTCAAGATTTGGAGCGCCCGAGGCTGGAAAGAGTCCGTCGTTAAAGGCGCCTTGAATCAAAAGTGGCGGAATCACAGAAAGGCCAGAGCCAACAATCACCAGAATCACCGTCGCGATGAGGGTGAGCTTATAGGGGGCGAAGAGCTCTGCGATTCTTCCAAGCAGGTTCTCTATCTTGGGGGCTTCGGCATTCTTCGCTCGAACTTGATCGGGGTCGGTTGAGAACCGCCCCATTGGTCCACCACCGTGCATGCTCATTTTTTAGAGTATAAGCCTGCTGGGTGACGTAGTGCCGAGGTTGGCCAGGCCGCTAGCGACCAGCGAACAGAGCAAGCGTGAATTGGCCACCGCCCGGCATCACCTTTGCCGAGTATTCAACTCCTGGAGAGAGCCTGCCAAGGCGATCAATTAGCCAGTCAGCTGCCCGGTTGGCATCAGCTTCATCAGAAAATCTGGCTACTGTTTCGCGTCCACCCTTGCGGGCAAGTCTTTCGGCACTTTCAAAAATTGGAGCAGGATCTCCCGCCAATAGCTCCGCCGGCCAGGCAATTACTGGAGCGTGCTTCCCCTTCATTGTGTTGCAAGAGCGGTGAGCTAGCCGCTCTGGGGCTGCCGCTCCCTTTTTTGCCTTTGCGGCAGCGTAGGTGTCAACGCTTGGTCCAAGGTCTGAGTTCACCGAAGCATCAGGGTCTACCGGCTGATCACATAGCCAACAGCGCCAGTTGTCCTTGGTGCCTACTTCATCCAAATTGCTCATGCCGCAACACTAGAGCAGTTAGCCAAGCCGATAGCCCATTCCGCGAACAGTTTGAATTGAGTCATTGCCAAGCTTTTGGCGAAGGTATCGGATGTAAACATCGACAACGTTAGAACCCGGATCGTGGTCAAAGCCCCAGACCCTAGAGAGGATCTGCTCGCGTGACAAAACTTGGCCAGCATGCCTCAGGAAGAACTCGAGCATCGTGAATTCTCTTGCCGTTAGGTCATGGTCGATGCCGGCAGCGCTCACCCGGCGGGTTCTAAGGTCAAGCACAATGTCTTTGTGAGAAAGGGTGGTTTCGGTCACAACTTCACCAGGGGTTGAAATCCGACGGCGAACCCTTGCCAACAACTCTTCAAAGGAAAATGGCTTTGACATGTAGTCATCCGCGCCGCCCTCAAAGCTTGCAACGGTGTTGTCAACGCTGTCTCTGGCTGTAAGGACGATTACCGGGACCTCATTGCCAGAACCCCGCAGTTGCTCCAGCACCGCAAAGCCGTCAATGCCCGGCAGGCCAATGTCCAAGATAACCAGATCAAATTCTGCTGCGGCAGAGAGTTTTAGGGCGTCCTCGCCATTGGGTGTGTAGGTGACCTGATAGCCATGGGACTGCAAGCCCTTGACTATGAACGATGCAATCCGCTCAGAGTCTTCAACAACCAGAATATTTGACATAAGTTACCTCGGTAGCCTCAAGGCTACTTTGGCCCCACCAAATTCAGAGTCACCAATCACTAGCTTTCCACCGTGACCTACAGCAATCGCACTTACCAGCGCCAGACCGAGGCCAGCGCCCTGCCCAGAATTAGCTTGTGCTTCACCCCTCACGAAACGCTCTGTGATGCGGTCGCGACTGGCTTCCGGGATGCCCGGGCCAGAATCAGAAACAGAAACCTCAACGCCCTTGCCCACGAGCTGGATGTCGATTCGGATTGGGTCACCGTCAGAGGTGAACCGAACAGCGTTTTCGCTTATCTGCAGGGTGGCTTGAGTGATTCGCTCTCGATCAAGAGACCAGGATGCATCGGGAATCTCTCCAAGTGACCAGTCTCTATTTGCAAGCTGGCTTGCCTTAACAAATAGCTCATCGCCCAAATCGACCAAGCGGATCTCAGTGCGCTTTACGAAATCTGGCTGGGATGACTTCGTGAGGGTTTGCAGATCCCGAACGATCCGGCTCATCCGGGACAGCTCGTCTTTCACGATCAGCATCGAACTATCGGCTTGGCTTGGGTCAGCCTCCATGAGCTCCAAGTGACCGGAGATGATGGTCAAGGGAGTTCTGAGCTCATGGCCAGCATCATCAACAAACTGCTTGTTGATTTCAAAGGACTCTTGAATTCGGTCCAGCATTAAGTTGAATTCTGCTGCCAACTGCTTTAGCTCTGTGCCTCCGGAGGTTTCTGCTATTCGCTTGGTGAGGTCACTGGCACCGATTTCGTGCGCAGTCTGTCGAACGTTTGTGATTGGCCTGAGCACTCTGCCAGCTACCAACCAGCCCACTGCAGCAGCAGCAATTAGCGACAGCAGCACAATCAGAGCAAATCGGTAAAGCAGATTGGTGATTTGCTGCGACTCAACATCGCTGAAAATTACTCCAATCAGTGCTCCGCGCTCTGCTTGACCAGTTATCGGAACGACGATGTATCGCGCATTACCAACAGCCGTTGGATAGTTTCCAAAGCCCGCTTTGGTCACTCTGGAAACGAGCTCGAGAAACTCCGGGTCTTGATCTAACCGGACTGGCGGGGTGTCTGTGGTTCTAGAAATTACCGCGCCATTGACCATCACAAACATGGTCTCATTTGGGTCCGGAACAGTCCTTTGAATATAGAGCTCAAGCAGCCCCCTGGCTGAGGTGAAGTTCGTGTCCGTGTTCGGGTCAATAGCTCTTTCGGCCAGCACCTGCAGCTCTTCGGCCTCTCTCCCGAGGTGCCCGTCAATGGACTGATTCTGTTGGGTGGTTAGCATCGACCAGGCAGTAACTAGGGTTAGCGACAGCACCATCACCACCGGCACCAGCACCCAAGCTAAAAGCCTTACCCGGCTTGACTGAAGCAAATCTTTCAGCATCAGTTGGTCACCTTGTAGAAGAAGTCTTCATGAACAAGCTTCCCCTCTTCGCCAAGGAGCGGAAGGTCCAGGTCCAGCTCGAAAACGCCATCCCCATCATCAAGGTAAAGAGCAGCCTGCAAATCCTGGCTCCGAGTTAACGGAATCTCCAGAAGAAGGGTTACCGGCTGACTTTGAGGTGTCACAAGGGTTTCTGCAATCACCAAGCCGGAGGTGTCATAGATCACCAGGAAGGCATTAGCGCGGCCTACTTTGATCTCGTCAATGTCCAGCGAGGTGCCGTCACCCTCTTGATCTTCAATGTCCACTTCGGCACTTGGGTCATTGGCATATTCCTGGCCAGCTGGATCAAAGGTTTTGGTTGGTGCTGGAGCTGGGTTATCACCGAGACTGATCGCATCGAAATTCTCAAAATCCTTGGCGGGAGCACTTGAGCAGCCGTTCAGTGTCAGCGTGGCCAATAGAAAAGCTAACAGGATCGCACTCTTATATGTTCGGCTTTTCATGTTCCTATTGGACAAAACTGTCATGAGGCTGAGGTTAGCCGCAAATTAGATTTTTCTCACATTGGCTCCTTTCCCAGCGAAGCAGCAGGCCGCTCCCCCAGAATAGTCACGTGGCTAAAAATACAGATTCAGTTGTGATTCTGGGCTCCGGCAAACTGCTTGGCCTTCAACGCAGACAAGATCGTGTCGAGATGCTCGGCATACTCGCGATCCTGATCCCCATCATCGCGTTCTTGATCAATGGTGGACTGGCGGCGGCCAACGATTTGGCCAGCTGGTTCAATGCCTTCAATCGCCTGACGGCACTTGTTGGAACCTCTTTGCTTTTGATTCACATGATCCTTGTTGCCCGAGTCCCTTGGCTTGAAAAAATACTTGGGCTCGACAAACTCACCCATGCTCACAAAAAACTTGGGAAGCCGTTGCTCTACCTGCTCATTGTTCACACCATCACAGCACTAATTAGCTACTCGATCTCAGATGGTGTGGGAGTACTAACAACGCTGCTGAACCTGATCGGCGGTTACGCCGATTTGCTGCTGGCATTCATCGGCTTACTGCTCATGATTTTGGTAGTTGTGTCGTCAATCAGGGCCGCCAGGCGCAAGCTCAGCTATGAAGCCTGGTATCTAATCCACTTGCTCTCATACATCTCAATCTTTGTGGCAATCCCCCACCAATTTTCTTTAGGGACTGAGTTGTTGGCTGAGCCATTGCTGGCGACCTACTTCATCGCACTATATGTGTTTGTTGGCCTAAACATTGTTTGGTTCCGCTTTCTGTTTCCAGTAGTTCAGTCGCTGGCCCTGTCCTTGAGAGTTGAATCCGTGAGACCGGAGGCAAACCGAACCACTTCGATAGTGATCGGAGGAAAGCGAGTGGAGAGCCTGGGAGCTGAGGCCGGCCAATTCTTCATGCTGAGAGTTCTAACCGCTAAGCAGTGGTGGCGTCCTCACCCATTCTCGGTCAGCGCCTTCCCGAGCAACACAATCAGATTCACCGTTGGTAACCGTGGCGATGACACTTCCCTGCTTCAAGAAATTCAACCCGGAACCCGAGTGGTCCTGGAAGGACCATTTGGTGTCTTCAGTGAGTCGAAGCGAACCAAACAGCATGTGCTACTGCTGGCTGCTGGAATTGGAGTTGCTCCGATTCGCGCGCTGGCTGAGAACCTGGCTTCCGACCCGGGAGATGTGACAGTGGTCTACCGAGTAACAGACAGGTCTGATGCCTCGCTCCTTGATGAGGTCGAAAGAATCTGTCGCGAGCGAAACCACGCGCTGCATGTTCTGGATGGCCCCAGGCCTAACGGCCCAGGCTTCCTTCCTAAGCAGCAGGCCGGGGAGCAAATAGCACCTGAGTACGCACGACTGCTTGCCTTGGCTCCGTTCGCAGCCGAGTCTGACATTTACATTTGTGGCCCTAGTGCCTGGTCCAACGCCGCAGTTCAGGCATTGAAAAAGCTCAATGTGCCAAAAGCGAGCATTCACGTAGAGGAGTTTGCCTGGTGAGAAAATCAACCCTGGTGGTTACATCGCTGGTTGCAGCCAGTGCACTTACCGTGGCCTGGAACACCGGCCAGCAAACGCTGAATAACGAGATTCTGCTACTGCCCACAGACAACGCTTCGCCTGCAGTTACCGACGCAGCCACGACTGATCCCGGCGCAACTGCCACCGCTGAACCCACGGCACCAGCAACAGACCCTGCAGCAACCGACCCGGCACCAACTCAAGGCGCACCTCAGACCCCCACTGCCACACCCACCCAGACTCCAACAAAGACGCCCACCACGCCTGCAGCACCGGTAGCGCCTCCGGCGCCTGTCACGGCGACAAAGAGTTCGGACCCGATTACCTATAAGTACGGAACAGTCCAGATTTCAATGACCACCGTTGACGGCGCCATTACTGAAATCAAGATGCTTCAGGGAGATGCAACCAATGGACGCGGTGAGGCATACGCAACGCTGATAAACGCGACTATTCAAAACCAGGGAACAAACTACGGAAACATTTCTGGAGCCACGTTCACGGTGGACGCCTTCAAGAAAGCGGTCGATAACGTTATGGCTAAGTTCTAAACAGTAGCTAGCACCGCGGCAAAGCCGGCGGTCGCAACAAAACTCAGATCTGCGGCTGTCACCAACGCAACAGCATCAGCTGATGAAACATTTTCACCGAACAGCTTTAGCGCTTCGGCACCACCACTTATCAAGGCGGTTGCCCAAATGTCAGCAACCACTAGGTCTTTGGCAACCACTGTTGCCTGGATGTAATCGGAACTGTCAGCAGCTCGCCAAATGTGTTCACCGCGCTCCGAACGACCACTGGTGGCAACGGCGCGAAACTTAGACCCGGCAAGATCCAAAACCATGTTTGAACCGGCAGCTTCATCCGCCACTGAACGCAGGTTGGATAACCCCACTTTGTTCAACAGCGGTGAGGTCAAATCCTGGCTCAAGTAGATGTCGCCACCGGCATTCAAGGTGAATTGACGAACGCCATTTGCTTCCAGATATTGAGCTGCATTTCTAGCTGCCCAGGATTTCACTAGACCGGATGGGTCGTAGGTGCCATCAGGTGAAACGGGGTCGAAGAAGCCGCCAGTGATTGCTTTCCAGTCCGTTGCATCTGCCCGGATTTTGCGCTGAACACTGCTGGCCGAATCCCATGATGCAGCACCTGAGTTCAGCTGACTGATTTCAGATTCCGGCTTATAAAGACTGAAAGTCTCATCAGCGTCCCGCAGCACATCCATGGCTCCACCACAAAAACGAGAAAGCTCGTCATCGGAAATGTTGTCATCGACCTGAAACAGGAACACCGTTCCCATGCATTCGGCTGAGTAGCTAAACACTTAGTTTGAGTCTTTAGTCGTCGTCGTGATCTTCGTCGTGGTCGTCGTGGTGATCATCGTCGTGGTCGTCATCGTGGTCCTCGTAGTGATCGTCATCGTGGTCATCAGAGTAGCTCTTCGAGGACGCGCCAGAGCCAGAAGCGGTGGGAGTAGGGCTCGAAGTGTTGCCTGAGGCACTGCTTGAGGTGGCGGGAGTCGTTGCCGAGGTTCCATAGCCACCAGTGGCGGCAGCGGTCGTGCCACCCGATCCTGCAGTAGGAGTCGGGCTAGAGACAGAACCTGCGGAAGAAATTGGCTCCAGTGGGACGCTTGCGCTGGCAGGAGATGGAGAACTGGAAGGCGTGGTCGCTGGAGTGCTAGTAGGAGCTGGAGAACTGGACGGCGTGGTCGCTGGAGTGCTAGTAGGAGCCGGTGCAGCGGCAATCGCGGTTGGCAATGGGTCACCCAGTGCGTGAGTCTCGATTGTTACTGTGCCAGCGGCCTGGCCAGCTGCAGCGCTATTGCTTGTCACAGTTGGAACGCTCACGCCGGTGGCGTCAGTAGTCTGAGCAGCGGCACCTGCAGCTGTCTGACTAGGTGCGCTAGCCGGGGTCTGATCTGCGGCGGGAGTAGACGCCAGTCCAAAGGCAGAGCCAACGGCTGCGGTCTCCTGCACGACAAAGGCTCCAACGCTAGGCATCGCAATGGAAATCGCGGTTGCAACGGAACCAACCGCAATTACAGTCGACCCGATTCGGGACATGGCACTGGGCTTGCGGTTATCAAACTCGTATCGCTTATTTGTCATCATCTTCCCCTCTATACCTAGAAGCTAAGCAACACCCGGTGAGTTGCCGGTTAGAGGAAGATTAGATTTCTCTCATGTTCGAGTGTTGATCAACCTGGACCGCGCTGGCATTGCTCCAAACCGCTTCTGCTCCTGAGTGTCCAACCACGAAGGTCATTGCGCTTGCGCCGATAGCAGCGGCTACAGCGAGGAACCCAATAACACCGGTTAGCCTTTTGGACCAACCGGAGCGAATTGCAAACCAAAACAAGACCGCAATGGCTGCTGTTGCTAAAGCAACAGGCACCATCTTTTCTCCGAATTCCTCATGCAGATCCGGCTCATAGGTTGCTTCACCGAGCGCTTCACCAGACTGCTGAGCGATGAAGACGAATGGGATAGTCAGAACCAGCCCCAAAGTTGAAATGCCGAGGTAGCGCTTGCGGAAGCTTGGCCACATCGCTGCCAGTGCAACTAAGAGTGCGGTTACCGGAAACAGGACAACAGCAAAGTGCACTGCCAATGGATGCAGTGGCAGATCGCCAAAATACAAAAAGAACTCTTCCAACTTGCTAACCAATCACTTATTTTGCGGCTTTGACAAAACCCAAAGATAGCAACCAAAGCAGTTTCTGAACTGGAACAAACCATGGAGAAGACTGTGAAAACAAAAACACCCGGCAGTTGCCTGCCGGGTGTTTGTGTGTGTGACTTTTCTAGCTAACCAAAGCCGGAATGATTGCTCCGGAGAATACCTGCCATGCCAAAACCGTCTTAGCAACCAGGCTAAGGGTGATGTAGGTGGACTCACCAAATAGGTAGTTCTTCCAAGGCCCAATCTGCTTGTACTGGAAGGCCTGGTTGAAACCGAAGGTGTTGAAGAACAGAAACAGCGCAACAACAATTCCATAGACAAAGCCTGGGATGTCGGATGCGTTGGTCGCCCCTGGCTGCCAGATGTAGAGAACAAGAATCAACCAAGGCACGATTCCGGTCATTGAACCGAAAATAAACGGAAGGCCCTTGCCGTTACCAGGAGTTTCGTACTTCTCCTGAAGGGCACCGAACAGGATCATCGACGCGTTCACGGCAAAAATTGCGACTAGCGCCGCGATGTCGGTAATTCCGTTTAGCAGGGCGATGCAGAAAATCATCACTGATGAGCTCAGTGAGTACTCAACCCAACGGAAGTAGTTGTGGTTGAGCTTCAGGCCACCCTTATAGCGCTCGAAGAACATTGGGGAAGAAATGATGAAGTGGAACAGCGCAGATAGCGCCAAGAATCCAACGATTCCGGCACCGATGTTTACATCAAACAGGGTTACTACGTCCGCGGGGCTGTTTACTCCCGGAGGGCCGGTTGGGTACTCAATTTTTACTGGGAACAAAATTTGGTAGTCGAGCAGTGTCAAAACATATGAGAACCCAATCGCCTGGACTAGGTGCAGGAAGCCGGCAACTACGTTGTAGCGCCTCAGTCTTGCGATGTACTCATCTGGAGTTCTGGTTTTCTTGGCCATGATTAGCCCTTTCAGATTTATTACTAAAAGCCTAGGCCTGAATGTGACTTCGCTCTAGCTTGGCACCCTCAACGTCAACATCCGGCAAGAGTCGATCTAGCCACTGCGGAATCCACCAGGCGGACTTTCCGAGCAGGGTCATCACCGCTGGCATCAGCAGCAACCTCACCAAGAAGGCATCAATTAGCACGCCCATCGCTAGGCCAAAGCCCATTGGCTTCATGATCGCAAGGTGCGAGAAGGCAAAGCCACCGAACACAGCAATCATGATGATTGCTGCGGCCACGACCACGGCGCGACCTAGGTGCATGCCGTAGTTGATGGACTCGTTTGCCGACTTCCCGTGCACATAGGCTTCGCGCATTCCGGAGACCAAGAACAACTGGTAGTCCATGGCCAACCCAAAAGTAATTCCGATCAGGATGGTCGGAAGGAAGCTGAGCAGTGGACCGGCTTGATAAACACCGAATAGGTCAGCCAGCCAACCCCACTGATAAACGGCGACAACTGCACCAAGGGTTGCAAACACGGTTAGCAAAAAGCCGCCGGTAGCAATCAGTGGCACCAGCAAAGACCTGAACACGACAATCAACAGCACCAGCGACAGCAGAATTACGGTTCCCAGGTAGAGCGGCAGAACGTCGGCAAGTTTTTTGGACATGTCGATGTTGATGGCCGCGATGCCGGTGACTTCCATGCTCACCGAAAGGCTCTGCTCGAGCTCGGCACCGAGGTCGCGAATGTCAAACACCAGCTGCTCGGTTGATTCACTGGTTGGTCCATCTTCGGGAATTACAGCAAACATCAACTCAGTTCCGGATTCACTGACTCCAGCAGGCAGCACGCTGGCAACCGATGCCAGCGAACTAAGCTCTGTGGCAAGTGTTGCTTGCAGCTCCAACTGCTCTAGATCTTCAAGCGATTCTGGCAACTGAGCGATAGCAACCAGGTTACCGTTAGCCCCAGCCCCAAAGCTGTCGGCGATCAGGTTGTAGGACTTGTTGGCAGTTGAATCTGGCGACTCGGATCCACCATCAGGCAGCGCAAGTCGAAGACTCGATGCCGGGATTGCCAAAATGCCAAGTGCTGCGATGACTGAAACCATCACCAAAATAGGGTGTCGATTTGCAAGCACTGGTCTGGTTGAGGCAGTGTTTTCAACCGGGCTAGCGTCCTGGCTCGCCCCGAGTTCCTGCAACTTTGCGCGTTCAGACTTGGTAAGCACACGCATACCCGCCAGCCCCAGTACAGCCGGGACCAGGCTCAGTGCGACCAGCACCGCGACCACGATCGACAGCGCACCGGCACTACCCATCAGACCCAGAAATCCCACCCCGGTTAGATTCAGCGCCAGCAGCGCAATTATTACGGTCACTCCGGCAAACACCACTGCGTTTCCGCTGGTTCCGTTGGCAAGACCAATCGACTTGTGAAGCTCGATCCCAGACTTCAGCTGACGACGGTGACGATTGAGAATGAACAGCGAATAGTCAATCCCAACGGCAAGCCCGAGCATGATGCCAAGTAGCGGTGTGGTGCTGGTCATTTCAATGACCGAAGACAGCGCGAAGGTGATTGCCGCTGAAATGGCAACACCGGCAATCGCAGCAATGACCGGAAGACCCGCACCAATGAAGGTTCGTAGCATCACAATCAACACCAGTGCCGCAACAAGCAAACCGATTACTTCGCCAATGCCCAGCAGGCCATCAAGCGAGAAAACTAGTGACTGCGAAAACTCAACCTGGACCGAGCTTGGGGTTAAATCTTTGATTAGTGAAACCACAGAGCCGGCAAGAGCCTCATCAATCTCACTGATTTGAACATCGAAGTAGATATTTGCAAGCGCGGTTAGCCCGTCGCTGGAGACGATTCCAAAACCTGATGCGGCATCAAGCAGGGCGGCTCCGGAATCTAAAGAGCGCTGGGCAAGCAGCGCTTCAGTTTTTCCGGCATCGAGCGCGTCTTGAGCGGCTGCAAGCTGTTCTTCGGCTACCTGGATTTGTGCAAGGCCTGCCTGAACTTCAAAAAGGTTTGCCTGCAATTGGTCAACCCCGGGTAATCCGGCAGCGCTTACTTGGTCGATCCCAGCCAAAACCGCTTGCTCCTGCTCAACCAGGAATGCTTTGTTGTCGGCGAGTTCAGCAAGTGCTTCATCAATCGAGTCCTGCCCAGCTACCAGGTCAAGCTGACCTTGCGCTAAATCCTTGGCCCCTTGCGCTAGGTCTGCTCGCTGCTTATCAAGAGATGCTTGGGCGTCAAATGGATCAAGCGCTTGATTGACACCGGAAATCTGCTGAACCGCAGCTAGCAGAGCGGCAATCTCAGCTCTTTCTTGATCTGTGAACGGGACCGAGTCCGCCTTGTGGAAGACCGCTTGACCGACGCCGCGCCCGGCATCTGGGAAAGTTTCCTGCAGCTGATAGACCAGGTCCTGTGACGGGATGCCATCCAAGGTCACACTTGAGCTGAGTTTTCCGCCAGCAAATACTGCGGCTGCCCCCGAGCCCAAAATCGCAATTAACCAGATAGAGATAACTAGAAGTGCTTTTCGGGCAGAAAATTTTCCTAGGCGGTAGAGCAGCTCGGCCATGTGTTCCAATTCAAATCGTGGCACGCCGTGCCTAGGTGAGAGTTTTGCTAATGCTACGAGAGCTCGCTGGGTGCCAGCTGAGATTCAGGTTGCGCTCTATGACAACCATGTTTGGGCTCGCAATCATTCCCAGCTTCGCTAACCTTTGACTAGCAACTGAGACAAGGAGCTGCGGTGGCAGGCAACGACCAGAGCTTTACCCCAGAAGAGCGAAAAGCGATGCGGGAGCGAGCCAAAGAACTCAAAAACCAAAGCAACAAGGCTGCTGCCGAGGCAGACGTAATGGCAAAGATTGCCGAAATGTCCGGCACCGACAAGGCAATGGCTCAAAAGATTCACGAGCTAGTCAAGAGTCATGCCCCAGATCTTGATGCCAAGACTTGGTACGGGATGCCGGCCTATGCCAAAGATGGCAAAACAATTTTGTTCTTTCAGTCGGCCGGAAAATTCAAGGTTCGCTACGCAACTCTCGGTTTCAGCGAGAACGCCAATCTAGACCAGGGTCCGATGTGGCCAAACGCCTATGCACTGACCAAAATTGATGCCGCCACGGAAAAGGAAATCATCAGGCTGATAAAGCTTGCCGTGAGCTAACATCGAAAGCTATTTAGGAGCAGGCCCAGGCAAAACTTCCAGCGGCAATTAGTGCTAGCTTGCTATCTGGAGATCTCGTAATCTCAAACATCGGTTAGGAACCAAATGAAGCAAATCGCGCACTACATAAATGGCGAAAACCACAAGGGCAGTTCAAACAGAACAGCGCCTGTTTTTGATCCCGCTCTCGGCAAGGCAGTTAGTGAAGTCTCACTTGCCAATCAAGCCGACATCGCAGCCGCCATCGCTTCAGCTAAGGCAGCTTTTCCTGCCTGGCGAGACACCTCTCTGGCAAAGCGTCAGCAAATTATTTTTAAGTTCAGAGAGCTCCTGAACCAGCGCAAGCATGAGCTTGCCGAAATCATCACCGCCGAACACGGCAAGGTGCTCTCGGACGCCCTAGGTGAAATTACCAGAGGCCAAGAGGTTGTTGAGTTTGCCTGTGGCATGCCACACCTTCTCAAGGGTGAGTACTCCGAAAATGCCTCCACCAGCGTTGATGTTTATTCGATCAAGCAGCCACTTGGAGTGGTTGGAATTATCAGCCCGTTTAACTTCCCAGCAATGGTTCCGATGTGGTTCTTCCCAGTGGCGCTTGCTGCCGGAAACACTGTGATCTTAAAGCCGAGCGAAAAAGACCCAAGTGCTGCAATCTGGATGGCTGAACTCTGGACTGAAGCGGGCTTGCCTGCCGGAGTGTTCAACGTGCTGCAGGGCGACAAGGAATCAGTGGACGGCCTGATCGAAAGCGATGACGTTGCCTCAATTAGCTTCGTGGGCTCGACTCCAATTGCCCAGTACATTTACGAGAACTCTGCTCGCAAGGGCAAGCGAGTTCAGGCGCTCGGCGGCGCAAAGAACCACATGCTGGTCCTTCCTGATGCCGACCTAAACCTTGTTGCTGACTCTGCTGTAAATGCCGGCTTCGGTTCTGCCGGAGAGCGCTGCATGGCAATCTCGGTAGTGGTTGCAGTTGAGCCGGTAGCCGACGAAATGATTGAAAAGATCGTCGAAAAAATGTCTCAAATCAAGGTTGGTGACGGCCGCCGCTCCTGCGACATGGGACCGCTGGTTACCAAGGAACACCGTGACAAAGTTGCTGGCTATATCGAAATCGCGAGCGCCGACGGAGCAGAGGTAGTAGTCGATGGCCGCAACGTTGAGCCAGACGGCGATCAGGCTGGTTTCTGGCTTGGACCAACCCTTATTGATCAGGTGCCGACGACTTCCAAGGTCTACCAAGAAGAAATCTTTGGCCCTGTGCTAAGCGTTGTCAGGGTTAAATCCTTCGATGAGGGCCTTGAGCTCATCAATGGCGGTGCATTTGGAAACGGAACCGCGGTATTCACCAACGATGGTGGTGCCGCAAGGAGGTTCCAGAACGAGGTTCAGGTCGGCATGATCGGAATCAACGTTCCAATTCCGGTGCCGGTTGCTTACTTCTCCTTCGGCGGCTGGAAGCACTCGCTGTTTGGAGACTCCAGAGCACACGGCGAGGAAGGCTTCCGCTTCTTCACGCAGACCAAGGTGGTCACCTCCCGCTGGCTGGACCCCAGCCACGGCGGCCTAAACCTAGGCTTCCCTCAGAACTAACTCAGCTGCTTCTGGATTCGCTTTAGCGAAACAGTTTCACTGGTTCCAAGCGATTGGGCAAACAGGCTTACCCTGAGCTCCTCTATTAGCCAACGCGCTGCAACTAGGTTCTTTGGCGAGGCATGTGGAACTGGGATTCTGCCTCCGGCCGCTTCATAGGCCTCAATGGCTCGTGACACCTCAAGTGAGTGGAGTCGGTCTCTGTCTGGCTGCTCCTGCAATTTGATGACTCTTTGCGTGATCGCCTTTAGGTAGACCTCGATTCGACCGAGCCGCTCCAACCCAACCGAGGACACCATATTGTCTTGAAGCAGTTCTTGGATGTGTAGCTTTTCGGAGGCCAACTCGGTCAAGAAGTCCATTGCTCTAGCTCCAGAGATTGCTTTTGTGGCATCGCTGGCAGCCTTGCTGATTTTTGAAATGAGCTTGGCAACATCGAAAACCAACTCAATAGAAATGGCCTCAACTAGCTGTCTTGCGCTATCAAAATCCTTTTTGGTGAAGATCAGTCCCTGTTCTGCCACTTCTTGAATCTGCTTGAGGGCCCCAGCTCGAATCACATCAAGCACGAAGGCATTCAAGCTTGGGTAGGGCAGGCTGGCAATTGCTAGCTTTTCCGGTTGAGTCAGATGGCTCTCAATGTATTTCACCGGTGAGGCTATGGTCTTCTGAATCAGTTCGGCGACTCCGAGTGGATGTTCCAAGTGCTGCTTGGCACTGGATGACAGCAGGCGCAAATTCACCTGCCTACTCTTTGGGTCAACCACGAGCGCTGGATACGCGTTTACCTTGTTGGTTCCATGACTTGATACAAGCTGAGTTGGGAGGTCGTCCATATCCCAAACCTGAAGATCGTTTGCCTCGATTGACGGGCCGTCAAATTGGATAATCTCCGCCACTGCATCAACCGCATGACTCGACAGCTCATCTTGAAGTGCCCTCAGGTCGTTGCCAATGGCTAACTGCTTAGCGTTGGCATCCAACACTCGATAGGAGACCTGCAGGGAGGCGGGGATTGCCTGAAGGTTGAAATCTGTCGCCGCCACCCTGGCACCGCTTAGTGTCTGCAACAGGGAAGCCAACACCTCAGTGACACTGCCAGTTGGCTTGGCTGGCAGCTCATCGTGAACCTTCTTCGCCCAGTCTTTGGCGGGCACCACATGCTTCCGGACCGGCTTGGGCAAGCTGCGAATTAGTTCAGTGATCAATTCCAGCCGCAGGGCCGGAATCAGCCACTGGAAGCCCTCGGGGGAAACGCTTGCCAAGAGCGCAATTGGCACATCCACGCACATGCCATCGTGTTCACTGCCTGGATCAAAAATGTAACTGAGAGAAAAGTCTTGCCCGTCAACAGTTATTTCCCCGGGGTATTGCTCCTTGTCCAGTTCAGCCTTGGTTGATCCGAGCAGTTGATCACGGGTCATTGTCAAAAACTCTGGTTCACTGACCCGAACCTGCTTCCACCAGCCCTCAAAGCTCCTGGTGGAAACCACATCCAGTGGAATCCGGTTGTTATAAAACAGGAAAATGTCATCTTCGTTGGGGGCCAATTGCGGGGCTCTGGAGGCTTCGGCCTGACTTTCCAAATCCGCAAGGAACTCTGCATTCCGATCGAAAAAGACCTGCTTTGAATCCCACTGCCCATAAACCAGAGCGTGCCGAATAAACAGCTCCCTGCAGAACATCGGGTCAATTTTTGAGTATTGAACTTTTCGTCCCTGAACAATTGGAACGCCGAACAGGTTCACTCGTTCGAACCCTATTACAGCCCCGAGCTTCTTCTCCCAGTGCGGTTCCGAGACACTGCGCTTGCAAAGATCCCCGGCTAACTGCTCCGCCCACTCTGGATCAATGGCCGCATTCATCCTGGCAAAGAGCCTGCTGGTTTCAACCAGTTCGGCGCTCATCATGGCCTCCGGTGCCTTTCTGGCAAGTGCGGAGCCTGGGAAGATGAAGTACTTCTTGTTATTGGCTCCCAAGTAGACAACCGGCGCCCGAACCGGCTTGCCCGCCTTCGGCTTAGGTTTGTCAGGCAGCTGCTGAATACCGATTTGACTCAAGAGTCCCGCCAGCAAGGCCTTATGAATTCCGTCCGGGTCCTTCTTGCGCTTGCCATAGTCCAGGCCAAGCGGTTTAGTCAGACCTTTCAGCTGTCGAACCAGATCCTGCCACTCCCGCACTCTCAAGTAGTTCAAAAACTCCTGCTTGCAGAGCCTTCTAAAGGCAGAGGAGGAAAGCTTTTGCTGCTGGTCCTCGATGTGGTTCCAGAGATTCAATAGCGTCAGGAAGTCACTTGTCTGGTCGGTAAATCTAGCGTGAAGTCGGTCCGCTGCTTCTCGCTTCTCGAGCGGCCGCTCCCTTGGGTCCTGAATAGTTAGCCCCGCCACGATGATCATCACTTCTCTTGTCAGTGAGTGTTCTTTGGAAGCAACCAGCATCCTGGCAAACCGCGGTTCAATTGGAATCAGCGCCAGGTTCTTGCCGATTTCTGTGAGTTCGATTTGGCCGTTTTCGGTCTCGACAATTCCACCGAGTTCCTTAAGGAGCCCAACTCCATCTTTGACGCCCCGGGCATCGGGTGGCTGCAAAAATGGGAATTTTCTGATGTCGCCCAGCTTGCTTGCTGCTGCCTGCAGAATCACCGCTGCCAGATTGGTGCGAAGGATTTCAGGGTCTGTGAACTCAGGCCTTGCCTCGAAGTCTTCCTTTGAATACAGCCGAATAGCAATACCAGCAGAGGTTCGTCCGGCTCGACCCGATCGCTGATTAGCGCTGGCCTGAGAGATTGCCTCGATTGGGAGCCGCTGCACCTTCGCCCTTGGGCTATACCTCGAGATCCTGGCTGTTCCAGCATCGATTACGTATTTGATGTTGGGAATGGTCAGGCTGGTTTCGGCAACGTTAGTTGCAAGAATCACCCTTCGTTTGACGCCGGCAACCTTTGACGGCTCAAAGACGCGATGCTGCTCTGCCGAACTTAGGCGTCCATAGAGTGGCAACACCTCGGTTGCTTTGTCCAGTATTCCGCTGGCGATCTTGCCCGCAATCACGTCCTGGGCGTCGCGAATCTCTGACTCGCCAGACAGAAACACCAGTGAGTCGCCCTGTGGATAGTCCTGCAGCTCAACCAGCGCCTTGACAACGCCATCCAGATAGTCATTGGCTGTTGAGCCATCATCAACATCGGAGTTGTCCTCGATGTTTGTAGTTACCGGCCGGTAGAAGATGTCAATTGGATAGGTTCGACCGCTGACCTCAATAATCGGTGCATCGTTGAAGTGCCTAGAAAAGGATTCCGGGTCGATTGTGGCCGAGGTGATTATCACCTTGAGGTCTGGGCGTTTAGGTAGAAGCTGTTTGATGTAACCAAGCAGGAAGTCAATGTTCAGGCTGCGCTCGTGAGCTTCGTCAATGATGATGGTGTCGTAGCGCTTGAGCAGTAAATCTCGCTGAAGCGAATTCAGCAGGATGCCGTCAGTCATCACCTTTATTTTTGTGTTCTTGCTCGCCTGATCCGTGAACCGGACCTGGTAACCAACCAGGCCCCCAAGTTCAACTTCAAGCTCTTCAGCAATCCGCTCGGCCACACTTCGGGCCGCAATTCTTCGGGGCTGCGTGTGGGCAATGCTTTTTCTGCCAAGCTCCAAACACATCTTGGGAAGCTGTGTGGTTTTTCCGGAACCGGTGGCCCCGGCGAGCACTATGACCTGGTTGGCTTCAATGGCATCAAGAATCTCTTGGCGTCGCTCAACTACTGGCAGCTGGGCCGGGTAATTGAAATTGAGCGAGTTCACTTGCTCAATGCTAATTTACCGGGGCTGTTAGTAGCGGTCGTCCCTAAGAATCTCAACGTCACTGACCCAGGCACTGCAGGCATAGTGCGGGAAGTAGTTTTCCTTCAGTAACTCCAGCAAAGCCTCGGCAGTGGCCTCCGGAACCACAGTCTCCAACTTGGCGTTGCCGCCCTCAAGGTCACCTGCGCGCTGGTTCCTTGGCCCCAGGCCATTAGCGCTGGTGACGGTGTAGCCCTTGGCACCCTTGGCCATGTCGTGCAAATCAGAGGTACCTGTTTTTTGTTCTTAGGCGCGAAGTGCCGCGGCTAGCTCCCTAGTGCTTGCAACCATCTTGTCCATGTCCTTCTGGGTGTGGGCAAGTGAAACCAACCACTGCTCATCAAGCCCCGGAGGGGTCAGCACGCCGCGGTTGACACCCCAGAGCCAAGAAAGCTCAGCGGTCTCAAAATCGGTTGCCTTATAGTCGCGATAGTTCCGAACTGGATCCGGCGACCAAATCATTGCGCCCTTCACACCCAAACCAATGGTGTGTGCCGGAAGCTCAAACTCAGCAATGATCTGATCTAGCTTGGCCAAGGTTGCGTTGTTGATTGCCTCAGCACTAGCCAATGCGGCTGGCGTGCAGATTTCATCAACGGCGTCAGCTGCGGCCATCACCAATGGGTTTCCGTTGTAGGTTCCAAAGTGAGCCATGCGGTTGTCAACAACTGCATCCATGTACTCCTGCTTGCCACCGAAGGCAGCCAGTGGGAATCCACCACCAATGCTCTTGGCAAGAGTGATCAGGTCTGGCTTCACGCCTACCCTGGCGGCGGCTCCCGCCACTCCAGCGGTCAAACCGGTCTTTACCTCGTCAAAGATTAGTGCGATGTCGTACTTGTCACACAGTTCACGAACCGACTTCAGGTAACCCTCATCCGGCAGGATGATTGAGAGGTTCTCGATTACCGGCTCAATCATGAAGCAGGCAATCTTCTTGCCGTGATCCTTCATGATCTTTTCTAGGCTCTCAAGGTTGTTGTAGGGCACGACATAAACATCGCCCGCCTCAACCTCGGGGGGAACTTGGGCTGTTGGCAAATTGGCATCACCAATTTCATTCAGCGCTGGCTTCACAGAAACCTGCAATGGGTCATAGCCACCGTGGTAGCCACCCTCAACCTTGATTACGCCGTTTCTGCCCTTGACTGCGCGAGCAGTGCGGATCGCGTACATGGTTGACTCGGTTCCGGAGTTGGTGAATCGAAGCATGTCCAGGTCAAAGCGCTTCTTGAACTTCTCGGCAACATCGGTCGCGGTTGGCGACGGCGTTACAAAGAGCGTTCCAGTCGAGCGAATCGCCTTCTTGACCTTCTTGATTACCTTGGGATTCAGGTGACCAACCAACATGGCGCCAAAGCCCATGGAGAGATCCAGTAGCTTTCTGCCGTCAACATCGGTTAGGTAAGCACCCTTGGCCGAAACTATCGAGATTGGGTAGGGGTCCCAGTGTTGGAAGCTAGATGTCACTCCAAGTGGGAGGACCTTGCTTGCCTTTTTATTGTGGTCACCAGATGCCTTAGTGGAGGCTTCGAACCTTTCCCACTCTTTTTTCAAAAGCTCTTGAACACGCTTTTGGTCAACTGGTTTGGATTGTTTTGGTACGTTTCGCCATCCGGCGGAATCATGCTTTGACGTCGTCGTCGCGGGCACGGTTATCACTCCTTGTGGGTTCGATCAACTAGTTGCTGACCGATTCGTGTGCTCCTAGCTTAGGGGGTGTTTTGACGAAGTCATGCCAACCCAAAAGCCGCCTTATTTACCCCACTGATCAGGCGGTCCAAGAATCAAAAGAACTGAAAACAGAACAATCACGAAGGCCGCAAGAGACAACACCAGCAGAGCTGGACGGTTAATAAACCAGCGGAATAGGCCGTCAATCAAAGTGTCGTCTCGCTTGTCCTTCGACTTTTGAACGCGCCACTTTCCCTCAAGCAAATTGCGCTTCAGCAGCCATTTTTCAAATGGGATAGTTGCGAAAGGAACGATGGCAAGAATCACGCCAATTGAGGTTTTGTAGAGGCCCCAGCGGTTATTCACACCAACCAACGCAGAAGTAACCGCATAGCTCAGGAACATGAATCCGTGTGTTGCCCCAACCACGGTAATTAGCATTTCAGGGGTGGGCAGCAGGGCCCTGGCAATTAGACCTGCTATCAACAGACCCCAGGTGATTGCCTCACCGGTTGCGAAGTACGAGAAGAGTTGCTTTGGAGCGAATGCCTCTGATTGCTTGTTCATAGTTTCCTAGATTAGTCTCCCAGCCCAATTCCAGAACCGGGTTGGCCGAGCACTAATCAGACAAACCCGTCGCTATCCTTTTATGGTTACCAGTCAGGTAATCAGAGCTAGGAAACAACCATGGGGACCGACCAAGTGCTGCCAAAGCCGTTGGCGATTTCCCTAAGCGTTGTTGCTGGTGCTCTCATTGCCGTGCAGTCGAGAGTAAATGGCGCACTTGGGCTAGAGCTTGAAAACGGACTGATTGCCGCGCTGATCTCTTTCGGAATCGGAGCAATCTTGATTTCAGCCGCGCTGTTTAGCCTGAGGCCTCAGCGACACAAACTGCTGGAGATGCTGAAGGCACTTGCCCGCGGCAGGCTTCCACTCTGGTTGTTTTTCGGGGGTTTCGCCGGAGGCTTTTTTGTCATGATGCAGGGCTTGGTTGCCCCAAGTCTTGGAATCACATTATTTACGCTTGCCATAGTTTCTGGTCAAGCATTGTCAGCGCTAATGCTGGATTCTTTCGGGTTGATTGGAATGGCCAAGCGAGTGCTTTCGCTGGCCAGGCTTGTCGGTGCCCTATTGGCACTGATTGGGGTGGTGCTGTTTGCTGGACTGGGGTTCCAGGTGATAAGTCCGCTGGTTGTATTGCCATTTTTGGCTGGCTTCGGCACCGGGTTCCAGCAGGCAATTAATGGTCGTCTTGCCAAACAAACCGGGTCAGTGCTGCTTTCCACCTACGTCAACTTCGTTGCCGGCACGCTGATTATTCTTGTGACACTGCTTCTGGTTCAGGGAATTCCAGTTATCCAGTCGCTGCCAACAAACCCGTGGCTTTATCTCGGTGGCGTGGTTGGCGGGGCGTTTATCTTTTTGCAGGTGCTGGTAGTGCGGCAAATCGGTGTTCTGGCACTCGGGCTATCGCTACTGGCTGGCCAGGTGGTTGCCGCGCTGATCTTGGACCTACTGCTTCCAATCTCCGCAATCAACTTTGCTCCGGTGAACTTCCTTGGGGTGCTGCTGGTTGTAACTGGCGCTGCCATGGTTGTTGTAAAGCGCTAATCTGACAAGCTATGAGCGCTCTGAGCTTGGTGGTTCTGCTAGCAGCGGCGTTGCTGAGGCTAGCTTCGCCGCGAGTCCGCCGCTACTAATTGCCCATTGTCGCGATTGGCTGCTACCGGGGATTACCCGCGCACTGCTAGTGACTTGGCTGGCAATTGGCCTGCGCTTTTTCTATCGCAAGCCAATTGCCAAAACAGGCTAGAACTGCTCGATCAACACGTCCGGGTGCTTGTCGAAGCGATAGCCAATGCCACGACTGGTCCTAATCACATCCTCGTAACCGGCAATCTTCGAGCGAAGCCGGCGGACGTGAACATCGATGGTTCTTGCGTTTGGGGTTGCTTCTCCGCAGCGCTCTGAGATGTTTGCGATCTGTTGACGGCTGACGGTCTCACCGGTGTTCTCTATCAAGAAGGCGAACAGCTCAAATTCTTTGCAGGTCAGCTGCGCATTGCGTCCGTCAACAAAGAGCTTCCGCCTAGTCAGGTCTACCACCAGCCCCTTTGCTGCTGTTTGCTCTTGCGAGATAGGTGCTACCGGAGCATTGGTGGCCTTGGGTTCTCTGAGTGCGATCCTGGTTATGTCCAAATTCCGGCCAGTGGCACTGACTGGAGCAAGGGCTAGCGCAGCGTAGGTTTCACTGGCTTTTTCTGGGATCAAATTCGCGAGCGTCTTTTTTAGTTCTGCCGCGATTTCAGACAGTGAGGTTCCAGCGGCCAAGGCGTCTTCTTCTGAGATTCCAACGTAGAGCGCGAATCCTTTTGCAACTGTGGATGTTTGGGTCTTTAGAGTTGTCATTTTTATGAGTCCTTTGGCAAGAGTGGTTGTCGATAAATTGCACGAATCACGTGCGTTTGTCGGGGTGCTGGTGCCTAGAAACTAATTACTAGCGGTAATTAGCGGCACACGCTCATGCACATTGCCATCGAGCAGCAGAACATAGCGCAGGTGTCCTGCGCCATTAGTGCTGATCGATTACTCATTGGGGAAAATTATGTTCAAGGTTTCCCCCAAAGTCAAATTCTTTCGAATTGTTACTTCGACTTTGGTGTTCTGGCATCAAGCCAGGCAAAGAGATCTTTTTCAACCCGGGCGGCGATGGTGTCATTGAGAAGCTCATGGAAACCGCCCTCATAAACCTTTAGGGTCTTGTCTTTCGAGCCAATCGCCTTGTGAAGCGAAACAGAGTTTTCAAAGTTAGTTGAGGTGTCCTGGTCGCCATGAATAAACAAGGTTGGGACCAGCCAATTAGAAGCATTGGCCCAAACCCCATCCGAGACAGCAAGGGTGGTCTTGGCGACCTTGTTCTTGGCCTTGCCCTTAAACATTTCAGAATCGGCTTCAATGACTTTCAGGAGTTGGGCATCACGAGTCAGCGCCTCAATGCCCGGACGAGGAAGCGGCAGTGGGCCACTTGGCGCAATTGCTGTCATCACCTTGGCCAGCGAACGCTCCCAGAGCTTGGACGGGGTTTGCATGGCGGAGCTTGAAATGATTGCCGCAGCGACGTTGGACTGATCTCTGGTTATGCTGCCAGCGGTCACGAGGCCACCGAGTGAGTGCCCGAACAAAAATGTTGGCGGCGTGCTCGGCATCGCAGCTCGAGCCAGCAGGTGGTGTTCAACGGCTTGCTGAACATCAATCAGACCGCGCTCACCAGCAGTATTGCCATGGCCCTCAAGATCTATTGCATAGACATCGAATCCACGCTCAACCAGCTTTGGTATGAGCTTCGAGTACTGGGTGACATATCTCTTTGTGTATTCGCCATATCCGTGCTGCAGCAGGATTTGTGCTTTGGGCTTTTTGGCCTTGAAAAGGTAGCCGGCAACCGGAGCGTCGATTATGAATGGAACAGACTTGATTTCAACCATGTCCCCACACTAGACCCATTTCATCTGAGAAATTCGGCCACACGAGTTGCTATTTCCAGTTCCTCATTGGTTGGAATTACCAGCACTTGAGACTTAGAGCTCGCCACCGAGCTCAGGCGCTGCTTGGAACCGAAGATCAACTTTCCAGAGATGGCGGTTTGAATTTCGCTGAGCCTTGGGGCAACTAGGAATTGGTCTTCCGGAACCACAAACACGGTGACTCGCTTCGTTGCCTTAGAAACCAATTGTCTGATGCGCTCCAGGTTCTCAGGCTCGGCCCTATTTACTACAACGCCTAGAACGGTTGCGTGATAATCGCCCACTTCGCGAGCTGCGACCTCCGCGATTTGGGCGATCTTCTTGGCCGGCCGCTCCTCTGCCTGTCCGAGGTGTTCATCGCTGCCATCGATCTGTCTGCCGTCGACAACCAAGAGCACCTGCGCTCCTAAGTTGGCTGCAACCTTGGCATTGAAGGACAGTTCGGCAGGGGCTGCGACATCGGTGTAGTCAGAGCCAAGTATCAAAACCGCATCGCCGTTGGCTGCCAGGTTTTGATATCTCTTGGAAATTGTCTCGAGGCCCTTGTCTTGAGAGTCGTGAAGCTCCTGATAGCCAACACCGATCGCCGATTCGTAAGCCAATTTATTGGGCAGGTTTGCAAGTAAAAGTTCAAGCACTCGATCACGGGTTTCACGGATTGGCACAACCGCTCGAAACACCCCAATTTTCTTGTGGCGCAGCTTGAGCGCCTCTAAAACCCAAGGGCCACAACAGACTTTGCAGTGTGTCCTTCGACTGACGCCACATAAATACTTTGAGAAATATCTATAGGTTAGTCGCGGCTTGATTAGTGCAAAGATGGAGGTAGTTCAAACTTTAGATTTGGGGTGCCGATTGGCAATTCACGACAAAGCCTGGCGCAGCTTCGCTAGCGATAATTACGCCGGGGTTCACCCGGAGGTGCTGGCTGCACTGCAGGATGCAAACGAAGGCCACCAAAGTGCCTACGGCTATGACCAGTACACAAAAGCGCTTCAAGACAAGATCAAGCAGGTGTTTGGTGAGCAGGCCGAAACCTTCGTGGTCTTCAACGGCACCGGCGCTAATGTGGTGGCGCTAACTGCCATGATGCCGCGCTGGGGTGCTGTGATTTGCTCGAACCTCGCTCATATCGAAACCGATGAGGGCGGTGCTCCGGAGCGCGTCAGCGGCCTCAAGCTGTTCAACGTGAAGCACCAAAGTGGCAAGCTCACCCCGGAGTCGATAGCAACTCAGGTTTATGACATTGGGTTTGAGCACCGAGCTCAGCCAATGGTGGTCTCGATCACTCAGAGCAGTGAGCTCGGCACCGTCTACACGCCATCAGAGGTCAAGGCAATTGCCGACTACTGCCACCAAAACAACCTGCTGCTGCACATGGACGGGGCTCGGTTATGGAATGCAGCTGCGGCGCTTGGCTGTGACTTTGCCGATTTCACCACCAACGCAGGTGTTGATGTGCTCAGCCTCGGCGGAACCAAGAATGGCCTGATTGCCGCAGAGGCGGTTGTGGTTCTAAACCCCAAGGCAGTGGACGGACTTATTTATCTGCGCAAAATGTCGATGCAGTTAATGTCGAAGATGCGCTTTGCTTCAGTTCAACTGCTAGCCCTGTTTGATGATGGGCTTGGAATCAGGTCGGCACAACACGCAAACAAGATGGCGCAGGAGCTTAGGAGCAAGCTGGAGGCCCGCATTGCAGCCGGAGAGATCCAGGGGCTTGAATTCACAAATCCAACTGATGCCAATGCGGTGTTTGCAACCTTGGACCCGAAAGCGATTGAAACTATCCGAAAACAGGTTCACTTTTACGACTGGAACCTAGAAATCCATGAGGTTCGGTGGATGTGTGCTTTTGACACCACAACCGAAGATGTGGATCGCTTTGTCGACATCATCACTGAAGCGCTCAAGAGCTAAGACCTTATTTGCGCTAACCTAAAGGAAATCTTCTGCCCGACGGTGTGCGACTAAATTTCAACAACAAAGAATCAGGAACCTAACATGTCAAAGGCAAACATTGGTGTCGTGGGTCTAGCCGTCATGGGCTCAAACCTTGCCAGAAACCTAGCTTCGCGAGCAGGCAACTCTGTTGCTATCTACAACCGCTCAGTCGACAAAACCGAAGCGCTTGTTGCGCAGCACCCAGAAGCTAACTTCATTGCGAGCGAAACCATTGATGAATTTGTGGCGTCGCTATCAACCCCTAGAACCGCAATCATCATGGTTCAGGCCGGTGCTGGAACCGACGCTGTGATCAGCGCACTTGCGGAACGATTCGAAGAGGGCGACATCATTGTTGATGGCGGAAATGCCCTCTACACCGACACCATCAGGCGCGAGAAGGAGGTTTCCCAAAAGGGAATCCACTTCGTTGGGGCCGGAATCTCCGGTGGTGAGGAGGGTGCCCTAAAGGGACCTTCGATCATGCCAGGTGGCACCAAGGAATCCTATGAAACCCTCGGACCGATCCTTGCTTCAATTGCAGCGGTTGCCGAAGGTGAACCGTGTGTGACTCACGTTGGCACCGACGGTGCTGGGCACTTTGTGAAAATGATTCACAACGGAATCGAATATGCGGACATGCAGCTTATTGCTGAGGCCTATGACATTCTGCGACAGGCAGGCGGCCTGAGCCCCATGGAAGTTTCCGGGGTGCTGGAAAACTGGAACAAGGGTGAGCTCGAAAGCTACCTGATTGAGATCACAGCCGAGGTTCTTTCACAGGTTGACGCTAAGACCGGCAAGCCTTTGGTTGACGTGATTCTGGATGCAGCCGGCTCCAAGGGAACCGGAGTCTGGACCGTGCAGAGCGCACTGGATCTTGGCACCCCGGTGTCTGGAATTGCAGAAGCCGTGTTCGCACGCTCACTTTCTTCACAGTCAGCCCAGCGCAAAGCTGCCCCGACCTTTAGCGCCGGAACCACCAGCTGGGACATTGCCGACCAGGCTGCCTTCATTGAGAGCGTTCGCAAGGCGCTTTACGCCTCCAAAATCGTCGCTTATGCTCAGGGCTTCGATGCCATTCGAGCCGGAGCAGCGGAGAACAACTGGGAAATCAACCTGGGTGCCGTTGCCAAGATCTGGCGCGGTGGCTGCATCATCAGGGCTCAGTTCCTAAACCGCATCTCCGATGCATACGGCAAGAACGAGCAGCTGGTTTCACTGCTGTTTGATGACTACTTCACCAAGGCAATTGAGGACGCGGCAGCCAGCTGGCGTGAGGTTGTTGCAAAAGCAAGCCTTGCCGGGATTCCAGTTCCAGCCTTTGCTTCGTCACTGAGTTACTTTGATGGCCTCAGGGCCACCAGGCTTCCTGCTGCACTGGTTCAAGGCCAGCGCGATTTCTTTGGCGCCCACACCTATAAGCGAGTGGACATGCCAGGCACCTTCCACACCCTGTGGTCAGGCGATAAGTCTGAAATTCGGACTGACTAAAGCGGCCCCTGGTGCTAGATAGCTGGGTAATTAGATTTATCCCAATGGCCCTGATTTGGGGCTCTAGTTTTCTGTTTATCGAGCTTTCACTAGAACTAACTACGGCTGTTGGTGTGGCGTTTTGGCGAGTGCTGCTTGGTGCCACAGCAATGATCATCATCACCTACAGCCTGGGACACAGGCTTCCAAGCAAAGCCAGTCAGTGGCTTCATCTAAGTGTTGCCGGCTTTTTCATGTCGGCTTTTCCGTTCACGATGTTTGCATTTGCCCAGCAATACACCACCAGCATCTTGGCCGCGATCTTGAATGCCACCACCCCGCTATTTACTCTGCTAGCTACGACAACTCTGTTTCGCGCTCAGAAGCAAAGCGCGACTGCAGTTATAGGGCTGCTGATCGGTCTGGTTGGGGTTGGCATCACCCTTGGCATTTGGCAGGGGTTTGGCCAAAGTGAGCCAATTGCAATCATTGCCCTGTTGTTGGCCTCCCTATCCTACGGAATTGGCGGCCCGTACCTAAGGCGCTACGTGACACCGATGGGGTTGCCTCCAACCGCCACGGCAAGCGTGCAGGTGCTAACGAGTGCAATCATTTTGCTTCCGGTTTATGTCCTAACCGGGCCACTGTTTATCGCCGCACCAACCATCCAGAGCGCTGGCGCGCTTTTCATGCTCGGTGTTTTTGGAAGTGGAATTGCCTATTGGCTATTCCATCAGGTTGTTGCCAAGGCTGGCAGTGCGGTTGCCGCTACAGTCACCTACACCAACCCGGTGATCGCAACCTTCTGGGGAGTGCTGCTGCTATCTGAGGAGCTGCACTGGTACGAGCCAGTCGGCGCGCTTTTTGTTTTGCTCGGTGCATATTTGTCGCAGGGCAGAAAAACCAAGCGCGCGGCAAGCTAACTCGAAGTTCTCAAATCTGGAACTTTCCAGGGTCTAGTTATAAAGATCAGGCTTGCCAGAGAAACCGTGAACAGGGCTGCGATCAGGATGCCAATGTCGTGGCTGGTGTCGGTATTTAGATAACCGTAGACAACTGAGATAACGCTGGTTGTTGTGAAGTTCACAACCCCCAGCAGTGATGCCGCTGTCCCGGCCTCAGACCCGTGGTTATAAAGCGCGATGGTTGGGATCGTGGTTATTCCAGCACCAAAGATAAACAGCTGCAGCATAAAGAAGGCTTCAGCCACCAGCAGCCCGGAGCCAGAGGTTGCAAATAGCCCCAGGCCAATCAGAATGCCAAGCGAAGAGTAGATTGCAAGAAGCCACTGCCCCTTAATCACCCTGGCGGCATAGGCGCCCACTTGAACGCCGATGTAGGAGGCGAAAGAGTTCGCTGCCACCCAGTAGCCGAAGTCTGAAGCCGAAAGGCCATAGCCATCCTGGAACAAAAACGGCACCGTGTTCAGGTATGCAAACAGGGCCGAGAGCTGGAAGGCTCCAAAGATCATCAGTCCGATATAGACGCGGTCCTTTAGTACCGCCTTGTAGCCCCTTGCCAAACCAAGCGGGGTACTGCTTCGCCGCTTGGCAACCGGAAGGGTTTCAATTAGCAACCGGTAGGCAAACAGCGCCAGCAGGATGCCGGTGAAGCCGAAAATCAGAAACACAGTTTGCCAGGGGGCAACTTCTGTGACCTGGGACCCAACGATGGGTCCAATGATTGGCGAAAGCGACTGGATCAAAAACACCCTTGCCAGCATGGTCTGCATCGGCTGGCCCTTGAACAGGTCACGAACGATAGCCCTGCTCACCACGTCGGTACCGGCTGCAAAGAAGCCCATTGCAAAGCGAAGGAACAGGAACACTTCAAAGTTCGGTGCAAAGAATGCCAGGGTTGCGCTCAGCCCAAAGCCGGCGGTGGCAGCCAGAATCAACGGCCTTCTACCAAATGCGTCCGACAGTGGCCCGATTACCAGCTGGCCAAGTGCAATACCAACGGTGACGCCAGTCAACGAGGCCTGAACCGTTCCATTGGGAACGCCAAAGAAGTCCGCCACCTCAGGGAATGCTGGAAGGTAGGGGTCAATTGAGTAGGGAATCAGGCTCATCGCCAGAGCCAAAATTACGATGTAGCTGAGCAATAGCTTCTTCGAAAGCTGCTCGCCAGAATCTATAACCCGGCCGCGAATTTTATGTGGTTTAGTCTCTGGCACCCTATGAGAATAGTGCTTCTGCGATAACTTCGCCTGACTCGACCCCACCTGCTACTGCGAACTCAGCCGAGCCTATCGGCACAGTCCAGCTATTTAGTAGGTCCAGCTCGTCTAGCCGCTTTTGAATCGGAATAAATTGCTCGTCCATATTCCTCTGATAGGCAGTCCAAAGCAGTCCAACATCCACGGATCCCGAGGAGGAGATCCCAGCGTCATAAGAAAATGGCCTGCGGAAAATTCGCTCGCCGTCTTTGGCCGGAGCCGCGCGTCTGATGTGAGCAAAGTCTGGAATTACAGTCAGGCCATTTGGGTGCCTAGCGGCTAGGTCTGGAGTGTCGCTTTCGTTATCGCCGGTCAACGGGGCGCCATTTGAGAGCTTGCGACCAATCACCTCTTCTTTGCTCGGGGTGCCAAGCTGATCCCAGGTGTCCAGCTGCATTGCAATTCTTCGGAAGGTAAGCAGCGTGCCGCCTTGGATCCAAGTAGGGCCCTCGTCAATCCAAACCACGCTGTCGAAGTCTTTTGTTCCAAACTTCGGGTTGGCAGTGCCGTCAACCTGCCCCATCAGGTTGCGGTGAGTTATCCCTGCTGGAACCATGCCTGGCGTGTGAGCAAATCCGGACTGAACATAGCGAACGCTCGCAAATGGCATGGAGTCTCGAACCAGGCCGCGGGTGCCGTGAGCAAGCACAATTGGATCATCCGCGGCAACGTGAATCAGCACATCGCCCCCGGAGAACTGCTCCTGAAGCTTGTCTACCTTGAACGCCGGAAGCTCATGAAAGCCCTCCGGCTGCATAGCCTGAAGCCCCAGCTTCGAAAATAGCGATGGTCCAAAGCCAACGTATGCAGAAAACCTGGCTGCTCCAATTGCGAGCTCCGGGGCGGGATCAGCGAGGACTGGTTCGCCCCTGGTAAGGCGCTGAATGTCATCGGTTATCAGGCTCATAAAGCGCAGCATGGAAGCTTTGTTGGTCCCCGGCTTGATGTCCAGGGCAATGAAGTTAGTAACCGCCTGAAGGTCTGCTTCGATCCCCATCTGATGCTCGCCATGGAAGCTGAGCTCGCGTTTGGCAACAAAGGTTTCGAGATTCTGGCTGGCACTTGCATTGGTGGCGCCTGCGCCAGCTGCAACTCCCACCAGGCCAGATGCCGCGGCTGCGGCTCCGGTTCCCAGAAAACCTCTGCGTGTTACCAACTAGTTGTCCATATCCATTTCGGTCGAGTGGTACTCCTCGTCGCCACCCTCGGCGGGTTTGGCAACAATGCCGTCTACTAATAGGACGGCTGCTCCAGTAAAACTAAAAGTGACTGAGATTTCATCCCCAGCCAGCAAGTCCGCAGTTAGCTGCATCAACATCAAGTGGTTTCCACCAGGCTCAAGCTCAATGCTTTGCCCGGCAGGAATCGTGAGTCCACCGTCTATTTCCTGCATCTTCATCTGACCATTAATCATTGCCATCTCGTGGACTTCTGTCACACCGGCGGCATCTGTTTTGCCCCCGGTGAGCACGATGTCTGCGCTGGTGTTGTTAGTGAGCGTGCCATAGACGGCAGTCATACCGCCAGCCAGAGAGGACTCTGATGACTTGACCCAGAGGTCTGTTGCTGCCACTTCAGGTTCTGCTGAGCAGCCAGCCAGAACAAGAACTGCTGCAACCAATATCGAAAACTTGCGCATAATTTCCTAAATGTCGGAGTCCCACTTCATACTTTTCGGAGACGCTGCTAGCTCTATTCTACACAACGTAGAACTAAAAAAGGGACAACTTTTTGAAACTTCCTGCGACACGCGGGCAAATCAAACGGCCTAAAGTTCAAGTTGTGGGTTAATGTTCAAGAAATAACTAAATAAGTGAAGTTTTTTGTGTTTCAGCACTACATGTAGTGGTTAAGTGCTACTATTGCAATTCTGAAATTCGTACGAAATTCACTCAAATTTTGACAAAAAAGGCCAAGGATGGCCTTTGGGGACCCAAGGAGGCAACCGATGGCGGTTACCGTTTACACACTTCCAGCCTGCGTGCAGTGCGATAGCACCAAGCGCATGCTTCAGCGCAACGAAATCGAATACGCCGAAGTTGATATGAGCCAGGATCCAGTGGCTCTAGAGATGGTGAAGACCTTGGGTTACACCGCAGCACCGGTAGTTGTATCAGGCGAGGACCACTGGAGTGGTTTCCGCATGGATCGCATTCAGTCTCTAAGCGCCTAAGTCAGGTGTGAAGTGTTCGACGTCGTTTACTTCTCCTCAGTTTCGGAGAACACAAAGCGATTTGTCGAGAAGCTCGGATACGAAAGCATCCGAATCCCCCTCAAATCCGATGAAGCAGCAAGCTTCATCCATGAGGGCGAAAGCGTTCTAGTTGTCCCAACCTATGGTTCCGGCGATGACAAGAGCACAGTTCCAAAACAGGTCATCAAGTTTTTGAATAATCCTGCAAATCGCAAACACGTGCGTGCCGTGATTGCAACTGGAAACACCAACTTCGGCTCTTCCTATGGGCTAGCCGGAGACCTGGTAGCCGCCAAGCTCGGAGTTCCGCTTCTTTATAAGGCAGAACTGCTGGGCACACCAGACGACATCGAGCAAGTGAGAGAAAGGCTGGAGCAGCTATGGCTAACCAGGTAGTAGAACTAGACGACAACGGAGTTGAGACCGGAAAGACTGGCATTGATAATGCCATGAGCTATCACGAGCTGAACGCAATGATCAACCTTTGGGACACCGAGGGCAAGATGCAGCTTGAGAAAGACAAGCTTGCTGTTCGCAAGTACTTCCTTGACCACGTAAACCAGAACACCGTTTTCTTTCACTCTCTAAAGGAGCGTCTGGACTACCTGGTTGAGAACGAGTACTACGAGAAGGAAATCCTTGACCAGTACCGCTTCGAGTTCATCGAGGAACTAGAGAAGCTTGCCTACTCCAAGAAGTTCCGCTTCGACGCCTTCATGGGCGCCTATAAGTTCTATACCGGCTATGCACTAAAGACTTTCGATGGTGAGCGCTACCTGGAGCGCTTTGAAGACCGCGTTGTGATGGTTGCTCTTGCTCTTGCCGAGGGCAAGGAAGACATCGCAATCTCTATGGTCGAGGAGATTATCTCCGGTCGCTTTCAGCCAGCCACTCCAACCTTCCTAAACTGCGGAAAGAAGCAGCGCGGCGAGTTTGTCTCCTGTTTCTTGCTTCGCATCGAAGACAACATGGAGTCAATCTCTCGCGGTATCAACTCTGCCCTGCAGCTTTCAAAGCGTGGTGGCGGTGTAGCCCTGAACCTTTCCAACGTTCGTGAGTACGGCGCTCCCATCAAGAAGATTGAAGGCCAGTCATCCGGAATCATCCCGGTGATGAAGCTTCTAGAAGACAGCTTCTCCTACGCAAACCAGCTAGGCGCCCGTCAGGGTGCCGGTGCGGTCTATCTAAACGCCCACCACCCAGACATCCTGCGCTTTCTAGATACCAAGCGTGAAAACGCAGACGAGAAGACCAGAATCAAGACTCTGTCAATCGGTGTTGTTGTTCCAGATATCACAATGCACCTGGCAAAAGACAACGAGGACATGTACCTGTTCTCACCATATGATGTCGAGAAGGTCTATGGCGTTCCATTTGGAGACATCTCAGTCACCGAGAAGTACCAGGAAATGGTTGATGACCCACGCATCAAGAAGCAGAAGATCAAGGCTAGAACATTGTTCGAGCGCATTGCTGAGCTTCAGTTCGAGTCGGGCTACCCATACGTGATGTATGAGGACACCGTGAACAGAGCCAACCCAATTCAGGGTCGCATCAACATGTCAAACCTTTGTTCCGAGATTCTGCAGGTGAACACACCGACCACTTACAACGCAGACCTCTCTTACGACCAAATCGGCAAGGACATCTCCTGCAACCTAGGTTCACTAAACATTGCAATGGCGATGGATGGTCCGGACCTAGAAAAGACAATCGAGACCTCGATTAGGGCGCTTACCGCGGTGAGCGACCAGTCCGACATCGTAAGCGTTCGATCGATTTCAGATGGCAACCACAAGAGCCACGCAATTGGCCTAGGTCAAATGAACCTGCACGGCTACCTAGCCCGCGAGCACATCCACTACGGCAGCGAAGAGGCGTTGGACTTCACCAACATTTACTTCTACACAGTCGTCTACAACGCAATCAAGGCATCGAACAAGATTGCCATTGAGCGTGGGACAACTTTCGACAACTTCGAGAACTCAACCTACGCATCT
>Ga0208544_10000214_pt1 | contig 47890 bp, 45 predicted proteins | sample DEB08_DNA_9_FD_184526 | JGI IMG/M metagenome (GOLD analysis project Ga0208544, IMG submission 184526) | Aqueous microbial communities from the Delaware River and Bay under freshwater to marine salinity gradient to study organic matter... | ecosystem: Environmental > Aquatic > Marine > Coastal ... | reverse complement strand
AAAACTATGGAAACCAGCCATGACCTAGATTTAGCTGCTATCATTGCGATGACCGACTCTGGTGGGACAACTGGTGAGATCAGAGATAAGTATGGAGTATTACCTCCGGGAGATATTCGTCGTGGTGTTGCAGCTTTGGCTGAAGATACTGGTTTTGTGCGAGATCTTTTTGAGTATAAATTTAGTGACGAGCAGTGAGTTATTGGCTGAAATAAAATTGGAAATATTATTCTCACGGCACTGGGTGAGGTAGCTGGCTCTTTTGAAGCTGGTTTAGATGAAGCCTGTAAGATGTTTCGAGTCAAAGGACAAGTTATACCAGTTACGCTTGAAGATGTTCATTTAGGGGTTCGAATGGAAGATGGAACGCAAGTAATTGGAGAAAAATATATAGATGTTTCGGATAAAAATCCAGGAGAAAAAAGTCATAATGCAGATCAAAATATTGCAGAAGCATTTTTGGTAGGATGAGAGTGAAACCTTAATCCTCGAGCCCATGATGCTATTATGAACTCAGATATTATTATTGTAGGTCCTGGGGATTTCTATACAAGTGTAGTCCCAAATTTACTCTCAAAGGGTATGAGGCAAGCCCTGAGTGCTAGTTCAGCTAAGATAATATATGTATGTAATATATTTGCTGATAAAGGTGAAACTACGACCTACGAACTTCCAGATTTTATAGATAATATTGAAAAATACGCTGGAGATATTATTGACTATGTATTTGTAAATTCATGACATATTTCAGATGAGTTAGTCGAGAAATATAGAACAGAAGGAAAAAGACCAGTAAAGTTAAAACCAGAACAAGATTTTTCAGGGAAGAGGTATGAAATTATAGAGCATGATTTCATTGATGAAGCAGATCTAGTTCGTCATCATCCAGCTAAATTGGCAGAGACTATTATGGAAATTGCTGAAAGGTAGATTTTAACACAAGTTAATAAAAAAGAATATAAAATTTTACAGATCAAACAATAAAATTTTATATTCTTTTTTATTAAGCTATATCATCGAGCATATCTTCTAGCTTTGCGAGGTCTTTTGCATCTTGATCGAGTTCTCCAGAAGCTTTTGCTGCATCTAGTTTTGCTTGGGCAATTTCTCGTGCAGCTTTCATGTCAGCGAGATATTTTCTCATCTGAGCTTTGGTCATCTTAACCTTTCGTCCTGGTGGTGTATATTCTGACATAATATTTTAAAGTTAATTAAACTTTTTTTCGTTCATTAAGAGCATTCACAAGAGTAATATTATCTGCGTATTCAATATATCCAGATGAGAGTCATCGCGAGAGTCGTGTGATTGTAGTTTTGTGATTGAGTTTTCTATTAGCGACCTCTTCTTTTATATAGTTTATGGTAGCCTCTCATTCTATATTTGGATTTACAGCGAGTATCAGTTCTATATTATCATCGGCTGTTTCTATTCTCTCAAAGAGTTCGATGAGTTTTAGATCAGCAACAAATACTCAGTTTACTGGTGAGATAGCTCATCCAAGTATATGGTAGAGCCCAGTATATCCTCATGCTTGCTCGATAGTCAGCATATCAAGATATTCTTCTACGACGGCTATCGTTGTTTTGTCTCGAGAGGGATTAGCACAAGTATTACAGGTCTCTCTTCATAGATCAGTGACTCCAAAACAAGTGTCACACATACTGGTTTTATCCTTGATATCTTTGATATTTTTCGCGAGATTTTCCAGATAGTTTGGATTAGCATTAAGCAAAAAAAAGGCCAGTTTACCAGCTGATTTTTCCCCGATTCCAGGGAGATAACCAATAGAGTTTATGAGTTTTTTGAGTGCCTCGGGCATGCGCTATTTTTAGGGAGTGAGTATAGTTTTATTGTATAAAAAAAACTCTATCTTGCAATAAAGTTTTTTCGCTTAATTATTATATACATATTGAACTCATTGCCTGATCACGAGGTGATCTGTTTCTGTAATATCTTCCATATCTTCGAGCATACTATCTTGTTCTATCTTGTTGAGCGACTCTATTTCTGATATCTTTACGTTGAGATTTTGTTCTTGGATGAGTAGTTGTCGTTGAATATCTTCTAGGTCTCGTATTTCATACCCCTTAGTTGCATTGGCATTGAGTAAAATTACGTAATAAAAGATAAGCAGAGATATAATACTCAACATAGTAATATAGATAGAGTGCAAACCAAACTTGAGGCTCTCCTGCTTTATTTTTCTGGTGCTAGAAAAATTCTTTTGGTAGTCTCACAGGACAGATTTAGAGTTTAGATTTGGCATTATATGGCTTAGGAGTGGTTAGATTATTTTTCTGGCATGTCGTGCTTTGGCACTGCGGCTTCGTGAATTGTCTTGGATTTCTGCTTGAGTTGGTAGAATTGGTTTTTTGGTCAGTACTTTGAGAGATTTTTTGTGACCACAGCTACATATAATGTCGCTACAGATACAATCTCTGGTTTCTCGTTTAAACATTTGTTTAGTGATCCTGTCTTCGAGAGAATGAAAGCTTATTACAAATATGTTTCCATCTTTTTGTAATAGAGTCATGGCATCCCTAAATGATTGCTTCATGACATCGAGTTCTCCGTTTACCTCTATTCGAATCGCTTGGAATATTCTTGTTTTTGTTTTGGGATGAGTATTTACACTCTCTATTACGTCTACGAGTCGCTGCGTTGTTTTTATCTTTTCTATTTTTCTTTGTTCTATTATTCTTGCCGCTATCTTGGTGCTTCCGGGCTCTTCTCAATAATCTACAAACATCTGTCTGAGTTCACTTTGATCATAGCTGCTTATAACATCTGCAGCTGTTTTACCAGTCGTGATATCAAAACGCATATCCAGAGGTCCATCTTCACGAAAACTAAAACCTCGATCAGCTTCATCTACATGGAGAGAAGATATTCATAGATCATAATATATTCATGTAACACTCTCTATACTATAGTTGGCTAATTCAGCTTTGAGATGCTCAAAGTTAGAATGAATGAGCAATATATTAATAGCGTTTGGATCTCTGCTAAATTCTTGCCCTGGTTCACAGATATTAAATGATAGGTTTTTCAGTGATGCGATTCGCTTTGCAGCAAGAGGAAGGTTACGAGTGTCAGCATCAAATCCCACAAATATATCTCAGGAGTTAAGTTTTTTGATAATCTCGCATGCGTGTCCAGCCATTCCAAGTGTAGCATCGACGACAATATTTTGTCGATCGAGAAAGATAGTAATAGATTCTACCAGCTCATGTAAAAGGACAGATATATGTTTTTTTGCTATATTTTCAGTCTCCATTTTGTTGTCAATTGTTAACAAATTGTGAATTACTTGATTTTTATCTCTTAAAATAGCAAAAACCTAGCTATATTATTAAGGATTTATTAAGTGAAGTCAAAACCTCTTGTTTAAAAGACCTAGACAATTAATCAAAAAATATTATCGCAAATGCAAGCCAAAATAATAAAGTTTTTAACATTTTGTTAACAAGTCTGAAATCTAAAGCAAAGTGTATATTATGAGTATATGAAAAAAGTTTGCAAATTTTTAAATATTAATAAAATACTAATGTTTAAAAATAAATATACCTATGATACAAATACAAGATCTCCACGTAAGTGCAAAAGAGAAAGAAATCCTTAAATGAGTGAATTTCAATTTTGAGTTGTGAAAAAATTATTGTTTACTATGAAAGAATGGCTCTGGTAAGTCTACTCTTTCTGCCGTGCTTATGTGAAGCCCTAAATATAGTGTTAATTCAGGAACTATATCTATTGATGGAGCAAATTTGCTAGATATGTCACCAGAGCAGAGAGCAGCACGGGGAATATTTCTCTCTTTTCAAAATGTACCAGAGATATCTGGGATCAAGCTCTCTGAATATCTACGAACGATCTATAACATCTCGCTCAAGAGTAGTGATAGTGAGGCAAAAGAGATCTCACCATTTATATTTAAACGGTTTATCAAGAAACATCTACAAGAACTTGATATAGATGAAAAATTTCTTACTCGAGAGCTTAATGTTGGCTTCAGTGGTGGAGAAAAACGAAAAATAGAAATTCTCCAGATGAAACTCATCGGACCTAAGTATATTATCCTCGATGAGATAGACTCTGGTCTTGATCTCGATGCTTTTCGAAAAGTATGTGAATTGCTCCAATCTATTAACTCGCAGAATAACTCACTTATTATCATAACTCATTATTTCAAGATACTTGAATATATTGATGTTGATAGAGTTATCGTTCTCGAGAACTGAAATATACAACGAGAAGGATGAGATGAATTGATAGAAGAAATTAAAACTAATTGATTCGAATAATATGAACCCTACAACTAAATCAACCGTAACTACCCAAAACACTTGGGATTTTAAGGACGAGTGAGTGAAATATGCTACGAAGGCTATCGCTGGTATCAGTGAAGTTGTGGTTCGACAGATTTCTGAGAGTAATAAAGAACCTGAATGGATGCTAGAGCTGAGACTTAAGGCACTTAAAATATATCAGGATAAACCAATGCCTAATTGGGGTCCAAATCTAGACAAGTTAGACCTAGATAGTATTTACTATTTTGCAAAACCAGAGGGTGCTGGTGCGAATAAAAGTTGGGACGATGTACCAGAGGATATTAAAAATACTTTTGATCGACTCGGTATTCCAGAAGCTGAGAAAAAAGCTTTGGCTGGTGTTGGAGCACAGTATGATAGTGAAACAGTCTATCATAGTTTGAAGCAAGAACTGGTAGATCAATGAGTTATCTTTGATGATATGAGTGAGGCTTTAAAAAATCCAAAGCTTGAACCAATTATTAAAAAATATTTTTCAAAATCTATTCCACTCGCAGACCATAAATTTGCAGCTCTTCACTATGCTGTTTGGTCTGGGGGAACATTTTTATACATACCAAAAGGAGTAAAAATATCAGAACCACTTCAGTCATATTTTAGAATGAATGTGAAATCTGGTGGTCAGTTTGAACATACTATGATTATTCTTGAAGAAGATAGTTCAGCGCATTATATAGAGGGGTGTAGTGCTCCAAAATATGATGAGAATTCTCTACATGCTGGGTGAGTAGAAATATTTGTTGGACCAGGATCATCGATGCGATATAGCTCAGTTGAAAACTGGAGTCTCGATACTTATAATCTCAATACTAAACGAGCCCTCGTACAAGAGAATGGATATATGGAATGGGTTGGATGAAACCTATGAAGTAATACTACTATGCTCTATCCATGTTCAGTGTTAATATGAGATAACTCTAAAGCAGATCACCTTTGAATTGCACTTGCATCAGAAGGACAAAATCAAGATACATGAGCGAAGGTTATTCATATTGGTAAAAATACTGCCAGTAATGTTATCTCTAAATCTATCTCAAAGTGAAACTGAATCTCAACCTATAGGGGTTTAATAGACATAAAAAAATCAGCTACTTGAGCTGTTTCAAAAGTGGACTGTGATGGACTCCTCATCAATGATATCTCAGTGAGTAATGCTATCCCAGATATTAAAGTGGCCAACTCGCAATCTATTGTAGCTCATGAGGCCAGTGCTGGTAAGATAAACGAGAATGATCTCTTCTATCTCCAGTCTCGAGGTATCTCAGAGGACGAAGCCAAGGCCATGATAGTCAACGGGTTTATCTCTCCAGTCATGAAGGAGCTTCCAATGGAGTATGCCAGTGAGATGAATGTTTTGATTGGGATGGAGATGGAATGAGGGATTTAGGCAAAAAAAATGCCCGCGTCTGCGGGACTTAATTTAGTTCTACAATATACACATATCGTATAATCAAAATTGATATACAGATAGCTGCTATTGTCATAGCAATTCTTAGATATTTATTATTACTTTTATCTAAGAATACCATCGTATTGTTTAGTAGAATCACAAATAGCATAATTAAGCTAAAAGGGGTTATGTTGTCCCAAGCTTTAAATATTTGTATTACTAATGCTATTGGTAACAAAAAGTAGAGTAGATCCCTAAGTTTCATAGTTTTTCTCCTTCTTTCTATCAACAGAGTGTTGAATAGTAAAAATATATTAAATAAAATTAGATATATGTCAAATATAAAACTTGATAAAAATACTCTGGAATACTTTGGAGGGCTTGGATCTGAGCGAATCAAGGTGTTTTTGTATACTGCTTGATGTAGTGGGAATAAGATAGATATTGTGGCTGAATTTGAATTAGATGAGAGTGTTGAGTTCTTAGAAGAACAAAATAATATTAAAATATATATAGATAAACGAGATAAAGAAAATCTGGTGTGAAGTAGTATTACGAGAGTAGCTATTGCCGATCATACTGGTATCGAGAAAGTCAGATATATTTATAAGTGAGCTGAGGTGAAGTGAAGGTGTGGATGTGGGAGTAGTTTTAATTTTGGAGAAGAGAAGAGCGTGAAACTAGATTTAGGAAAGTTGAAAGATATGAAAGCTAAATTTTGAAAATAAATAATAACAAAAAATATGAAAATTACTAAAAATGGATTCTATAGAGTATCAGAGATTGTTGACCCTGATATTAATATTGAGCAGGGACTAGAAGTATTTATCTATGATGATACTCGAGTGCATCCAAGCATAAGTATTGGGACGGATGCAAAACTACACTATATTTCATTTTTTCAACATGAATGAAACTATAATACGCACATAACATGTGCTGGAGAAAATTCTGAGTTAATCCTCAGTAGTTTGATCTATTCTCAAGATAATAAAATAAATACTGAGATTATGTGAGAAGCGTGTAATGATAATACGCGTTTAACGATGAATATTATTGCCCTAGCTGCTGAGAATGGTGATATTAGGATAGATGGTAACCTCAAAATAAACTCTGCCTTAAAAAGCGTGTTTGGACGATTGGATGAACAGAATATATTTTTGGGTTCGAGTGGTAAATTATCAGGACTTCCAACACTACTGGTTGCATCCAACGATATAGATGCGAGTCATGGTTGTAAGATGGAAAAAATCTCAGATGAAGAACTTTTCTATTTGAGAAGCCGATGAGTTGATAAACAAAATGCACTCGAAATGATGCTACAAGCAAAAATACAAACCTTGTTACAAGATATTGAACAACCATACCCAGAAGAATATGAAGCGTTGAAAACAATGATGTTAGATAAAATTATTGGCAACTAGATGGTAAAAAAATCAATTATGTATTGATTTTTTTTTATTTTCATGTAAGTTATATTTAATATACAAATCCCATAACAATAGGAAATGAAAAGCTTTGAGCTGTCTAAAATCTTTGGTTCAAAATGTCGTGCGAAACTTCTAGAGAAGTTTTTTTTAGAGTATGAAGCTGGTCATAATGATGGTTTTTATATGCGAGCACTTTCACGAGAACTCGATGAACAGATTAATTCTGTAAAACGAGAGCTGGATAATCTAGCAGATCTATGAGTGCTCCGACATCGATCAGAGCTAAAAAAGAAAATGTTTTATGTGAATCAAAAATTTCCTCTGCTCAATGAATTTATAGAAATATTTCTGAGAACTTATGATCCGACTCCTAAAATAAAAATATTTTTTACCAATAAAGACGACTTAGAGTTGGTTATTATTAATGAGTCAGTAAAAAATAAGCTCATCGATCCTGGAAAAGCTATTCTGGATGTATTTTTGATCGGAGAGATCGATAAAGAAGCATTCAATGAATTTCTTGCATCGTGCTTTTATGGACGAAAGATTAAATATGCCATTATTTCAACAGAAGATTTTTATAAGAGACTTGAGTTTGGTGATAAGCTGATTAAAAATATTCTCACTGAAAAATGAAATATCTTCTTGAAAGATAATTTGAAAATAAAAGAAAAACTGAGTTAAACTCAGTTTTTTTGATCTAATATTTTATAATATGCGAGTATTCAAATCATAGCTGCATTATCCATACAGAATACTTTTTTGGTAGGTGAGAGGAAGGTAATGTCTTTTTGTTCAGACATATAGGCTATTTTATCTCGTAGGTTATCATTCGCTGATACTCATCATGCTAGGAGTACTGTTTTAACTCACAATTTTTTGGCTGCATTGATGAGTTTGTAGCTGAGTACTTCGTTGACAGCATTTTGAAATTCATATGATATTTCCGCTTGATCATCTTTTGTTAACTCATGTGCTGCTACTTTTCATACAGTGCCTGTTCTCTTGTCTATTTCTCGTTTTACAGCTGACTTAAGACCTGAAAAACTAAAATCAAATTCGTCTTTAACGAGCCATACTCGTGGGAAGAGAGTAGTTGCTTTTAGTAGCTTTTTATCATTCTGAACCATAAAAGATTGCTTGGGGTTATAGGTATCTGCTAATTGAGATACAATAGGTCATCCTGGATATCCCAATCACATCATTTTTGCTACTTTATCAAATGCTTCACCAGCTGCATCGTCTGTGGTTCCACCGACTCTATTAAAGTCCCACATATCTGTCATGTGATATATTTCATTATGTCATCCAGATACCGTCAGGCATACCAGAGGAAATTCTATATCTGATTTTTTTCGTTCTAAAAAATTAGCAAAAATATGTGCTTGAATATGGTTTACTTCCAGTACAGGAACTTTATGAATATTTCATAGTGTTCTAGCGACAGTGAGACCAGTAAGTAGTGAAGGCATCAGGCCAGGTGTTGATGTGACAGCTATATGATTTATATCTGTCAATTCTAACTTCGCTTCATTGAGAGTATTTTGTAGCACATCAAAAATAGCATTCGCATGTTCTCGTGCGGCTACTTCTGGTACGACTCATCCAGTTTTGTTGTGAATTTTTATCTGACTCGCTGTATCCATGGCGATCAATTGATCGTCTTTGAATATGGCTATCGATGTATCATCACACGATGTTTCAAATGCAAGTATGTACATAAGATTAGGTTTTAATTTTATTAATAAATTCTAGCAGATCATCTTTTATTCTTGCTTCTAGTTTTTTAGTTTTTTTGAGATTGTAGTGATAAAACTCTATTTTCCAGGCATGGAGCGCTTGTCTGTTGAGTCAAAATTCTTTGCTGATATAAGAATTAAAGCTTTTATTTCAATAATTTTTATCAGCGAGTATGGGGCATCAAAGATGAGCCATATGAACTCTGATCTGGTGCATTCGTCCGGTTTCTATTCTGACCTCTACTTCTGAGAGAGTTTCTATTCAGTTTTTGGTCTGTAGTTGGTGTTCAGCTATAAGCTTGTAGTGGGTAATAGCGGTGAGTCATTTGTCTGAAACCTGTACTTTAGAAGTGTTTTGGGCATTTTCTATTCGTAGGAGCTTTTTATTAATAGTTCAACTTGGTTTTGCTAATTTTCCGTGACATATAGCGTAGTAGGTTTTTTTAATTTTTTCATGAGATTTGAAGTCAGCTGTGAGCTGAGAAAGCATCTGTTTTTTCTTAGCTATAAGGACTATTCCTGATGTATCTCGGTCGATTCTATGAGCGAGAGAGGGCTTAAATGTAAGAGAATTGAGTCCCTCTCAGAGATAATCTTGGACCATGTGTATGAGTGAGCTTTCACTACTTTTATGGTCACCAGGGTGCACATTTATACCAGGGTTTTTATTGACTACAAAGAGGTTGTCGTCTTCATAGACTATATCTTGTTTATCAAATTTTTTCCCACCGGTTTTTTTGCTCGTATCTTCTGGTTCTACTTGAGAAAATGCTTCTAGGTCTTTGTCTGATATAAAGAATTTAATCTGCTGTCAGGCTTGTAGTTTATAATCATTTCCTTGCTTACTAAACGTGATTTCATTATCTTGTTGCTGAGGGTTTGATACTTTTATTTTTCACTTTCTGTTGAGCTTATAAATCAAACTCAAAGTAGCGTTTGGAAAGAGTTTTTTTAGAAACTTGTCTAGTCGCTGATCAGCATCGTTTTCGTGTATGGGCAATATTTTCATGAGGGCTCTTATTGAAATACAGTAAAATCAAAAGCCTCTACAATGGTTTGCTGAGGTATTTTAAGTTCGAGTGTTTTTTGGAAACCGTATGATTTTCCTTGGCTTTTGAGTCCAGCATATCTCAGAGGTACTTGGGCACCATTCCCAAAATCAAATCTCCATTCCAGATAAGGAAGTTGAACCGGCTCAAAATTAGGATTACTAGGCTCGAGTAGAAGAGGATTTACAATAGAAAATTTGAGTGTACATCGTCATACTATGCATTCACTGGTATCTGCTGCTGGCAATCTATCAGCGTCATAGAATTGTGCTATACTAATAGAACCGTCTTCTAGAGTGGATCATAGTAGTGCTCACATAGCTATTCCGTCTGGAGTATTTTCACCTGCAGTGTCTCCATTTATTTGATCTACTCTCATCCAAGTACCATCAGCTGAGAGTAGATCATCACTCGAACCAATTTGCCAGTTTACCACAGCTTGAGTGTCTCATTGGAGCTCTTCATTTGCGCTCGTGTCTATGTTGGGTACTCTAAAGTAAAATACAGCATTGTCCCAGTCTACTACTCCGGCTCATATCTCAAGTTGGATTGGCTGTCCTGGCGCAATGGTATTCCAGCTAAACTCATCTCAATCAATAGACTCGTCGTCATACTCACTGTTTCCTTCTCAGCTTGGGGGAAGCATGTTTCCACTTCAAGCTATATCATAGCTATAGTCGAGAGGTCATCAGGTAAAAACTATATCTTGAGAATCTCAGGTAGTGGTTGTTTCGAGGGATTGAAACAAGAGGGCTTGTTCTATTCATGATTGTGCTTGGTAATATGCTTTTGAAGAATTTTCGATACCTTTTACGTTTCGCCCAAAAGGTATGATATATTCGAGTATCATAAAAGCGAGTAGAGTAATGAGTATTACTATTCACATGGCCATCACGAGACTAAATGCTTGTTGGTTATTTTTCATATTTATTGGCTATAGAGTTCATTCAAAGATATAGTGGTAGACAGATCAAGCTCTGGTAGAGAACCCTTGATAAGCTTTCGTTTTTTCCAGCTTGGTTGTATTTTTAAGCTAATACGTATGTAGGGAGCTATATTTACGTCAGGAGTATTGTTTTTCCATGCGAGGTTTCTGTCTTTGTGAGGATAGGCATATATGCTAAAATCAGAGACGTTCATGGTTTTAGGAAAGAGATCTTCCCAAAACTCTGTAGAAGTTGAGTCAGCAACAATATTTCCTGTTGCAAAACTAGGATCTATAATCCATGTGTCTATAATACCATCAAACTGAGTTCCGTCATCATCAGCTGGTCCTGTTGGTGTATGGTCGAGTCACCAATCTTTTCCTTTGAGTTTTAAAAATTGTATCGTTCATAGGCAGCCCGTTCAACTTGGAAATCGAGCATTGGTCAGCAAGTCACAATCTGGACTCGGTGAATCGGGGTCAGCTATAACACTATATCGGAAGTAGGTTCTGGTTTGTTTATCTCCACTTATCAGGTAGAGCTCTGTGACTTCATCACCACTTGTAAATACTTCAGGTCCTTCACCCAGGTACTCATCGTCATCGTCTCATAGAACATTTCCATCTCAGTTTTCATCACCTGGTAGATCTGCTACGGTAAATCAAGCATCACCATCATCGTTGATATTGAGATTAATAAACTGAAGCTCATACTGTCCATACCGCTGAGCTATACCTGTATAGTTTTGAGAGATACCAGAGGTATTCACGTTTTCAAATATATTTGGTATATTATTGGCTATTAAACAACCATTCACTCCCATAGGGGCAGCATTTCAACTCAAGCAGTAATAGAGGGGGTTTCCATAATCAGATATATTAACTACATTTCCAATATCTCCATTTTGTCAAAAGTTACCAAAACCAGTTTTTTCAGCAAAATGTCAGCCTGAAAAATTGGTGTGGTCGACTACTTTTCTATTCCAGTACTCTTCATAATCGAGTGTTCCACCAGATTTAATCATTTCAAAAAGCTTTTCTGAAAAGTAAGAAGCTTCTTTTTCTATATTTGTTTTTTCGATTAGGCGTACTTTACCTATGGTCACAGCAGAAAGTGCAGCAAATCATCACAGCATTATAATAGTAGTAATGAGTACCGATATCATTATTTCTATGAGTGTAAAACCAGATTTTTGCATTATCGTTGTTTAAAAATATAGTTGAGTGTATCACCTGGAAAGGCTATGAGTTTGTAGAGACTTGGAGATTTCCAGAAATAGCGTGGCCAGAGATGAAAAATAAAATGAAGGGTATCAAAAAAAATGTTATCTTTCATTTTTTTGCTTTGTATTCAAAAGAGAGCCCCTATACTACGAACGATATTGAGTGGTACCGATACGATGAGAGTAATCAGGTCAAAAAATGAATTTTTTATTTTTCTGCTTGCCATATTTTTTTATTTTTTTAGTATGGTTACTATAACTATTTTGATAATTTTTACAATGATGGTTTTAGTAAAAACATCAAGCAAGGACTCTATAAAAGCAAAGTATGAAAAAATAAGGAGTTTTTTATACAAGCGACTTATCTGACTGAGTTTTTCTGATAAGATTATCTTGTGATGAAGTTTGCTCGCACTGATATCGCTTTTTTGGGAGTGGATTATATTTGAGGATATCAGTCATAACTCTTTTCATTCCCTGACTGGAGCCAATGGTTACTTGTTGTTTTTATTGATCTTAGCATTGATTGGATCAACGCTTTCTATTCACTATAAGCAAAAACTCAAGCTGTATTCAGGGCTTTCGTTTAATGACTATCATCTAGCTATTATTGTAGGTATACTCCTTATTATACTCCCGATTAATTCGATGGTATTTATTCATGGTTTAGCGACACTCAGCGACACTATTCATGGAAACGGGATAGGTTTATCGATTACATCAGGTATACTAGTATTTACATGAGCACTCCTCAAGAAAAAACAACTCAATGATGGAGATATTTCTCTCTACATGACTCCAGGAGAACAAAAAAAATTGGTGCATGATGCTACAGCGACTCGAGATAATATGAAACTTCCTTTTTAAATCACCAGCCCTCTTCCCCCCCCCCCACCTAAGCTCTTCCTTATTATAACCACCCCTAGCCCCTCCTTACTAAGGAGGGGGATATGATACTATATACTTATGACTACACTTAATAATCTCAATAGACTAAAGACGACCAGAAAGCAGCTCAGGAATAATTGTACTGAGGCTGAATCAATCTTTTGGAAGCACTTACAATGAAGTCAGTTATTAGGTTTAAAATTTAGAAGACAACATTCTGTGTGAAGATATATTCTTGATTTTTATTGTCCAAAGATACGACTGTGAATTGAACTAGATTGAGAAATACATACAGATAGAAAAGAATATGATAGTATCAGAACAAAATTTTTAGAAGCATGAGGTTACAGCATTATTCGATTTAGTAATGATGAAATAGGAAATCACATAGATATAACGCTGGAGCGTTTGCAAAAATATATAACTCAAAATTATGACATCAGTTAAGAAAAATATATCAAAAACTCCCCTCCTTACCAAGGAGGGGTCGGGGGTGGTTTTTAGAAAAATTCTACTTCAAAATCTTCGGATCTATTGAAATGAAAACAATGTGCCCAATATAACAGATGAAAATGCTGATTTTTTGACGAAGTTGTTGCAAGAAAAACAAGTCAAAAATCTCCTTGAAATTGGTACAGCCAATGGTTACTCGGCGATAGTATTTTGAGATGTGCTAGAGAAAATTGGTGGAAGCATGCTCAGTATCGACTTTTCAGCCAAGTCTCATGGATTGGCTATTCAAAATATAGCTGATGCTGGTCTTGATGACACAGTAGAGTTGGTACTCGCCAACGCACTTGAGTTTCTTCCAACACTCAAGGAGAGTTATGATTTTGTATTTATTGATGGTATGAAACGACGAACCCTTGATTTTTTACAACTCGTTTGGGATAAAGTTCCAGTGTGAGGAACCATAGTGGTCGATGATGTGATTAAATTTAGAGAAAAAATGGTTTGATTTTACGAGTATGTAGAAGAACAAAATATGAACTATGAAGTTTTGAAAATAGATAGTGATGATGGAATTATGATAATTAGGAAATAAGAAAAGACTCTCAAGTAAGAGTCTTTTCTTATTTTAAAATATCCATATCATCACTCAAGCTATTACAGCTATGAGTATAAGGGTTGGAATAAACAACCAGGCGATTATTTGCCAGAGAATTTTTTTTTCAAAAAGTTCATTCCTAGAGTCATAAAATCTGATTTATCTAGGTCTCCGTCACCATCTTGGTCGAGAAACTTAGCCGCCATACCCATAACAGCGGGGTTTGAGAGGAGAGATCCTGCCGATTCCCCTGAGTCAGAATTTGCTTTACCAAGTGCAGCCATAACTATGGGTGCGAGTGCTGCGAGACCGTCTGATGATCCTGCTATCTTTTCTGCATCAGCTTTTTTTCAACCAAATATATGACCGAGTATTTTCGAACCATCAGCCAGGTCGATACCATCGAGGTTAGCCAGAAGTCATCCATCGTTGCCCGCAACTGCTTTTTCAAGACCTGAGGCCTTTGCTGGGTCTGAGGCATTATCTTTGAGTTGTCCCAAGATCATTGGAAGCGCTTTTGCGGCCATAGCACTGGCTGTCTTTTGGTCGAGACCTGTTTTTTTAGAAATAGCTTTGATCGCTTGATCCTTCAGCATATCCGTCATAATTGAATTTAAATCCATGGTTATATTTTAGTTATTAAAATTAGGCTCCTTTTGGGAGGCTTTCACACACGATACCATTGTTGTTTCCATCGAGTCCATAGATATCAAACTTTTTTGTATCGATGCCTGGGTTGTTGGCAGCCACTTCTTGAGCACATTCATTATATTTTGCTTGTGCTTCGTCTTGTGTACTAAAATCTTTACAGTTTAGATCAAACTCAGATCTATTACAATTTCATGTAATCAATCGAACACTATTTCCGTCACTGTCTGTAATTGTGTCAACTCGAGATTCTTGATAACTTCCAGTTTCCCAGAGCTTTCCTAGATCAACATCGTAGTCAAGCCCGTCAACCGAAAATGCTACCAGCAATACAGCAAGAATAGTCCAGAGCATTATTTTAGCTTTTCCCCAAAAGATGATCAGGGCAAGTATAATAAGTATCAATGCTGCCATGAATCACATTCGTGCATTTTTAGAATTTCTAAATTTTGCGAGGCCTTGTTTAAAAGTCATAATCTTATTTTTATGAGTATAAAAGTGTCTGTATAGTATTTATTTTCAGCGGGCTGTCAAAGTCTCGCAAAATCTCTTGATAAAAATTATTTTTATCTATAATTACCATCATTATTTTTAAGCGAACGCTACCTATGACTTATCGACTTCTCTATACGCTTATTCCTGCCCTGTTGTTTGTTGGTGGAGCGATTGCTTTTGCTACCAATACAGCCACTCCAAAAGTGTCTTTAGTAGATTCTCTCACCGACACACTGTTTATTGGTTCATCTTCACTCAGTGCTACTACGCTTAGTTTTAGTAGTAATGTTGATTTGAGTCAAGCATTATTATTATCATCGTGCGATATTTCATCAAAACTCTTTTCTCGAGAACTCAATATATATACCTTTGTACTTCGGTATAATAGCCCTGACTGTTCATCAGATTTTATATCACTTCAGGATAGTGACTGAAATGTGATCCCAAACTCACAAAACAAGATTAATGTGTATAGCGATTTCGATCTCTATGATCGTTTTGTTGATTATTCATCCCCAGATTTGACTAAAATATGGCATTCTCTGCAAACTAAGATGAGCAAAACAAAAATATTTGCCAACCAGTCTCAGTGAACTGGTCAGTCAAAGTTTGATTTTTATGCAAAAAAAATTCGCCACTACCAATATCAATACAATGCAGATATTATAGCGAACATCCTGGCCTATAGAGAACACAAATATGTGGTACCTGTGTATGGGAAAGAAATTGCTCAAAAAGAATCAAAACTTCCAAATGCACTCCGACTTTATCGAGCTGAATATACCGATGGGATTCATCATGGTTGGGACGTAGATGCTGAATTATGAAGTCAAACTATAGCGGTTGATAATGGAGTTATTATTCGAGTAGTTTATTGATTTACTCGAGCTGATTTTGCCAGACTTAAGATCTCAGATGGACTTACTACTGTAGATAAAAAAAATAACCTAGATGTGCTACGATGAAATCAAGTATGGCTTAAAACTATGAAATGAGATGTGGTATTTTATAGTCATCTAGATGCTATTTCAGTTTCTGAGGGTGATGTAGTATGAGTAGGTGACCCAATAGGGACCGTAGGTGTAACAGGTATCCCAGGAACTGACTACACTGACTATCACTTGCATTTTCCTATTCACAAAAATCCTTTCTCTAGCAGCAGAGCTGGTTCATATACTCATGAAGAGATTATGCAATGGCCATGGTATTTTAAATGAAAATCACCCAGCTATATCAGAGAGCATCAAGGGGATGTATTTAAATAGACCACCCCTAACCCCTCCTTGCTAAGGAGGGGAATTATTTTGCTCATAGATATTTGTGTGTATAATATTGAGAGTAAAAGATAAAAATATATATGGTAGAAATCGTACGAAATAAAAAAGCATATTTTGACTATGAAATCTTGAGCAGTTATGAAGCTGGAATCGAGCTGCTTTGACACGAGGTAAAATCTATACGAGCGAAGCAAATAAATCTGAAATGATCCTACATATCGATGCAATCATGACGACCTGTTATGAAGTGAGTTCATATTTCACCATATAAGTTTCTGGCCAATAAGCTGGCTGTATCAGTAGATAGAGACCGAAAACTATTTCTCCATAAAAAAGACATAGACTATCTCAAAGAAAAAAATAAAGCAGGTTGATTTACTATCATACCACTGCGACTCTATTATAAATGAAACCTAATAAAACTAGAAGTAGGACTGGTAAAAGGACGTCAAAAACATCAAAAGAAACAGGTTCTCAAAGAACGAAGCATGGAGCGAGAAGCCAAGGTAAAGATGAATAATTATTTGTAATCTGCCTAAAATCCCTATAATTTTTACTATTATTATCACAATTTAACACAATGCTAGACTTAAAAATCATCAGGCAAGACCCTGATATGGTGAAAGACGTTATTAAAAAGAGAAATCTAGGACTCAATTTAGATGATTTTTTATCTTTAGACGAAAAACGTATTGAGCTCATTCAAAAAACAGATGCACTGCGAGCACTCAAAAATACAGTGAGTAAGCAAATTCCAAACCTAAGCAATGAAGAACGACCAGCCAAGATAGCTGAGATGAAACAAGTTGGAGAAGATTTAAAAACTCTAGAAGTAGAACAAGATTCAGTAGAAGAAAAGTGGAAAGACTTGTATTACCAAATACCAAATATTCTTGATCCTACAGCAGCTATCGGGAATACCGACGAAGATAACATAGTAGATAATATATTTGGAGAAAAACGAGTATTTGATTTTGATATTAAACCTCATCATGAAATAGGAGAAGTAAAAGGATGGATAGATACTGTCAAAGGTTCTGAGGTTTCAGGAGCTCGATTTTGGTACCTAAAAGGTGACTTAGTATTGCTTCAGTTTGCATTGATTCAATATGCTATGTCAGTATTAACAAAAGAAGGTTTTGAACCTATTATACCTCCGATTTTAACTCGAGAGCGAGCTATGTTTGGTACTGGTTATTTTCCAGCTGGAGAAGATGGTTTATATAGAGTAAATCCAGATGATGAAGATTTACATTTAGTCGGTACCTCTGAGGTACCGGTAACGAGTTATCATTGTGATGAAACTATTGATGTAGAAAAACCAAAATTATATGTCGCATATAGTTCTTGTTTTAGAAGAGAAGCGGGTTCAGCAGGAAAAGATATGAAGTGAATACTACGAGGGCATCAATTTGATAAAATAGAAATGGTGAGTTTTTGTAAACCAGAAGATTCTGGGAAAACGCATGACTTTATGATAGACATGGAAGAGAAAATCTGGCAAGGCCTTGGAATACCATACCAAAAAATGAATGTTTGTTCTGGTGATCTTGGGAATCCTGCTATGAAAAAATTTGACCTAGAGGCATGGATGCCAGGACAGCAAAAATACCGAGAAGTAACGAGTTGTTCAAATGTTGGTGAGTACCAATCAAGACGACTCTCTATTAAATACAAAGACGAAAATGGGAAATCACAATTTGTGCACACTCTCAATGGTACCGTTATTGCTATGAGTCGATGTATGATTGCCATTATAGAAAACTATCAAACAGCACAGGGAAATGTAGCGATTCCAGAAGTACTACAACCATTCATGTGAGGAAAAAAAGAAATCTAGAACCATATTAAATATAATAAAAATCCACAGACCAAACAGTGGATTTTTATTATATTTAATATTTACACAAATTTAGCCCTCATTTATTTGGAAATAGCCAAATATTATGATATTATGTACATATATTATATACATAACGGCTTACAAACGTGCTATTACTTTCAACAGTTACACTTAAGGGGTATGGAATCCACCGTATTTTTGATTTTGCAAAAAAGGCATGATATACCGGTCTTGACCTCTCTCTCTCCAAAACAGAGTATGATCTTTGGGATGGTGATTATATTTTAGAACTTTCTAAAAAGTTTGACCTACCTGTTCTTTCTGTTACGGCTCCGAGTAGAAAAATGAATGAGAAAGAAGTAGATCGAGTAGTGGCTCTAGCTCAAAAACTCGATACACAAATTATCAACTTTACTCCTCCGCATTTTACTGATAAAAAAACAACTTGGTATAGTGAATACCTAGCGAGAATTAAAAAAAATACTCGTTTGGCTATTGCTGTTATTAATGTAGAGCCAAAGAATGTGTTTTTTATTATTCCAGAACATAAAAATGCCAGTCTCACAGAGATTAAAAAAGTCACTGGAGACACTACTTTTAATATCGCAAGCACGGATGCTATTAGTGGTACCGATGCTATTAAGGCTCAAAAAATACTTGGTGGATCGATTAAAAATGTGTTTTTCTCTGATAAAAATAACAACAAAGCAGGATTGCTTCCAGGTGGAGCTGGTGGATGAATATCATATCTTCCACTCGAAAGTTTACTCATGAAGCTAAAAACAACGGGGTATGGAGGGTTTATCACTATTCGAGTGCATCCAAAAGCACTGGGAGTAGGAAATGATGAACGAGTACTTCAAAATCTCGAGTACATCAAAAAGTATACCGATAAACATTTCTATAATTTTAAATAATAAAAAATCATAACTCCATCGTGAGTTATGATTTTTTATTGTTCTAGGTCCTGAGTATTTTCTTTTGCTTGTTTGTAGGCAAAGTACCAGAGTGCTGTTTTAAAGATCTCTAGCACGGCTGTGAGATATCACATAGCGAGTATGAGTAAACCAAATACTCCAGATATAATTACTATTGCGATAGTCAGGTAGATTTTGCTGGTAATCAGTGAGACGGCAACAGCCATGAGAAGTGGAAAGCTGAGGAAAATCAAGAAGTTAAATATAACTCGTAGGTTGAGTATAAACATTAAAAAATAGAGTTTGCTGGTCATAGCAAGATTAAGGATAGCTAGTTTAGCAGAGGCGCCAACCGATGGAAATACTTTTTTATTTTCCACTACGATAAAGTATTTTGAGTATGAGAATAAGATATTGAGTACCACTGAAAAAAGAAACACAAACACAAATATAGACGAGAGATAGGAAAGATACTCGACTCATAGAAACCGTATCATAAACAGATAGGCGTTGAGAATACTCACCAGCTTGAACTCAGAGAATATGTTGTTGTATTCAAACAGCGGTAAAAATCTATAGATTCACATTCATAGGGCATCTGATACGCCTCGTTTTTTTCCTTGATCGAGTGACTCTATATATTTGATCATTCCTCATTCAAACAGAGGAGATATGATTATATAGATGAGAAAAAATATTACCCCACCAATAATAACCTCAACCGCGTAGCTGCTATGAAAAAAATTGAGTATAATTTGAAAAGCTTCTTCTTTATAGCCAAAAATTTCTACATAGGTATATATAGCCTGGTATACCAGTAGTACCGAGAGAAATATAATAGAGAGCAGACCAGGTAAAAAATAAAATCTCTTGAGTTGGCTGTGCTCTTGGATAATTTCCCAAGCGGGCATGATGATGTTTTCTTTGAGCTTATTATTCATTATAATAGTTCTAGAAGATAACTCATAAATCCTTTCAGACTTTTGGTTCTAAAGTCGATAATCTTTTTCTTATTAATATATATCTGCGATATAGAATCTATTCGTACGTAGTCGTTTGGTATATGCTGGAGTGACTTGTAGTTGTTGATGTTTTTATCTACGAGATTCATAGATATAGGAGTGTAGAGTGTTTTTATGACTTGTTCTTGCTTGAGTGCGCTGAGTACTTTTGATTCGAGCTCTTCTATTTTTTTCTTTCCAAGTAGACTTGATTTCAACTCTTCGAGAAGAATATCAAGCGAGAGTTTTTTTACTCCTGAAAAATTGTATCCAGTATCAGCTTGCGAAGAGTGAAAATACGGAAAAATATTAAAATCAAAATACCCAGTATTTATTCCAGCGAGTATAATGTCGTAGTTGGATTTATCTTTGAGTAGACTTGGAAGTCATGCAAGACTGATAGCTTCTGTTTGAACCGCGATTCATTTTTCTTCGAGTCTTGTTTTTATATATGAAGCCGTTTTTTCGATGTAGTCAGAAGTATCAGTGTAGTACAGCGTAAAGCTAAATACCTCTAGATCGCTGTTATAAAAGTTTTCATCATCGAGGGCTTCTATTTCTGCTTGTCTTTCTGGATCTGGAAGAAATGGTTGTGCTGAAGCGAGGTTTTGTTGAGTAATTTCTTTTATCCGTTTATCTTCTGCTTCTCAGAGTTGAATAATAAGTGTAGCAAGTCGCTTTTCGAGTTCTGCTTGATCTGAATTATATACAAAATTTATTTCTTCTTGGAGTTGTTTTTCATCATCTATTTCAAAATAAATCTCGAAGCTATTGACTCATAGTTTTAGTACATCTTTGAGAGGGTATGAAAACTCTGTGTCTCCTGCATTGTGTGAGTTGAGTTGAGTTTCGTTAAAATATACAGCACTCACATTCTCACTTACATTTCATCGCAAGACAATATTTGGCTGCGTGATGTAGTTATATTTTTCTACATAGCTGGGTGAGAAGATTGTTTCGGCAGGTTTTTGAAAGTCCTCGAGTGTATATATTTTGGCTTCAGCTGTATTTGATAACACTACTTCTCCGGAATAATTTTGTCTTTTTTTCTCACTGACAATAAAACCATCTAATATTTCAGATTTTCGCTTATAGCCAAGAGACTTAATAATACTATCGATATTTTTATCATCGGCTTGATCGTCGATCGAGACATCGCTGAAATAGGGGTTAGTCACTGATTCAAATTTATCTTTTCCTAAAATAGTAATGAGATTGTCTCGTTTAATATTGTTGAGGATAAAGGTTCGAATATTGGTATTGGCTATGTTGTCTTTATTCAGAAAGACTCCTACGTACTGATTGAGCGTATAAGGATTGGCTTCGAGTCGTGGTATAGCATCTCAGAGTACATTGTCTCGGTCATTGATAATATTGACTGATTCTTTGTGTTTGAGAAGGTCATTTATGGTAGGGAAGAGCTTGAGTATAAGTTGATCTATAAATATTTCAGTCCCATTATACAAAGTATTTTTTTGTAGAACAAATTTCGTCACTCATAGAGAGCTATCGTTGTGTATACTCGAGAGTTTAAAACGTCCAGAGTATGTACTGGTATCGGGAGTAAATCTTCATTTTAACTCAGCTTCTCAGAGATTATTAATTACGCTCTCTGGTAGGATTGGTTGAAAAAATATATTGAGAAAGTTAATATCTTTCGCGGGGTTAGTAAACACTATACTGGCGTCGTTTTGAGTTATTTCTGTGTTGGCGAGCAACGATGACATCACAGCATTCACATTTGAATTTTGTAGAAGTTTGTAGGTAGCCATAATATCATCATAGCTCAAATCTGCTCCATCGGACCACTTAACACCATTTTCTAAATAACACTCAATTCGAAGCAGGTTACTAATGTCACAGCTCAGCATATCGGCTCCTATTTTACCGGTATTGGTATCGTATTTAAGAGCACTTCTATAGAGCAGGTGCATGAGATATGAATTGTTTGATCACTCGTTTTTTAATGGATTGAGACTTGGGTATTCACCAATAATTCACTCTGAAATATTTCATCATTTAATTGGCTTGAGTTGCGCATCATGATAAAAATAAGAGTGGAGTAGGTGGAAAAATGTGAGTCAGGCAAAAATAATACTTACATAAAATAAGTATTTTTTTAGTTTTTGGATTTTTTCTCTATTCATAGTAAGTAATAGGTCTTAACTGAGAAATAGGAGAATCAAAGAGTTGATGATAAAGGCAGCTCCAAGAACAATGGTAGCGTTGTGTAATATTTTTTCAGGTCCTCTTTTACTTACTTCTCCCATGCCTCCTGACATAGTGGAAAGATTAAGAGCGACATTTTTGTTTTGTATAAGTACGACAGCTATAAGTAAAACTGCAATAATAATCTCAAGAATTTTTATAATTTCCATATTAGTTTAGTGGTTATTTCTTAGCAAATAATATGGAGTATACCATATTCAAAACTGTAAAAATTGCAACTGCAATTATAAAGTTTTGCCAGCCGTTAATCGTATAGCCGACTCATGGTATAATCAAGACCTGATTGACTATATAATCAAAGAGTTTGAGCAGGACTGCGTTGATGATAAAAATCACTAACCCAAAGAACACAAAAAATAGAGGTAGAGAGAGTATTTTGAGTATAGGTCGAATCACTATATTGATCACTCACAGTACAATTCCTCATGTGATGTATGTTTTCCAGGCTGCCATACTGCTATAGCTACAGTCACCACAACCCAGTACAATTCCTGCAGCTACTTCGCCGTCCAGACTTGGGCCAAGTAGATAAGTGATTGCGTAGAGTATAAGCGCGTTGTAGATAATTGAAAATAGTATTCTCATGTTTTTAAACTAGATTATAATTTCATCCAAGCGATGATTTTATCACTCCAAGAAAGGTCTTGTTTCCCATTTTCTGTAATAAGATTTGGAAGTATAGATTGTAAATTTTCAGCAATTTCATTATCTATGTGTAGGTCGAGATTACTGATTCATTTCTTGAGGAGATTAAGCCTGATATATACGGCTTGATTGCCAGCATATATGAGAGTGTATGAGTCAATGTTTCCATAATCATAAAACTTTTTCCCTACTCTAATACCCAGGTTGGCAATGTCTACATTTATAATTTCTTCTGAATTATTTTCAAGATAGTAGAATAAACCAGATATCAGTAGCACAATAAAACTCATACCATACTGTTTGGTCAAAAATCCCCAAATAACGAGTCCTATCACGATCGAAATAGCGAGCGTGTACCAGAGTGGTGAACGATCTTTTTCACTGTTAAATTCCCAGTTGTAGAGGAGCGTATTATCATCCATGTGTTATGAAAAGTTATCTATTATAAGTTTTACAAAAAACCATGAGAGTGCTGCGATAGCAAAACCCATAAGCGCTGCGCCAATATATTCTTTTCCTTTTTTTGTATCTCATTCACTCACCGAACCAAATAGTATTTTATAGGCTCCTATGATAATAGCAATAACAGCGACTGTCCCAGCGAATCTCATCACCCAATCAATAGCGTACTTAATGATAGGGGCAATGTCTTCGAGATGAATGTCTCATCTTCTAATCTTGTCATCACTTCACAGTCATCACAATACTCCACCATCAGCAAAAACTTGGCTTTGAAGTGAGGCTATAGCGGTTATGATGGAGTATAGAATATATTTCATAGTGTTATAAAACGTTATAGTCAGATACATCAGATTTCATAAGTGATTCACCACTCATAGAAGGATTATAATAATCTGTTAAAAATTTAACCAGTTCTTTTTTATCGAGATCGTTGGCTTTGATTCACATATTTTCTAGTCCTGTCTTAACCGTATTAACTCGTCAAAAGAGACCTTTTTTAGATTTTCCAAATTGTTGTATCTGTGCACGTAGTTTGGCTACATCTACACTGTTGTTAAATACACTATTCCAAAAATCAGATAGTGGAGCAATGAAACTTGTGTTTCTGACTGATTCGTTTTCTACTTCATCAAAGGGCACGATAATATAGAAGTCTTTTTTCATTATTTGTGCTACTTCGATAAGTTTTTTGAGGTATTCTATGTATTCATAGGTTTGGTTTTGTAAAAGAGGATTTTTTTGTTTTACAGCTCTGGTATTCAAGTCTTGTAAGTACTGGTCGATATCTAGTTTTGATGAACGCACCATGATTTGAATCGGAAAATTAATAGAGTTGAGGAATCTTTGAAAACTCATAATGATAGCGTCTTGCTCTTCAGTTGATTTGAGTAAGAAGTTTATAGTCGAACATTTGAGTACAACACGAGAGGAATTATCTTTCATTAAAATAACATTTTCTCGTATTTGAGAAAATGGAAGATACCTCTGGGTAGATGTATCGGGAATTGTTTTTTTTGCGTTTTTTACAGCCATAACATTATTTTAATTTATCGAGTTTATCGTCAATATTTTTAATTTTATCTATTTTAGATTCAAAATCTATATTTTTTTCTGGTTTTACACTTATTTGTGAAACAAATCATACATCGGTAGCCGCAAAACTGTCATCTCATTTTTGCCATTTCCGACTCGCATAGTTTACCTTGTATCTCACGAGTGCGAGAATAAAGGGAATAAAAGTCATTTCATGATTCTTAAAGATAGCTACGAGTACAAAAAATCCAGCTATTAAGAGTCCAGGTAGGGCTGCAATTTCTGGCCCGGTGTTTGGTGCGAGACCAGTGAAAACAGCATATCCTATACTTCATCCTATCAGGATAATGATGATTTGTCGTAGACTTAAACCCAACATGATTGGATCTTCGTTTTCTATTTGTACGGGTATTTTATATTGCATGCAACCTCACCCTAGCCCTCTCCTCACAGGAGAGGGAAATTAAGGAATTAGTAATAATTTATTTTAGTATACTTTAATTAAAATCTTTTCCAAACACTTCGCTGTAAATAGACTTTTCAAGTGTATTCATTATTTTATAATCATCGTGGCTTTCATGATCATATCAAAGTATATGGAGTATAGAATGGATAAGCAACATATATATTTGCTCCGGTTGAGTTACTTTGTTGAGTAGGGCATCGGGAGCTATTGCATCAAGACATAATATAAGTTCTCCAGCTACTTCTTGCTCTTCTAATTCACTAAAGTCATCATAATAGTGAAAGCTGAGTACATCAGTAGTTTTGTCTTTGTTTCGGTACTGTTTATTGAGCTCTTGAATTTCATTCGATGATACAAACACAATATTGAGCGTTCATTTTTGAGCTTTCTCAACCTTACCCTCAACACGATGCATAATATCGTCAACAATCTTTGAGTCGATTTCTATATCAGGGGCTTGTAAGAGCGAGTAGGCAAACATAGGCTATGATGTATTAATTTTTTAAACAAGCCTAGTATACAAATTTTTGCATAAATACAAGCAAAGAGTATAATGTTTTTGTCTGTTATATAGGTGGCAGGTCACATATATTTTTCCTTACACAAAAATATAAACTGAGAAGTTCCAATTATCCTTTCTTATGAGAATTCATTTTTTCAGATGACTAGGAGGGCCTCTCTAAATTTTGTTCCAATAAAGGAATACAAGTTATTTGACTGACCATATGGTGGATACAATTTTTTCCTAAATTATATATCTTTTTCTCGCAAGGCGAGGGAAGGATATTTTTTTGAGCTCACCCCAACCCTCTCCTGCTAGGATAGGGAGTAAAACATAATATTTTTTTGTTATTATTGAGAAGTAAGATATAATACTGGTATTAATATATAATCTAGAATAAATGGCTCTATTAACAGCAGAACAAATTAAGGCCCTTCAGGCATCAAACACACGATTTCCAGATGTAAATGAAACATGTATAGGTTGTAGCGCTTGCGTCGCTATTGCTGATGAAGTTTTTGAACTTGATGATGAAGGATTATCAGTCGTAAAGGCGTGTGATAGTTATGAAGATTTTGCAGTTGATGACTCTATCATGGCTTGTCCGGTAGATGCTATTAGTTGGAAAGAGTAATTTTGACTCCCCCAGCCCCTTTGTTAAAGGGGAGTTGAAAATGATTTTAATTCATTATATAAAATATATGAACCATACAATGAAACAGTTTCTTGTTTGAGGAGCTGCTTTTTTATTTCTAGCATGATGTAGTCATGACACGAATGAAAAACAAGCAGACGTAGTCCCAGAAACAGCTCCTACTCAGGAAGAGATTATGCAGGCAAAGACAATGTCAAAAATATATAACTTCCCAATAGGAGAAGAGTATATTTATATTCATCCTATCGCACATGCAACAGCAATGGTAGAATGGTGAGATGATGTTATTTTTGCTGATCCAGCAGAGGATATCGAAAAATATAAATGATATACTCCAAGCATTGTGTTTATCAGTCACGAACATGGTGATCATTTTAAAAATGATGTTTTAGAAGCACTCAATACCCCAGATGTGAAGTTTTTAGCATCTCAGTCAGTATACGATCAACTTTCAGCAGAACTCCAGGCAAATACAACTGCTATGGTAAACGGAGATACTCTCGAGCATAATGGCTTTACTATTACAGCCATTCCAGCCTATAATATTAGAGAAGAAGCGCTTGGTTTTCATCCAGAAGGTCGGGATAATGGATATATCTTTGAGAAAGATGGATACAGAGTGTATTTTTCATGAGATAGCGAAGACACTCCAGAGATGCGAGCACTTGAAGATATCGATATCGCATTTGTTTCTATGAATCTTCCCTACACTATGAGTATCGAGAGTGCTATCAGCTGAGTACTAGACTTTGCACCTACAGTAGTATTTCCGTATCATTATCGAGGGAAAGAAGGAGTAGCTGATATTGAAGCCTTTAAGCTTGGTCTTGAAACTCAAAACTCAGATATCAGCGTGATGATACATGATTGGTACTCTGAGTAATACTACTTTGTAATAACCACATTCTCAAATAGAAAATGGAGAGTCTCGGCAAGTTCGGGGCTCTCTATTTTTATGGCTATGGGAATGTCTTTAAAGATAATGATATAGAGTATTTTTCAGACAATGAATATATTGATCGATGAATTATCTGCGGGGAGAGACTTCATCTCATCTACATGGACAGTCTTTCAAATAGATTCCATCAGCATAATACCATTCCCGAGAAATGTATCTATATGTATCTTATTTTTTGCGAGAGTATCAAAGAAATCTTCTGATGATTTTTTGAGTTGCCTGTTGGCACTTCAAGCTGAGTATACCAGATTAGATGCAAAAAACTTGATGGACATATATCCACTTGATTCGAGCTCTGATACAATATTATTATAGATATTTTCTATTCCATCATTCCCATCATAGAGGGCTATTTTTGGTATATTTCCAGCGAGTTTATTATCGTATTGAGCGAGCTCTGAGGCAATACTGTCAAAGTCATTTTCCATAGACTCATATCTAAGTCTTTTGTTTTCAACATATTTCTTCAGTTTATGAACATCATCCACGAAGAAATGCTTTACTCCAGATTTTGTAGTAGCAGCTATGATTCACATTTTTGTGAACTTAATGAGTGCCTTATAAGTATAGGTTCGTTCAATATTAGCATGGTTTGCAATGGTTGAGGCAGGCTGTGTACCAAGCTTATAGAGACTCAGATATATCTCAGTCTCTTTTTTATTGAGCCCCAACTCTCGAAAATATTCATTAAATTTCATATGTTGTGAAAAAATTATCACAGTAAATTATAGCTATTCTATCATATAAATCAGACAATACAAATTTTTGTATTTTACTTTGTGTGAAAATATATTACTATATAAATATATTATTTGTCTAATTTTATTGTAAATGTCAAACCCTCCAGAAGAGAAAGTAGTCGAAAAAAAATCATGTCAGCAGTGTCAGATAAGTTTTTCTATTACAGATAAAGATTTTGAATTTTACGATAGAGTAAGTTCAGTCTTTGAATGAAAAAAGTACTCGGTTCCTAGCCCGAGACTATGTCCAGATTGTAGATCGCAGAGAAGAATGACTTGGTCAAATCAGATGAAGTTATATAAGCGAAAATGTGATGCAACAGGAAAAGATATTATTTCAAATGTATCAGAAGACAAACCGTATAAAATATATGAAGTAGGTGAATGGTATAGTGATCATTGGGACCAAAATACAAGTGGGAGAGAATATGATTTTGATAGATGATTTTTTGATCAGTTTAACGATTTATTGATACAATCACCATTTCCAAATTTACAACGTAGTCCGTGATATGATGAAAATGCAGAATATACTAATTATGCATCTAAAAATAGAGACTGTTATTTAGTGTTTGATTCAGATGGGAATAGGGATGTGTCATATTCGTATTCCACAAACTCATGTGAAAATGCTATGGATGTGTTTAGAGTTTGATGAAGTGGGTATTGTTACGAATCAATTGATAGTACGAACTGTTATAACTCAAAGTACTTACAAAACTCTAGTGATTGTAATAATAGTGAATATCTATTTGATTGTATTGGTTGTGAATTTTGTTTTGGCTGTGTAAACCTGCGAAATAAAAAGTATCATATTTATAATGTGGAATATACAAAACAATGATATGAAGAGAAAATGAAGGAATTTCTCAATACTCCTACCTCTGTCATTCAAAATAAATTCGAGAAATTAAAAGCAGTATTACCTCATAGAACATTTTACGGTATAGATAACACCAATGTGTCATGAAATTATTTAGTGAATTCTAAAGATAGTGAGCATTGTTATGATTGTAGAAATCTAAATGAATGCAAATATATTCAACAGTCGTTTGATGATGGGACAAGATGTATGGATTGTACTGAAATCTGAGATAAAGCGGAATTATTGTACGAAGCAGCTTATACATGAATTAATTCTTATAATAACAAGTTTGTTTCTCATGTGCTTTGAGATAGTTCCAACCTAAGCTATTGTTTTTTTACACCATTTTGTAGTAATTGTTTTTGATGTGTATGATTACATCACAAAGAGTATAATATCTTTAATAAACAATATACTAAGGAGCAGTATTTTGAATTACTACCAGAAATCATTTCACATATGCAATCTACAGGTGAATGGGGAGAATTTTTTCCAGCAGATATGTCGCCATGGGGCTATAACGAATCTCATGCAAATGACTATTTTCCATTAAATCAACAGCAAGTGATAGATCAGTGATTCAAGTGGTCAGATTATGAAGCTCCGTCTCCAAGAGTAGATAAAACTATTCCCGCAAGCCAGCTTCCAGATGAGATAGAGGATGTTCCAAATGATATTCTCAATTGGGCTATAGAGTGTGAAGTTAGCAGAAAACCATTCAGAATTATTCCTCAAGAACTCAAGTTTTATAGAAAGCATAATCTTCCAATCCCAAAACGACATCCAGATCAGAGGCATCTTGATAGAATGGCGCTGCGAAATCCGAGAAAACTATTTCAAAGAGATTGTGATAAGTGTAGTAAATCCATGCAAACTACCTATGCTCCAGAGAGACCTGAAAAAGTGTATTGCGAAAAGTGCTATAACAAAGAAATATATTAATTAACCTTAATAAAATGGTGTTAAAAAATGAAAAAATAGTTGAAACAAAATCTTGTCAGCAGTGTCAGATAAGTTTTGATATTACAGATCGAGATCTTATCTTTTACAAGCAAGTTTCTCCCGTGTTTGATGAGGTAAAATATGATATTCCAACTCCACGACTCTGTTCTGCTTGTAGGCAACAGAGAAGACTTTCATGGAGAAATGAGCGTAGCTTATATAAGCGTAAGTGTGATGCGACAGGGAAAGATATTATTTCTATTTATTCACCAGAAAATACATGCAAGGTTTATTCTCATGATATCTGGTTCTCAGATCATTATTCAGCTCTTGATTATGGGCAAGATTTTAACTTTGAGAAGAGTTTTGCAGATCAGTTTAAGCAACTACAAAAACAAGTTCCAAGACTCGGAATTCTTAGTGCTAATAGTGAAAACTCTGGTTATACCAATCATACTTATCATCAAAAAAACTGTTATCTTGTTTTTGAAGGAGGTTATAATGAAGATTCTATGTATTCCACTACTCTTTGGGATTCAAAAGATTGTGTAGATTGTGAAATAGTCCATGATTCACATAACTGTTATCAATCCCAGCATATTAAAAATTGCCAGAATTGTTATTTTTCGATGCGACTTCAGGACTGTCATAACTGTATAGGCTGTAGTGATTGTATAAATTGTAAAGATTGTTTTGGTTCTTCGAATCAGCTCAATGGGCAATATATAGCTCTCAATAAACAGTATACTAAAGAAGCTTATGAAGATTTTATGAAAAATCTTGGATCAGAGAGATTTACCAAACAGTCTCCTCAAGATAATATTGTGAAGGCTCTTAACATAGTGAATTGTGAGAATTCAACTGGAGATAATCTAACAAACTGTAAGGATTGTGAAGCTGCGTATGATAGTAATGACTTAGAAAATGTTAAATACTCATGGAAACTCTTCTCATCAAAAAATTGTTATGATTATGATATATTTTGAGAAAATTCTGAAAATGTATATGAAGTACATTGTAGTGGAAGGAGTTACAATGTAGCCTTTTCAAATATTATCTGGGAGGAGAGTAAAGATATATATTACAGCGATAATTGTGTGAATGGTTGTAGTAATTTATTTGGATGTATATGATTAAAAAACAATCAATATTGTATTTTTAATAAACAGTATAGCGAGTCAGAATATAACGAACTGGTTCCAAAAATTATAGAGCATATGCGAACTACCTGAGAATGGTGAGAGTTTTTTCCAAGTAGCATCTCTCCATTTGGATATAATGAAACAGTTGCAGCAGAATACTTTCCACTTGATAAACCCAACGCTATAAAAAAATGATTTGTTTGGTCAGATTATGAGGTTGCATTTCCTAAAGTAGAAAAGACTATAGCAGGAGCCAAGCTTCCGAATGACATTGCCGATGTCCCGGATGATATTCTCAATTGGGCTATAGAGTGTGAAGTAACAAAGAAGCCATTCCGAATTATTACTCAAGAACTAGAGTTCTACCGAAGACATGGATTGCCTATACCTCGCCGACATCCAGACCAACGTCATATAGATCGAATGAAGTTGAGAAATAAAACAGAGATTCACGATAGTAAATGTCATAAATGTAGTAAAGATATCCAAACGAGCTATTCACCAGAGAGTTCTCAGGCTCTATATTGTGAGAGTTGTTATAATAAAGAAATTTACTAAAAATATTATGAGTTTTGTAAGCGAAAAAATAATCGAAACTAAATCATGTCAGCAGTGTCAGATAAGTTTTTCTATTACAGATAAAGATCTTGAATTTTACGGCAAGGTATCTCCGGTCTTTGAGTGAAAGAAATATTCTATTCCAGCCCCAAACTCTTGCCCAGGGTGTCGTGAACAACAAAGGTTTAGTTTTCGAAATGAAAGAAAGTTATATAAGAGAGAGTGTGATGCTGTGGGGAAGAGTATTATCTCTATATACTCTCCAGATAAATCGTACAAAGTATATAGTCAAGAGTTTTGGTGGAGTGATGAATATAATCCAACGGACTATTGAATGGAGATAGATTTTTCTCAGAGTTTCTTTGAACAATATGAAAAACTATTCTTGAAAGTACCTAAATCTGCGATCCAAAATGCGGATAGTGTAAACTCAGAATACACGAATTATTCTCATAATAATAAAAACTGTCATCTGCTTGTTTGAGCCGGATGGTGTGAGGACTGTCAATATGGGTATCGTATAGTTGAAACCAAACATACTATTGATAGCTTTGATCTCTCAGGCTGTGAGAATAATTATGAATGCGTGGAATGTAGATGACTCTATGGTTCTCGACATTCGAGATGATGTAGTGATTCATCGAATCTAGATCATTGTGAATATTGCGTTAACTGTAAGGATTGCTTTGGTTGTATCAATTTAACCGGAAAACAATATCATATTTTTAATAAACCGTATGATAAACAAGATTATGAACGAGAGATACGCGAGTTACAGAAAAATCCTGAGCAGACAGATAAGCAATTTGCAGATTTAAGATCAAGTAGTCCTTGTAAATCAATATTTCAAGTAGGCTGCGAGAATGTATCATGAGATCAACTGACAAATTGTGAAAACTGTCAGGAGTGTTACTATCTTCGGGAATCTCAGGATATAAAACACTCATCGTTTTGAACAGAAAATAAGCACTCACAAGATATAAATTTTGTAGATCAGTGTGAGTTACAATATAACGCAACGAATTTACAAAAAAACTATAAAGTTGCCTTTGGTTTTTTAGTTTGGACAGTTACAGATTCATATTATGTGAGTAACTGTATGTGATGATCTAACCTATTTCTCTGTACGGGTATTAAAGACTCGAAGTACTGTATTCTCAATAAACAATATACCAAACGAGAGTATGAAGAGCTCGTTCCAAAAATCATAGAAAAGATGAAAGAGGCTGGAGAGTGGGGAGAATTCTTTCCTACGAATATGAGTCCATTTGGATACAATGAGACCGTTGCCAATGATCACTTTTTATTAGAGTCATCTGATGTGCAGAAGAAATGATTTAACTGGTCAGATTATGAAGCACCACTCCCAAAAGTAGATAAAACGATACCTGCTTCTAAATTTCCTGATAATATTATTGATATTCCAGATGATATTTTGAATTGGGCTGTTGAATGTGAGGTTACTAAGAAACCATTCAGAATTATTCCTCAAGAACTTAAGTTTTATAGAAAGCATAATCTCCCAATCCCGAAACGACATCCAGATCAGAGGCATTTAGATCGAATGAGTCTAATAAATCCAAGAAGACTCTTTGCAAGAAACTGTAATAAATGTAGTAAAGATATTCAAACTACCTATACCCCTGAACGAAAAGAGATTGTATATTGTGAGAGTTGCTATGATAAAGAAATTTACTAAACAAAACCATGACTAAAATTATAGAAAAAATAGTTGAAACAAAGTCTTGTCAGAAATGTCAGATAAGTTTTGATATTACAGATAGAGATCTAGAATTTTACGACAAAGTCTCTCCTGTTTTTACTGGAGAAAAAATGGTTATTCCTATTCCCACACTGTGTCCTGAATGTCGGCAGCAGAGAAGGATGGCATGGAGAAATGAGAGATACTTATATAAGAGAAAATGTGATGCTACATGAAAAACTATTATCAGCGTATATAGTCCAGATAAACTATACAAAGTGTATAATCAAGATTTTTGGTGGGGCGGTAATTGGGATGCTGTGGAATATTGAATAGATTATAATTCTAATGCTTGATTTTTTGAACAGCTTGAAAAAATTATAAAAAAAGTACCACGATTAGCATTATCAAACAGTAATAAGCTCAACAGTGACTTTTGTAATCATACTACATCGATGAAAGACTGCTATTTTGTATTTTGATCTGCAGCGTCAGAGCAATGCCTCTATTCAAATAGGATTGAAAAATCAGATCATGTAGTTGACTCTTCATTTGTTAATAACTCTTCATTTATTTACGAGTGTTTTGATGTAAAAGAGTCGTATAATATGTATTTTTCGCAAAAATCTTATAATTGCTCAGATTCATTTTATTTATTTGATTGTCATAATTGTCAAAACTGTTTTTGATCTGTAAATTTAATCAATAAACAATACTACATATTTAATAAACAGTACTCAAAAGAAAAATACTTTGATGAGATAAATAAACTGCGCCATAGTTATACCTATAGCGAATTCAAAGATAGAATTAAACTCAATGCGATTATTAAATATAGTACTATTGAAAATAGTGAAGAAGTAGTATGAGATTCTATTTATAATTCGAAAGCCATCGCTTATAGTTTTTGAATATATGATTCTGAAAATATAAAATACTCTCAGGATTTATACAATAATTCTATTAATTCATACGATTGTTACTCGTGATATTGACCTATAGAAAAATGTTATGAATGTCATTCATTTGGGGTTGGATGATACAAAAACTTATTTGTATCTGATTGTTATCCAGCGAGAGAAGTACTCTATTCTGATAATTGTTATTCTTGCTCACACCTATTTGGGTGTGCCTGATTGCAAAATAAACAGTATTGTATCCTCAATAAACAGTACACTCAGCAAGAGTATGAAGAGCTTGTCCCAAAAATTATTGAAAAGATGAAGCAAAATTGAGAGTGGTGAGAATTTCTTCCCTCTCATATTTCTCCATTTGGATACAATGAATCTGTGGTCAGTGAGTATTTTCCACTAGAGAAAGAAGATGCTATTGCAGCATGATTGAATTGGAGTGATTATGAGACACCGTTTCCAAAGGTTGAGAGAATTATCCCTACGAATAAGTTACCAGAGAATATCTGAGATGTACCAGATGATATTCTTAATTGGGCTATAGAATGTGAAATTACTAAGAAACCGTTTAAGATTATTCCTCAAGAATTAGAGTTTTACCGGAAGCATAATATATCAATCCCAAAAAGACATCCAGATCAGAGACATTTAGATAGAGTGGCACTCCGTAACCCAGGGAAATTATTTGAGAGAGGTTGTGATAGCTGTAACAAAACTATGCAAACCAGCTATGCTTCTGAGTGACCTGAAAAAGTATATTGTGAGGAGTGTTATAATAAAGAAATTTACTAAACAAAACTATGACTAAAATTATAGAAAAGATAGCTAAAACAAAATCATGTCAGAAATGTCAGATAAGTTTTGATATTACAGATAGAGATCTAGAATTTTACGATAAAGTCTCTCCTGTTTTTGCTGGAGAAAAATATAGTATTCCAACTCCTAAGTTGTGTCCTGAATGTAGGCAACAAAGAAGGTTGAATTTTAGAAATGAACGTAATCTATATAAAAGAACATGTGATTCTACAGGGAAAGATATTGTATCACTTTATGATCCTGAGAAACCTTATAAGGTATATAATGCAGATTTTTGGTGGAGTAGCGATTGGGATAGCCTTGATTACGGAAGGGATTTCGATTTTTCTCAGAACTTTTTTGATCAATTCTATGACCTGCAGCAAGTGGTGCCGAGACTCTCTATTATAAATTCTCAGTCTGAAAACTCAGCATATACTAATTTCTCTAGCAGTAATAAAAACTGTTATTATACCTTTGGTATGTTCTTTGATGAAGATGTCCATTACTGTCACTATGGATCAGAGTGTAAAGATTCATTGGATTCTCTTAGAGTAAGTTCTTGTGAATTATGCTATGAATGTATTGATTGTGAGAAGAGTTATAAATTGTTTTTCTCTCAGGATTCTCAGAGTTGTAGTAATAGTTGGTTTTTAAAAAACTGTATAGATTGTAATGATTGTTTTGATTGTGTGAATTTGAATAATAAACAATATTGTTTTAAAAATAAACAACTCAGTAAACAAGAATATCAAGATACCTTACAGAGCTTAAGACTAGAAGAATATTCAAATATTATCAAGATGAAAAATGAGAGCATTGTTTCTCGCTTAAAGTTCCCTCATAGATCTATGGTGGGAACCCAAAATGAAAATGTAATTGGAGATTTCTTATATGATTGCAGTAATTGTATCGAGTGTTTTAGTGCATGAAAGTGTGAAGATTGTAAATATGGCTATCAAGTTGATGAAGTGACTATGGGGCAAGATATGAACTGTATGTGATATGATAAGAGTGAATTTTGCTATGAATGTACTGGCTGAACAGGCTTATTTGATACCATATTCACAGAATGTGTTTGGATGTGTTCAAACGTAATGTATAGCGGACAATGTTTTAATTCAAAAGATTTATTTTGATGTATCTGACTTAATAATAAACAATATTGTATTTTTAATAAGCAGTATACAAAGCAAGAGTATGAAGCTCTTGTTCCACGAATCATAGAAAAGATGAAACAAGATGGGCAGTGGTGAGAGTTTTTTCCAGCAAGCATGAGTCCATTTGGTTATAATGAAGCTGTAGTAAATGAATATTTTCCATTAAAGAAGGCAGAAATAATAGAACAATGATTTAATTATTGTGATTACGAAGCTCCATTCTCCAAAGTAGACAAAACAATCCCAGCTACCAAATTGCCTGAAAATATAGAAAATATTCCAGATGATATTTTAAATTGGGCTATCGAATGTGAGATAACCAAGAAACCGTTTCGAATTATTCCTCAAGAGCTAAAATTTTATAGAAGGCATAACCTTCCAGTTCCACGACGACATCCAGATCAGCGACATCTAGATAGAATTGCTCTACGAAATCCAAGGAAATTATTTGAGAGAGATTGCGATAAGTGTTGAGATACTATGCAGACGAGTTACTCCCCAGAGAAACCAGAAAAAGTGTATTGTGAAGGGTGTTATAATAAGGAAATTTATTAATTAATCTTTGCTAAAATGGTGTTACAGAATGAAAAAATAGTTGAAACAAAGTCTTGTCAGAAATGTCAGATAGATTTTACTATCACAGATAGAGATCTAGAATTTTATGACAAAGTATCTCCTATTTTTGGATGAGAAAAAATGAGTATCCCAACTCCGCAGCTATGTCCTGGATGCAGACAACAGAGAAGGTTAAGTTTTCGGAATGAAAGAGCTCTCTATAAATGAGAATGCCATGCAACAGGAAAGAGTATTATTTCTATGTATAATCCTACTATTCCATATAAAATATATAGTGAAGAATTTTGGTGGAGTGATAATTGGGATGCCATGAAATATGGAAGAGATTTTGATTTTGGGGATAGTTTTTTTCCACAGATCGAAAAGCTTTTCCTAGATGTTCCTCAGCCCCCATTAATTAATGGATATACCACTCATGATAATTCAAATTATGCGAATTATTCTGGTAATCTAACAAACTGTTATTTAGTATATGAATGTGGTACATGTGAAAATGTTCTCTATGGAGAAAGTAATCGTAGAGTTGAGAACTCTCTAGACTTATGAATGGCTACTCGATCTATTGAATGTTATTTTAGTTTTAATATTTCTGATTGCTATAAACTGTATTATTCCAAAAATTCTACCGATTGTCGTGAGAGCTATTTTCTAGATAATTGTATGAATTGTGAGTTTTGTTATGGTTGTAATAATCTCTCGAATGTGTCATATCATATAGATAATGTAGCTTATGAAAAAGATCAGTATTTCAAAGAAATAGAGACCAAGATATTGAAAGATGATATTTTAAGGTATTCAGGATGAAGTGAGAAAGTTGTTCGACACATGCATGGTCATTGAAATGAAAATGTATCTGGTGATTATGTGGTAAATTCTAAAAATGGAGCTGATCTATATCAAGTGAAAAACTTAGATACTGGAAAATATTGTAGTTATATATGTAGTTCATCAAAATTGTCTCAGGATTGTTATGATTATGATTACTTTGGATGAGCTCAGAAAATATATGAAGCTATGACAGTTGGATGACGATCTAGTATGGTACTGTTTAGTTTTAATACATGGGAGGCAGCGAATAATAATTTTTATTGTAACATGTGTCATGCGAGTAAAGATTTATTTGCTTGCGTAGGACTTAAAAATAAACAATATTGCATATTTAATAAACAATACACTAAACAAGAATACGAAGAGCTTGTCCCACGAATTATAAGAAGAATGAAGCAGGATGGAGATTGGGGAGAGTTTTTTCCAAGTTCCTTAAGTCCATTTGGTTATAACGAAACGGTTGCGAATGATTATTTTTTATTGGAGAAAAATCAGGCAGAAGAACAGTGATTTAATTGGTCAAATTATGAAGCTCCATTTCCAAGAGTGGATAAAACAATCTCTGCAAAACAACTCCCAGAAAATATAGTTGATATCCCAGACGATATCCTCAACTGGGCTATAACTTGTGAAGTCACTAAAAAACCGTTTCGAATTATTCCACAAGAATTAAAATTTTACAGAAAACATAATCTCCCTATTCCAAGACGACATCCAGACCAGAGATATTTGGATAGGATGAATCTTATCAATCCAAGGAAATTATTTGAGAGAGCTTGTGATAAATGCGGTACGCAGATGCAGACAACCTACTCGCCAGAGAGACCTGAAAAAGTGTATTGTGAAAATTGTTATAATAGTGAAATTTACTAAAGAATTATGAGTTTTAAAAATGAAAAAATAGTTGAAACAAAGTCTTGTCAGAAATGTCAGACAAGTTTTAGTATTACCGATAAAGACTTAGAATTTTATGACAAAGTCTCTCCTATTTTTGGATGAGAAAAAATGAGTATCCCAACTCCGATACTATGTCCAGAGTGTCGTAATCAACGAAGGTTGTCATTTTGAAATGAGAGAAATTTATATAAGCGAGAATGTGATGCTACCGGAAAAAGTATCATATCAATTTATTCACCTGATAAAGTTCAAAAAGTTTACAATCAAGATATATGGTGGAGTGATAACTGGGATGCTATGGATTATGGAAGAAATTTTGATTTTTCTAGAAGTTTTTTTGAACAGTATAAAGAACTATACCAAGAAGTTCCAAGTATGCATTTATATGTAGATGCAAATGAAAATTCTGATTACGTAAATTGGACCGGATGGGCTAAAAATTTATATATGTGTTTTAGTAGTGATCATTCCCAAGACAGTTTTTATTCGGGAAATTTCTATTACTGAAAAGATAGTTCGGATTGTCTATATTGTTATGGACTTGAAAACAGCTATGAATGTGTGGATTGTCGTGATTCTAATGGTTTGTATTATTCTCAAAATTGTAGTAACTGTGATAGCTCATATTTTTTACTCGATTGTGTTGGAAGTTCCTACTGTTTTGCTAGTTATGGACTCCGAAATGCAAAATATATGATATTTAATCAGCAGTATACTCAGTCTGAATATGTTAAAAAAATAACAGAGTATTTATCGTTAAATTGAGAAAGTAAACAACAATTATTGGATCAAATAAAAAATCATTTATCTCAAGCAGGACATAAATTTTATAATGGAGAAAATAATGAAAACTCGAATGGAGATTTTATTATTAATTGCAAGAACGCAAAAGATTGTTTTGATTGTTTAGATGTAGAAGATTCGAAGTACAGCTATAGTGTAAAGTGATGAAAAGATCTCTATGATATATTTAAATGGGGGCACTTTTGAGAGAAGAGTTATGAATGCTTCTGAGTAGGAGAAAATATTTCAAATCTTTTATTTTGTAACTGTGTATGGGGAAATATTTCAGATAGTTTATATTCATCTTATTGCGTAAGTACTTGTAAGAATTTATTTGGTTGTGTATGACTTCGTAATAAACAATATTGTATTTTAAATAAACAATATACACAAGATGAGTATGAAAAAATAGTTCCAAAAATTATAGAGAAAATGAGAGAAGACCAAGAATGGTGAGAGTTTTTTCCAGCACACTTGTCGCCATTTGGATATAATGAAACAGTAGGAAATGAATATTTTCCACTGAGAAAAGGTGAAGCAGAGGAGCAATGATTTAACTGGTCAGAATATAGTTCCCCATTTCCGAAAGTTGATAAAACCATTCTTGCAAGCCAACTACCAGATGATATTAAAAATATTCCAGATGATATTCTCAACTGGGCTATCGAGTGTGAAGTCACAAAAAAACCATTCAGAATTATCCCTCAGGAGTTGAAATTTTATAGAAAGCATAATCTACCAATTCCAAAGCGACATCCAGACCAGCGACATCTAGATAGGATGGCTATGAGAAATCCAAGGAAATTATTTGAGAGAGCTTGCTATAAATGTAGTATACAAATGCAGACCACCTACTCGCCAGAGAGACCAGAGAGAGTATATTGTGAGGATTGCTATAATGCAGAGGTTTATTAGATTGATAAAATAGATAAAAAAAGTATATTTATATTATATACTTTTTTATTATCTCTATGAGCTCTAAAACCGAAAAAATAATTGAAATAAAATCTTGCCAACAGTGTCAGCTAGATTTTAGTATTACAGATAAAGATATGGCATTTTATCACCAGGTATCTCCTGTTTTCGATTGAGAAAAATATGGGGTTCCTGCTCCGATGCTCTGTCCTGATTGTCGTATGCAAAAACGCATGGCATTTCGAAATGAGCGAATGCTGTATAAACGAAACTGTGACTCGAGTGGAAGATCTATGATAAGTATGTTTTCTCCAGAATCAAAACACTCTATATACCACCAAGATATTTGGGAATCAGATAAGATGGATGGTCTCGCATATGGGAGAGAGTTTGATTTTGAACGAAGTTTCTTTGAACAATTTGAAGATCTACAGGGCGATGTTCCCATTACTTCACTCTACAGTTTTTACTGACAAAATAGTGATTACTGCAACTGTGCATCCTACCAAAAAAATGGGTATCTCGTCTTTGCTTCTGCTAATGATGAGGACTGTATGTATTGTAGTTATGTAAATGATAGTAAAAACTGTATCGATTGTCTGATGGTTCATGATAGCGAAAGCTGTTTTCAGGTAGTTGATAGTAAGAATTGTTTTGATGTTTCTTATAGTCGTGATTGTGCTGATTGTTCTTCATGCCAATATAGTAGTGACCTTATAAACTGTAATAACTGCTATAGATGTTCAAATCTAGTCGGGAAGTCGTATTGTATTGAAAATAAACAGTATTCTAAGCAAGAATACAACGAAATGTTAGCGTCTGGAGATTTAGAAAAGAGCATTAAGACTGGATACAAAAAATATATGTCATGAACCGGGAATGAAAATGTTCTCTGAGACTACATAAATGATTCTAAAAATGCCTCTTTTAGTTTTGATTGTTATGATTTAGAAGACTGTAAATATAATATTTGGTTTTCTCGATCAAAGTCTTGTTATGATAACTACTCTTGGTGAATCGATGCTCAAAATATGTACGAGAGTGTTGGAGTTGGGAATAATTGCTCGAATGTACTCTATTGTTCGAGTGTGTTTGGTCCAAGTAGTGATATTATCTATAGTATGTTTGGACTCTCTCTACGCCATTGTTTTGGTTGTATCTGACTTACTAATGCACAGTACTGCATACTCAATAAACAATATACTAAGCAAGAATATGAAGCTCTCATACCAAAGATTATAGAACATATGAAATCAAGCTGAGAGTGGGGACAATTTTTCCCAAATGAACTCTCTCCATTTCCATACACAGACACGGTAGCCAATGATTTCTATCCACTTGATAAATCCGCTGCTACAGGGCAATGATTTAACTGGAGTGATTACCAATCTCCAGCTCCCCAGGTAGAAAAAACTATTCTTGCGAGTCAGTTACCTGAAAATATCACTGATATTCCAGATGATATTCTTAACTGGGCTATTGTATGTGAAGTTACAGGGAAACCATTTCAGATCATGAAAGCAGAGCTTGAATTTTATAGAAAGCGTGGTATTTCTATACCAAAGATTCACCCTGATCAGAGAAACCTAGATAGGATTCGGTCAAGAAATCCAAGAAAATTCGTCACGAGAAACTGTGATAACTGTGAAATAGAAATACAAACTACTTATTCTCCAGAGAGACCAGAAAAAATTTATTGTGAGAACTGTTATAATAAAAAATTATATTAACCTTAATTTTTCCCTTTGAAGTCAAAGGGAGTACCCGAAGGGGGAGGGATTTTGAAATTTACTAGAAAATCATGAGCTTTAAAAATGAATCAGTAGTTGAAATAAAGTCTTGCCAGAAATGTCAGGCTAATTTTAATATCACAGATAAAGATTTAGAGTTTTATGATACAGTGAGTCCAAAATTTCAGGATCGAAAATATTCGATCCCTACACCAAAACTCTGTCCTGAGTGTAGACAACAGAGAAGACTTGTATGGAGAAATGAACATAATCTCTATAAGAGAAAATGTAGTAGTACAGGTAAAGATATAATCTCTATATATAGTCCAGATAAACCACATGAGGTGTATGATCAAGACTTTTGGTGGACTGGTGACTGGACGCTTACGCTGAATAGCTTAGAGTTTGATTTTGATCGTAGTTTCTTTGATCAATTTTATGAGCTTACACTCACTGTCCCAAAACGAGCACTGTGTAAATGAACCGGTTCGTTTAACTGCGATTATGCAAATCTTGTATGAGCCAGTAAAGATAGTTATTGCGTATTTAACGGTACCAATAGTGAAAATTGTATGTATATAAGTGGTATGTCTGATATCGAGTATTGTGTGGATGCAACACAAATTAGGTCTAGTTCGTATTGTTATGAGGGGATAGATATAGTAGGCTGCCATGGTTCTCATTATCTGCAGGATTGTTTAAATTGCTCTGATTCATCTTATCTTCTCAATTGCGTGAATTGTCAGTCGTGTTTTTGATGTGTAAATATACAAAATAAGAAATACTGTATTTTTAACAAACAATACAGTCGAGAAGACTATAAAACAGAGCTACAAAAACATCTTGATGCAGGCTTTTCGAGAACAGATTTATATGCATTTGCTCTCGATCATCCAAGACAAGCCCTTAATGTTATAAATAGTGAGAATGCATCTTGAGATACTATTCTCAATTCGAGTGATATCAAGGAGAGCTATGATATATATGATGCGCAAAACATAGCGCATAGTATTAATATTTACCGATGAGCGCATGATTGTATGGATGTGCACGTTGGTCTCAATAACAGTAATAAGCTCTACGAGAGTGCTTTAATTAATAAAGCATGTTCTAACTTAGTCTTTTGCTATGATTGTTGGAATTGCTGCGATAAGCTTATGTATTGTAGTGAATGCAAGCTCTCTAAAGATTGTTTTGGTTGTACTGGTCTCGTGTGAAAGCAGTACTGTATTCTTAATAAACAATATACTCAGCAAGAGTATGAAGAGATTGTTCCAAAGATTATAGACAAAATGAAACAAGATGGAGAATGGTGAGAATTTTTTCCAGCTTCATTATCTCCAGTGGCTTATAATGAGACTATCGCAAATGAGTATTTCCCACTTACAAAGCAGGAAGCAAAAGTACAATGATTTAATTGGTCAGATTACGAAGCTCCTTTCCCAAAAGTAAAAAAGACTATTCCTGCGAGTAAGCTTCCTACAAGTATAGCTGATGTTCCAGATGATATTCTCAACTGGGCTGTATTATGTGAAGTCACAGATAAACCATTTAGAATTGTAAAGCAAGAGCTAGAGTTTTATAGGAAGCATAATCTTCCTATCCCTAAACGCCATCCTCATAGAAGACATCTAGATCGAATGAACCTCAAAAATCCAAAGAAACTATTCGGGCGAAATTGTGATAAATGTAAGACCAAAATACAAACAGCATATGCGCCTGATAGAAAAGAGCTTGTGTACTGCCAGAGCTGTTATGAGAAAGAGGTGTATTAGTTTGTAATAAAGCTCGTAGCTCCGAGCCAGGCGAGATCAAAGATCGCTTTTTGTGTACTGTAGAGATCTTTGTTTTCAATTAAGACTCAGATAGGTTGTTCAGAAGAAAAGTTGAATATAGCAATAGAATCATGAAATATAGTGATTTCTGATTTGAAGAAAAATTCTTTCGATGAAATGAGAAATACTTCGAGCAATTTTGTATCGATGTATTTTTTTAAGGCTTGATCTATGAAGTTTTTTGTGTCTGAAGTACTTGGAGATATGAATCGTGTTTTTATAGATTTATCTGCTCGGGCATGGAAGTGTGTTTCTAGAAAATTAGTATCTTTAAAAAACTCAGATAGGTTGTCAAAGTTTGAAAAGCTTACTATTTCTGTGTTTTCTTTTGCAAGGAAACGTCCAAAAATATTTTTTATACCAGCTTTTCATTCAAAGAATTGAATCCTTGGCTTATTTGATCCAGCTCAATACATAGCTAGTAATTCAGGAAAAACCTCTTTGGCTATGTTGAGCTTTTCTTGCTCTGTATTTATAAAGACTCGTGGATTTTCACTGGTGAATACTTTTGTTCCAGACTTAGAATAGCTAGAGATATATCCTTTTTCGAGGAGCTTTTCAGCATGGTAATAACAGTTTACTCTGGCTATTTTAGTGTGTCGTGAGATGCTAGAGATAGCTAGTCATCCATATTCTAAGCATACTAAATATATTTGTATTTCTTCTTTAGAAAGTCATAAACTCTCAAGTTTGAGTGTAATATTTTCCATAATAGATTATATGTTGTAAAATATTTTCTACATTCAATATATCATACTTTATATTAATATGCAAGCCATTATTGAGGTATTATTTATTTGATATATTTCTATATTTTAAAAATATAGTTACTATATATATGTAATTAGTTTTATATATTAATTGAAATTAAGATGAAAAAAACATGTACCATTTCAGGAAAAGAGTTTGAAATCACTTCAAAGGATCAAGAGTTTTATGAGAAGATGTGAGTTGGTGAACCGACACTGTGTCCGCAGGAACGACAAAGACGAAGACTAGTATGGCAAAATATGTATCACCTCTATCATAGAAACTGTGATGGGACGGGTAAAAAGGTTATTTCAAGTTTTTCACCGGATAAAGACTATGTTCTTTATGATCAAACCTATTGGTGGGGAGATGATTGGGATCCACTTGATTATGGGATAGATTTTGATTTTAATACACCATTTTTTGAACAGTTTGAGAAGCTCATGAGTGTAGCTCCGATGCCATGTTTGTTTACTAACTTTGCTCAAGATGTAAACTCAGCCTATACCAACTTTGCAGGATATGACAAAAATTGTTATCTGATATTTCATGCAGACTTTAATGAAGATTGTTACTATGCAACGGGTTTGAAAAATTCAAAGAGGTGTGTAGACTCACTCAATGTATTTGGGGGTGAGAATAGTTACGAATGCGTCAATTGCAAAGATAGTTATGGACTCAAGTACTCTATGGATTGTAATAACTGTAGCGAGAGTTGGTTTTTACAAAATTGTGACTCATGTCAGCACTGTTTTGGTTCTATGAATTTGAAAAATGCGAAGTATCATCTCTTTAATAAATCTGTATGACAGGAAAAATATGAAGCTTTTATGAAAGATTTTGAATCAGGAAAAGCCAATATAGTTCAGTTGGCTCGAGAGAAATTTGCTGAGATTAATAAAAAACAAATTCACAAGTCTATTCAATGACTTCGAAATCAAGACTGTCAGGGAGATCATATATTTGACTGTCGAGATGTGAGTGAGAGCTTTGATGTACAAGAGTCTCGAGATATGAAGTATTGTCAACGAGTCTATAATGGACCCAATACAGATTGCTATGATATTGACCAGTTTGGAGCCAAGATTAGCAAAATGTATGAATGTGCCAACGTGTGAGTTGATTGTCATAATGTTATCTCGTCACTCTATTCATACAGTCTTGTAAATGTGAGCTACGGTTTATTTTTATTCAGTTGTGAAGATTGTCTTGGATGCGTAGGTTTACGAAACCAAAAATACTGTATTTTTAATAAACAATATTCTAAAGAGCAATATTTTGAGCTGCGAGATAGAATTATAGCACATATGAAAACTACTTGAGAATGGTGAGAATTTTTCCCAAGTTCACTCTCTCCATTTGGATATAATGAAACCATCGCCCAAGAGTACTATCCACTCGAGCAATCACAAGCTAGCGAGCAATGATATAGTTGGAAGCAAGATGATCCAGAAGTGAGTTATTATGGAGCTGATTTCAAAATTCCAAATGATATTGCAGATGTAGATGAGTCTATTCTAGAGTCTATCCTCTCATGTGAGTTGTGTAGTAAGAATTATCGAATTACAGGACCAGAGCTTGAGTTTTACAAATCACATACTCTCCCAATTCCTCACAAGTGTTCCAACTGTCGACATCTCGACCGAGTGGCACTTCGTAATTCAACCCAACTTTTTGAACGTAGTTGTGATAAGTGCTCCAAGGACATGCAAACTACGTTTTCTCCAGACCGACCAGAAACAGTGTATTGTGAGAGTTGTTATGAGAAAGAAGTGTATTAAAAAAGAAGCCATTTAGGCTTCTTTTTTACTTAATTCCTTTTAATCAATACTCTTCAAACACTGCTTCTATATCTCATTTGAGTATATCTCTTCTATATCATGTTGATTTTCATTCAGTTACTTTATATCATGTGTGCGCAATTGTATTTTTATAAATCTTTTCTTGATTAGGTAGATCTGAGAGTACTGGATATTCTATAGGTGCATGTATAGCAAATCATGCATATTGAGAATCCCGATTAAAAGTGGTTTGAGGTATATTTAAACCATCTAGCTTATCTAAAATAACTGGACGTATATCCCTGCAGATCTCATGTAAAAATACTGAATCGTATCAGAAGTTTTGACCTAAATGATGTCATTGTTCAATATGTGGTACATCAGGCATTTGATCTCATAAATAAAAAAAATCAGTAGGTTGTTCTTTATACCCATAAGTGAAACGACCATAGTAATGTTTTATATAGGATCATGGGAGAATAAATCTTCATATTTTATTTTTATGCCTATAAAATGAAGGATCTGTATGAAGAGGAAAATTATCGTTGAGTGGGTGATTTCTTTTTTTGCTTCTATTTTTCGTTGAGGTGGTTCTATTTAGCCATCAGTTTTTTTGATTATGCCATTGTGTTGTGTTAATTCATGGAACAAGGGCAAGTCAATTTCAAATAGTAGGATCCCATAGTGTTGCTAAAAATACTTGTGCAACTTCATGTGAAGTATTTTCTAGGAGTTCTTTCCAAATAGGGTCTTCTTGAGATTGAGTAATTTGAAGTATTTTCTGGTCTGTCAATTCATCGTCTCATATCTCTTGTGTAATTAATTCGAGCTGAGATTCAGTTAACATTAATCCGCAGCTGTTGTCATCTAATACAGGCATATGGTAGATACCCATATCCTTAGCTGTTTTTATTAGTTCTTGTGAATTTGATAAATGATCCATACTTATAAGATAAGTATAATAAAATATTTGTCAAATAAATTGATTTTAATTGATTTTTAAAGATACTTGTGATATACTGATACTAATAAAATTCATATTTTTACTATGATGAACACGCATCTAATCAAGGTCTACCACGGATATACGAAATGAAAGAAGTATATTCATGAGTTTTTTGAGGATTTAAGTAAGACCATGGAGGATAGAAAAATGACCTTTGGGATTAACTTTAAAGGAGGAGAAATATTTTATAGTCACAGTGCAGATCAGACTACATATGCAGCTTTTGAGTCACAGTTTTATAGTTATTTCAAAAATTTTCAACTTATTCCAGACAACAAAGGAACCTGGGATTATGACATGTCACGAACCGTTGTGGGAGAGCTGAGACTAGAAAATAGTTGGTTTTATCCATTTAAATATTCAACGACCGATCATACTGAGTTTATTTTTAACCTGTTTCGGAGTTTTGAAAACTTTTGAATCGTAAAAGATAAAGTAGGACTGTATGTTGAAGTGGAATCTATTGTAGAAGAGAGTACGGCATTTTATATATCGTCACGTTTAAAATTTATATGGTTTCGTTTAAAGTTGTTTACACGATTTTATAAATATATGTTTAACCATAGGATTAAATCTGACTGGAAAGAACTCTGAAAAAAATATTACTACCATAAACTCGATCAAGATCTTTTTGAAACCAAAATTTTTATTGTAGTTCAATGAGAAAATAAAGCAGCAGCGACAGGAAAACTAAAATCACTGTTTAATAATTTTCTTGTATTTAAGCATTATCCACTCAATCAATTTAAACTTAAAGTTCATGATAATGTTACGAGCGTAGCTAATTGAGTCGTAGTTGGAGCTAAGATGAAAAAATACA
>Ga0208544_10000213_pt1 | contig 47941 bp, 67 predicted proteins | sample DEB08_DNA_9_FD_184526 | JGI IMG/M metagenome (GOLD analysis project Ga0208544, IMG submission 184526) | Aqueous microbial communities from the Delaware River and Bay under freshwater to marine salinity gradient to study organic matter... | ecosystem: Environmental > Aquatic > Marine > Coastal ... | reverse complement strand
AATCGAGGAACCAGACCCAGAAAAACAAACTGCCCTGAACCTGAAAAGTGTTATCGCTGAAGCGAAACGGCTGGGTGAAACTGAATTTAGTGAATACACCATCGGGATCTTGCACGGCAAAATGACTCCAGCCGAAAAAGACAAAGCCATGCTCGATTTCAACGACCATAAATTCGACGTGCTAGTTGCAACCAGCGTGGTCGAAGTTGGAGTAAACGTCCCTAATGCGACCAACATCATCATCGAAGGAGCCGAGCGGTTTGGCCTGTCGCAGCTACACCAGTTGCGAGGACGCGTGGTGCGAGGAACACATCAGCCATATTGTTTTGCGGTGACCGAGAGCAAGAGTGAAAAAACTCGCGAACGACTCAAAGCGCTTGCGACTGCTAAAAATGGGTTTGAGCTGGCCGAACACGACCTATCGTTCCGTGGCTCGGGTGAACTGTACGGTGGTAAGCAATCTGGTCTGTCGGACCTGGGGATGGAAGCGATCCGAAACCTAAAACTAGTCGAAGCTGCTCGAAACGAAGCTCAACATCTGGTTGCTACCCACCCCGACATCACAAAAAACTTCCCCCTCATTGCAGAGCGCGTCTCCCACCTGGGTGATGCTTTGCATATGGAGTAGTCACCACACCGTAGACTGGACGATTTACACTACCTGTTTAGTGGCCAGGAGTGCCTGCAGCAAGGTGATGATTTGTTGGAGTAGCGCTATTTTCTCACGCAAAATTGCGTCTGTATTTGCACTGGCTGCAACTGTAGTTTGAGACGATGCGTTGAGACCAGGCACATCCCAGCAAGCTCTAGCTGAATTCCAAGGGGTTGTCCCTTCACTGTCATACATATGTCTCGCATAAGCAAGGTTCCCTTCCAAGGTTTCAATATCGAACCCAAGCGCGTTTGCTGAACTTTCATGATACCGATCAAAGAACTGAAATACGCCGATCATCTGACCCCCTACTCCGCCACGCAACACGTTGCCGCTATCTGTGAATTGCCGAAATTTGGATTCACAACGAGCAATCTCAATCATGACCGGAATATCAGCAAAATACTCTCGCACCGCTGTTTCAACAGACTGCGGCGTAGTTGTATTAGCAAATGCAGTCGGCGCAAGGCCTGCAACCAAGAGCACACAACACGTAAACACAATTTTTTTCATAGGTTTGTAGTATAGCAAGTGTGCGGTTTGAATGTACAAGCCTAGTGCCACCTGACAGCCCAAGCGGTCACCATTCGACACCTACCTCTCTCTCGCGTAAAATGGTCACCATGACTACAAAAGAATCATTAGAGTGGCGATATGCTACGAAAAAATTTGATACCGAAAAAGAATTACCAATCGCTGACCTCGACTACATCCTCGAGTGTGGAAATCTGGCAGCGACGTCGTTTGGACTACAACCAATTGGAATTGTAGCGGTGACAGACGAAGCAAAAAAGCAGGAATTGATGGCAGCTGCCTATGGCCAAGAATACGTGGGTCACAACGGCGCGCTACTCGTGGTTTGTGCTCGAACAGATGTTGATGAAGCTTTCATTGCTGAGTTTACAGCGCGAATCGAAAGTATCCGAGGACTAGAAGCAGGCGCAGCTGATACATACAAAGACATGATGGTTGGCACCCTAACCAGTAAGACAGCTGAAGAAGTGCTGACCTGGAGCCAAAAGCAAGCCTACATTGTGCTTGGAACTATGATGGTGGCAGCGGCAGAAAAAATGGTAGATGGTTGCCCAATGGAAGGCTTTGACCCAGCGGCGTTTAACGAAATCCTCGACCTAGGTGCACACAACCTACACGCGACCAACCTACTGGCGCTTGGATACCGATCAGCCGAAGACAAAACACAACATGACGCAAAAGTCCGAAAGGATTTGAAAGATGTGGTGGTGCGAGTGTAAATCGATACTACGCAGTTAAGTGACATAAATGACCGACGCCTATAGGCGTCGGTCATTTAAATTGATATTAATAAATAGAGCAAAAAAATCGCCGCACCCTTAGGAGGGGTGCGGCGGACCATCAGGTCACTCCATCGATTTGAGCGGTCAATCCAAATCTCAAACGGCTGAGATCACCGCCCTTCACATATCAAGAGTTCGTTAGCAACAAATGTTGCGGTTCAGGCTTGGCTGTTACGAAACCTTGAGCGGCGAAGGACGGTGGATGAAGAGCGGGGCGAAATGCGGTATGTTGCGTTTCATCAAAAAAACTTTCTGTTGCCAGGGCGCCAATGCCCATAAAATGAAAATACTCCTTATTTATAAATTGGTCAAGTCCGTTGTCCCATTACCCCTCATGCGTTATAGTATCTACCACCAACCTGCCCGTAAGGGAAACCTTGCGGATCAGATGGTTCGAATAAACTACAAAAGCTCGCTTTTGTGATTTACTTCTCACATCTGCCCGTAGCTCAGTTGGTTAGAGCGCGAAGCTTATACCTTCGTGGTCCCAGGTTCGAATCCTGGCGGGCGGACAAAGAGTTTTCTTATGCTAGAAAACCAATAAGTGAAGATGTTGCCTAGTGCTATAATTTAGCCATGAAAAAGCTTTTTATGAGTCGTTCTTTTCACGTAGTTCTAGCTATTGCAGTGATTGGTTTTATCGTATTTATGGTCATCAGTGTTCGAAGCGGACAACAGATTGAATATGTAACTACCGTCGTCGAGCGAGGTGCTGTAGAGCGACTGGTATCTGTTTCAGGAGTAATCCAAGCCGAGCAAAGTGCCGACCTTGCATTCCCTACTACCGGGATAGTATCAACAGTAAACATCAGTAAAGGTGACGTGGTACAAGCTGGTGACGTACTTGTAACACTTGAAGCTCGGGCACTACAAGCAGATCGCCAAGATGCTGTAGCCGCTCTCACACGTGCAGTTGCCACCCGGGATGAGCTGCTCTCTGGACCGCAGTCAGAATCAAGGGACGCTACAGCCGAATCCGTCTCATTTAAAGCTGCAACGCTCGAAACAGTCAAAGCTACTCAAGCCGACCTGGTTGCTAACGCTTATCGAACACTACTTTCAAGTGGACTCAGTGCAACCACAAACGACGCAGAAGAAGAAGCTGTGCCACCGATTATTTCAGGGACTTATAACTGCGATGCAGAGGGTGTATACACACTTACCATGTACAGTTCTGGTGGAAATTCTGGCTACTCGTATCGACTAAGCGGCCTTGAGTCTGGTACGTACACAGCTTCAATTGACCAACCGAGCGCTTTTGGAACCTGCGGTCTGCAAGCAATTTTTGACTCAAACTCACGCTACAACAACGCTGTGTGGGAAGTGGAAATTCCTAATAAACAATCACCTTTGTACGTTACCAATCGAAATGCCTACACCTTGGCCAAAACCCAAGCCGAAAGCGCCATCAGACTCGCAGAACAAGATCTTTCCCTCACTGAAACGAACGCTTTAAGCACCAATGCCCCAGCTCGAAGTGAATCAGTCGCCCGAGCAAACGCTGATATCGCTAGTGCAAATGCCCGCATCGCTCGGATTGACGCTCAGATTGCTGACCGCACCATCCGTGCACCGTTTTCAGGCACGATTGTTGAAATCGACGTACTTCCCGGAGAAACCGTAACGACAGTACCAGTAGTAACTATTTTGGCGGCGTCAGATTTTGAGCTAACCGCCCGAATACCAGAAATCGACATTGGAAAACTAGAAACTGGACAATCAGTGCGTGCTATTTTTGACGCTCGGTCAGAAGAAACCCTCATTGGCACAGTTGAATATATATCACTACAGGCGACCGAAATTGATGGGGTTGCTTACTACGAAGCAATTATTTCCCTTGAAACTACCCCTTCCTGGATGCGTAGCGGGCTCAATGCTGACATTGACATCATCACAATCTCGGCGACAGACACCCTTCGAATCCCTAAACGGTTTGTTACTGAATCTGAAGGTGTGTATCAAGTAGTCACCAAGGTCGGTGACTTACTCGCAACCACTACTATCAATATTATCCTTGATGGCAACGATGGCTACACAGCAATTACTGGCGTTAACCAAGGTGACATTCTTGTTGCTCCTTAGTCTATGCGAGCACTGCGGATTGGATTTTTGTTAGGGTTTCGTCAAATACAACGAGCTAACTTTTGGACGACGACTCTCATAATTTTTGTGATGATGCTCACCTTCCTCAACCTGATCGCGGTATCGGGAATTTTGGTTGGACTCATTGCTGGAGCCGAGGTCGCAGTACGAGAACGATCGCTCGGGGATCTGATTGTGTCTGCTCGGGATGACGAGGACCGGATTTTAGAAACTGAGACATTTGTTCGTGAGCTAGAAGCTTTCCCTGAAGTAGCAACCTACTCGGTTCGCTACCAAGCCAGTGGTATCCTCGAGGCAAACTACAAAGAACGACGCAACCTACAAGATGAGCGAGACATTGCAAATGTTCGAGTCACCGGTATTAATCCAGACAACGAAGAAGCTATGACTAATCTGTCGTCACAGCTGATTGCTGGAGAATACCTTGATAGTAATGAGGAAGGCTATATCTTGCTTGGAGCCTTATATACCGAAGAATACGCTGAGAACTTTGGTGATATCTTTGAAACTGTCAGCGGTGTTGGACCTGGTGACACCGTGCGCCTTACTAGTGGCAACGTCAGCAAAGAATTTATTATCAAAGGAATCGTACAGTCAAAAGTAGACGAGGTGTCACTTAACTCATATATACCAGAACGAGAATTCAGACGGGTATTCAACCGCTTTGATCGAAACGCTGACCAAATAGTCATTAGACTGACTGACCCAAAAGCTAACGCTGAAGTTAAAGCAGCTATGGTTGCAAGCGGTTTAGATGATCTGGCAAAAATTCAAACCTACGAGGAAGGAGTACCCAAATTCCTCACTGACATTAAAAACACCTTTGACGTACTGGGCACATTTATCGGCTCGGTTGGTTTGATCGTGGCATCTATTACGATTTTTATTATTATATTTATAAATGCCCTCTCGAGAAGGCAGCAGATTGGTATTCTCAAAGGAATCGGTATCGATCGACACGCTATTGAGATTGCGTATGTGTTACAGGCAGCATTTTACGCACTGGCTGGTTCACTGCTAGGTGTGCTGGTTACCTATGGTTTTCTGGTTGGATACTTTGACGCCAACCCAATCGACTTTCCCTTTAGTGACGGAATTCTAGTGGCTGAACCAATTGGAACACTGTATCGATTTATTACCCTGTTTGTAATCACACTGTTTGCTGGGTTTATCCCAGCCTGGATCATCGTTAAACAAAACACCCTTAATTCAATCCTTGGTAGAAAATAGCGTATGGACATCATCAAAGCAACAAACGTACATAGAAAATTTGGCGAAGGGGCCCTCGAGGCGCATATCCTTAAGGGTATTGATGTGACAGTTGCGGAAGGAGAATTTGTCGCCATTATGGGTAAATCAGGAGCTGGTAAATCTACCTTGATGTACCAACTTTCTGTACTCGACCAACCGACTTCTGGCAATATTGAAATCAACGGTGTCTGTGTATCGCAGTTACATGAAAAAGAACGAACTGCCTTTCGCCTGAACACCCTTGGATATGTGTTTCAAAACTATGCCCTAGTACCTGACCTATCATCTGAGGAAAACGTTATGTTGCCACTACTGATGCAGGGTTACACCTGGACTGACGCCAAAGAACGTTCTCATCACTCTCTGGATAACGTCGGGCTTAAGGGTAAATATTTAAACCTCCCGGCAGAACTTTCCGGAGGTGAACAGCAGCGAGTGGCGGTTGCGCGCGCCCTGTCAGGCAAACCTAAAATTATTTTTGCGGACGAACCAACCGCGAACCTCGATACAGTGTCCGGCACCCAAGTCATTGATTTACTCGCCCGACTCAACCACGAAAGCCACCAGACAATTGTCATGGTCACCCACGAACGAGAGTACGCCATGGGCTGTGACCGTATTATCCATATGGAAGACGGTTTAGTGACCAACATCGAACAACTAAAATAAAAAAACACCGGCGCCAGGCGCCGGTGTTTTTAAAGATTATTTTTCTTCTGTCTTTGTTGCGGCAGCTCTACTTGGATCTGCTACGTACATCTTTTCACCGTACATTTCTTCATAGGCATCTTTGATTTCTACCCCCTCTTGTTTGAGCAAGGCTTCATATTCTTCTCGCTCCATAGTTTCAACTTCGAGGAGTCGTTTTGAAATTTTCTCTAGCGCTGGTCGGTATTTCGTGAGGATTGCGCGAGCAGTATCCTTCCCTTCTTTGATGATCTTGGCTACTTCCAGATCGATCGCCTGGGCGACCTGTGGACTGTACCCACGGTTTTCACTCATCCCACCACCAATCATTCGCCCACCGGTTCCTTCGAGTGCAACTGGGCCCAGTTCGTCACTCATCCCGTATTTAGTCACCATGTCTCGAGCTAGGTTGGCGATCACTTGCAGATCGTTTGATGGACCAGTTGAAAGGTCGCCAAAGATCATCTCCTCAGTTACGTAGCCACCAAGGGTCATCGCGATATCGTCCATGAATTCTTTCTTGGTGTGCATCCGACGGTCTTGGTCAGGCAGTTTCAGTGTGTATCCAGCAGCCCGCCCGCGGGAAATGATACTGATTTTTTGTACTGGATCGGCGTATGGCAGCGCTGAGGCCACCAGCGCGTGCCCCACCTCGTGGTACGCCGTCACCTCTTTTTCGTATCGTGACATCACATGACTCTTACGTTCAGGACCAAGCATGACTTTTTCAATTGAGCGAATCAAATCAAACTGTCCAACTTTCTTGCGCTCTTCTCGGGCCGCCAGAATCGCCGCTTCGTTCATCAGTGAGTACAAATCAGCTCCAGAGAACCCTGGTGTACGCTGGGCAATGATTTCTAGATTAACATCGTCCTGTAGTGGCTTTTTACGGGAGTGTACCTGCAGGATAGCTTCACGGTCTGATCGATCAGGTAGATCAATCGTTACTCGCCGATCAAATCGTCCTGGTCGAAGTAGCGCCGGATCAAGCACGTCTGGTCGGTTAGTTGCTGCCATGATAATCACCTTGGCGTTTGGCTCAAACCCGTCCATCTCAACCAGGATCTGGTTGAGAGTCTGCTCTCGCTCGTCATTTCCTCCGCCGACACCGGTTCCTCGCACTCGTCCTACGGCGTCAATCTCATCAATAAAAATAATCGCCGGCGCAGCTTTCTTAGCCATTTGAAACAGGTCACGCACGCGTGAAGCCCCCACCCCCACAAACATCTCCACAAACTCCGAGCCACTGATTGAGAAAAATGGTACCCCCGCTTCCCCGGCCACCGCTCGAGCCAGCAACGTCTTTCCCGTCCCTGGTGAACCCATCATCATGACACCCTTTGGGATCTCGGCTCCAATTTCGAGGAACTTCTTAGGGTTCTTGAGGAAGTCTACAATTTCTTCCAGTTCTTGCTTAGCTTCTTTAGCACCAGCTACGTCCTTGAACGTCACCTTGTTCTTAAGGTCTTCTGGGTCGATCATGCGGGCTTTGCTACTACCAAAGTTAAGCGCCTGCATACCCGCTCCCTTAGCTGATTTCATCAGGAACCAAATGATGATCCCAAGAAACAAGAGTGGAAACAGAAACGGAGCAAACATTCCTAACCAGTAGGCAAAGCCAGTTTCTCGCTGGACATCAATCGTGATACCAGCCAGCTCTTCGGGAGTCACCCCGAGACTAGTGAGTGAGTCGGTCACCGAAGCATCAACTTCCTTTTTAGCTTCACCGGGCACCCAACCTTCGACGCTGTAGCTCACCTCAATACTGCTACCCCGCACAATGATTTCGCTCACTTCACCAGCTTTGATTTGAGTCACGACGTCTGACAATGCCAGCGGAGTCGGTTGAGAGGTCTGCCCCTCGGTGATATATGAAAAAATAAAAATCACAGCGATCAGTAGTAGCACTGTCGATAGCATGTTATTCCAAAAGTTTCCCGGCCCAACAGGCACTTGTTTACCAAACTTTTTCAAACTCATCTTGTCGTTATTTTTAGGGATTTTTGTCTTTGGCTTTTCAGGTTCTGGTTCCTTTTTATCAGCAACTACCACCGGCGTTTCTATAACCGGATCAGTATTTTTGGTAGTTTCAGGCAGATTTTTGTCGTGGTTTGTCATGAGGGGTATTATTGCAGAAAAAGTACCTTGACGCTAGTGAAAATTCGTTTTGCAAAGCAGCGTGGCATCACCGGTATAATTGGTGTACTATCTTGATTACGGCATGACTACCTTTATCAAAAACCGCAAAGCCACCTTTGATTTTGAACACCTCGACACCTTTGAAGCTGGGGCGGTTTTGTCTGGTCACGAGGTAAAATCTATCCGGGCCGGCAAAGGTAAACTCGAGAGTTCTTTTGTAAAAATCATCAATGGTGAAGCCTGGCTGCTAGGTGCTAGCATCTCACCCTTTCAGCCGGCAAATACTCCCAAAAACTACGACCCAGAGCAACCACGTAAACTACTTTTGTCTAAAAAACAGCTAACTAAGCTAGAGATTGAAACCACCGCCAATAGATTGACAATAGTGCCTATTTCATGGTATAGTTCCAAGCAGTTAATAAAGTTGAAAATCGCTCTCGCGCGTGGTAAAAAGAAGTCGGACAAGCGCGAAACGATCAAGAAACGAGATGTCAAACGCGACATCGACAGAACTTTGAAAAGTCAATAATATTTAGTGGTAAAAAGGTGGTTTGTAATTACACAGATCACTATGTGCAACGCGCACATTACGCACACCCCTACCAACACTGGAGTTAAAATGACTGGGACAGAAGTAAAAAGAGTCAAAGATCTGACTGACTCCGACATTGATGCCTTCACCAAAGACGACGTACTGTCGTGGATGAAGCGCATCATGAACCGGTTGCACCAGACAATTGACCGCGACAAATACGACGCTATGGCAGCAAAATTGATCCAAGCCGCAAATCGCAGCCTTAAAGAGATCAAAAACGTCCTGAAACAAGCGGTCGATTCGATTCGCTTGAAACCAGTACCGGCTGCCTAACTCTACCCATAACAACGCACACGACATCGAGCAGTTCCCTGTCGTGTGCACCACCTTTTTGCTACTAAATAACAACAACTTCAATCAAGGAGCAGTATCATGACCTTCACACCCACCAACCAAGAACTTGGATTGCCAGAAAATGCAACAGTCAAACAACGCGCCCAAAAAATCGCCGAACTTGGTGGCTACAAAGGACTTGGTCCATTTTTCTCTGCTCACCGGCCAAAAAGGAATCCGGCAGGTGTTCCAGAAGAATTCTCTGATTGAAGTCACACAGACTTCCCTATTGCGCCCAACCTATGAACGGTTGGGCTCATCATGGGGATGCTAGGCATCGACGGTTAGGTCGTGTGCGATGTGTGCCGTGTCGAAAACTGGTAATCAATTCGTTAAAAGGTTCCAATCTGTATTTGCAAACAAAGCAATTCCATCACCATTTGCTAACGCATTTGGTCTCGTACCCGCTGTAGCGTAATAACGCTCGCCGGTGCGATGCAGTTCAGGTAAACGTCTCATACGCCTGACACTGTAGAATAGCCATGAGAATCGATACAGCTAGGTTGTTCGCTTAGTTGGTCAAAATTGTAAGAACTCGAGTAGCTAATGTTTTGTTCATTCTTTAGCTAGCTACTTTAAACCAAAGAATGTCCTACGCACGGTAGAATCACATCCACACCCTAACTCGGACGCGGGTTCAACTCCCGCCATCTCCACAGAATATAGAAACATGTAGAAGAATAAAAAAAGCTTACTCGTTACTGAGTAAGCTTTTTTACGATATCTACTCACCTGACGGCAGATCCAACGGCTCACTACTTGGCGAAGCGCTTTGCACATCTTCTTCTTGCGGCGGTATTGCTGTCGTGTCAATTTCCACACTATCATTCTCCACATTTATATGTATTTGGTACTTACCGTTTTCAAATCTTTCTGGATCAAGGACAGGCATCACTTGCTGCACCTGCAAGACTGAAGTTGTACCAGCCAGTACAACCGCGATGATCCAGACCACCGCAAGCGAAATGCTCTTACTGACCGTAAATAAGTTTCGTTTGGTAACTAAACCTCCTCCTAGTAGCACTAAAACCAAAAATGGAATCAGTGTCATAATAAATGAGGCGCAAATAGCGATAATGCCTATACTACTACTGAGCATAATATCAAGCGCCGTCTGCGCATCGGCGGGAATAAAGGCTTTATCAGAAAGTAATACAATACTGTAGACAGACACCAAGCCCGCCGTCGCTAACGCACCTCCTACCAAGAATACAAATCCGATAACATACCTGAATGCCGATACAAGAACACTCACAAATACACCGAGCGCATCAAACATCTTCACGAGCACTGGACGAAAGCCACCCCATGTCTTATGGGCTTTATTCTTTAACTCATCAGTATCAACTTCGTCTATCTTTCTTTTTACTCTCTCGGTTATCTGAACTACCGTCATCTTCTCACCTCGCATGGCGTACTTTTGAGTAGCGGTTTCAGCCGCCGGGACCACCAACCAGAGAATAATGTACGCCAAGATTCCTAACCCATTGAAAAAGATAGAAACTATAAAAAGAATACGAACAATCACCGGATCAATATCGAAGTAACGAGCCAGACCAGAAGCTACACCAGCGATTATAGCGTCATCAGTATCACGATAAAGTCGTTTTTTAGTTTCTGGAGCAGATCCAGTTGAAGCATTACGAGCTTCGCTCGCACCATCACCCTCACCGCTCTGAGTATCACCCTCACCGAAATCAGCCGGACTTCCCATCTCTTTAGTCACAGCAGAAACATCCTCGCTTGTCACAGCCATCTTTTCACTGCGCTTACGAGCTAGAAATTTCTCAGCAATAGCACTTTCAACATCTGCCACGATTTCAGTAGCATCATCATTATCGGAGATATTTTGCTTAATACCCTCTAAGTATGAGGCAAGAATGTCATAAGCCTCTTGCTCTATAGCAAAGACTATACTACCCAGAGTTATGTTTATTACTTTTTTCATAATTAATTTTTAGTTTCTGATTTCTTAATAAGCGTCGTTATTGATTCATCTAATGCTTGCCACGATTCTTCAAGCTGAGCGAGTGCCCCTTTTCCTTCCGGAGTAATCGAATACATTTTACGTGGTGGCCCACTCTTACTTTCCTGCCACTTGTATTCAACCAAAGCAAAACGCTTCAAACGTGACAGGAGCGGATAAAGTGTACCCTCCACTACAATCAAGTTAGCTTTCTTTAGCTGCTTGAGTATATCGGGAGCATATGTTGCCTTAGCACCAATAATAAGCAGAACCGGAAATTCCAAAAACCCTTTCCGCATCTGCGATTTCGCATTATCGACATTATATTTAACTTCTTCTTTTGTTGATGAATCAGCCATAGTAAAATACTAGCATAAGGTACTCTGTTATGCAAGGTACTTGTTTATAACTTTCATTTTGAGTTTTGTCGCTACCACAAATCAACAATCTTCAAAAAATTAGCACACTCCATTTCAATCAAAGAGGTTCTAACTTGGTACAAAGTCTTCCACATACAGAGAAATATATAGAACATTAGAAAAACCACGGAACAGGTGGTTTTTCTATAACTTCATCAGCCAAATAATTCCTTTTTCTCCATCCGGAGCAGTGAATTCTCCTGCTCGTTTGAAATCTAAATTGTCATGAAAAGCCCATGAATCTTGATGTGTTTCACCACTAAAGAATACTGCCTCTTTGTAGCCAGCTTTTCTAGCCTGCTCTACCCTTTCATTTCGTAATGCTGTTCCAATACCTTGACCCTGATACTTTACCGCTGCAACATAAAATTCAATTACAGAGTCTGTATCAGAGTACATACGCATTTGTTCTGGCGCTTTGCGAGAAGCAGCGACTCCGACAACTTCACTATCTTGCTCGGCGATAATCCAGTTCATATCCATAAATTTTAGCTTATTAGAAAGATGCTCACGAAAATACCCTGACCAATACTTATCAAAAATTTCTTCAACTACTGGAATATCTTTGTCCTCTAAGTTTCTGATTGCTAGTTTAGACATAACTAAATTTAATTTACCACAAATCCACTACCTTCAAAAAATTCGCGCACTCCATCTCAATCAAAGAGGTTTTTTCGGTGAAGTTGTTTCTATCAGACTCCTGTTTGTCTGGTAATTGACCAGGCGGTTTATGGGCTTTGCCCGCAATATGGCGCCATATTGCGGGCGAAGGCTGCCAAAAAGGTTGAAATACCGCACAAAAGCAGCACTTCATCCCAGCAGTAACTTTCTGGTGGTTTGGTATACTGCGTGTACATTCCATGAAAAATAAACCAGAGAAAACCTCTACGCCCACTGGGCAGGCCTGGCGAGACCGACTTAACAAAACAAAGTCTGGGTCAAAACCAACGAAAGGTACCGCTAAAGAAAACGCTACTGCTAAGAAAACCAACCAGTTTACCCAAACCGCTTCGGGCAGTACCGCCCGCAAATCTCGCAAAGGCCTGCGACCAGGATAAACTCCACTAAACAAAAGACCAGCTCTGGCTGGTCTTTTGTTTAGTCTCGTCTGAACGCTGCCTCACACACCTGCATGTACTCGGCGTATTTTTCTTGTTGTTCTTCTGGCGATAAGCCCTGCATATTTTCTACTGCATCCTGATGATCACTGTCCCCCGCCTCCACTTCGGCCATGACATGCTCCTGACAGTTTTTTACAATCGCCGCCGGATCGTCTCCTCTGAATTCAACTTCGCATGACTCGGGCCCACCTAGATCACCGCAGGTTATTTTTTTCATATGTTCTGATGCTACCACAGGCACCTGTACACTGACAGTCAAATTGATACACTAGAAGCAACATGAATGAACGAATGGAATCTTCTGAAAACATAGCAAACCAAGAAACTTTTTTAAACCGAAAAAAGTTTCTGACTATTTTGGGTGACACACAGCGCCTCATTGATAAATACAGCGACGCTAATTCTGAACATGGAAAAAGAAACGATGAAGAGGAAATAGTATACGAACAATTCAAAACCTACTTTCATACAATTAAAGCGCTAGCAGACTACCATCAGAAAACTAGGGAACTCCCTAGGTCCTGGGTAGAAGCTGACCTACCAGAAGCATATGGTTCTCAGTCATTACCAGTTTTGAAAGAAGATGCCGAAGGTTTTTACACTGTCGAGATACCAGCAAAGGTCCCGGCTGATTTAGCTGTTGAAGTTGGTTTGTTGAGCACACAAGAATACTCACGTGCTTTACGTAGAAGCAGAACTTCGGAAGAACAGGTACAACGGGAAGCAGCAAGAGAAGGCGCCAGGGTAGCGACTGAGGCAGCGTCAATACAGCCAGAAGCAAACGGTCGCCAGAAAAGTATCTGAGCTAATACAAAACTAAATCCCAGTAAACCTAAAAAGTCAGGTTGGTTTCGAGGCTAACTTAATGTAAAATCACCGAAGCTAGAATGTCGGTAAACATCACCGACATCTCATCTCCTCCTGTTTCGTATTGTCAGGTGAATACATAGATTACGTACTAGCGACACGCTGACCACAAACCACGGCTACCTGCCTTGGCATCTATTTGTGCTACCTTGAACTGCGTTTCGAATCTAGTGTTTGGTCTGATGGTCAGCGTAGTTGCGTACCCCTCACTTACAAGCTGCTCATTTACAAACAGATCATCAACGTACACGTAGCGAAGCAAACGGTCATATTTGTCTCTATCTTCAACGTCTGCAATGAGACGCACCTCACGATCAGCCACTAGTTCACGATTGCGACTGGACGCTTCCTGACTGTAGCAGGCCGGTTCCTTGTCACGATAAGGTTCAGGGGTGTCCATGCCGATATAACGAACGGTCTCTTCTACGCCATTAATTTGCACTTTGATGGTATCGCCATCAATCACTGACACTACCTGCGCAATCTCGGTTGACGACAGACTTTCTGCCCTAGGTGTCTGCACACCACCCAGGTCCAAACCAAACAGTTGCGAAATGTACAGTAGTATTAGAGTAAACACAGCTTCCATATATAGGAACAGTATACTTCAAGATGCTACACTAGTAGGGTATGGAATCACCGACTGTTTTAGTAATCGAAGATTCGTCCTACTTGGCCGACTCTCTGATCGACATGCTTGATATGCATAACTACAAACCAATCCACTGTCCAACTGGCCGTGAGGGCGTGGCGACTGCTCTTGAGCAGCACCCTGATTTGATCCTCCTAGATATTCGGCTGCCTGACATTAGTGGTTACGAAGTATACCGTCAGGTCCGCGCAACTGACTGGGGTCAGACCGCTAAAATCATGGTGTTGACCGCGTCAGAATCAATAGAAAATATCGCCGAAAACATCGACCTTCCTCGGGCCGATGTTTTATTTAAACCTGACTGGAGCATGCGGCAACTAGCTACCATTATCGCCAAAAAATTAGCTACTCCACTGCCTCTAGTGGAATTTGAACAGTAAACACTGCTCCGCTGCCTTCGGTAGAGGTAAAAGAGATTTTCCCTCGTAGCACCGAGACCGCCTCGCGAACTATATACAACCCCAAGCCGGTTCCGTCAGGTACATCACGCGCCGCATTGCTGGCCCGAAAGAGTTTGGAAAAAATCTGGTCTTGGTCCTGCGCCGGAATCCCCATTCCTGAGTCAGCCACCTCTAGTTTAAGTAAACCGTTTTCTTGCTTGTAGACCACCTGAACCTTGCCTCCATCTGGGCTATATTTGACGGCATTACTACACAAGTTGGTTACAATCATGCGTAGTAGGTTGGGATCACTGACAATATTTATAATTTCTGGGTCGTAATCAGTGTGTAGCTGTAGATTTTTGTATTTTACTTTCTCGGCCAACTCACCCATTACATCGGCAATTAATTGCGGCAGATTGACCGTCTGGTAATCAGCTTTAAAGTTCCCCAACTCAAACCGAGACACACGCAAAAAGTCATCCACCAACACCGACATTCGGGCAATACTCTCGAGTAAGCGGTCCATGTATTTATGCTGTCGTGGCGTAAGGGTTTCTGGACTATCCATTTCGAGCAGCTCAGCACTCCACTTCATCCCCGCAATTGGGGTTCGCAGTTGGTGCGACGCGAGGGATACGAACTCTGACTTTGCGTCTTCGGCTTTTTTTTGTTTGGTGATATCTACCAGCGTGAGCAGTCCCTGCTTTTGCTGGCTAGCATTAATAAACTGAAAGAGTGACAATAAGCCCCACACTTCTTTGTGGTCCGCTCGCTTCAACCGGACCAGTTCGTCACTCACACCAATACCGTTAGAGAATTTAGTAATCAGTGTATCTTTATGCTGATCACTAGCGGTATCAAGCATATCAAATATACGCACCCCCACCATCCGCTTTTGCTGGATGCCCAGCAGCCGGGCGGCAGCGGTATTGGCCGAGGTCACCATCCCAAACTCATCAATCACAAAATATGGAATGGGACTTTTTTGATACAACTGCAAGTACATTGACTGGTTAGCATCAGCCACTAGTGGTCGGGCAGACTGTTCATCAAGGTTAGCGGTCAAAGCAACGTCGTAGACGTTTTTAGTAATCAACACACAGCACAAGAAAGCAATCAGGAAGAGCAGCCCACTAAGGTTTAGAGTTGAGAAGTCATATAAGAGCCCCAGCAGAATCACTCCGCCAAAGCTTACTGCAAATACGCCCAAAGCTAGTAAAAAAGCGTGTTCTCTAACCTCATCGGTGTTTCCCTGCATACTGAGTCTAGTGTATCACCCGAGCACCCAAGTAAATGAGTAATTATTCAGTTTACTTGGGTGCTGGTCTACTGTGGCGCCCACGACTTATTCGTTTGACTCCGCCTCGCTCAGACTTGTTTCAGTTTGGCTAGTGGCAGTGACCGTTGTGGTAGCAGTATCCATAACACCGGCACTAGCATCGTTAGCTGGTGCTGCTTCTGCCGGTTGCTGGGCTTCGGGGTTAGTGCCATCCTCAGTGCTGGTTGCAGACGCATCAGTTGACGTAGCGGTACTAGAAGCGCTGGGGACCAATGCCGCAACTGGCGCACGCTTGGACTGGTCAGTTGAGGCAATTAAACCACCGTCGGGGACAGTCGCTCGGTTAGGAGTCGGAGCAACCACCGTAGGGCCATCGACATCGACCATATTTGCCATCCGTGCATTTTGCGCTTTGATAGTTTGTTCAACGTTAATCGGCCCGGCAGTAGCATCGTTAAACCCGACCGCCGCTGATGCTCCTACCCCCACAATCAGCAATGTAGTCATCACCAGCATTTGGGTTCGTACCGCTCGACTCTTGGCTGACTCACTAGTAAAACTGGTCGGCGCTTTTCGCTTTTTGACCGCCGCTGTTACTTCTTTAACTTCTGTATCCATTTCCATTTCTTCCGTCAGCTCCCCATCGTTAACAGCAGTCTGATCTAGAGGATTTTTTCTGCGCGTACGAGTAGTCGTCTGATTTGTGGTTGCAGCTTGTTTAGGGGCCGGAGACTTTCTTTTCGTAGCCGGTTTTTTGGGCGCAGCTTTTGCCGCAGGCTTGTTGGGTGCAGCATGCTTGCGGGGAGTTTTCTTCTCCACTTTCTCTTCCTCAGTTGTAGCGCTGGCTCGAAGCATAAATCAAATCTTAGTATAGCACCTGTTATAATAAAACTTACATATGGAAAACTTACTAACAACCAGTGGATTACTTGGGGGTATCCTGTTGATATATTCGGTACTTATTTTTGTGGTTGCCCGCATCGCACGTGATAACAGCGTGATGGACATCGCCTATGGTCCAGCATTCTTTGTCGCAGCAATCATTGGAGCTTATGTGATCGGCACTGACGGCATGCTGCCGGCCGTTATCATCGGCTGTATCGGGGTGTGGTCATTTCGTTTGAGTAGCCGTATTTTCCGCAAGAACCTCGGTAAACCTGAAGACGCCCGTTACGCTAAATGGCGCGCTGAGTGGATGCAAAACGGTCGGCTGTATTTCTTGGTCCGCAGTTATTTGCAGATCAACTTATTGCAGGTTGCACTGATACTCATCATCTCGGCTCCAGCGATCTGGGCCCTAGCGTTCCCTATCGCGTACAATCCGTGGTTCGTCCTTGTGGGGTTCTGTGTATTTGTGTTTGGGTTAACCTATGAAACCATCGCGGACTGGCAGCTTGATCGATTCATCGCGGGCAAGGTTGCGGGGACCGAAGAAGCCACCCTCATGACCCGAGGACTATTCTCACTTTCCCGCCGACCAAACTACTTTGGCGAAACCCTGATCTGGTGGGGACTAACTATCATGGTGCTTCCCCTCCCCTACGGCTGGCTGGCGATCATTAGCCCCCTGACCATCACCTACATTGTCACTCGTATCACCGGACCGATGCTCGAAACGGCCTTCCTCGAACGCTACCCCGAGGAGTATCAACACTACATGGAAACCACCAGCTACTTTATCCCTTGGTTTCAAAAGAAATAAAAAGTAAAAAAGCCCGACATACGTGTCGGGCTTTCTCATTTTTCTAAAGGACTTATTCAGACGTCTTCGAGCTTACGTTCGGCCTGAGTGTCAAACATGACTACTTCAAGATTGATTGTATTGCCTTCAACATCGCCGGCGGCCGGAAGTTGACCAAAGACCTGTATCGAACCAGCCAACGCCTCAGGGTCTTGGGGGTATCCCCAATCGTTCCCCATAGACAAAGCGCGCATCTGTTCGTAATCGACATCAAAGATATCGACGCATACGTCATTGATTTCGATTAGTTCATCACCATCCGCCATAGCGACAAATGTGACTTCAACAGTTGTTGTGTTGCCGCCCGCCGCAAAGAACAAGGACAAGCTGATAACTTCGCCGTTTTCGGCGATGATTTTATCATCACCAGTACCGCGAGGATCTTGAGCAAATACGCCGGTGAAAGATGTCTCGACAGCAAGCGCGTCTGCCATCCACTGCGGCAAATCAGTTACGATAACATTTGAGCCGTGTTGGATACAGCTCACCAGACCCCAATCGTCACCCGCGCGGTGAAAAAATGATTGTCCATCGTCAGTCTTTTTGAGACCAACCGTTTCACCCGTCTCTACGTTGCGGGTTTCATTAGCATTAATAGAAGCATCACTCATGTGTACTCTCCTTGTGTTGAATTTCAAAAAGCCCCGAAGCACTGCTCCAGGACTATGAATATATGCCTGTGGCGCAGAACTGTCAACGACAAGCAGTCTAAACTTTTATATCAATCCCTATCTGCGCCATCCAAACGCCCCTGGTTTACTAGCGTACTGATGCCAATTCCGTTCAGCACAAAACTGCTTAATTCGAGCCTGCAAATCAATAAATTTGTTCGCTTTGTCCGTATATAAATACAGCGTACCACCTCCCCCACCGTTCCTCAATCAACCTCAACTCCGGTATACTAAAACTAAATAACTATGAAAACTATGTTCTATGTCATTGGGGGAATTATTGGAGTGCTACTGATTTGGGCGCTGGGGTCCTACCTGGCGGTGCGCAGTTTAGAGGAGCCGAGCTACACCGTACTCGAACACAAGAGTGGGTATGAGCTGCGACAGTATGATCCATATATTGTGGCGGAAACGGTTGTGAATTCAAGTGAGTACAACCGGGACTTGAACCAAGGGTTCCGGGCGGTGGCGGGGTATATCTTTGGCGATAACACTACCAAGGAGAAGATTTCCATGACAACTCCTGTACTAGAGCAGCCAGGTGACCAGAGTGAGAAAATCGCCATGACGGTACCGGTCCTTGAGGGACAGACAGACAGAGCTACCCGGACGGTGGCCTTTGTCCTGCCAAGCACATACACCCTCGACACCCTCCCTATCCCAAACAATGACCAGGTGAACCTGCGGGAGGTAGACAGTCGCAAGGTCGCTGCGCTGCACTTTACCTGGTACGGGACACCGGCGCGCGTGGCGGCTAAAAAAGCTTGGTTGCTAGAACAGTTAGAGCAAGACGGGTTCACCGTTATAGGTGAAGCCCAGGCGGCGTTCTATAACCCACCCCTATCGATGCCACTGGTGCTGCGCAATGAGATTTTAATTGAGGTGGAGTAAATAATGTTATTCACCTTGCAAAACAAGGCTTCTCCTAGTATATTTTGAGACAGCAATACGCCGCTGTATACTTAGGCACTACTGCCCACAGACGCGTACCGTTATAAAATAAACCCCATTCACTTGCCAGCACCACGACGACAATTCCGAGGACCAGATACTAGAACTAAAATTAACCAAGCCATTCGTGCGCCTGAATTGCGGGTGGTTGGTCCTGATAACGAGAACCTGGGGACGCTCACACTAACCGAAGCCCTTAAAAAGGCGGAGGAGATGAAGCTCGACCTGATTGAGATTTCACCAAAAGCTAAACCTCCGGTAGCTAAAATCACTGATTTTGGACAATACCGATACGACACCAAACGAAAAGCCAGTGCAGCTAAAGCCAAAGCTCACGTTACCGAAACCAAGAGTGTCCAGGTGAAAATCGGAACTGGTGAACACGATCAGCAGCTAAAAGCCAAACGAGCCGCTGAGTGGCTCCAGGAGGGTCACCGGGTAAAAGTCGACCTGTTCCTGTGGGGACGATACAAATACATGGAAGCTGACTTCCTCAAAGAACGCCTCGACCGCTTCCTCAAGATCATCCCAGCAGAATACAAGATCGCTGACCCAATGAAGAAAAGTCCTAAAGGTTGGACCGCCACCCTCGAACGATTAGGAAAGGCCCCAAAAGCTGGCGATAAGCCTAAAATCATCGAAGAAGTCGATGAAAAGAAAGAAGCAAAAAAGGTGAAGAAGGCTGACGACACCGAAAAGAAATCAAAGAAAAAGTCACTCGATGACTTACTTGATATCGAAGGAGGAATCATCTAGAAAAAGGCCATGTCACTGACATGGCCTTTTTGTTACTGGGTGGTCTACGGCTTATGCCGCCTTTTTAAATAACTGAACTACAACATCACTGCCTCCAACTGGCATTCCGCCTCCACCACCCGGATTATCGATATACATTTGAATCTTACCTTCTACAAGGTGACAATGTACAGGAGTGCCTCTTAAACCATACTCATAAATAAGTTCTGCAACCCTCAATGCTTCAGATACAACACCCTCAATATCATTGTGGGCACTTTTATTCACAATCTCCTGCATGCGCTGCACAGAATTGCCCTCAAAAAAAATCCCCAGTGCACCTTGACTCAAAGATCTATCACCCGCTACTTTTTGCCGGATCCAGTCTTTTATCGCTTTAAAGAACAGTAACATTCGTTTTCCTTATACATTGTATTTCGAACGTATTAATACTACTGCTTAAGTCTAAAGTCAATTATTTCGCTTTACTTCTACAGCCAAATACGGTATATTTTGCCCACTTTGTCGTCGTCCTCTCTAGACGTTCGAAGCCGGAACAAAACAAACTATTATGAAAACAAACAAATCATTCAGTAAACGAATCAAGGTTACCAAAAACGGTAAGCTAGTTACGCGTCGACCTGGGCAAAACCACTTTAACGCTCGTCAAACTGGACGACAGCGACTAGCGCGAAAGCGACCAAACACTATTAGTATGTCAGAACGACTAGTTCGACGTTTCCTTCCTGGAAACGCAGGGCGAGCGAAAAAGATTGCTGCAGCGGCTGCAGCAGCCGAAGCTGTTACGACTAACGAAACTAACTCTTAATCTTATGGCACGTGTAAAAGGAGGGCTAATGGCCCAGAAGCGAAAACGAAATATCCTGGACGAAGTAAAAGGCTACCGGTTTGGACGCTCAACTAAAAAAGCGCAAGCTCGGGAAGCAATCTACCACGCACAAACGTACGCGTTTGCTCACCGAAAAGACAAGAAGAACGACTTCCGTCGACTGTGGACAGTTCGAATCAACGCCGCGTTGATGGAACATGGATTGAAATACAGTCGATTCATCAACATGTTGAAGAAAGCTGACATCCAACTCGACCGAAAGATTATGGCTCAACTAGCAGTTGAACAACCAGAATCATTTGCTCGAGTCGTAGCAGAAGCAACTAAATAGTAAAAAGCCCGCGATCACTCGCGGGCTTTTGCTATGCGCTTATTGACTGTACGCTTAGTCGTTGTTGCACATACGTAAAGAAACATATGTACGCGACAGTATGCAGAAACACCATGGTTCCCAACCCAGCCACACCACTAGTGAGCAACGTTGGGTAGATCAGTGCCCCAGCACTCGACGCCAAGGTAAAGAAGCTCCCGCAGATTGGGCCTTGCAGCCAGAGTGTTGGCAGATGCAAGATCAAAACAACCGTAGCGAACCACACTCCGGCAGATCCTGGGGTCAAACCCATATCAAGCAGCAGTAGCACAATACCCAAGGCACATACCTGTTGCCACAGAATCTCGGACACCTTGACCACGCCACAAGACCAAGTTTTATCCAAGATCTGACCCTGGGTAGCAGGAATGCGTAATAGCCTGAGTCCGTCCTCGTGGGTTACGTTTGTCGCAAATCGGTGACAAAACGCAGTATACAAGAGCCCCGTACCGATGATAGCCAACATGGTGGCAATGTCGGCAAACGCAGCCCAATCAACAACTACCGTGAGCAACAACACAACGGATATGACATTGTAAAAAACCACGTATAATCCGGGTTGCGATCGAAACGTCAGCCGCCAGCGGTTGATCAAAAGAACGTTTACAAATAGTACGATGGCCAAGAAACCGGCGGCCTGAGCCAAAACCGGCACAAATTCCTCAAGTGACATTCTTTACACCTCCCTTGTTTTGTATTTACTTAGTACTGTACCTATTTTATAGTAATTATTCAAGACTTTTACAATTTAGCAACACCACCCACCCGTTAAGTGTCAGCCTGAGTATCAACACCCACCCCAGCTACACCGCGCAGCTGCGACGTCCAGTACGTTAGTACAACATACAACCGTGACAATATAGATAAAAATACGGCTGTGATTTCCGTAATGTATGAGATTGATTAAGGTTTAAAAATCAATTTCGATTTCGGCGTTGGGTTCGGGGGCGATGGCGTTGACCCCGAGGTAGTCGCGCAGGCGCTGGGTAAGGAACAGTGACGCCCGCTCCTCTCCCATCGTGACAAACACTTGTTTGGGGGGGTCGGTAGCATCTTTGGTGCCCTTATAGACTAAATCAATCAGCTGGTTACGGTCAGCATGCCCTGAGAAGCCACGAATGGTCTCTACCCGGGCTTTGACGCGTACATCTACCCCATCAATCCAAACCTGTTTTGCACCGTCCTGGAGCAGTCTCCCGATGCTTCCCACCGTTTGGTAGCCCACTAATAGCAGGGTGGTAGATGGTTCGCGCAAGAACCGCTGCTCGTGCTGCCGGATCCGTCCGCCGTGACTCATCCCTGAACCAGCGATGATGATTTTTGCGCCACCATAGCCAGCAATTTGTTTTGATTCTTTGACGGTTTCGGTAAATGACAGACCTTCGAACGAAAAGATATCGTCCCCGCCTTTGATCTGCAGCTGCACATCGTCTTTGAGGTACTCGATCGAGTCACGGTACACATCAGTCACCCGAATCGCTAGCGGTGAGTCGAGATAGGTTTTAATCGCCGGTACGTCGCCTGATTCGATTAGGTTGTTGATCTCATATAAAATCCCCTGCGTTCGTTCAAGCGAAAAAGCGGGGATAATGAGCGTTCCGTGCTTTTTGATCGTTTCCTCGATATGGTATTTCAGTAGTGCAGTTCGCTCTTCTACTTCCTCGTGCACCCGGTCACCATAGACACTCTCCATGACCAGGTAGTCAAAATCAGTCGGTACGGTTGGGGCTGACAGCAGTGGCTGCGGAATGTTTCCCACATCCCCGGTAAAGACAATTTTCTTGCCGTAGCGTTCCATCTGGATCATCGCTGAACCAAGGATGTGTCCAGCATCGGTAAAGTGAATTTTTGTATCACCTGCGGTGATGACCTCGTCATACTTCACCCCTTGCCACATATCCATTGCTCGCTCGATGTCTTTACCACTGTAGAGTGGCTGTCGATCATCCCGCTCAGCCTCGTACTGCATGATGTGCAAGGCGTCGTCGAACATAATGTGTGCCAGGTCACGGGTTGCGTGGGTAGAATAAATTTTTCCCCGGAAACCATCGCGCACTAGTTTTGGGATCCGACCGATATGGTCAGCATGGGCATGGGTCACAAACAGCACGTCGACCTTGGCTGGATCGTACGCGAAATCCTTGGCGTTGATTTGCTGCGCAAACTTGTCACCTTGAACCAAACCACAATCAACTAGAAATGCTTGTTCGCCAGTATCGAGCATAAAGTTAGCGCCGGTAACTGAACCCACTCCGCCGTAGAACCCTAATGTAGAAGACATAATGATGAATTATATCATTGGTCAGGAGCTGATGATTAAATAATCTCCAAAAAATAACTTATCATATATGATAAGTTATTTTTTGCTTACATAATATTGGATTCGCAGCGAACACACGCGCACATAAAAACCGCACATTGAAGTGCGGCGATTATGTGGAACTACAGACGCATGCCCTGAACTAAAAGTCAGGTGGGCACCATATCTGTTCCGAATATTTGATCGCCCTTGATGGCATTCAGCACGTAACGTTGAGACCAGGCAGCCCTGCGATAGAGTATTGAGAACATACGTAATGTAGTTCCAGTGACAATGGTATCACAAATGGCGAGACTGTTTAAGTCCCGCCGTTTATATCTGTCTCAGATTAACTACTGTTTGGATTCTACCTAATCAGGAGTTCCGTCGAGGTTCACATCGTACATAATTGCTTCTTGGGCAGTCGTGTACGACATGATTTCTGACTCATTAAACCACAGGGCGATTTCTCGTTCGGCTTCTTCTGCTCCGTCTTCTGGATCAGTACAGTGAATCAGGTTTCGCACGGCGCGGTCTTCGTACGCTGCGTGAGAGTATGAATCAACCGTGTAGTCACCGCGGATTGTTCCCACGTCTGAGGTAGACGGTTCAGTTGAACCAACTAGTTTTTTAATCACTGCGCCAGCCTTGTTCCCTTCCCATACCATAGCCACCAGTGGTGATTGCATCATAAACACTGCGTTTTGACGAATGATGTCTTTCCCGTATTCCATCGGTTCTTTTTCAACTGGCTTGCCTTGTTCCTTGAGGTTTTCGACAATCCCATTTCCTTTTTTCATGAACCAGGCTTCGTCTTTGTTGTAGTGTGCAAACAACGTTTCTTCTTCAGCCATAAACATTTTGAGTGCGGAACATTTCAAACCGGTGGCTTCAAACCGCTTAATGATTTCACCAATCAAACCCCGCTGCACGGCATCGGGTTTCAACATAACAAACGTTCGTTCTTTGTGTGGGGCTTTTGACATAATGTGGAGATTATATAAATACTAATGATGCGCGAAGTATAGCAAACTACCAAAGAAATCCAAATAAAAGAACGCTCAGAACAAGTCTGAGCGCTAAAGTCTTTGATGGTTTCTGAGAGACCATCGAGGCAAATGAGTTGCGGGCAACACAACTCATTGAGCAGGGCGGGTTGTCAACGGGACAGATGACAAACCCGCGTCCAATTATTATAGAGATAGTTAGATCTTTGTCAACACCACCGGACCATTTTCAGTAATCGCGACGGTGTGTTCAAAGTGGGCGCTCCAGCTATCGTCGGCCGTGTATACACTGTACCCATCGCCGTCATCATCAAATACCACATCTGGCTTGCCCACATTCACGATTGGTTCAATCGCGTAGACGTGGCCAACCTCGATCACTGGTCCATCACCTCTTCTCCCAAAGTTTGGGATGTTTGGTTCTTCGTGTACGGCGTACCCCACCCCGTGACCACACAACACTTCTACGACTGAAAAGCCACGTGACTCTACGAGTGTTTGGATGGCTGCACCGATGTCACCTACGTGGGCACCCGGCTGGGCCGCTTTGACACCCAGTGCGAGCGCTTCTTTGGTCACCTCGATCAACTTGCGGGACTCAGCATCAATCTCACCCACGCCAACCGTGATTCCACTATCAACAATCATCCCACCGTGCGCGATCGACATGTCGATATTTACCACGTCCCCCTCTTGCAAGACGATGTCTTCGGACGGAATCCCATGCTGGACACAGTTGTTGACCGATACACAAACAGCTGCCGGGTAGGGTGTTGCTGCAAATTCTGGATGGTAGCCCAGGAGTACTGGCTCTACATTCGCTTCTGCAGCAAGCTCCATTGCTATGTCGTCCAGCGTTAGCGTACTCACACCAGCAACAGCTTCTTCACCCAAGGTTTTAAGAATCTGAGCCAAAATAGCACCCCCTTCTGCTAGGATTGCGATTTCTTCGGGTGACTTTTTGGTAATCATGAAATTATTGTTAGATACAACCTACGCCAGGTTGAGTGCGTCACAGATTGCACTGTGCACACCATCAATATCCATCGTACCATCGATATCATGAACTGTCGTGTTGTCTCGTTTGTTATAGAACTCGAGTAGTGGCAGTGTTTCTTCTCGATAGATTCGCAGACGGGTCTCGATTGATTCGGGAGTATCGTCTGAGCGGGCACGGCTTTGCATACGACCTCGAACTACATCTTCTGGTGTATCAAGGTTAATAACGGTTACTTTCTCTCGCTCAAAAAAAGTGAAGGCGTTATTTAACACGCGTGCTTGGTGAGCATTACGAGGAAAACCGTCGATGAGTAGATGAGACTTTGGGTCGAGTTGATCAAGCATAGCTTGCCCCCACAAAAGGTGAGTAATGAAGTCCGGTTGCAGTTCACCACTATCGAGCGTGTCAGCAATTTTTTTATCAGCAAAGGTTTCTCTTTTCGCGGCTAGTGCCCTGAAGCGACGACCAGTTTGGATGTCGACAATCCGTCGTGACGGATCATGCTTTGCAATCACCTCGTATAGTTTTGCAATCTGGGTTCCCTTTCCACTTCCCTGTGGCCCGATAAAAATAATAGTTTTTGGTGTCATACTTATTTGTTTAGTGAGTCAATAATACCTGAAATAACATTTTTGAAATTGTTTTGTGCTGACTCTGCCATACCGTTTTGATTTGCAATTATGATCTCAGCTTCTGGCTTGAACTTAACTTCCTCTGCATACCGCTCTTTACGCAGTGCCAGTTCTTCAGGATCAATCGCAGCACGTGCAAGAATTCTTTTTTCAAGGTCAGACCACTCTCCTGCGTCTATATAAATGACGGTCAATTTGTCGTCTGGGACAATTTTCTTAATCTGTTGTACACCCTGTAACTCCATCTCTTTAAATACTATTTGTTTCTTTTGTAGTGCATTGAGTATCTCTGACTTGGCTGTTCCATATAAATTGCCACTGAAGTTTGCCCATTCAACCAATTCATCGTCAGCAATTAGTTTGTCAAATTCATCTCGAGAAATAAATTCGTATTTGGGATTTTCCTCAGCCTCACCTCGTCGAGCACGACTGGTGTACGTTTTTGCAAAATATATTGAGCCCTGTAAATCACCTAAACCATCAACAAGTGTTTTCTTACCACTACCTGATGGCGCCATAAGTAGCACAAGATGTCCTTTTAGTTCTTCCATAGAGACTATAGATTACCAGGTTTGGTGTCTGGCGCAACCAGGCTATAATAGGGCTCACATGCAAAAGAAACACATCATCACTATCTCTGGAAAACCGGGCAGCGGAAAATCATCAACGGCTGACAAGGTCGCCGAGCTGCTTGGCTATACTCGTCACTCTTCTGGTGACATGGTCCGCCGGGTACTCAAGCGTAACGGTCTGACGCTCGAAGAGTACAACCAGAAAGCCGCCGATGATCATGATCTCGATGACCAGATTGACGAGGAGTTGCGGGCGCTGCGTGAACTTGAAGATATCGTGGTTGACTCGCGGTTAGGCTTCTACTGGCTACCAGAATCATTTAAGGTGTACCTAGACCTGGACCTGGACGTTGCCACTGCCCGAATTTTTAAAGACGTGACGGCTAACTCCAGTCGCTCAGGTGTCGAAGGGGGTGACCACTCCCTTTCCTCGGTGGCTCACAGTGTGTCACAACGCATGCTGGACGAACAAGTTCGCTTTCAAAAGCTGTATGGGGTAAATCCGTATGATGAATCACAGTTTGACTTGATTATCGATACCGCCCGGCACAACCCGCACTCAGTGGCAATTGCTGTATTTGACGCCTATCGCGACTGGCTCGAAACGGAGTATTGGAAGCAGCGCAAAAGCGCCATTCCACTCGGGTTTTCATTTAAAAACCAGTACTAAAGAAAACGGTCTTTGCGGGTCGTTTTATAAAACAAAGTAGTTTGCTAAGGCAATAAGTGTCACAAAACCTTCAAAATTGTGATAAATGCGAGGCGCTCAAGAAAAAAGACTCGACCGGGACAAATGTCCAGGGAGAGTCTTTTTCCGTAGCGTAACAAAGTAGTTACGCAATTTTGAAGGTTTTCGCTTATTCTCGCATCGAGACTTGAGCATCCAGACGTCGGATGAGGTCTAGCACCACCTGCACTGCAATCAACACGGCCGTTCCTCCAATTGCAAGCTGGGTTACACCGGTAGCAATTTGCATACCAACCGGTAGAACAGCCACGAATCCAAGGAAAAGCGCACCTACCAGCGTCAGACGGGTTACCAAGTTTCCAAGGTACTCACTTGTCTGTGCACCTGGTCGGATACCAGGGACAAATCCACCTGAACGCTGTAGGTTTTTCGCTACGTTGTCCGGGTCAAACGTCACCGCAGTGTAGAAGAAGGTGAACAAAATGACCAGCACAAAGTAGGTGATTCCGTACGCCCACTGATTGTTGATGAACTCAGTCACGACTGTGTTGGCATCGCTCACCCACGGGAGACTGAAGGCCGAAAGGATATTCAGAATCATTTGTGGGAAGAGGATGATCGATAGGGCAAAGATAATTGGAATCACCCCGGCTTGGTTCAGACGCATCGGTAGATACGAGGCTGACTTGCCGTAAGTGGTCCCCCCTCGACTTTCTTTAGAGTACGTAACTGGAACCGGTCGTTCTGCTTCTGTCATAACCACTACGGCATAAATGATCGCGATCGCAATCAATCCAAATCCGAGGTACAACGGCAGTTGAGATGCATCGTAGCTAAAGTATAGCTGTGAGGCAGTCGATGGTAATGTCGACACAATTCCGGCAAAGATGATAATCGACACTCCATTACCAATCCCGTACTCAGTGATCAGCTCACCAATCCACATCAGTAGAATTGAACCAGTTGTGATTAGGACGATGTTCAGAATGAAATCAAACGTAGATAGTCCAACTAGTACTCCCTGACTTTGCAGTAGCGTCAGGAATCCAAATCCCTGCAGCACCGCTAGTGGGAGTGTCAGCATACGACTGTACTGTGTAAACTTTGCCTTCCCTGCCTCCCCTTCTTCGGTGTTCAAACTTTTGACGGCTGGTGACATCACTGTCATCAACTGCATAATGATGGCCGCTGTAATGAACGGACCAACCCCGAGCATCACAATCGACAGGTTAGCCAAACCTCCTCCGGAGAAGATGTTCAACAGACCAAGGAATTGGTTGTCGGTGAAGAATTGTTCAAGCACAGTCTGGTCGATCCCTGGAATTGGAATCGCTGCCAGCATTCGGAAGATGATCAATGCTCCAAAGATGAAGAGAATTCGGTTACGAATCGTTTTGTCAGTAAATGCGGTTTTCAGTTTCTGGAAAAATGTCATACGCTGAGTTTACCGCTTATTTGACTGTTCCGCCAGCCGCTTCAATCTTGGTTTTGGCTGAGGCAGATACCTGACAATCTTCAATTACTAGTTTCTTGGTAAGGTCTCCGTTACCAAGAATCTTCACGGCTGGCGCTTTTCGACGCACTGTTTCTAGCACTCCGGCAGCCACCATAGTTTTTCGGTTCACAATTGCGCCCGCTTCAAACCCAGCTTCTAGAGCTGCGATGTTGACCACCACTGGCCGAACTTTTTCCGCGTTAACTGTCTGTGCTCGGTTCACACCGTGTCCTCGAAGTTTAGGAATCTTCTTGATGTGCTCACGCATTTCTGGGCGAGTACTGTTACCAGCCCGCGCTTTCTGTCCTTTGTGACCTCGTCCTGAAGTCTTACCTCGCTTTCCACCTCGTCCGATCCGCTTGGCGGTCTTCTTTGGAGAAGAAGGCTTTAGTTCATGAAGTTGCATATTACGCTTTTTTCTTTAACTCCTTGAGCGCTTCGACAGCAGCGCGTGCATTGTTAAGCTTGTTCTTACTTCGTGAGAAGATTTTAGCTGTCACGTCTTTGACTCCTGCGAGTTCTAGAACGGTACGAACTGATGACCCAGCTACGAGCCCTCGTCCTGGTGCTGGCATAATCATTACTTCACTTGAAGCGTATTTTACATGTACGTCGTGTGGAATTCGTCCTTCGGCATCCATTGGTACGACAAGCATGTTTTTCTTTGCGTCACGTACGGCTTTTTCGATAGCGAGTTGTGTGTCACCGGCTTTTCCGATTCCTACTCCAACATTTCCTTTCTTGTCTCCGATCACCATTGATACTGAGAATGAGAAACGACGGCCACCGGCCATCACTCGAGTTACGCGCCGAATACTGACGATCTTTTGATCAAATTCTGGCTTGACTCGCTCTTGTCGTCCCCCTCGACGTCCCCCTCGACGACCACCTTGAGCACCACCTCGACCACCCTGCTGGGCAGCCCGACGGGCATCTGCTCCTGAACGCCCTCGGCGTGGAGTCGCAGCTGGTGCATCGCTTGCTGCTGCCGTTTCCGGTGCAGCTGCTGTGGTTGGAGTTACCTCTACCGCAGCGTCTGGCTTTGTGCCAGTTGTAGCTTCCTGCTGTTTTTCTTCAGACATAATAATTTTCTATTTTTTAATTGAGTGAGAGTTAGAACTTCAAGCCTCCTGCTCGAGCGGCGTCAGCTACTGCTGCCACAATACCCATGTACTGGAATCCTCCTCGGTCAAATACGACTTCGGTGATTTTAGCGTCAATGGCTTTTTTAGCAATTGCTGCACCAACTTCTTTAGCTTTTTCTACTCCCGTACCTGTTTTTACAGTTCGTGAATCTACCGCGGCAAGTGTCGTTCCAGCCTCATCATTAATGAGCTGTGCATACACAAACTTGTTACTTCGAAATACAGCTAGTCGTGGACGAGCGGCAGTTCCAGCAATTTTGTGTCGCAGACGATTGTGACGTTTTGCACGTGATTGAGCTTTGCTGAGTGTTGTTTTCATACAAATTTAATTACGGCGAGACTACACAGCCTTCTTACCTTGCTTACGAATAATGTGTTCTCCTTGGTACCTAATTCCCTTACCTTTATATGGCTCTGGTTTCTTGACCTTTCGGACGTTGGCAGCGAACTGCCCCAGTGCGTCTTTGTCTGATCCAGTAAGAGTGATAGTATTTTTTACCACTTCAGCACTGATTCCTTCTGGAATGTCTAAGTTGACTGGGTGTGAAAATCCTACGTTTAGTACGATTTTATTACCTTCTACAGCCGCTCTGTATCCAACTCCCTCAATTTCTAGAACCCGAGTGAATCCTTCTGTCACACCAGTGATCATATTTCGAGCGTGCGCAGCATAGGTTCCCCATAGGGCTTTAGCCGCTTTGGTTTCGTTTGCTGGAGCAAGCGTCATTTCATTTCCTTCAATAGCAAAAGAAACATCATCTACTTTTACCGCTCGTTCAAGCGTTGCTTTTGGTCCTTTTGTCTTCAGTACGCCGTCAGTCAGAGTTACTTCAACTCCGGCTGGGATGACTACTGGAATTTTTCCTAGTCGTGACATATTACCAAATGATAAACAATTGCTCACCACCAACTTTCTTGTCTCGTGCTTCTTCGCCAGTGACGATTCCTGCTGGAGTAGAAAGGATCATGTGCCCTTGTCCAAATTTAACCGGATGAATATCCGATACCTTCGTGTAGAGACGTCGACCTGGCTTACTGATTCGCTTCACACCACGGATGTTGTGTGTGCCATCGGTGTAACCGAGTGTCACTTCGAGGGTTTTTTCTTGTACCTTTGTGCCGGCAGTCCCTACTGATGCGAGGTATCCCGCTTCCACTAGTTTATCTGCTACCGCGTGTCGGAGTTTTGAATACGGAACTGAAATAGTTTCCTTGTTCACTGCTCCGGCGTTCTTAAGTCGGATGATAAAATCCCCTACAACGTCGCCTACCATGATGATTTCGTTACGCCTGGAATATGACCTTCGTGTGCCTGTTCTCTGAAACAGATACGACACATATCGAAGTCACGCATGTAACCCTTCCCTCGTCCACATAGTGAACAACGTCGGACAACACGCGATTTGAACTTTGGTACCCGCGAAGCGCGGATTAAAAGTGCTTTTCGTGCCATTTTGTATTCTTAGCTGTGGAGTAGTTTCGTGTAGTAATTCACGACTTGCTCCTTAATAAATTCGGCAAAATTTACGGTGTAAATAAGGCCTACAACGATTACTAGCAACCAATAGAGTTAGGACTAGCAACACGTCTTGGGCAGTACTATACGTGAATTATGTGGAATTGCAATAGAAAATGAGTCAACTTTTACTTAGTTTTTCTACAGATAAATTGAGCAACACTTACACCCTTAAATCAATAGTATTTGTTTTACAGAGGTGTGGAGTTGTAATTAGAAGATCAACGAAAAATTCCATTGAGAGGTCACTAGAATGAGCATCAGAGCAGCTGGCGTGAAAACCGCCCGAATTCTTCAGCAAATAGGCGTATACACGTTTGCCATGTTGGCAGCAGTGATGCTTATTTATACAATCCTATCTATCGCCGACGTCACCCCATAGCTATATCTCCCAATGCAGAATGAAGGTGCCACTGTTTTTAACAACGGACCAATAACGCAAGTGGGCCTCACTATCATTTTGATTGTGTTTTGCACAATGCTTCCGTCTAACCAGCGCATTCTGAATTTGGAAGCCGTGAGAACCAAATACTATCTATCTTTTAACGATGCTGTCAAAGCATTTCAGGTAGCGTTTGACGCCGATCGCGACGGCTTGTTTAAATTCCATGACACCTACGAAGGTGTAACCGAGCTAATTGGGTTGCGGAGAGAGACACCTGAGCGAAGCTCAGGTAGCCTATGTGGCAAAATTATCCTTTACCGCCCGTAAGCTTGCCAAAAAATACAGCAAGAAAAAAGTTCAGATTGCGCACGAAAACTTGAACCACCGGGTCGCTGAATGTGACAAGATTGATCAAGTTCTAGCTAGAGTGCGGTCGGTCATTCTTGAACTCCAAGATCGTGAGAAAAACATCATTGACCGAGAAACTGTTCAGGAAAAAGAACTCAAAAATCTGATCGACGTACTCGAACGAGTTCTTTCTTCTAAAGTCAAACGGGAGGAAATTATCAACATTCCAGGTGCGAATGTAGTTCCACTTGGAAAGAAAGCTGAAGAATGACCACCAAAGCGGGCCCATGATTGCGGGTCCGCTTTTTCTTATTTGTTACTTACTATTGGCAAACACAAGCCGGCGCTCGTTGGCGCCGGCTTGTGTTTGTTTGTTTCAAAGTGAAACTATTTTGCTTCAGCCACTTCTGGCTTCTTCAACGACACCCACTAGTCGCAAAGTAAAATCGTACGCAAGACGTACGATTTTACTTAGCGCTATCGGGCCCAACTCGACTGTTATCCCCTCTTGGATAAAGAGGAAACATGTCTCCGTCTCTTGCCATAGTCGAAAGCAAACTGTTTGCTTTCTAAAAAGTAGCTACTTATGCTTTCGCTTCAGTCTCTACTTTTTTCAATGGCATGCCAATGTGTCGCAAGAGTGCCTCAGCTTCTGGTTTGGTTTTGGCTGTGGTCACGATTGTGATCGACATGCCAAATACGTCCCGAATATCTTCATCTGCAGTTTCAGGGAAGATTGTGTGTTCCTTGATCCCCAGAGTGTAGTTACCCATTTCGTCGATTGATGTAGTTTTGAGGCCACGGAAGTCTCGCGTCTGAGGTAGAGCAACGTGAACTAGTTTGTTCATGAAGTCCATCATTCGCTGCCCGCGCAGTGTTACCTGGTACCCTACGATATCTCCTTCTCGAAGCTTAAACGCTGCGATTGAAAGACGCGCTGGTCGTGGTGATGCCTTTTGACCGGTAATCAGAGCCATTCGATCTTGAATCAAAGCAATCTTTGCTTTGTCTTCTACTCGGCCGGTTCCAACTGAGATCACTACCTTTTCGATAGTTGCCGCTTCGTTCACATTCTTGTATCCAAAGTCTCCTTTATGAGTCTCATAGACCGATGCGAGGCGAGTCTGTACTGTTTCCATACTCTTTAATATTACCTATTTTCTAATTGAATGTTTTGGCGGTTATACCACCTTGCCTGACTGTCGTGAGACACGCACTTTTTTACCATCTTCCATCTTGTAGCCAGCTCGGATAGCCTTGTCGCCTTCCATAAGAGCTACGTTTGATGCGTTGATTGGCATGCTTTTCTCGATAATTTGTCCGGCTGTTCCTTTTCGCTTGGCTTTCTGGTGTCGCTTTGATACGTTCAGCCCCTCGATGGTTACTTGGTTAGTCGCAGTATGAATTGTCAGTACTGAACCAGTTTTACCTTTGTCCTTTCCAGCGATTACTTTCACTGTATCTCCTTTTCGAATTTTCATAATGTTTTCATTATTTATCTTTTAAAAGATTTAAATGAGATGCAGTGCAAGGCGCGAGCTAGAAATATTTGCGAGTCGTACAAACGTACGGTGAGAAAATATTTCTGCGCTGCAACAAAGCAATGCGTTCATTTTAAGCTTTTAAACCACTTCCGGGGCTAAAGATACAATTTTCTGATAACCAGCTTCAGCAAGCTCGCGTGGAATCGGTCCAAAGACACGGTTCGCTCGAGGTTCTCGCTTTTCTTTATCAACTAATACTACAGCATTATCATCGAATGAAACGTATGAACCATCTTTTCGTCGATATGCTTTTCGTTGTCGAACTACCACTCCGTACACTACGTCTTTCTTTTTTACTTGCTTTCGTGGTTCTGCAGTTTGGACTGCCAGTACCACCATTTCTCCAAGCTCTGCGTACCGCTTTTTTGACCCGCCAAGTACTTTAAATACTCGACCACTTTTTGCTCCTGAGTTATCCGTGATTTTCACGATTGTTTGTGGCTGAATCATATTATTTGGTGGTTACGAGCGTAAAGCTTTTACGTTTCGAGATCGGACGGACTGAAGTAATTTCTACTTTGTCGCCAACCTTGGCTGTATTTCCTGCATCATGTACGAGAAACTTACTCGTTCGCTTGAGGAATTTTTTGTACTTTGGGTGTTTGACGTATCGCTCGACTGCAACTGTACAAGTGTCAACCATTTTGGCTGCTACTACAGTTCCCTTCAGCGTACGACCTTTGGTTGTTGTGTTTTCTGTTGTCATAGGCTATTTGGTTGCAGACTTATTTCGGCGAGCATTCAGCTCAGTAAGGCCTCGGGCAACGTCTTTCTTATTAGAATGAATTGCATGAGCGTTCTTACTAAACTTATCCTTGAAGCGTTCTACTCGAACGGCCTCTCGTCCTGCCTGCACAAGCTCAGTGAGTTCTTGGTCAGACTTGTTTTTGATGTCTTGCATGTTTGTCATAATAAATACGATTACACGCGTGTGTCTTCCCGACGCACGAACTTTGTGTTGACTGGTAATTTTGCGGTTGCCTTTCGAAGTGCCTCTCGGGCAACATCTTCAGGTACTCCATCGATCTCAAACAGGATTCGACCTGGCTGCACTTCAAATACGAAGTGGTCAGGATCACCCTTACCCTTACCCATCGGTACTTCAGCAGCCTTTTTGGTTACTGGTCGGTCAGGAAAGATTCGGATCCAACTCTTACCAGCCTTCCCCATTGTTCGCGAGATAACTCGACGAGCGGCTTCGATCTGGTTTGATTTAATACGACATGGAGTGACTGCCTTTAGGCCGTATGAACCATACGACACTTCCAGCCCTCGTGTGTCTGGACGACTACGCTTTGCTTCACTCATTCGCTGCGTTTGCCACTTTCGGTGTTTTACTTTTTTTGGAAACAACATAGGCAACTAGTTACGTGGGCTGTTAGGTCGAGCGGCTTGATCTGTTTGACCGGCTTTTCGGTCGGCAAATACTTCACCTCGGTAGATCCACACTTTGATACCCAACACACCATACGGTAGATGAGCTTCCACTCGAGCGAAATCGATGTCTGCTCGGAGTGTTTGTAGTGGTACTCGACCTCTTTTAATTTCTTCTTTTCGAGCCATATCAGTTCCGCCTAAACGTCCTGAGAGGATGATTCGGACTCCTTCGACGTCACGGTTTGCCATGACCTTTTCAGCAGTTTGCTTCATCACTCGACGGAATGTCATTCGCTTTTCGAGACCCTCCGCAATCATTTGTCCCACAATTTGGGCAGATGATTCTGGTGAACGAATTTCTTCGATGTCGATCTTTAATTCAAGTGATTCGCTCATTTTTTGCTTGCGCAAAAACAAGTCAACTTCTTTCTTGAGTTTTGTGATCCCTTCTCCACTTCGCCCGATAACGATACCTGGCCGTGATGTTTTGATAATCAATCGAATAGCTTGCTGACTTCGTTCGATTTCGAGGCCGTCTACTGACATCCCTTTAAGTCGAACTTTTAGCATTTTTCGCAGTCCTGCGTCTACCCTGAGGTATTCTCGGAACTTTGCAGGGGAGGTGGTGAACCATCGGCTTCTCCAGCCTCGGTTGATACCAATCCGTTGAATGTATGGATGAGCTACGTGTGTCATACCAATTATTTTTTAGTGCCAAGCTCCACGAGGATATGGCTGTTACGTTTGTTAATTCGAGATGCTGAACCTCGGGCCCGAGGCATCATTCGCTTGTACGTCACCCCTTTGTTTACTGAAACAGTTTTAACAATGAGGTTTTCTATATCGTGACCATGATCTGCAGCGTTCGCTACAGCAGACTTGATAACTTTTGCAAATGGGTCAGCTGCTCGTTTGTCTACAAATTGTAGAGTGGTTAGGGCTTCAGATACTTTCTTACCGCGTACTAGGTCAGCCAGAAGGCGAACCTTACGTGGTGATTGTCGATAGTTTTTTAGGAATGCTTTCATATAGTAAATTATTATCCAGCAGACTTAGCAGCCTTTGCAGCTGAGATTTCAGCTTCTTTTTTCTTCTGCTCAAGTTCTTTTTGCATCTTACCTCCGTGCCGGTGGAATTTCTTGGTTGGTGAGAATTCACCAAACTTGTGGCCTACCATTTCTTCTGCAATGAGAACCTCAATGTGTTCTCGACCGTTGTGAATACCGAAAGTGAATCCTACCATTTCCGGTGAAATCACTGATCCGCGCTTCCAGATCTTAATGACTCCACTCTCTCCGGGTTTTTTTCCGGCGATTTTTTTGAGAATTCTCTCGTCAACGTTTGGTCCTTTATAGAGTGATCGTGACATTATAAATTGTTTTAACTAATTGTTTTGGGGCGTCCCAGCAACTGCATAAACAGTTGTAGCGCGCCAACGGCGCGCTTGATGGGAGCCTCTCTTAAAGACAGGTAACGGCCAGCCTTAAAAGAAGCTCCCAACCTCGTATATTGTGCTTCTGTGGTATTGATCGGTAGATAGGCGACCAATACACGTTGAGGTTGGAACTGCATGAGAATAACAAATGCAGCCACAAAGTCAATGTTTTCTACGTATGCTATGCTCATACATATGCCCAAACCGCGTGGCCGTGAACATACCACCCTAACCGAAACTGCGTCGCAGGTAGTAAAAGAGCTGTATAAAATCCCTGGCATCAAAATGATCGCCCCTGGGGAAATTAAGACTGCTAGCAAGCGCGGTGGTAAGCGTTTTGTTACGCTAGTTAAAACCACCAGTGGTTGCGAGTTGATCATCACGGGTCAGAGTGTACAAAAAGTCTCAGTGCACACTGATAATGTTGACGCTATCATTCCGGCTCTCAAACGAACAAAAACGCTGCAAGAATTCTCATTCAAGCAGCGTTCTCGAAAACCAGGTGTCTAGTTTCTAGAGTTCATCCAAAGCATCTTCAATCAGGTCTTCAGCTTCTTTGGCAAGGTCTTCAGCTTCTCCCCAATCTTCATCGTCGAGTGCATCTTCGGCATCGTCGAGCAGCTTCTTGGCATCATCGAGCAGGTCTCGAGCATCGTCTGCTCCTCGTTCGTCATCATCCTCTGCTTTATCTATCTCATCATCTGCATCTCGGTACTCGTCCCAGGCCTCATCAACAGCATCATTTGCATCGTCCTTATCGCCATCACTACCGCCACCAATAGAGTCAGTTGCTTGATCAATTAGTTTTTCAGCTTTTCGAGCCAAGGATGAAGCATCATCCCAGTCTTCGTCATCCAGCGCTGCTTCTGCTCGCTTGATTTCTCGCTCTGCATCATCCATAAAGTCTTCTGATTCGTCGACGTCTTCTCCATCTTCCTCAGCTTCATTGATCTCCTCTTCAGCTCGTTCGTATTCATCGACAGCATCTTCGACATCACGGTTGGCGTCATTTTCGGTCACGACGTCAATCTCGTCTTTGGCATCTTCAAGGATTTCTTCGACATCAAGCGCGTTACTGTTTGCTTGCCGATATACCCCTCGATCAAACTCATCATCTGCATCGTCGAGTAGATCTTTAGCATCATCCAACATGTCTTTAGCATCGCCTATATCAGCATTTTGATCGTTTGCCTCTTCAATCAGTTCTTCAACGTCTTTATACAAATCCCAGACATCTTCTAGCACTTCTTCGGTTTCACTTTTTTCAGATTCTCCACCAGCGTCCTCAAACACGTCAGTTGCATCTTCAAGGGCTTCTTCCCCGACTTCAATCGCTTCATCATAGTCCCCATTGAAATAAGCGAGAAGGGCTTCGAACAAATCAGCTCGGACATCTACCAAGTCGTGCTCAAGTTCAGCCCGTTCTTCGGCATCGTTTTCATCCTCAATTTGTTCTTCAGCGGCGGCAACCATTGCAACCGCCTCTTCAAGGATTCGAGCCGCCTCATCTACTTCTTCATCACCAGCAGCTACAGACACACCAGCTACTACTGGTGCTGGAGTCGGAGTCGAAACAGTCACATCAGTCGCCAGTGCTTGTTGCTGAACCTCAAGTGTTGCCAACAAATCCAGAAGATACATTGCTTGTGACTGTGGACCAAACACACCGTTAGCACCAGGTACGTTACGTGCTTCCTGCCAGCGCAAGACCGCCGCCTCAGTTAGGCCACCGTACGTAGTGGTTTCGTTCCCAACTGACCCCACCCCGCTGTCTGCCACATCAAAACCAGCCTTGTTTAGAAACACCTGCAGACAACGAACATCTTCTCCGTTATCTCCAACGCTCAGTGTGCGACTAAACGCGCACTCGTTATTAGCTGATGCTAAGAACGGTGTAAGTGTCAGCAGTGTTACTGCAAGAATAAATGTTCGGATGGAAATTGAATGAGTCATGATTAAAATACTTAATTGTGTAATATGACTATATTGTAACATCAAAACAAAACCACCCAATTGGGTGGTTTTGTTTTGATACTTACTCTAAAGACCCTCATACACTCCAATCCCCTCCAAGTCCACCGCACCTGTATCACACCCTGCGAAGTAGTTAAGGAACTTATTGGTAGTTTTGTATTTGTATCCAGTTCCTTCGGTGATATTCCACGGATCAAGCATCACTTCACGGAAGGTTTCTTGGAAGGTGACGAGAGCACGATTCGTAGAGATGTCCCAAATATTACTGATTGGACCGCTATACATATCTAGATCAGCCAAGATTTGCTGTGTCTTCCCAATCTCTGCTGACTGCATGATTCCTGAAAGCCCCCCGTTATATTCGGTGAAGGCTGGACATTGTGCGGTCGCACTCCTCTTCTGACGCAGATCAGCCGCTTTCATCACAGGTCGTAAGCTAGAATTTTAGTTATACTCAATTATAGCTATCGCTCGCGACCCTTGAAACGTGACTCAATGTCACATTTCAACCACTGTTTTATTCTAGGGAGTGAACGAAAAACATCTCTCCGTCCGGGCAAGAGGTCGAAAGTGAAATCTTTCACTTTCTAAACAAAAAGCTTGTGCACACGCACAAGCTTTTTGTTTATCTCTTGCCTCCCATGATTCGTCCAGGTTTACGCCTATTGACGATAAGCTTGTTCGAATATTTCTTTGGTGACCGGGTCTTCTGTCCCTTACCGGTTGGGCGACCTTGTTTGGTTCGCTGTCGTCGGTGCCCTCGAGGAGACTTTCCTTCACCACCTCCGTGTGGGTGATCCACTGCGTTTTTCGCAGCACCACGAACCTTCGGTCGTAGCCCCATGTGACGAGCACGTCCTGCTTTACCGATTGATACCAATCGATGTTCGTCGTTTGATACTGAACCAACTGATGCCCAAGCAGTCTTCATGACTTTTCGGATTTCAGATGATGGCATCTTGAGCGATGTGTGCTTGTCGTCTTGTGCAACTACTTCAGCGTGATTCCCTGCAGAACGCGCTAAACGCGCTCCTGCTCCTGGGTTGATTTCCACGTTGTACACAAATGTACCTACTGGAATCGCGTGCAATGGAAGTCGGTTTCCGACTTTAATTTTTGCAGTTTCTGATGTGACTACTTGATCTCCAGCAGCTAATTTTTGTGGAGCAAGTACGTACCGTCGTGCACCATCGGCGTAACAAATCAAAGCAATGAATCCTGATCGGTTAGGATCGTACTCAAGTGTTTCAACTGTTGCTGGTACATCTAGTTTGTCGTATTTGAAGTCGATCAAACGATATGTTCGTTTGTTTCCTCCACCACGGTAATGAGTCGTAATTCGACCATCACTGTTACGTCCACCAGTACTTCGCTTTCCTTTGGTAAGTGATTTAAGTGGGTTACTTTGTGTCGACGTAAGTTTTTTCTTGTATTCGATCACCGAGCCGTCACGTCGACCAGCTGATGTTGGTTTATATTTCTTTACCATAATTGAGATTGTTAGAAACTAGTGGAAATTACTTTCCTTATCTTCCTAATGAATGAGCAAAGGAGCGCATAGCGCGACTATTGCGAATTATGCAGGCTCCTCACTAGATTCGACCTCCCAAGGGAGAATCTAGTGGCGGAGAGCTGCCAGAGACTCTAAATAATTTTCAGAGACACCCTGTTACCTCTGTATTTGCTACACAATGTTAATCGTGTCGCCTTTTTTCAAGTACACGTAGGCTTTCTTCATGCCCTTATGATGTACTGTCTTGCCTGAGAACCCTTTAGTTCGCTTGGCTGCTTTTTTGGTAACGGTGTTGATTTTCACCGGCGTCACATTGTAGAGAGCTTTGATCGCTGCGCGGATGGCAAATTTTGTGGCACCTGGGGCTACAACAAACGTGTAGACGTTGTACTCACTCATTGTCACCGCTTTTTCAGTGATACGTGGTCCAAGAATCACAGCTGCTAGGTTGTGGTCTGTTGCCAGTGGCGCTGGACCTACCTGTTTTGCTGCAATTACTGGAGCTTCGCTCTCCTCTTTCTTCACTTTTTTAGATCCAAAGAGGGCCATGTTAGTTTGACTTATTTTGTAGGAGTTGCTCCAACTCGAGTGGCGAAGATTTCGACCGCTGCGGCTGGTTCTGCAACTACTACGTACTTGTAAGTGAGAAGATCAACTGGGTTGATGTCCTTGGCTTGAGCAACTTCTACGTTTCCAAAGTTTCGGAAACTTTTTTCGGTTGCTAGGTCTCGGTTAGCCAATACAACCAAGGCTGTATTTTTTCGCTTGGTAACAAGAGTAGTAAACCCAGTTCCTTTAGCTAAGGCTGCAATGATTCCCTTTGCGTCTTTTGTTTTTGGTTCGTCCATTGTAAGCGAATCAACAAAGATCACTTCGTTGTCTGCTAGTTTTTTAGACATCACCGTCGCAAATGCTTTGGCTCGTACCTTTTTATTGATTTTGACTGAGTAGTCTTTTTCAGATCGTGGACCAAATGTCACACCTCCTCCTGTCCAAATCGGTGAACGACGTGAACCATGTCGCGCTCGTCCAGTTCCTTTTTGCTTCCATGGCTTTCGACCACCTCCGCGTACTTCACTTCGGTCTTTGGTGTGGGCAGTTCCTTCGCGCGCGTTAGCTTGCATACCCACCACCACTTCGTGAACCAGGTCCGCGTTCCACGCAACACCAAATACTGATTCTGGGAGAGTTACCTCACCTGCATCTGACCCTTCACGGGTATAGATTGTTGATTTCATATATCAGTGATTATTTAGGTGTGCTAAACACTTCTACTAAAGTTCCCTTTCGACCTGGGACCGCTCCAGAAACAACGAGGATATTTTCCTCAACGTTTACCTGTAGTACTTTCAAACCTTTGATTTGTACTGTATCTGATCCCATTCGTCCAGCCATACGAGTTCCTTTCAAAACCCGAGCGATTCCGGTTGCTCCAATTGAACCTGGTTCTCGTTCAGAGTGTTTCTGACCGTGAGAACGCCGACCTCCAGCAAACTTGTGTCGTTTTACAACACCTTGGAATCCTTTACCTTTTGAAGTCGCTGAGACAGTAACGTCATCGCCTGGTTCGAATACCGATGCGTCTAGTGCCGCACCTTTTTCTAACCCTTCAGTTGTTTCGTTTGCGTAGCCTTTTCGCGCGCGGAATTCACGTGCGTTTGCTACGGCACCACCAAAGTGACCTTTGGCTGCCTTGCTGACTCGGTGCTCTTTTTGAGTACCTGACGCAAGCTGAACGGCATCGTACCCATCGACCTCAAACGTTTTTACCTGCGAGATTTTCGCCGGTGCAACTTTGAGAACGGTGGCTGCGTGACATCGTCCGTCTTCAGTGAAGACTTGGGTCATGCCAGTTTTGGTTCCGAGAATAAATTTCATCATTTTTGTATGAACCTTACTTCTATCTGATAAAGCTGAGACCCATACATCAAACCGCGCATACTTACTGTGCGGGTACCCAAGGGCACTTCCATTGCTTACGCAACGGTCGCACGGGCACACACACAAGAAATTTGCGCGGTTTGTGCCCAGTGGTCCAGTGCAAGTAAACTCACATCTGTACATAGGTCTTTTTCAGCTACCCGAGAGTATATAGATAATCACAGAAAATGCAATACAAAAAGCCGCATCTGGCGTTTTGCTCAGGGGCGGCTTTTGAATTTAGCTACTAATCAATTTGTTCTCTATCGCACTAGGCGATGATTGGGGCTAGCTGCATGTAGGCTAACATCCCGATTGTGGCTAGAGATAGACAGTGGACCAGCCAGGTGTTCTCACTGGAAAATTGATCTTCACTTTGTTTACTTGGAGTAATTTCCATAAACGCAAAATTAATGTACTAAATAATGTACCGACTCATCCACGCAATTGTGCTGTGGTAGCCGCTTTACTTCCCTTATGCTCGGTTGTTCCTCGCGGAGTTACCAAGTTGTACAAACAGAGAAAGCGCAGATGCAATTGCATCTGCGCCTCCGTTTGTTTATATATAATGCCATTTCTCCCAACTTACGCAACCCTGCTCAATGTGTTACTGTGGATAACAAGTATCTATATTGCAGTACAAGTACGGGTCTCAACTGTGCAGCGACCATTATCATCATTATTCGACCTTCTTGATACACAAGTGTTAGACGTACTCACTTGGCCAACACAACTCGTGGCGCAGCTTGTATACATAGTTGACCCACCATCAGTTTGTGGACATTCATATAATTGAGGCAAAGAACCATTTGAACCTCCATCAGCTAGATCTCGTACCTCTTGAGCAGTAAAACATTTGGTGCCAGTGATAAAATCGCAGTACAGTTCAGAGCGCATTTTATTGGAAGCAAAAAATTCATCTGCCCCGAGATCCCCGCCTTTGGCTTGTGACACACCTGAGACATTGACCGGCACCTCGGCGTTCCCACCAGTTGGTTCTTCCGTTGGGTTTGTCCATTGTCCGTAAGCAAAGTTTGCCACTAGAGCCAAGGTTAAAGCGATGGTAAAAAATCCTATTTGTTTGAATGTGCTAAAAAATGTAGTCATACTATATGCTGATTAATTAATATTCATCACTGCTTCAAGTCGAGCCTGGACAGCATCCGCATCAGATGGTTCTGTATTTTCCATAACGGCTTGGAGGCGAGTAATTGTTTCAGTGGTTGATGCGGCAGTAGGTGTTGGATCTTGCATATCCATGACTGCTTCTAGTTTTACCCGGACATCTTCTTCGTCTGACGTAGCTGTAACGTCCCCACTATCAGACTCATCGACAACTGACTGTTCTGCTACTGGTGATAACCCAAGAGCAGATAAATACAAATAAAATACTACACCAAATAGCAACAACACTAGGAGCATAGCAATTAGAACGGTGAGATGTTTTGAATGTTTCATACGATAGTTATGCGATTGCTTAACTGTATGTTTATAGTATACCAGGCCAACATGACAAAAACCGCCCAGTTGTGGGCGGTTTTTGTTTAGTACAGACCTCATGCTTTCACAAATTGAATCAACTAACAGAGGCGTACAACCAAAAAAGCAACCATTATAGTTGCTTTTTTTGGGTTCTGGCAAACAGATTGCCTGTTCCAATGATCGCCTGATCAATCGTCACAGGCCTACCTCTCTGCTGTATATCGCAACTTACTATCAAATGTAGTGAGTGAAATAAAAGCGGCGTCAGCCATTTTTATTTTCGAACGAAATGCAGAGAGGAAAAATTTTCAAAGAAAATTTTTACATCATCTTCACGTCGATGTTGACTCCGGACGGTAGTGAGAGGTTAGTTAAAGCCTCTACTACTTTAGGACTCGGATTGAGAATGTCGATTACACGCTTGTGCGTTCGCATCTCGAATTGTTCTCGCGCGTCCTTGTGCACGAAGGTTGAACGGTTCACGGTGTACTTCTTGATTTCAGTCGGCAGTGGAATCGGTCCAACAACAGTTGCGTCGAAACGCATCGCAGTATCAATAATCTGCTTGACTGAGGTATCGAGAATTTTGTGCTCGTAAGCACGCACTCGGATACGCAGTTTATTGATTGCGTCTGCTTCGGTTTTTGATGTAGTGTCTGTAGCCATAGTGGTATGTCTTTAGCAATTGCGCTTAGGCAACGATCTTTGTTACAACACCCGCTCCTACAGTCTTCCCTCCTTCACGAATCGCAAAGTTTGTTTGTTCTTCCATGGCAACTGGAGCCACTAGTTTCACTTTGAACGTAGCTGTGTCCCCCGGCATTACCATTTCTGTTCCATCGGCTAGCGTTACGTCTCCTGTAACGTCAGTTGTTCGAATATAGAACTGTGGCTTGTAGCCTGAGAAGAATGGAGTGTGACGTCCACCTTCATCCTTTGATAGCACGTATACTTCAGCTTCAAATTCTGAATGCGGAGTTACTGAACCCTTTTTCGCTAGAACTTGACCTCGGTGTACGTCTTCTTTCTTTGTACCTCGGAGAAGAATACCAGCGTTGTCTCCAGCTTGCGCTTGGTCAAGCTGCTTGTTGAACATTTCAACTCCAGTAACAGTAGTTAATTTTGTATCTTCGATACCAACGATTTCTACTTCTTCACCTACCTTTACGATTCCTCGTTCTACTCGTCCAGTCACCACTGTTCCTCGTCCTTCAATTGAGAAGATGTCCTCGATTGGCATTAGGAACGGCTTATCTAGATCTCGTTCTGGTGTTGGGAAGTATTCATCCATCGCATCAACGAGCTCGATGATCTTGGCTTGGTACTCAGCATCTCCTTCGAGAGCCTTAAGTGCAGAACCGTGGATGATTGGAGCACCTTCTCCGTCAAATCCAGCTTTGGTTAGGTCTTCTCGTAGTTCTTCTTCCACGAGCATGATCATTTCTTCGTCGTCCACCATGTCACACTTGTTTAGGAACACAAGCATTTTTGGTACCCCAACCTGCTTAGCTAGGAGGATGTGTTCTTTTGTTTGTGGCATCGCTCCGTCAGTTGCAGCCACCACTAGTACAGCACCGTCCATTTGGGCAGCTCCTGTAATCATGTTTTTGATGTAGTCGGCGTGACCTGGCGCATCGATGTGTGCGTAGTGCCGCTTTGGAGATTCGTATTCAGAGTGTGAAAGCGAAATAGTAATACCTCGAGCCTTTTCTTCTGGAGCTTTGTCGATTTCTCCAACGTCTTTTACGTTTGCTTTGTACCCTTCACCTTTTGCGTTAAGCGTAGTGAGGATCGCAGCGGTAAGTGTAGTTTTACCGTGGTCAACGTGACCAATAGTTCCTACGTTAATGTGATCTTTTGAACGATCAAATGCATCTGCCATAATAATACTAGTTAGTATTGAATAATAATCCGCACACAATCATCTCAAAAGAGACGTGAGCTCTTGGTAGTTGCACTGGGGGCGGCGCGAGAACGCTGCGCTCCCGGTACAAACCAAGATACGTGTGAAAGAGCAAGGTATATATTTTCGCTCCACAAACAGGGACTCTGTTATGCGGTGGCCTATCCTACCAAACTGGCTAAATTATGCAAGAAAAAATAACACCATCTGTGTTAGTTTTTCTTGCATATTTAAGGTTACAGTGGATTACAATTTAGTACTTCAGCAGAAATTCGAGTGTAGTACGGTGATCCCCAACCAACTAGTGAAGCAGTCGCACCAGCCACTAGAGGAAATTCTTGGTACCCAACATAGTTACTACCAGCCCGAGAGGCTATTCCAGCACCACTTGTTGTTTGCATGGTGTCATCCAAATAGTATGTATATGCTCTCTCTGACCTATCGTTCCAAGAACTACCCCAAGAATCACCAGCGAACCGTTCAGTATGACGCATATACGACGGAGGGTTGTCATCATGGTGTTGCCAGTAAGATATTGCTGCCAAACCACTTGCCGAAGTTTGCGTGATTGTTCTAACATCATTTCGGTTGTTGTTTCGAACCCGTGATATAAACCTCACTTCACAAGCAACTGGGTTACAAGCGACTTCTTCAATAATATTTCTCGCTTTACCATCAATTTGGACGTTGTCTGACGGTGCGTAGCAGCGACCGGCAACTACTACCACATCACCACCAGTTGAGGCCACCGTCGTACTACCAGTTGGTGTAAAGCAGTTACCTCCATCCGCATCACAGTAGCTGTTTGAGCGCATTCGAAGAGCACCTAGGTCACCCTGTTTGTTCTGATACTCTCCCGAGACGTCAAGTGGTGCGAGTGCGTTTTCCCTTGGTGGTGCATCCGTCGGATCAGCCCATTGTCCGTAGGCAAAGTTGGCTGCTAGCGCAATGGTTAAGGCAGTGGCTAACAGACCAATGTGTTTAAGGGTGTGAATAGTGTTTGTCATAATCTTTAATTAAACTTTTGATATCGTAACCTAGTAATTTTTCTTCGCAGTCAAGCTGTACACAGCTGGTCATATTAAACTATTGGGAAGCTGTGTAGACATGAACCTCTTGTACCTAATGTGTGCAACCGGCCGCTAGCTAGGTTTGCTGCTAAACCTCCTGGAACGTCGGGATTACCTCTACCTGCCAGGTATCAGTAAAGCTATCACCGGGAACATCACACACAAGTTCAAACCGAGCCGCGTTGAATAAGTCTGAGGATGTCTGAGGACCCTCGGAACGTATGTTTGCCACGACCGGGAATGGCGCCCCCGAGAATCCTGGTCCCTGAATGCTACATACCATATTGTATGGAGCGAGTATTGCCCAATTGATGATGGCTGGTTCACCGGATCGGATTACTTCAGGACCGGTAATTTCAAATGTTGTTGGTGGTGGTAGTGGTAGTAAAAATAGTGAATCGGTGTAAACGTTTCTTTCGTTTGTTTCAAGCACTACTCCTGGTTCAGGCATGTCTACTTCAAACACTAGTGTTTCAGTCACACTGAACGGTACGTTTGTAAGCAAAGGAGTAGAACTAAAGTCAAGACCTGACGCAGTTTGCGTGACAGTTCCGCTATCGGTTAGTGCTCCCAAAGTCAATGTCCAAGTCACCGTTTCACCAAAAGGAATACCCTGGATGGTTGGTTGGAATGAAAGGGTGTCATATAGTCCGAACAAATTTAAGTTACCGATTGTACTACCTACTGCAGGAATTGTAATATCAGTTGTAGACTTTAGTCGTACTGGTAGTACCGTTGGTCCGGAACTATTTGGGGAGAAATCGATCCAGCCCATCACCTGTGGTCCACCCCAGGCAAATGAATTGCTGGTCGCTTCACCTCCCATCATCACCACTCCATACCCTGCACCAGAGAGTGAGATCCAACCATCCCAACCACCAGTATTTGTATCTGTTTCCATAGAAGAACAGTTACCACCGTCCGTAGCAGAACAAGCGCGCGCCCAACCTGTAAAGGTATAATCAGAATCTAGTCCAACAACTCTGGCGTCATTGTTAATAGTTGCTGTGCCCACAGTAGGAAAATCACCGAGCCCCCCAAACTGAATCCACCCCACGTTTGGCGACCAGGCGTGTCCGGTCACAAGGTTGGTGTCAGTGTCGATGCTTACAGAGTAGTCATGTCCACCAGCTGAGGCACAGGTGTTAGTACCAGCGGTTGTCTGATCGCAGTTCATAGAAATCCACCCGATGGTTGAAGCCCAGGCGTAGCCTTCTAACTCAATTTCAGCGGCGGCAGCGACAGCTGGTCCGATAAACGTGCCGGTAACGAGCAAGGTGACTAGACATATAATGTGTTTCATACGTATTAACATAGTAGCAAGCTGAAACCTGACACCTGGTATTTGTACACAAAAAAACCAGTAACTGCGGATGCGGTTGCCGGTTGGTTTGTGGACACAATTAGTTGCGATGGAGGAGGTATCTTACTTATACCTGGTGACCCTAAACCTCCTGGAACGTCGGGATTACCTCTACCTGCCAGGTATCAGTAAAGCTATCACCGGGAACATCACACACAAGTTCAAACCGAGCCGCGTTGAATAAGTCTGAGG
>Ga0208544_10000212_pt1 | contig 48239 bp, 51 predicted proteins | sample DEB08_DNA_9_FD_184526 | JGI IMG/M metagenome (GOLD analysis project Ga0208544, IMG submission 184526) | Aqueous microbial communities from the Delaware River and Bay under freshwater to marine salinity gradient to study organic matter... | ecosystem: Environmental > Aquatic > Marine > Coastal ... | reverse complement strand
GTACCCCGCCCCGCAACATCACCTTCAATTTGCCATGCTGATGTTGCGACTCCAAGTTCAAAATCTGCAGGAACGATGAGGCCATCGAAGTTACGAGCATGCGGACTCACTGAAGTTAACTAACCCTTCACTGAACCGGCCAACAGGCCGCGGACGAAGAACCGCTGAAGTGAGAAGAACACGATGAGTGGCACGATAATTGCAATGAATGCACCTGCAGTAATTAGATGTAACTGCGCCCCGTAGGAGCCCTTTATGGTGGCCAAATAGCTGGTGATTGGGGCAACGTCAGGTGTTCCACCGGCGAAGGTAATTGCAACAAGTAAGTCATTCCACACCCAAAGGAACTGGAAGATTGCAAAAGAGGCAATTGCGGGAATCGAGAGTGGGAGAACTATTTTGCGGAAAATCAAGAAATGACCCGCCCCGTCAACCCTTGCGGCTTCCATGAGGTCCCTAGGTAATTGCGCCATGAAGTTGTGCAAAAGGAAAATGGCCAGAGGCAAGGCGAACATGGTGTGGGCGATCCACAGTGGGATATAAGTGCCAGCGAGAAGCGACTGCTGTGAACCTGGTTTGTTTAAATCTGGGAAGATCGGTATGTCACCGATACTCCAACCAAGGTTGAACATTTGTAGCAGTGGGAGCAAGGCCATTTGGAGTGGGACGACCTGCAGGGCGAAAATCCCGAAGAAAATCCAGACAGCCCCTTTAAACGGCACCCAGGCGATTGCATAGGCAGCCATGCTCGCAAGAATCAATGGGAAAATAGCCGCAGGAATTGCAATTGCAAAAGAGTTAAAGAAATACGGCATAATGCCGGTCCCCATTGTGGTTCCACCCGTAATAACTTCAGCGTAGTTACTGAAAGTGACTGCAGGGTTGCGGAAAAAAGTCCACCATCCCGTGTTCTGTGCATCAGCTGCGGGTCTGAAACTTGTGACTAACAGGCCAACCGTGGGAATCGTCCAAATAACCGTGATGAAGACAACAACAACAACGGCCCAAGGGCTACTGAGTTTGCGGCGGGCAGACTCTTTGATTCCAGACTTTTCCTCCGGTAACTCTGGTCCCGGCAAAATTACAATCTCGGATGCCTCAACACTCATCGGATTGCCCGTTCCTTTCGGAGTTGAATTATGTTGTAAATAATCAACGGGATCACACCGATGAAGAGGACGACCGCTAACGCATTTCCGTGGCCTTGATTAAATTGAACGAAGGATTGAGCATACATTTCATTGGCAACTACCTGAGTGCCAAAGTTTCCATTAGTCATTGTGCGAACGATGTCGAAGATCTTCAAAACCGCAATCATGATCGTTGTGAGAACCACGATCAAGGTTGCGCGGATCATGGGAATCGTGACTCGGCTGAAAAGTTTCCAGCCAACCGCCCCGTCAAGTTCCGCGGCTTCCACGACATCTGACGAAATATTCTTAATTGCGGCGGAGAGCACGACCATAGCGAAACCAACTTGGATCCAAATCATGATGATCATGAGCAGGTAGTTGTTAAATGGCTGCCAAAGGATCCAGTTAGGTGGTTCCTCAACTCCAAACCACATGACGATCTGGCTTAAGAGTCCCACTTGCTCACTCGTAGGTGGCCTGTATTCGTACATCAGCCCCCAGATAATGCTGGCTCCGACAAATGAAATCGCCATTGGCATAAAGATCAAGCTTTTTGCGACCGACTCGCGTTTCATGCGGTCAAGGAGGAGGGCGAGGGTTAAGCCAAGTCCGGTTGATGCGATGGGCGTGATCACAATCCACAGGATTGTGTTGGTCAACGTGCCCCACTGGGTTTCAAAGATCCAGGAGTAGTTAGAAAACCCAATGAATTCCTCTTGATTTGCATCAAGGAAACTGCCATAAATCGTTCGTCCTGCGGGAACGATCAAGCCCATGGTGACCAAGATGACCGCGGGACCAAGGAAGACTGCCAGTGCAACGGGTCCTTGGAATTTCCCTCGAACACGGCCACCGATGAGGAACAGTACAAGTAATGCAGCAAAGAAAAGTGCAATCGCGGCGGCGGCGCTGCCTAACTTGGGTAGGCCGTCGAGTAGTTCATCCACTCAATTTCCCTTCGCCGTGAAATACAACGTGAACGAATAAAATGCTTGACGTAGTCTTGCAGAAAGTGAAACTGCCGGAGTGACAATCAGCAAATTGCTGAACCACTCCGGCAGTTTCCGGTAACCGAAATTTACTAACTAGCGTTCCAGGGATGAATCCTTAGGAAGCTGGCCAAGCAGCGTCGATTGCCTTGAGAACTTCAGCCGTTGGCTTGTCCTCGGCGAACCATGCGGTCATTTCGGTCCACATTGCGCCCGCGCCAACTGCTGCTGGCATCAAGTCAGATGCGTCGAAACGGAAGGTGCCACCAAGATCGGTCAAGTACTGAGCCGAAAGTTGATCGATTGAACCTTCTGCATAGGTGTCGCTTGGAACACCGCTGTTTGCGGATACCCACGTGCCCAGTGCTGCCTTGCTCGTTGCAAACTCAGCAGAGGAGAGATAGTTCTGAACTGCTGCAACTTCTGCACGATCAGCGAATGCTGCGACAAACTCGCCACCACCGACGACAGGCTGTGGTGCAATGCCTTCATCGATTGCTGGGAGATAGAAAGCGAATGCATCGCCATCGGGGCCAACGGTTGCGCCTTCTTGGAAGTTGGTCCAGAAGTTAGCGTAGAAGCTAGCCTGCTGAAGCATTCCGCACTCGCCCTTGAGAATCGGTCCACCGGCATCCTGGAATGCAGTTGTCGCGATTGTCTGAACGTTTCCGAAACCACCGTTGACGTAGTCAGGATTCTTCATCCAGCCAGCAAGAACATCCATGGCTGCGTTCACTTCTGGTGACTCGAAGAGGAGTTCGTGGTTAACCCACTTGTCGTAAACTTCGCCACCGTACATGCGGAGCATGATCTGCTCGAGCCAGTCAGTTGCGGCCCAACCTGTTGCGCCTCCGGACTCGATGCCGCCACACCATGGCTTCACGCCATCAGCGACCATTTGGTCTGAGAGTGCCCACAATTCATCCCACGTGGTGGGAACGGTGTAACCATTGGCAGCGAATGTCTTTGGTGAGTACCAAACGAATGACTTCATGTTGGAACCAAGCGGTGCCGCGTAGAAGGTCCCGTCAACGGTTCCGTAGGACTTCCATGCTGGGTTCCAGTAAGTGTCAACGTTAGAGACGGTTCCCTCTGGTGCGGCAACGGGTCCACCGTCAGCAACCAGCTTTGCCAGCAAGCCTGGCTGCGGGATGAATGCGATGTCTGGTGCGTTTCCACCGGCAATTCTTGTCGGAAGTTGCGCCTCAAACTGATCGCTTCCTTCGTACACGATGTCAATACCGGTGCACGATTCGAATTCGCTCCAAGACTGCTCAAACAAACCCTGCTCGGGAGGGAGGATTGAGGTGAAGATGCTCACTGACGCACCTTCGTTGCCCAAGTAGTCTGCGTAGGCTTCACAGCCTGCTGCGACATCGGTTGTAGCTTCTTCCGTTGCTGTTGCTTCATCTGTGGCGGTTGCATCGGTGGAACTGTCGCTCGAACATGCGGCGAGCAACATCAGGGTTGCTACACCGCCGGCGAGGACTGCTGCCCCACGGCGCCGCTTTAATGCGGTCATTGATTCTCCTTGTTAAGCTCAAAGTCAAGGAAGGTCCTCAACTTTCTTGCCCGATCCATTTAATTCTCACTCTCAATTAATTCTTGCTCTTAATTCATTGTGAGTCTGTTTACCTGTGCGTGCTTAGGGTCGAACGGGTACGTCAAGTAAACGCTTTCATCTTCTACCCTTTGACCCCCTGATTGCAAGCCCAAATCATGTAACACCCTCATGTAACGATTAACAATTTGGTATCGCTGCTCGGGTTTATTCGATCCGGAGACCGCGAGACAACAATTGGCTACGGTTGTCAATTAAGAAGACACCAAACAACTCAATAATCCAAAATTTCCTCCACAACGGATCGTCCGGCACGTACCTGCCGGTGGAAGGTAAGAAAAATGACTGAATCAGTTCGCTTCGAAGATGTTTCGCTGCTCTATCCGGGTGGCACTGTTCCCGCTGTGAGTCACCTCAACCTCACCATTGAAAAAGGTGAGTTCCTCGTTCTCGTTGGTCCATCCGGTTGCGGAAAGTCCACTAGCTTGCGCATGGTGGCGGGCTTGGAACCAATCTCTGATGGCAAGATTTTTATCGGGGATCGGGATGTAACTAACGTGGCTGCCAAAGATCGTGATATCGCGATGGTCTTCCAAAATTACGCGCTTTACCCGCACATGTCCGTTGGTGAAAATATGGCTTTCGCACTGAAGATCCAAAAAGTGCCAAAGGAAGAAATAGCACGCCGAGTGCAAGAAGCCGCGAAGTTACTAGATTTGACCGAATACGTTGATCGTAAACCTAAAGCACTCTCGGGCGGCCAACGGCAACGAGTTGCAATGGGTCGCGCGATCGTTCGCGAGCCGCACGTTTTTCTTATGGACGAACCACTGTCCAATCTTGATGCAAAACTACGCGTGCAAACCCGCACACAAATTGCCGCTCTCCAGAAACGCCTCGGCACTACGACCATATATGTCACACATGACCAAGTCGAAGCAATGACCATGGGAGACCGGGTTGCCGTACTCAAAGATGGAATCCTTCAGCAAGTAGATACCCCTCGAAAACTTTATGATGAACCAGCAAATGCTTTCGTTGCAACGTTTATCGGCTCACCCAGCATGAACATTATTCATGCCAAAGTCGTTGATGGCGGAGCAGAATTTGGCGGTACTGTTCTCCCCATTGAACGCGAGGTACTCGCAAAGGCTGACAGCGACCACGTTCTCGTAGGTGTACGACCAGAAGATCTCAACCTTGCCGAATCAGGCCCTGAAATGAAAGTTACATTGGTTGAAGAACTTGGCGCCGACACATTTGTCTATGGAACGACACCCGATGGTGTGAACGAACTCGTTGCTCGTTCGCGTGGTTTTACGTCTCCGCGAGTAGGGGACACCGTCCATGTTGACCCACAACGAACCTACGTCTTCACAGCCACAGGAACACAAGCGCGTATCAAGTAGGAATGCGAAACCATCTCGCACAATCGGGCGGTAAAACTTCGGTTTTATCGCCCGATGCCTCCACGCTTTCACTGTCGAGGAGCACTTCTGCTGCTCGCAAGAACTCGGGAAGTAAATACTCACCGGCTCCCGTATTGACCGCAATAACGATTCCTTCATCGCGATGATAAATCATTACGGCAGGATCGCCGGATTCGATGAAACCTACTGCACCGGAAAATTGTGCCCGCAACTGAAGGCTATGGGAATAAAGACTTAACGTGCTGCGTGGCTGATCCTGCTCCGCGCTGACAGTGAGTTCAGCCCAATCACTTGGCTGAGGCAGCCAGGTGGGATTCATCGAGTCGGTAAAGCCGTATGGGGCTTGCTTTCCACTCCATGGCAGAGGAACTCGGGCGCCATCGCGTCCTTTGTGAGACCCTGCAGTTCGAAAAAAGACCGGATCCTGGCGATCTGAATCAGCAATTGGGGCGTCGGGCAGACCAAGTTCTTCACCCTGGTAGACGTAGATTGAGCCGGGAAGGGCATGTGCAACCAGAGCGAGTGCGCGCGCACGCGCCAATCCTTTTTCCCCACCCCCCAAGCGAGTGACGACTCTCGGAGAATCGTGGTTGGACAATGCCCAGGTGGGAAACGCCCCAACAACCTCAACCGAGGCGATGGCTCTGGTGATCGTGTCCTGCATAATTTCCGCATTCCAAGCGACGACCAGAAAATCAAAACCAAAGATCTGATGCAAAGAGGTTGGTGAGACATAGCGACCGGCACGGTGCGCAGGCACCCAAGCTTCTCCCACCGCCATGCGATCGCCCGGATAGGAATCAAGCACTTCTCGCCATGTTCGGTAGATCTCTTGGAGCTCATCTCGGTCGAAAAAACCTGAATTCTCTATCAGTAGTCGCCGGGAAGCAGCCTCTGGTGATCCATCATCAAGATCGAAACGCAATGCTTGAGTCAAGCCAACGGGATCAGGCAAATCTGAATAGGTCATGTCTTTGGCTAAACCGTGGGCAACATCAACGCGAAAGCCATCAACGCCCGCATCAAGCCAAAACCTAAGGGTTGTAATCCAATCGGCAGCTACTTCTGGATTTGTCCAGTTCAGGTCAGGTTGGCTTGAATCAAATACATGCAGGTACCACTGACCTAGCGATCCGTCCACTTCACGAATGCGAGTCCACGCCGGTCCACCAAACATGCTTACCCAGTTATTTGGTGGTTCATCTCCTGAATCGACAAAGTGAAACCTTCTCCGTTCTACAGATCCAGGGCGTGACGCGAGGGCCGCGGCAAACCATGGGTGCTCAATGGAGACGTGATTGGGAACCACATCAACCATAACTTTGATATCTAACTCATGTGCTTTTTCGATCAACGCGTGTGCATCACTCAAGGTTCCATACATCGGATCTACCCCACGTGGATCAGCGACGTCATAGCCTGAATCATGTTGGGGGGATGGATAAAAAGGTGATAGCCAAATAGCGTTAATACCGAGGCTTTTTAGATAATGCAACTTTGAGTGCACTCCCACAAGGTCTCCCAGAGCGTCACCGTTTCCGTCAAAGAATGATCGCGGGTAGACCTGATAAACCGCTGCTTCATGCCACCATTTTGTAGACACTATTTGCGCACTAAATTCTTGGGGCCAGTCGAACTGCGGATAATTAATTCGGTTGGGAGTTCACTCACTCGACCGTTTCCACCCGGTGGATCGATCCCAACAATTTGCCCCAGTAGGCGCTCCCCTGCTTGAATCCCGAGTTCAGCGACTGGCTGGGAAACGGTTGTCAAACCTAAATAGGAAGACATCGGGTGGTCATCAATTCCTACGATTGATACATCGAGTCCTGGTTCAAGACCATGTTTGCGCAGCGAACGGATGGCACCAAATGCCATTTCATCAGACATGGCGAAAACCGCAGTCGGACGATTTGATTGATTAAGTAGAGCATCCATTGCACTTTCACCTCCTTCCATGGTGAAGTGTCCGAAAACCTCCAACATGGGATCTTCAATGAGTGAATTTTGTGTCATCACTGCATGGAAGCCACGTTCACGTTGGGACTCAGCGGTGAAACGGGCTTCTGCTGGACCACCTGCCATGAGTGCGATTCTTTCGTGACCGAGAAAGACCAAGTACTCGGTCGCTTTTCTGGCAGCCGCAACGTCATCGATGACAACGCATTCAACATTGGGGGCAATTCCACCAATCATGGCCGTTGGCATTCCAAGACTCAAAATAGGTTCAAGATCTGGATCTTGAGGCGGCAGGGAAACTATCAAGATTCCGTCAACTCGCCGGCGCAATCGAGGGGTTGGTGGGATTCGAGCATGACCATTTTGGTAGTCACCGACGTTCATGAGTAGCAAGTCCATACCGGCCTGCTGCATGACAGTTTCAACACCTGCAATGACCTCAGAGAAAAACCAACGGGCGATATACGGAGTAATGACCGCAATTGAGCCGGTTCTCCCCGATGCCAAGCGAGATGCACTTGGGGAAATTACGTAGTCCAAGCCTGCTGCAACATCCTTGACGCGTTCACGCGTTGCTTCGTCGACATTGGGTAATCCGCGTAGGGCTCTCGACACGGTTGCCGTAGAAACACCCGCGGCAGCGGCAACGTCTCGAATGGTGATTCCCATACCCACCCCTTTCTAGGTGTAAGCGTATACACCAAGTCAGGGGCGGGTAAGTGGGTTAGGAAGTCTTCAACGCGATGACCTTGTCGCCTTTGCCATAGAGACCAACCAGCATTGAATCTGAATTGCCACATTCATCTTTATCTTTTGACCGGCATGGACCCATTTCAAGCCCGTAGTAGTAAGTGCCCTTCCGACCAAACTCGGCATTAATGGTGAACCCGCCATTTTTCCGAACGGTCGTGCAGGCTGCATCAAGGGTTTGCCATGGCCAAGAACCATCGGCCTCTGGTTTAGTTTTGTAACGGGTCAGACACACAATATTGTCGCCAGCGGTCCAACTTGCCAGCGCCTTTCGGGCTTGCGCGCTCACAATGCTTCCCGTAAAAACTGCTGTATCCCCTGAAGGAATTTTTGTGGCATTAACTGCCATGCACGTGTAGTCCTTGTTGCCATCCTGCGAGCACACCGACTTACTCGGTACTGGCATGTCGGCTGCTTGAGCAACCGTGGGAAGGACCAACGGCGCTGCAAAGATAATTGTTGCGATTCCAATTATTTTTTTTGATAGGAGTTTCATGTCGGGAGTGTGTCACACAGGTGATTGTTTATGGAGTGTCAACACAACTCCGTCAAGTAAATCTTTTTCACTCACCAACACTTGGTCGAAGCCAAGAATTCGCATTGACTCCCGAAGAACCAAAGCACCACCGCCAATTACGTCGACTCGACCAGGGTGCATGAACCCAAGGTCTGCACGTTCTTTATGGGTCATTGTGAGTAATTCCCCGGTGACTGTCTCGACCTGCTCAAAACCCAAACGTGAACCATGAATCATCTCAGCGTCGTACTCATTTAGTCCCAAAGCCATTGCCGCGATAGTTGTCACAGATCCAGCAAGTCCAATAAAGGTTGTTCCAGAATTAATTGGGACGGTTCGTTTAATCAATTCGATTTGATTATCGATGTCACTGATAGTGCTGGCAATTTCAGGCTGGGTTGGTGGATCCGAATGCAAGTACCGCTCAGTCATACGAACACATCCGATATTGACACTGCGTGACACCAGTGAACCGTCGGCCAAGGCGGTCACGAATTCCGTTGATCCCCCACCGATGTCGGCCACCAACACTGATCCGTTCACCTCGAGTCCTGAGAGTGCGCCACGATAAGACAACTCAGCTTCTTCATTACCGCTGATTACTTCAGGTTCAACTCCAAAAATTTCCATTATTCCAGCACTAAAGGCATCACGATTCGTCACGTCGCGCGATGCCGAGGTGGCGATAAATCGAATTTTCTTAACGTCATAGTTATTCAACATGACTGCGTATTCACGAGCGGCTGCAAAAGTGCGGTCAAGAGCCGCAGCACTGAACTCACCCGCAGTGTCTACACCTTCACCCAACCGCACCGTCCGCATTTCCCGAACAAGATCCGTGACGTGACCCCCATCTACGCGCGCAATAAGAAGTCGGATGGCATTGGTGCCGCAATCAATCGCAGCGAATACTGGAGCAGAAAGTACGGGTGCTAGCTCAGACACGAGGTTGGCTTCCACCAAGGTGACAACATGGCCAATGCCCTGTCACCCAATGGGTTGACACCCGGGCCGCACGCAAGGGATTGGGCGATCAACACGTGCAGACACTTAACCCGATTGGGCATTCCACCCGCACTAATACCGTCAAGTTCCGGGATGGCACCTAGTTTTTCGCGGTCAAGGAGATAGCGTTCATGTGCAGCTTGATATTGAGCGGCAAGTTCCTGGTCGTGTGCCAATTCAGCTTCCATCTCCCGCATTAACCCGGTACTTTCCAGCGTTCCTATTGCCCCCGCAAGCCGGGGACACGTGAGGTAGTAGGTGGTGGGGAAAGGGGTTCCGTCGGGTAAGCGCGGTGCTGTTTGAACGACGAGTGGCCCAGTGCATTCGCAACGTGCTGCAACACGAAGACAACCACGCGGGAACCTACCAAGTTGCTCACCAACTATTTCAAGATCCGCGGGTGTTATCTCAGCCACTACCCGGCTCAACTGCGTCGTCTGCTTCGGCTAACGCACCCCAAAGCTTGCCATACCAGCTTGGCTCCGCGTCGGCGACTTGTTCCGAGATGGTTTCGGCCGCAGGTCGCCCGTCAGCACCGAGGGCCACGTACCCGGTCTCACCCGGCATCACAAAAAGCAAGCGGCGGCGTGCTTCGGCCGCAATGTATGCGGGATCGGCCCAACGTTGCTGTTCAAGTTGTAGTCGATCAACGTTTTCCTGGGTTACTTGGATTTGGGCTTCGAGGGCGGCAATTTCAGCACGCTGACCAAAATAGTTGCGGACAGGGACCGCCAGGAGAACACCCATCAACCCAACAGTGATTAGCAGCACCAAAGCGCGGCCCGTTAACGAGCCGTTCAGGCGATCCTTATTTTCGGCCACGAGTCAATAGTCACACGGTCTGGGCGCAAAAGCGCTTAGACACTGCCGCCGAAACGCGGAAATGCCGTGCTGCCCGCGTAACGGGCACTGTCATCGAGTTCTTCTTCGATCCGAAGAAGTTGGTTGTATTTGGCTACTCGCTCGCTGCGAGCCGGAGCCCCTGTTTTGATCTGACCACAATTCACCGCAACAGCAAGATCTGCGATTGTCGTATCCTCGGTCTCACCCGAACGGTGCGACATCATGGATGTGTAGCCGTTGCGGGTTGCCATAGCAACTGCATCCAGTGTCTCGGTCAGTGAACCAATTTGATTTACCTTTACCAACAGTGAATTTGCAGCCCCTTCGGCGATTCCACGAGCCAACCGCTCTGGGTTGGTCACAAATAAGTCGTCACCCACGAGCTGTACCCGGTCACCAATTGCATTGGTTGCATGAATCCAACCCGCCCAGTCATCTTCTGCGAGAGCATCTTCAATTGACACTAACGGGAAGTCAGCCAAAAGTGACTCGTAGTACCCGGTCATCCATTCAGAAGAGCGAGTGGCCCCTTCGAATGTGTAAGCACCATCCGCGTAGAACTCCGTTGATGCCACATCAAGTGCCAGCGCAATGTCGGTTCCCACAGTAAAACCAGCCGATTCGATCGCGGACACAATAAGTTCTAGGGCCGCACGGTTGTTGGGGAGATCGGGTGCAAAGCCGCCTTCGTCACCAAGACCGGTTGCATACCCATTCTTTTTAAGTACTGACTTGAGTGAGTGATAGACCTCGGTTCCACCGCGCAATGCTTCGGAAAAAGTTGCTGCACCAATTGGGGCGATCATGAACTCTTGAATGTCGACACCGGTGTCCGCGTGTGCACCACCATTAAGAATGTTCATCATGGGTACGGGGAGAAGGTGAGCATTTGGGCCACCCAAATATCTGAATAGTGGCAACTCGGCCGAGAGCGCCGCCGCTTTTGCGACTGCGAGGGAAGCGCCCAGAATCGCATTCGCGCCCAAGCGACTCTTATTGGGAGTTCCATCAAGGTCGATCATGACCTGATCAACAGTTCTCTGGTCATCGGCTGAAAGACCAATAATGGAATCAGCGATTTCACCCTCGACGGCTGCAACGGCCACTAAAACGCCCTTGCCACCGTAGCGTGAATCTTCATCACGTTTCTCGGCTGCCTCGAAGGCGCCCGTTGATGCACCTGAAGGAACGGCCGCTCGAGATACTGTGTCGTCATCGAGGAGAACCTCAACTTCTACGGTTGGATTTCCCCGCGAGTCTAGAATTTCGCGGGCAATTACTGCTTCAATGATCGCCATGATGAGAAGTCTACATAGGGAAGAAATGAGTCTGATTTTCCCTCCGATGCGAAATTGAGATCAAAATAAGGAAACCTATGTTGATGAATGCACATCCAAATGCTCAGGAGCAGTGCATCACTATTGATTTCTCTGCTCCGCAACCATCTAAGGAGCAGAACATGCGTCGATCTCGGGTAACAGCCCTTGCAGGAATAGGGCTTGCAGCAATTGCGTTGACCGGCTGCGGGAGCACTGGCTCTGACACTGCAGGCATGGCTGAACCGATGAACTTTGGATCGATGGATTCCGGGCCAATGGCCAGCGAGTCAACGTCATCTGATCAAAGGACTTCAGACCAATACCTCACCCGAAATTCGAATATTTCGCTACAAGGTTCCGACGTTGCTGAAATGACCGATACCGTTCTCACGATAACAACCGAGTTCGGAGGGGTTGTCTCTCAGCAAGATATTCGTAATGAAAGTGATCAGAGCTACTCCTCACTAACGGTGCGTGTCCCTGACGCCGAACTTGAGGCTTATCTCGATCGACTTGCATCAGTGGGAGAGGTGACATTTCTCAGCACGTCAACCCTCGATGTGACAACCACGGTCATTGACCTTGATAGTCGTATTGAAACGTTAAACGCCTCAATCGCAACTCTCACCACACTTCAAGCAGAAGCAACGACCGTTGCTGACCTTGTTGCAGTTGAATCAGAATTGACAGCACGCACCGCTGAGCGCGATTCACTCGTAGCGCAGCGTGAATTCTTACAAGACCAAGTTGATCTGTCCACCGTCTATATCAGCATCTCGACTGATCCCGGCGCAACTACTGACTCACCCGACTTTGTCCAAGGGTTACTCGACGGATGGAATGCGCTAATTAACACGTTCGCTGCAGCCATTACATTCGCTGGATTCTTAGTGCCATTCATCGTGGCATTGATTGCGGTCGTGGTTGTTATTGCCCTCGTTCGCGCTGTCCTAAAGCGAGTGCGCCAGCAACGCTAATCACTGGCGCACCCTCGGCCTCCCCCCAACATGACCGAATTCAACTCTCGCTGAATACGTGCAATATGACCTTGGGGTGTGACATTTCAGATCGCGTGCTGAATTACAAAAGTGTTATTTACCTAACATCAAGGGGTGCATTGCAATTGCCCGGTGAGATTACTGAGAACTTGCTCCGCAGCAGTTACAGCATCACGTGCTGACAGTGCCGCATTGGCCAATCCGAGAGTTTTTGACAGCACATTATCTTCTTGCTGAGCCTCATTGAAAATTTCCACCGCGTCTTCTTTGGCACTTAATGCTGCCTCAAGATCAGACTGCAATTTCTGTTGCTCGGGTGAGCCACCTTGCAGAGATTCGACGAGGTCATTAAGTAATGCAACCTGATTATCAAACTCCGTATTAAACGCCGTAACAAGATCAGGATTTGCAATTAGGTCGGTCACGGCAGTGGAAAGTGACAATTGCATTTGGTCAATTACTGCGCAAGCATCATTGGTAGCCGTATTCACCTCCGGACTTGCAGATTCAGAAGCCATAGGCGATGACAACGGATTCGAATCATTCTGCGAAGAGCATGCGGTGAGCAGCAGAGGGACGGTGAGAGTGAACGCAATTAATTGTTTATGCACGGCCACATTGAAACACAGTAAGACTCACAAGCCGAGCAGGGTGCGCAGATGGCGTGGTGAAGGCGACCCGAACTGCAAAATCAAGTCATGCACTTCCCGAAGCGACCAATCTGGGTGCAGCAGGCGCAGATCACCGATCACACTAGAGATCTCCTTGTAGCCCACGAAATAGGTGGGCAGTTGGCCAGCCGTGAGAAGTGCACGTCGCCACTTACCTGCGGCCTCACTCTCTTCTTGGTATCCGCGGGTCACCATCAGATCCATTGCCTGTTCCTCGCTCAAGTCTTGGGTGTGAACGCCAATGTCAAGGATCGTATTAATAGTCATTCGGGCCTGCATTTTTAGTTGCTGCAAAGTTATGGCGAGTGCACTTAGTTTGGTTGGCTCAGGTGAGTACCCGTGTGAGATGAGTAGTTCTTCCGCATAAACCGCCCAACCTTCGACAAAGGTGCCACTAAATCCAAATTTTCGGATAAGGCTCTGCTGACCCCCGTTATTGGCAACCGCCAGCTGCAGGACATGCCCAGGGATGGCTTCATGAATTGTCAGATCGTGAATCTGAACAGCGTTGTACTCGCGATAAAAACTTTCCTTTCGTTCATCGGTCCATTTCACAGGAGTCGGTGCTACCGCGACAAAAGTTGGAACATGCGCACCTTCAAGTGGTCCGGGCGAATCGCAATACGCAACTGCGACTCCTCTGTGAATCTCCGGCATTTCAATTACTTCAACCTTTATTTCAGGAACCGTCACAAGATCGTGCTCCACGGTGAATGCCTTCGCCGATGCCATTGCCGAGGTAACTTCGGTAAGCAATGTTGAGTCATTTACGGGTGCGTTCTGGGCAATATGACCAAGTGCCGCCGCAATCGGCTCACCCTCTAATTCCATTCCAGATTCGGTTAAATACTCGTGCGCCAACCGGAGCATCCGCTCACTCACCTGATCAAGGTGCTGATTCGCTGAAGCAAGTAGATCCTGCACACTGCTTTCGGCGTCAAGGCTATGCCACAAAATCCCTGCATAGGTTTCGGCGCCCATGCGGGGGGATCTCTGAGCAAATGGCAGTTGATCTTTGAGCCATCTGATCTGTTGTGCTACCGACTCGGTGACGTGCGAATCACAATGAAGAGATTCAAGCAAGAGCCGGGTTCCTTCAAGTTGATCGATCGCGGTCTCACAATGAATGGAGGGCATCTCGCGCAGTGTTGCCCGCGCTTGCTCAAAGAACGCTGGGACTTGCTCGCATCGCGCTGAAACATTGGCCATGCGTTCATCAAGTGGCGCAAAGTCACGGGAGAGCAGCAAGTGAATTGCCGTTCCAGGATTCCACAGCATGGGATTCCAAGTGTGAGGTGCGACGTATTGAATCTCAAAATGCGTCTTAGTGAGAAACGCGCGCAGAATTTCTAGGTCAACGAGATCAGATAGCTCAAGTTCGACGTCATCTACTGCATCGAGTGCGGTGAGATAACCCTCGATCCTGTATGCAAATTCTTGCTGACCCTTTACGGTGAAATCCGGTAGTTGTGAATCGAATGAATGGTCACCCATCCAGGTGGCATTGACGGGGTCCATGGCGAAGGAGTCCCGAATAACCTGTGACGCAATCGAATTGAATTCCTGCCGTGCACGATTGATGGGATCACTCATGGGACTGAATCTCCTGCATTCGACGCAGGACAGCCTTTCTCACGGCGGCTTCAGAATCTAAACCCAGAGAAGTCGCCGAACTCACCAACGCGAACAGATAGTCACCCAATTGCTCTTCAGTACCCAGCTCTTCAATGACCTGATTTGTTTCCACCATGTAGGCCGGATCTGGCAAGGACACGGATTTACTCCGAGCGATTAGTTTTTGTGCGCGCATGAGTGCGGGTAAGGCTTCGGGGATTCCCTCGGTTACTGAATCTCGCTTTTTCTCCTTTGCCTTGCGCTCATGCCAACCAATTTCGACATCTGCTGTTGTGCTCACGTGGTTCCCTTGCTGCACTGAATCTTCCGCGAATACATGCGGATGTCGGCGAATCAGTTTTTGCGTTATGCCGTCGATGACCGCATCTATGTCCCAGCCACCCGGCTGTTCTTGGGAAATCCGTGCATGGAAGACAACTTGAAGGAGTAGATCTCCCAACTCTTCACACATTGCTTCACTGTCATTGGCGTCGATTGCTTCGACGCTTTCATAGGCTTCCTCGATCAAGTACTCGACGAGGCTTTGATGAGTTTGTTCGCCATCCCATGGGCAACCGCCGGGAGACCTCAGTTGATCAAGGAGCGCCACCAATTGGGTGAAATGACTTCCTCGCACGCATTACTCCGAGCCGAGGTCAACACTTTGCGGCTCCGAGAGTGAATTCTCACTCGGACCGACGGTCAAATTCTCTGGGTCCCAAACGCCAAATCGAGGAGACACTTCAGTGCCGAGTTCGCTACTCAACTCAGAAATAGCAATAAAAACGGCTGCACTCTTGGCATCGGGTTCGGCATTGGGAGCCAACACGTCGCCTAATTTGGAAACTTGAATATTCACGCGAATGATCGGATCAACGTCTTGAAGGGAAATACCTTGCTGACCAATTTGATCTTCAAATGCTTGTGATCCACCAGCCTGTGTGATGTATTGGAGTCGCAGATTGTCGATTTCACCTTGAGTCACCTCAATTTTCTCACGGCTAGCCAATTCGTTTACCAAAATCTCAGTGATCATCTGATCGAGTGTGCTGGAGATCAGTTCATTCGATGAATCCGTTGATGGCAGACCCTGCAAGGCTAGAGTAGCTTGGACTTCGGCATTGAGAGTGGACTCGCTGATGCGCTGATCCCCCACGACCGCAGCAGCACCTGCTGTCGGAGTGCTACATCCGCTGAGTCCAATGGCTAGGGCGATGGCACCGATACCAACAATGGCTGCTAACCGGTGGCGGGCGGGCTTAACGAACATGTAGGACACAGGATCTCCGGATCTTCAGGGGTTGGTGAATAAGGTGTTAAAAAGTTCGTGGAGCCATTCTAGGAGTTGGGTATCTCGCAGTTCAGGAGCACCAATACCCGTACCCGAAGTCGGCTTGGGCACGAGCAAGATATGAGCCGCCTCCTTGATGGTCGTTCCCGGGTAAATCCTCTGGATCCGCATACTTCGGGACTCTGGCAGTGTCACGGGCGATATACGAATTGACTTGCCCGCAGCAATGACCTCTTGCACTCCCGCTGCCTTAGCGGCGACCCGAAAACGAGCAACCCCGATGAGCGCCTCAAGTTCGCTGGGCATGGCGCCGTAACGGTCAACCAGTTCTGCTCCTACCTCGTCGACCGCTTCATTGGTACTGGCATCCGCTAAGCGCTTATATGCCTCAAGGCGCAATCGTTCTTGGGGGACGTAATCTGTTGGGATGCTGGCATCGATGGGCAATTCAACCCGAACGTCATTGACCTCTTTCACCGGTTCATTTTTGTATTCGGACAGTGCTTCACCAACTAGTCGTAAATAAAGGTCAAAACCAACGTCAGCAATATGGCCACTTTGTTCGCCGCCCAGCATGTTGCCAGCTCCGCGAATCTCGAGATCTTTGAGTGCTATTTGCATTCCTGAACCAAGATCGGTTCGTTGAGCAATTGTGGCTAGTCGTTCATGAGCCGTCTCCGTCAGTGGCTTATTCGGGTCATAAAGAAAATATGAGTAGGCGCGTTCGCGTCCTCGGCCCACTCGACCCCGTAGTTGATGCATTTGCGACAGGCCAAATTTGTCAGCTCGGTCCACAATCAAGGTGTTCGCATTAGGGATATCAATCCCCGACTCGACGATTGTTGTACACACAAGTACATCGATTTCCTTCTCCCAGAATGCAACGATCACCGATTCAAGGGCGCCTTCACTCATTTGCCCATGCGCCACAGCAATGCGTGCTTCGGGTATCAGAGTTCGGATTCTTGCCGCAACTCGATCAATAGACTCAACTCGATTGTGAATGAAAAAAACTTGACCGTCACGCAATAATTCCCGGTGAATTGCAGCGGAGATTTGTTTTTCGTCGTAGGGACCCACGAAAGTAAGGACGGGATGCCGTTCTTCGGGTGGTGTTTGAATGACCGACATCTCGCGAATTCCGGTCACCGCCATTTCTAGGGTGCGAGGGATGGGTGTTGCGCTCATGGCCAGGACGTCGACATTGGTTCGCAACGCTTTTAGATGCTCTTTGTGCTCAACGCCAAAGCGTTGTTCTTCGTCAACAATTACCAAGCCCAAGTCTTTGAATTTCACCGATGGTGTCAGCAATCGATGAGTTCCAATCACAATGTCGACACTTCCCTGGGCCAACCCAGCAAGTGTTTCCTTGACCTGCGACGTCGGTGTAAACCTAGACAACGCAGCAACGGTGACGGGGAAAGCGCTGTAGCGCTCTGAGAAAGTTGTGAAGTGTTGTTGGACAAGAAGCGTGGTGGGGACCAGTAAAGCCACTTGCTTTCCATCTTGCACTGCCTTGAAGGCCGCACGCACTGCTATCTCGGTCTTTCCAAAGCCAACATCACCACACACCAAACGATCCATGGGTATTTGTCGCTCCATGTCTCGCTTCACTTCGTCTATCGTGCTGAGTTGATCGGGAGTTTCTATATAAGCAAATGCATCTTCTAATTCGGCTTGCCACGGAGTATCAGCTCCGAATGCGTAGCCCTTGGATGATTGCCGTGCCGCATAAAGCCGTATGAGTTCACCCGCAATTTGCTTAACAGCCTTGCGTGCGCGGCCTTTTGTTTTTTGCCAATCTGCACCACCAAGTCGGTGCACACTTGGAGCTTCTCCCCCTATGTAACGGGTAATCAAATCAAGTTGGTCCATTGGCACAAAGAGTCGATCTGCTGGTTGACCGCGCTTACTCGGTGCGTACTCAATAATCAAATACTCGCGCTCAGCTCCACCAATAGTTCGCGTGATCATTTCTACATAACGTCCGACTCCATGGTGTTCATGAACGATGTAGTCACCGGAATTGAGGGTCAACGGGTCGACAGTTCCACGGCGGCGGACCGGCATTTTTTTGAGATCCTTGGACAGCGACTTCGCGCCCATCAAGTCTGATTCGCTCAGCACCCAGAGTCGGGAATCCACCAAATGAAACCCGTTGTCTACCGACGCGGTGATGAGCTGAGCCACTTTCGGCATGGCCGGGATCGAAACCGAATCTGCCTTCACCACACTTATTCCTTGGCTACCGAATTCCTCGGCGATTCGATCAATCGACCCGTGTCCCGGAGCCGTGATTACGACCGTGGAGCCTGCTTCCAGTGCCTGGGCAACGTCTTTTCCTGCGATTTCAGCGTCACCGTGGTAGCCACTTATGGCACTCGCATCGAGGTTGATCACGCGCTCATCAAGGTCACGAGGAAGTTGGGTGAGATTCCACACGCAACCATTGCGTGCGCGCACTCGATCTACAACCTCAGACATGGTCGTGAACATGGATCCAGCGAAATCAATGGGTGTCGCTCCACCGACTGCGGCACTATGCCAACCAGCGGTCAAAAACTCTTCCGCCGTTTTAACAACATCAAGTGCCCGCGAATTAATTCGTTCCGGTTCCATCAAAATTAACGATGACTCCGGTGGTAAGAGTTCATGTAGCGGTTTCATCTCACCGGCGAGCGCCGAGGATAGGGACTCCATCCCTTCAACAGCGACTCCGTTTGCAATCTGCTCACACATTGCTGCCACTTCGACGTGGGCGGCTCCAAGTCGTTGGGCCTTTGCTTTGACCTCTTCGGTCAACAGGAGTTCGCGGACGGGTGGCGCCCAAAGTCCAAGCTCGGCAACTTCCAGTGAACGCTGATCAACGACCGCGAAGTATCGAAGTTCTTCAACGTCATCTCCCCAGAACTCAATCCGAATTGGGTGCTCTTGGGTTGGTGGGAAGACATCGAGGATGCCCCCGCGCACGGCAATTTGACCACGACGGTCAACGAGGTCAACCCGTTCGTATCCCAGCGCAACCAATCCCTTAACGGTTTCGGTGAGTGATGCCTTGTCCCCGACTTTCAACTCAACAGGATCCTGGTCCCCGAGGTCGGCGACTATTGGTTGCAGTGCAGCCCGAACGGAGGTGATCAAAACCTTGATGGGAGCTGCGTGCACACTTCCAACGATTGGGTGCGCCAGTCGCCTCAGCACAGCCATGCGCTTGCCGACCGTGTCAGCCGATGGTGAAAGACGCTCATGCGGCAGCGTCTCCCAACTGGGGAATACCGCGATTCCCTCTGTCGGCAAATAGGCGCTGAGGTCAGCAGCCAATTCATCGGATGCCCGGCCCGTTGTAGTCAGGACTAACGTGATTCCCGTCTCTTGCTCACTAGCGATCTTGGCAATCACGAGGGGGTAAATCACACTCGGGCCAACCAGATCAACCGTTTTTGCGAGCTGCGAGTTCTCAGCAATCGCCAAAAATGCCGGGTCGGCTTTGATTAAATCAAGTAGGCCAGCAAGTGGTTGTGTCTTGCTCACGCTCCCTGGGTTTCCTTAATGGCCCGCAGAACATGCGGATACAGATCGGCCCGGGACACAACGAGGTCGGTGACATAGGGAGGCATGTGATTAAAGGTAATCGAATCCCCGTTCATGTGAGATGCAATAAGGCCGTAATGCTCGGCCACAATGTACGGCGCTGCGACATCCCATTCGTAGAAGCCGGTGTTGTGCAAGTAAATGTCGGCGCGACCGCACAGAATCTCGTTTACCTTCGCTCCAACAGATCCAACGTCCACAATTTCTACGCCACTGTGTGAGATCCCAGCTTCAGTGAGTAATTCACCCAGCCGCGCCACTATCGCACCCAAATTAGCCGGTGGCCGTGAGCGGGATGCAACTACTCGAATCACTGAATCTGCAGGTGCAGCCGCTTCAACTACATCAAGGACACTTCTTGTCATTCCCTGTTCGGGGAGGTCTACGGTTCCCGCGCTGAGTTTTTGTTCTTGGGTATCCCACAGTGCAATGTGGACCGCAAAGTCTTTTCTATTTTGCCCGTATTCCCAAGTGCCGTCCAGTGGGTCAACAATCCAGACACGAGCTGCTTCGAGTCGAACTGAGTTGTCTTTTCCTTCTTCACTGAGAATTGCGTCCAGTGGTCGGGCAGTTGATAGTTTTTCCATAATGAACAGGTGGGCGGCCCGGTCGGCTTGATCCCGGAGTTGATCACTGAGCGTTCTGTCGATTGAATCAATCGGGTGGGCGAGAAAAAAATCAGTTCGCAGTTTCAATAAAAGCTGCCCGGCCTGCTGTGCAACCTCGCGCGAGAGTTCTGCATCATTCATTTCTGGCATCAGACCACTTTCGTTGGTGTTAACTATTGAATTTACTTTGTGCTGAGTCGAGACCATTTGTGATCAGTGTTTCAATTGCGTCACAACTGCGCCCGATAAATTCAGGCAATTGCTTGCGCTCACTTGAACTAAATGGGGAAAGTACAAAGTCTGCTGGATCCTGACGACCAAGTGGCCGACCGATTCCCATTCTGGCCCGGAAGTATTCACCCGTGCCAATTGATTTTTTTATGCTCTTGAGCCCATTGTGCCCGTTGTCACCACCACCGAACTTGAGGCGGATGGCGGCAAAGTCGATATCGAGTTCGTCGTGGACCACAATCAAGTTTTCTGGTGGGACGTCGTAAAAATCCAGGATTGACTTGATCGGTCCGCCACTCTCGTTCATAAAACACAGAGGAATCGCTAGCACGACACTGTGTTGACCCAGCTGAGATCCGGGGAGCCCAATGTGACTTTGCCCAACGGCAGCAAATGCCTTTTTGTGCCGGGACAATTTGACCGACAATTTTGATGCGAGTTCGGCAACCACCATTGCACCAATGTTGTGCCTGGTGGCTGAGTATGCGGGGCCAGGATTACCCAGCCCCGCGATAACAAAAGTCACTACTCGGCGGCGGCGACAGGCTCAGTTGGTGTAACTGCGGCCAGTGCACCTGCTGCAGCTGCAGCGTCTTCGGTCACACCTGCAGCAGCAGCTGCGGTTGCCTGTTCAATTGCCTTTTCCTTTGCGTCAGCGACTGCGTGGCCGACTGCATCAAGTGGCAACTCGCCATTTGCAACAGATTCTTCCCATGACTGCATGACCATCGAGAAGTCAAGACCTGCTTCTTCGGCTGCCGCACGTACCTGTGCGACTGCGTCTGCGTAGTCACTACGAAGTGCTGCTTCCTGCTTGGAAATCACAAGAAGGTCAAGGTGCTCGAGGTTCAGGCGAACTGGATCGCGCTGAATGTCCCGTGGCTTGGTGAGAAAGGTTTGTCCATCAAATGCGATGTTGAGCACAACACGTGGCTTGCGAAGGGCAAGGTTGAGTTCATGCTCTGGCAACGTGACATGCATGAGTGTGGTGTCCGTGCCGTACAAGACTGCAGGAATTTGACCGCCGCGGCGAATTCGGCGGGAAGCACCCTTGCCAAATTCTGAGCGGGGGGAAGCGGTGATGTTGACGTTAGTCACGAAGTCTCCTTGTATTTAACTTGTTTTTAATCGGCACATTAATTTGGAACAATTGGGGTGTAACTGTTGCGCGCCAAGGAGAGGGGCCAAAGCCCTAACACGTCGATAACGGTGTCACACTGAAGGTGCACCCTCGCCGAGGAACTACGACAGTCTACAAAAGCGCCTGCCAACTAGTGCGAGGAGGTCTGCCGACCCGATTCATCGTCTTCAAACATTCGGGTGACCGAGCCATCGGTGAAGACTTCATTGATCGCTGTTGCGAGCAAAGGCGCAATCGGAAGAACCGTGAGTTTTTCGAATCTGCGATCTTCTGGGATGGGGAGGGTGTCGGTCACGATAACTTCGGAGATATCTGAATTCTGGAGGCGCTCACGGGCCGGGTCACTCAAAATTCCGTGGGTTGCGGCCACGATGACCTGGGAAGCTCCGTTTTCAAACAGGGTCTCCGACGCTTTCACGATCGTGCCACCGGTGTCAATCATGTCGTCAACGACAACACAAATGCGGTCTTTCACGTCACCGACAACTTCGAGCACCCGAACCTGGTTGGGGATATCGGGGTCGCGACGCTTATGAATAATTGCCAGTGGCGCTCCCAGAACGTCGGTCCAACGCTCGGCAACGCGCACTCGGCCGGCATCAGGGGAAATAACCGTGATCTTGCTGCGGTCTACTTTTGAAGCCACATGTGCTGCCAGTAGTGGCAGTGCGAATAAGTGGTCAACGGGTCCATCGAAAAATCCTTGGATCTGCGAGGTATGCAAATCAACCGTCATGAGCCGATCGGCACCGGCGGCCTTGAATAGGTCTGCCATCAATCGCGCTGAGATTGGTTCTCTTCCGCGGTGCTTCTTGTCTTGGCGTGCGTAGCCATAGAAGGGCACAACGACCGTGATGCGCTTTGCGGAAGCGCGCTTGAGTGCATCGATCATGATCAGTTGTTCCATGATCCACTTGTTAATTGGGGTGGTGTGGCTTTGTAGGACGAATGCGTCACCGCCGCGAACAGATTCGCGGAAACGAACGAAGATCTCACCGTTGGCAAAGTCGTGTGCGGTAACGGGCGTGAGGTCAATCCCCAAATGCGCCGCCACCTGGTCTGCTAACTCCGGATGCGCCCTGCCAGAAAGAAGCAGGAGATGCTTTTGAGTTGGGACTGACTTTTCGGCCACTGCTCCACCTTTGCTGTTTGCGATCTACTTCATGAGAAGAGTTTTTCACTTGTGTTTGTTACGGGGAAGTTGGAGTTCGTACCCGAACCTTTCCATGTGGCTATTTGTCTGTTTCAAGCGCCCTCTCGGCCGCCTTGGCTGAGCCTGTTCCTGGCCTTTTTCGCAGTACCCAATTCACGATATTTCGCTGCCGTGCACGGCCAACCGCCATTGACCCTGCGGGTACGTCATCGGTGATTACCGAGCCGGCGGCGGTGTAGGCGCCGTCACCGATCACAATCGGCGCAATCAACATGTTGTCCGACCCAACTCGGACGTGGTCTCCCACACTCGTGTGATGTTTTTCGACACCGTCGTAGTTCACAAAAACGGTTCCCGCACCAATGTTGGTTCCCTCACCGATAGTGGCGTCACCGACGTACGACAAATGTGGGACTTTCGACCCTGCTCCGAGTTGGGCATTTTTCATTTCAACAAATGCGCCGGCTTTCCCTGCCTCACCAATCACGGTCCCCGGTCGCAGATAGGTGTACGGCCCAACGCTCGCCCCAGCCCCAATAACAACAAGTTCCGCCCACGTGTGCCGGACAACGGCGTTTGCGCCCACTTCTGAGGAAATCAAAGTCGTGCCCGGTCCAATCTGCGCCCCGGACTCGATCGCGGTAGGTCCACGCAAAATTGTTTGCGGGAGCAGTGTCACGTCCGCAGCTAAGTCCGCATCAATGTCAATCCACGTAGATGCTGGGTCCAGCATTGTGACACCGGCTTGCATCCATTTCACATTTATTCGATCTCGCATGATTGCCGCAGCTTGCGCGAGTTGGGCTCGGTCATTAATTCCCATAATGTCGTTGGTGTCTTGGGCACTGAACCCAGCCACCACTCCCCCGCGCGCCGTAATAATTCCAATTACGTCGGTGAGGTATTCCTCTCCTTGTGAATTTTGAGAACTCAACCCAGTGACCGCGGTTTGCAGCGCCGCACCATCAAATGCGTACATACCCGAATTGATTTCGTTGATTTCCCTTTGCTGCGGGGTTGCATCTTTTTCTTCAACGATTTCAGTTACTTGATCACCCGATCGGATTATGCGCCCGTATCCAAAGGGATCAACAAAGTTGGCGGTTAACACCGTGGCCTGCGCCTGGCGATCCACATGGCTACTAAGAAGACTCATTAATGATGAACCCGTGAGGAGTGGGGTGTCACCGGTGAGCACCACAACGGGTGAATCACCTGCTGAAATTCCACGGCCTTGCAGGAACTCGAGTGCAATCCGGACAGCATGTCCGGTTCCATTGCGTTGTTCCTGTTCGACGCTCACAACCCACGGGGCAATTTCATCAAGGTGAGCGATCACTTGATCTTTGCCACTACCCACAACAACAACGAGGTGCTCCGGCTCAAGAGTTGCCGCAGCTTCAATGACATGGCCTAACAAACTACGACCAGCAATTTCATGTAAAACCTTGGGCGTCGCTGACTTCATTCGGGTTCCCTGCCCGGCCGCAAGGATGATCACAATGGGAGCTCGCACGGTACTAGCCTAGTTTGTTCAGATCTTGGCGTGAGGGTCATCGAAAAAGAGTGTCAAAATAACTATTGCGCGGTGAGTATCACGTGGACTGCACGACTGTGATAGTGGTTGCTAGGCGTTTGTCAATTGAGTCCAGGGTTCATTCGTCAGGTAAATTTCCGCTACTCTAGGTACAGTCCTAAGGAAATAATCATGTAATCAGTCATTGAATTCACTATGCACGCAAAGCCTGGCCGATATGCAGATGTTCTCGCTGCCTACAGTGAATTTGCCCAGGCTTTCCAAGAAGCAGTGCCTGCTGACCGTTTGATTCCCATCACGGGAGATCCTGCCAGCGGACTCATCCGGGGTATCGGGGTCTTCACTGAAAAGCAAATTGCCGCTGATGTTTACAGCATGCCTTTCTTCGCTGAATTTAATGACTCAATCTCAGACCTCATTACGGGAACACCCGAGCGCTCAGAGTTGGATCTGATTCACCTCTACCAGGTCTAGACCTAAATTTACAAATTTTTAGCATTGGCATTCGGTCCCATTCGAGGCCGTCATGGGCGGGGATCGCCATGCCCACAAGGAGCGGCCGCAACATGCAGACGCCTCGCAAACATGTTCTGAGCCGCCTTTTGCGACAGCGCGCAACTACTCCGCCGGGTTGGCCTTGGCCAAAGGTAGCCCGCCAAATGGGTTTGGGAGGGGGAGGATGGTGACGGGACCAGCGGGAGTCGGGATTTCTACCAGGTGAATATCCTCCGGATTACTCATCGGCACCTGATGGAAGTTGGTCAGTCGCGCGGCAGGGGGATCGATGAACAGGTGCGCTCCTGAGTCCAGGGTCCCCTCAACACCGGGCTGGATATCGAGTCCAAGCACCGTGAAGGTTAGGGCGTCGCCGTCTCGCCGCGGCTTGCTGAGCGTCAGGACCGCGAGTGCATCACCCGACGCATCATCCACCAGTGCTGCGTTTGGCGGGTCATCGCCAAAGGCGTCGGACCACTGATTAATCAGGCTATCCAAATCTAGCGTCGCCGTGTTTCGCTCGGGCCGATCGGTGAACATCAGCACCGTTGGGTCAGGCTCCGCCAGCGTTAGGGTCGTCTCACCTGAGCGCCCTTGCGCTACCACCGCGGAACTGGAGCCGTGGGATAGGAGCCATTGCGGCTCTGAGTTTTGGTCAATTGTCGTGGTAAGCAGCCAACCGCCTGCCAATCCGGCGACGAGGACCAGCGCAAAGGATCCCGTGAGCACAGTTCGACGCATGCCTCGAGTGTACGTCTCGTCGCACCGGCACCCGTCAGCACGAGAACGAATCTTGATTGCTCGTATTTTCCTTGGTCAGGTTCGTACTTTCTCATTCCCGCAACCACAGCCAAGTACCACTGAAACTCCTAGCAGCCTTACATATGTAGACACCGAGAAACCGCTAACGATTATCCTCGAAGGTGCTTAGCTCCCGGGGGAGGGATCGAACCTCCGTTGACGGATTCAAAGTCCGCTGTCCTGCCGCTAGACGACCCGGGATCATGCGTGAGACACCTTATGGCGTGGGGTAGCAGGAGATTGCGTGAGCCTAACTTCTGCACGGATTGGCGGTATGTGTTGCAGGTTACGCAACCGTAGGTTACGCTTGCGTAGGTTAACTTTTTCCGACGAAAATATTGATGAAATGATTAGGGAGTCCGCGTGAGTGTTATTAACCAAGAGGTCCTTGATCGTGAACCAGCGGTTGATGAAGACGCCCAAGACCTGGTTTATCTTGGTTTAACGATGCGCATCATCATTGGTGCATTTGTCGTGATCCCACTTATTGCAGTTGCATTTGCGATCCCCATCGCGTGGGGTGGATGGCTCAGCTGGCTCGACATCGGTCTCGCCATTGGACTCTGGGTGCTCACCGCTGGCGGAATTACCATCGGCTACCACCGCTTCTTCACCCACGGGTCATTTAAGGCCAACCGAGGCGTGAAAATCATGTTGGCAATTTTCGGGTCCCTCGCGATTGAAGGCTCACTGGATCAGTGGGTTGCCGACCACCGCAAGCACCATAAATTCTCTGACGAAGTTGGTGACCCACATTCACCGTGGCGCTTCGGTACTAGCAAGAAGGCAATTGCAAAAGGTCTCGTTTTTTCTCACATAGGTTGGCTTTTCGACAATGACAACACCGGGATTGATAAGTACGCACCAGATATCGCTAACGACAAAGACCTCAACTGGATCTCTAAGCACTTCTCTGTATTCGTACTAGCAAGTTTGCTTCTTCCTGCCGTTCTTGGCGGCCTCATCACTTGGTCTTGGATGGGCGCTCTGACCGCATTCTTTTGGGCCGGAATAGTTCGTGTCGCATTCGTGCATCACGTCACCTGGTCAATCAACAGCATCTGTCACGTATTCGGTAACCGACCCTTCACCTCCCGCGACCTCTCAAGCAACGTTGCCTGGCTTGCCATTCCATCCTTGGGTGAGTCTTGGCACAACCTGCACCACGTTGACCCAACAGCGGCGCGACACGGTGTGATGAAAGGCCAAATCGATATGTCAGCCAGCTTAATTAGGGGTATGGAAAAAGCAGGTCTAGTGACCGATGTTCGCTGGTCAAAGCCGGAGCGCTTAGTCAAAAAACTCAAAGACCCCAACGACCGATTCCGCATACGCGGTTACACCGGCGAATAGATCATGTCCGCCGGACTCGAAGGTGAGCCAAATGATGGTGAGCAATCCCTCGCCAGTGTGACCGAGTTAAAAACTGTCCCAGTTCCGACTGCGCGCATACCAAGTGGTGCGAAAGTGCGCATGACGGGGCAACAACGCCGTGAACAGCTACTCAATGTGGGGCGAAAACTTTTTGCTGAAAAAGGATTCGAGACCGTAACCGTTGAGGAAATTGCAGCAAAAGCCGGCGTCTCCAAACCGGTCGTCTACGAACACTTCGGTGGCAAAGAAGGCATCTACGCAGTTGTCGTTGATCGCGAGACGAATTACCTGCTTGATTCAATTAGCCAAGCACTGGCCGGGTCGCGCGGTAATGGCGCAAGTGCCCGCGAACTTGTTGAGCAGGCTGGTCTTGCTCTATTTGATTACATTGATTCCAACCCCCAAGGCTTTCGGATTTTGGTGCGCGACTCTCCCGTCACAGCGCAAACAGGTTCCTTCGCTAGCTTGATGGTCGATATTGCCACCCAAGTTGAAGACGTACTCGCCGCGGAGTTCAAGGCTCATGGAATAAACGACAAATTTGCCCCGATGTACTCCCAAATGCTGGTTGGAATGGTTGCATTCACAGGTCAATGGTGGCTCGATGTGCGCAAACCCAAGAAAGAAGAAGTCGTGGCTCACGTGGTGAATCTCGCCTGGAACGGACTCAGAAACCTCGAGACCAAACCAACGTTAGTTCCCAAAAAGAAGTCCTGACCTCTCAAGATTCTTGAGGTCAAGATTCTTGACATAAGATATCGATATGGCCAAACCGGATGACGTAGATCACATTGTTGCCGCTTGGCAAGAACAACGTCCAGACCTCGACGTCACCCCACTTCACGTGCTTTCACGGCTCACCCGAGTTTCGGCTCAACTGGATAACGCTCGTTCACAGGCATTTCGCGATCACAATCTGGATTCGTGGGAATTTGATGTTTTAGCTGCTCTGCGCAGAACCGGTCCCCCGTTTTATTTATCGGCGGGCACACTGGCCACTCAAACCCACGTAACAAGTGGCACCATGACCACCCGGGTGGATCGACTCCTTGAACGCGGATTTGTCACAAGATTCCCCGACGAAAATGACCGACGAGGCGTTCTCGTGGCACTCACGACAGAAGGTCAAAGTGCAGTCGATGGAGCCCTAAAAGACCTGGTAGAACGCGAAAAAGTGGCTTTGAGCGGATTGAGTGCGCAGCAGCAGGATCAATTGGCCGACCTTCTTCGCGACTTATTGGACCGGCTTTAGGCACTCAGTACGCGGGTGAGCGCAGGTCCAACGGCGATACGCACACTGCGGCACACACCAGCACCCGACAGACTCGCTGCAAGATTTACTGCGTCATCGTGGTTCCGTGCAAGGAAAACACAGGTTGGACCGCTGCCAGAGACCATGGCCCCCATGGCACCCAAGTCACGTCCAGTGTCAAGGGTTGTGCGCAGACTCGGCATCAAACTCAATGCCGCGGGTTCAAGGTCATTAATCAGCCCTGCTCCTAGTTCACGTGAATTGCCAGCTCGCAAAGCTAGCAATAACTGCGAAGGAATTTGAGGCGGTCCCGAACGCAAAACGGCCTGCATCCGGTCGAATTCCGAGTAGACCTTTGGTGTTGACAAACCACCTTCGGCGAGGGCAATCACCCAGTGATATTCACCGGTTGTGATCACACTTGTAATCAATTGACCACGACCGCTACCCAAAGCTGTTCCACCATGCAAGGAAAAAGTGACATCGGACCCTAATTGTGCGGCCAAGCTCTCCAGCTCTTCACGGGATGTATTCGTCTCCCACAAGCGATCACACGCAATGAGCGCTCCCGCGGCATCTGCTGAGCCACCAGCCATTCCACCCGACACGGGAATTCGTTTCTCAATATGCAGATCAACCAGCGGTTCTATCCCGTGGTGTTTGGCTAATAACTTCGCAGCCTTCACGGCCAAGTTGGAGTCATTGACAGGTAACCACTTCGCGCCCTCCCCCTCAATTGTGAGTGTGATACCGCTTGAGCTTGGTTTGGCCGTAACTGTGTCGAAAAGTGAAACTGCATGAAAGATAGTGATCAATTCGTGGAAATTGTCTGCGCCCAGTGGTGCGACACCTAAGGCCAGGTTTATTTTTGCCGGAACTTCGACGATCACTGGGTCATTTCGCATAACTTTCGAAGTCTATTGTGAAGAAAGTCGTTGCGCTTTGATTGCTCCCGAGAGCAGGATGAAAGACTCTAATTCCAGGGTTTCCGCACGAGTACCCGGATCAATATCGGCCTGGATTAACACTTGCTCGGCTAATGGGGCGCTTCCAATAAAGTCCGCGAGTCCTGCACGCAATGTTTTTCGACGGTGTGCAAATGCAGCGTCAATGACCTGAAAAACTTCGCGGCGGTCTTCCTCAATGTGACTGTGTGGGTGGGTGACGTGAATGCGGACAAGACCTGAATCAACATTGGGGGCGGGCCAAAAGACATTTTTTCCAATGTTTCCCGCGGCTTCTGCTTTACCAAACCATTGAATTTTCACGCTCGGGATTCCATAGGTTCGCGAACCAGGTCCAGCGCACAGCCGGTCAGCAACTTCCTTCTGCACCATGACCAAAACACTTGTGAGAGTGGGGAACTCCGCTAGGAAATGTAGGAGGACCGGAACAGCAACGTTGTATGGAAGGTTGGCGATAAGTGCGGTAGGTGCGGGAATGAGTTCCCCTGATTCAACCTGCATTGCATCTTGATTGAGCACGCTGAGTTTTCCCAGCAGCTCAGGGCACCTTTCTTTGACCGTGATGGGGAGTTGGTCAGCCAGTCTGGGATCAATTTCAATGGCTGACACGTGCTCTGCAACTTCAAGTAATCGGAGTGTCAAACTCCCCAAACCAGGACCGACTTCTACAACTGCACTGTGCGAATCAATTTTTGATTGCTCAACAATGTAGCGGACCGTATTAGGGTCAATGACAAAGTTCTGTCCGAGTTTCTTTGTTGGAATTATGCCAACTCGAGCAGCCAATTCACGGATTGCTCCTGCACCAAGGGATGCACCCACAATCACCAACTCCCAAATGCGCGAATCGTGTTCTGGGTCAGGAGTTGAGTTGCTTCAAGCTCTGAAAGTTCCCGTAATTCCGCGATTTTTCGCACCGTGTACGGCATGAGATAACTCGCATTTACTTTGCCACGGTTGGGCATCGGCGTTAAGTACGGTGCATCCGTTTCCACCAATATCAGATCCAGCGGAGCGACCATCAAAGCTTCACGCAAGGCCACCGAGTTTTTAAAAGTAATAACTCCGGCAAAAGACATGTACCACCCGTGTTGCGCACAGATTTTTGCCATGTCTGCGTCACCGCTAAAACAATGAAAGACCACTTTCTGCGGTGCCCCTTGGTTCAGAAGAATTGAGATGACGTCTTCATGGGAGTCACGGTCATGAATCACTAAAGTTTTATCGAGCTGCTTAGCAAGGTCAATATGAAAACGAAATGACTCATGTTGTGCTGGGCGACCACTTTCACCTGTTCGGTAGTAGTCCAAACCGCTTTCACCGATCCCGTGGACCCGAGGTGATTGTGCTAATTCCGCAATCTCGTCAAGGGCATGTGCAAGCTGACCTTTGTCGGCGAGGCGCGGCGCCTCATTGGGATGTAGAGCAACGGTTGCAATTACCGAAGGAAAACGGGTCGCCGCCTCAACTGCCCAGCGTGAAGACGCAACGTCACACCCCACCTGAACAACGCGATCAACTCCCACTTCCCGGGCCCGATCAAGTAATTGTTGCGGGTCAGGTGCCTGAGTACCGTGCAACGAGTTGTCGTGGACGTCCAAATGGGTATGTGAATCAATCACCGTTCCCAGGAGTGGCTCTGGGGCGGACGGCCAATTCGTTGCCTCACCCATTAGATGCTTTCAGGGTCCTCGAGACGAGGAAAGAGCGATTCGCCTTTGTGAACTCGAACCCCAGCAGGTAACTGTCCCCAAGTGCTCGCGCTTTCCACCCTTTGATCGCAGAGTTCACCCAAGGCTTCACGTGCTCCAATATTTGACCACATGGCTTCCATGGCCTTCGGCATTACCGGGTTGTAGAGGACCGCGATAGCTCGCAAAGATTCACAAACCGTGTAGAGCACTGTTGCAAGGGCTCCATAGGTTTCTTCGCTTTTGGCGAGAACCCATGGCTCCTGTTCGGTTACATAACCATTGATGTGCTCGATAAAAGTTCGCACCTGACCTATTGCACCGGCAAAATCCAACTCGTCAATACACGCGTCGGCGTCAACCACAGTTTTGGTGAGCAATGCGTGAATGGTTTTTTCAACATCACTGATGGGTCCAGCTGCTGGCAGTTCACCCTCAAAGTACTTACCCACCATGGCGGTTGCTCGTGAGAGGAGATTACCCAAACCATTAGCTAATTCAGAGGTGTAGCGCGCACTCATGTCTTCCCATGAAAAGGAACCATCCTGACCAAATGCAATTGCACGCATGAAGTAGTAGCGGAATGCATCGGAGCCAAAATGATCGATGATCAATTCCGGTGCGATTCCCGTGAGTTTGGTCTTCGACATTTTCTCTCCACCGACCAGTAACCAGCCGTGGGCAAAAACTTGCTTGGGCGGCTCCAAGCCCGCTGCCATCAACATCGCTGGCCAGTAAACCGCATGGAAACGCAAAATGTCCTTGCCCACTAATTGGACGTCGGCCGGCCACACGCGCTCAAAAAGTTCTGCCTCGGTGGTTGCGGGTTCGGCTCCGTACCCCACAGCCGTTATGTAGTTCAACAATGCGTCAAACCACACGTAAACGACCTGGGATTCATCCCACGAAAGCGGAATACCCCATTTCACACTTGATCGTGACATCGAGATATCAACTAGGCCACCGCGAAGGAAACTCATAACCTCGTTATAAGCGCTGGCAGGCCGAACTGCATTGGGGTTGGCTTCATAGCGATCAATGAGGGGTTGCGTAAATTCGGAAAGTGTGAAGAACCAGTTGTCTTCACTTAACTCTTCCGGGGGTCGACCGTGAACCGCACACACTTGCAATCCTTCGAATTCACCTGTACCCGGTACTAGATCCGCGGGAAATTTGAATTCCTCACAACCAACGCAGTACGGGCCTTCATAGGAATCCGAATAAACGTATCCGTTTTCTTTTACTTTTTCCCAAAACTTTTGCACCCGCTCAACATGGCGTACTTCAGTTGTACGAATGAAATCGTCATTTTTCGCATCGATAGTTTCGAGAACCGGCTTCCACGAGTCTTTCACCAAAGCGTCAACCCATTCTTGTGGGGTAACACCACCCTGCTCGGCTGCGCGCTCAACTTTGGTCCCATGTTCATCTACACCGGTCAAAAACCAGACTTTTTCGCCACGTTGCCGGTGCCAACGCGTAAGTACGTCGCCAGCCGTGCTGGTGTAGGCGTGACCGATATGGGGTGCGTCATTCACGTAGTAAATAGGCGTGGTCACGTAAAAGGATTTGGCCACTGAATTCATACCCGAATCCTAGTCTTTTCGAGTGCTTGCAGATTTTGCGGCGATTACCGCTTCGTATACCTCTCGCTTGGTGCGTCCAAACTTGCTGGCAACCTCGGCAGCCGCATCTTTTGTCGATTGACCTTCAGCAACGCGTTCCTGAGCCAATTCAACTAATTCTTGGATGGACACTCCGCTACCCGCGGGTGTGTCACTTCCCGCGACGACCAGTGTGATCTCACCTTTGATCTCACCCGTTGCCCACTCCGTGAGTTCCTGCAATGAACCTCGGATAACTTCCTCGTAGGTCTTCGTCATTTCCCTAGCAACAGCTGCTTTTCGCTGAGGACCAAAAATTTCCGCCATGTCATTGAGGGCTTTCTCAAGGCGATGGGGCGCTTCGAAAAAGATCATGGTTCGCGGTTCTTGTACTAATTGGGTGAGGGTGCGCACTCGGTCTCCGCTCTTTCGGGGGAGAAATCCTTCAAAACAGAACCTGTCGGCCGGTAGACCCGAGAGTAAAAGGGCAGTCAAGACGGCAGAAGGTCCCGGCAATACTTGGTAGTCGATTCCCGCCTCAATCGCAGCGATCGCGAGCCTATAACCGGGGTCGCTCACTGAAGGCATCCCAGCATCACTGACAACGAGGACAACGCTCCCAGAAGTGACCGCCGCGAGTAACTGCTCCACGCGAGCAGTTTCATTGGCCTCGAAATTGGAAACCAGCTTCGCGTCGTAGCGAATACCGAGCCGTGAGCAGAGGTTCATGAATTTACGGGTGTCCTCAGCCGCGATTACATCTGCTCGCTGAATCGCAGCAAGCAGGCGGGTTGAAGCGTCACCAACATTTCCCATGGGCGTGGCGGAAAATATCAGTTGACCGCCGGTTTCGTTCAAATTCTGCGCGTGCACTCCGCAATAGTGCATCACGACTTAATATGTTGTCGTGTCCCCCACACTTCGAGAGCGATTCACTGGCTCTCCAGCTCCGGATCGAAGTATCGCGACCATCGCTGAGCGGCTTTATCCAGCCTTCCCCCTGACTGGGATAAAAACGTGGATTGCCCCGATTGTGATCGCGTTCTTCGCTGGGGTTCTTCGATTCGTCAATCTTGGAACACCCAATGCGGTCGTGTTCGACGAAACCTATTACGCCAAAGATGCTTGGGCGCTACTTCGATTTGGCGTGGAGCACAAGGCGGTAGACGAGCATGACCCGATCATGCTGGCTGCCGGTGACAACTGGAGAACTGTTGAGGGATTCACTGATCAAGGGTCATTCGTTGTGCACCCGCCAACGGGCAAATGGGTAATTGCATCGGGCGAATATCTCTTTGGGGTCTCACCCTTCGGTTGGCGATTCGCGGTCGCCGTATTGGGGACCCTGTCGGTTCTCATGATCGCGCGCATCGTTCGCCGCATGACGAGGTCAGATCTGATCGGCGCAATTGCTGGTTTGCTCTTGGCACTCGACGGCATCCATATTGTTATGAGCCGCACCGCGCTACTTGACATGGTGCTCAGCACTTTCGTTCTCGCAGGTTTTGGCGCATTAGTTCTTGACCGCGACCGCACTCGACGGAGACTCGCGATCATTGGTGGTGATTCGAAATCAGAATGGGAACGTCTCGCTCAGGGGTTTGGCCCCAGGCTTGGGATTCGCCCTTGGCGCTTTACGGCAATCATCTTCCTTGCATTGGCCGTCAGTGTTAAGTGGTCAGCGCTGTGGTTTATCGCGATCTTCATGTTGATGTCATTGCTCTGGGATGTTTCAACTCGACGCACGATTGGCATTAATCGACCATGGTTAGCGACACTCGCCAAAAGCGCACCGATTGTTGTCCCCACTTCACTGGCCACGCTGATCTTTATCTATTTGCTCTCGTGGAGTGGATGGTTTGTGAGCACAACCGGTTGGGGTCGAGGGTGGGCCGATTACCAAGACCCTTCACTAGTTCCCAATGCGCTTCGGTCCCTGCTGGACTACCACCGTCAAGCTTGGAACTTTCACGTGAACCTGGATAGCGAACACAGTTATCAAAGCAACCCGATCTCATGGCCGTTCATGACCCGGCCAACTAGTTTTCACTACGAAAGTATTAAAGACGGCAGTTTGGGTTGCCCAACGGATCACTGCGCTCAAGAGGTGCTGGCCCTAGGCAACCCCATCATTTGGTGGGCCGCATTACTTGCCATCCCGTATCAATTGTGGCACTGGGTTGCTACTCGTGATTGGCGTTCGGGGGCACTTCTCGCCGGGATCGCTGCCGGCTGGTTGCCATGGATGCTGTATCTCAACCGAACAATATTCACTTTTTATACGGTGATCTATGTTCCATTTGTCGTTATGGCAGTTGCGCTTACGATTATGCGACTCCTCCAAAGAAAGACTCCTCGCCAACGACAATGGGCTATCGCATTCGTTGCGCTGTACCTGATTGCTGTGATCGCAGCTGCTTGGTGGTTCTACCCAATTTGGACTGGCGAGGTCATTCCCTATGACCAGTGGAGGCTTCGCATGTGGATGCCTACCTGGATTTAGTGTGCGTTCGACATACTGATCCAATGACTGGGTCAGTGAACGGGATTTCGCTCATATGCTGACCGCACTATTTACGGGTCTGAGCATTGGACTGGGTTCAGGTGTGGCGCCCGGTCCACTCACCGGGCTTGCAATCTCAACCACCCTCCGAAACGGACTTGGGCCCGGACTCCGAATCGCAGTTGCTCCCCTGCTGTCTGACACGGTAATTGTCCTTCTTTCACTGACCCTCGTATCCCAGTTGCCTGATGTCGCCATAACGATTCTGGGGATTGTTGGGGCAATTGTTGTTGCCGCATTTGGAATTGAAATTCTTTGGTCGGCACAAAAGATGCGTGGCTCCGAACTTGACATAGGCGGTCAGAAATCGACAAGGCTGCGGAAACTTCCGGTATTAGCTCAAGGTGTCTTGATCAACTTTCTTAATCCTGCACCATGGATTTTTTGGATTACCGCTGGATCAACAATCTTGATTGGATTTTGGCGTGAAAGTCCGGCTCAAGCCTTTGCCTTTATTTTCACGTTTTACTTTGCCCTCGTAGGTGCCAAAGTTGTTATCGTCTTTGCACTTGCGGCGAGTGCTCACCGGATGAGTGCCAGGACCTACCGCCTCATTCTCACTGCTTCTGGAATTTTGCTACTAGTAACGGCTGCGATCCTGTTCATCACACATGTTGTGAGTTAGCCGCACAGCATCGAAACTAAATACTCTTACATACCCGCTTGAGAAATTTAATGGGATTGATAGCCGCGGATTCTCTACCGCTTTTCCAATATTCAAAGTGCAGATGCACTTGGCCTGGAGAACCAGAGTCGCCCATTTTTCCGATAACTTGACCTTTTTTTACTTTCTGCCCACCCTTGATTACCACCTTGTCCATGTGTCCGTAGTAATACATTGATCCACTTTTCCCACGTAACACAATTTGTAGCGCACCATTTGATTGACGCTTTGTTCGGTTGATCCGACCAGCCTCAACGGCAAATATTGGGGTGCCACGCTTAGCAGCCATATCCATTCCCATGTGAGAACGCTTACCTCGATCTGCACCCCAGCCTGCTCCTAACCAGAAATTTCGCGTCGGGCAAACCTTTCCCTTTTTTTGCTTCTTGACTTGCTGAGCCCGGACTTCAGTGAGCGAGGGGCTTTCCATCGGGATGTGAGCTGCTCCAGCAGAAGTAGGGAACATTCCCAGAATCATGACAGCAAACACCGCTGTTATGAGTCGACGCATTGACACACCCTAAGCACAGTTCGCAATTTAGACAAGTTCATTGTGGGATTGGCGTGTAGGGCGCCCAGGGAAGGTACCCTGTCGACATGAAGGATGAGAGAACGATTGTTTTCGATTCAAGAAATGTATGGCGAACCAGCTTTATTGTTCTTGCAGTCGTCGCAATCGCGCTACTTCTTCAATTCCTTCTGGAAGACGGCGGCGGAGTAATCTTCATTGTTCTGATGGCTTGGTTTGCCTCAATTGCAATGGAACCTGCAGTTGGCCGACTCGCGCGATACATGAAGCGTGGACTTGCTACTGCAGCAGTGATGGTCACAATCATTATTTTCTTTGTGGGCTTTAGTGCCATTTTTGGAAACCTACTGGTCAATCAAATAGCGGAATTGATCGAGAGTTTGCCTGCGGTCCTTGATAGCGCTCTCGCATGGTTTAACCAGCGCACGAATTCCAGCTATGAGGTTGTAGATCTTTGGGAACAATTGAATCTAACCCCAGAAAAGTCAGCGGAGTACGTCTCGACAGTGCTGCAGGGTGTTCTCGGGTTACTCGGTTCACTCGCACTTGGTTTTTTTGGTCTCTTCACAATCGGCCTGATTACTTTTTACCTTTCGGCAGATGCCCCCAGATTCCGCCGATATGTCCGATCATTGTTCGCTCCAAGGTTTCAGTCGCTTGCAGACCAGGTGTGGGGTGTAACTGCAGAAAAGACGGGAAGTTACGTAGCGGCCAGAGTCGTCCTTGCCGCAATAAATGGCAGCACAACGGCAATAGTTTTCTTAGCCATTGGCATGCCTTCCTGGTTGGCGTTGGGGATCTGGACCGGACTCGTGTCCCAATTTGTGCCAACAATTGGCACTTACATTGCAATCGCGCTGCCCGTCCTTATCGGTCTACTCAGCGGAAATGCGTGGGTCGGAATAATCGCCTTGGCATGGGGGATCCTTTACCAGCAGGTTGAGAACCTCACTATTGAACCAAGAATTAGCGCGCGCGCGGTCAACGTTCACCCGGCCGTCGCCTTCGTCTCAGTCCTCCTTGGTGCATCACTATTCGGAGTGGCGGGTGCACTACTCGCAGTCCCAATTGTTGCGATGGCGAGCAGCATCGTCGAGTTGAGACAATTGCGTTACGAGGTGCCACTTGATGAACCCATTGAATCGACTAAACCTATTAAAAAACGATCACGGACATGGAAGAGGGAATCATGAACATTACTGATCAAAGTTTGCGTCGCTGGAATGTAATTGCGGGTTTCGCACATCTGATTCAACTCATACTTATTTTGATCTTGGCCAATGATTTCACGCTGCCAATTACAGCGACGTACTTGGAAGGCCCACCAGGAACAACTCCGAGTGACGCAGTCACGTTATTTGACTCCCCGATTGCCTGGGGAGTGGCCTTATTTTTCGCGCTTTCTGCTTTTTTCCACTTCTTGGTTGCAAGTCCCCTGTTCTTCAAGAGATACATCTCAGGGTTGAACCTGCAACACAATTACTTCCGGTGGGTTGAGTACTCCATCAGTTCCTCGGTCATGATTGTTTTGATCGCGCAAATTACCGGAATCGCTGACATAGCAGCATTAATCGCAATTTTCGGTGTCAATGCATCAATGATTCTCTTTGGCTGGCTCCAAGAGAAGTACGAACAGCCAGGTAGCGGCGGGATGCTTCCCTTTGTTTTCGGTTGTGTTGCTGGGATCGTGCCGTGGATCGTTGTCACAATCTATGTAGTTGCTCCAGGGTCAACTTCTGGAGTAGAACCGCCAGTATTCGTTTACGGCATTATTGTCTCGCTGTTCCTGTTCTTCAACTCATTCGCTTTAGTCCAGTACCTGCAGTACAAGCAGGTGGGTAAATGGGCCAATTACCGTTACGGCGAACGCGCCTATATTTTCCTCAGCCTGATTGCCAAGAGTCTCTTGGCTTGGCAGATTTTTGCCGGGACGTTAACTTCTTAGTGGTTTAGATACCTGTCCAAGCGAGAAACAAGTACCGAACTCTGCCAGGCGGTTACCGCGTAGTTCGGAAAATATTTGCTACTTAGTAGATCCCAGACTTTTTGGGTGACCTCTTCCGATCCGAGCACTTCGATTTTGACGTTGCCACCTTCAACTTCACTCAATCGTCGATTTTCCGGTCCTGCTCCGCGCGCCGGTGTCAGGGTCCATCCGATAACACCGCATGAAATGAGATCTTCAATAAGGCGACTCTCAATGAGTGACTCAGCAACAATTGTTAACAGGGTTACGGCCTGTAGGTTCTCGCTCACGCAAACCACCCCTCGAGGGATTGGGCAATGAATAGGTAGATGGGGATTCCGAGGATCAAATTAAATGGGAACGTGATTCCCAAACTAGCGGTCAATGTAATACCTGGATTTGCTGTTGGCAATGCTAATCGCACGGCGGCTGGAGCAGCAATGTAAGACGCACTCGCGCACAAGACTCCAAGGATCATTGCCCCGCCAACCGATAGACCGGCTATATAGCCACCAATGATTCCCAGGGTCCCCGCGAATAAGGGGAATACGGTGGCAAAAGCGATCAGCCCGATACCTGCTTCTCGCACCGATCCAATTCGACGGCCAGCGAGTACTCCGAGTTCGAGAAGGAAGAGTGCAAGAACGCCGGTGAATAAGGAACCGAAAAATGGTTCAACCCTTTCGTAGCCTTGCGTTCCCGTGAGAAATCCAATAATGAGTCCTCCCCCGAGAAGAAGGATCGATTTACCAAAGATAATCTCCCGAATCCATCCATCCTGTTGTGAACTTGATTCATTTCGGCTGAGATACCGGCCGGCAAGGAGAAGTCCGACAATGATTCCAGGAATCTCCAAGACGGTAAGCAGGGTCGGCATGAATCCTTCAAATGCAATATCGAGACTTTCAAGGAACACGATTGCTGCGGTAAACGTCACCAGCGATGTTGATCCGTAATGAGCCGCCATTGCGCCTCGATCTACTGGATTGAGATTTGTCACGTATCTCAACACAGCAAAAGCGATTAGGGGTATGACTACACCCAGAAGTAGGGCGACTCCAATGGGGGCAAGTACTTCCGCTGGATCAGCCGCGCGAAGGGCAACACCACCTTTGAGACCAATTGCGAACAAGAGGTAAATGGAAGTGGCTTGATAAACGGCGTCGGGTAAGCGGAGGTCAGCTTTCAAGGCGACAGAAATTAGGCCAAGAAGGAATGCTAATACGGGAACTGAAACAAAATTAGTTCCTGCCTGTGCCAGTGAGGAGGTGAAGTCCATGGCCAAATACTAGATGCAGGATATTTTTTTCATGTAATTGGGTTCGGTAGTTTATTTTGCGCACGCGTGATCAGGATGTTGACAACCTGACCAAAACCAGAAAACCGTGGATTCGTCGTTGCACCGGATTGATACCTCGCCCAAATTTGCTGGATGATCACCGCGAGTCTAAATATTCCGTATATTTCATAGAAATCCCAATGAACTCTCAATGATTCTGCTACTTCGCCACCCATAAATGTCATGTAGCGTTCAACAACCTCCGACCTGGTCAACATGCCTGGAGCGTCTGAGGGTTGCATCCGAAAACTCGAAAATGCCGGGTCGTCATCAGCCTGAACCCAGTACGCCATCGCTGCACCTAAGTCCATGCACGGATCGCCCACCGTTGACATCTCCCAATCAAGGATCCCAATCAATTCACCATGTGAATCGAGGACCAGATTGTCAAAGCGCCAATCCCCATGAATGAGTGAATGTTCGACATCGGGTGGTTGATTATTGGCCAGCCATGCCATGAGACTCTCCGCGTCAGGGACATCGGGCGTTCGCGAATCGCGGTAGCGCTTGGACCAACCAGAAATCTGGCGATCAACGTACCCATCACCCCGATCAAGTTCAGTGAGTCCCACTTCAGACACATTTATTTGGTGAAGTTGGGCTAAAGCGTCCACCATGGATTCGCACAAGAGTCGGACGGCACCCTCGCTTGTATTTAGCTCAGGAGGAATAGAGGTACTTAATATGAAGCCCTCAATGTATTCCATAAGGTAGAACGGCGTTCCCAGCACTTCGCTGTCCTCGCAATAAGCAATCACATTGGGTGCCGTTGCCAAGACCGGACTAAGAGCACTTAAGACCCGGGCTTCACGCCCCATGTCGTGTGCGCTCGCCGCTTTCACGCCGTGTGGCGGTTTCCGCAGAACATAGGCCGTTCCAGCCGAATCAGTTACCAGGTAGGTCAAGTTGCTGGCACCACCTTGAAACTGCAATAGTTCTAGCGGGCCGTGTAGGCCTACGCCGCTTTCATTGGCCCATTCCAATAGTGCCTCGAGATTGAGTGAGTCTTCACCGCGTACCGCTGAAGTGCGGGAAGGAGTCACACTATTCACGCGATGTATCCGCGACCATGATAACAATTCGATCTTGTGAACGAAGTGCCATTACTAATGCAATGATCCAGCCAATAATCGTCCAACCTAAGAGCAAGTTCACCCAGAAAACGCCCCAATGCTTTACGTCACGCAATGTGGCAATGGCCCACGGCAACATGTAAAGCCCAGAGACAATTGTGACGATAATTGCCACAATCTTGGTGGCGGTCCACGAGCGATGTACTGGAGTTACCGAATATGCCACAGAGGACTCATTTTCCATACATGAAATCTAACACCAGCGACTAGCATTTACCCATGCATACACCAGTTGACAGTCTCATCACCGTTCACGAGCAGGGCCATGTTCTCCTTATCGGACTCAATCGCCCTGAAAAATACAATGCTATGAACTTGGCGGCCATTGACCAGTTGGCCAAGGCCTATCAACTACTTGAGGACTCCCCTAACTTGCGAGTGGGAGTTGTATTCGCCCACGGTGATCACTTCTGCGCAGGACTTGACCTTGCCGAGGTGAGTGCCGAAGTCAACCGGCGCGGCCCCGACGCCCTTTCCGGCAACTCCGAGATTGACCCATATGGGCTTTGGGGCGCGAAAGTGAGTAAGCCAATTGTGCTTGCCCTGCATGGAATTTCTTTCACCATAAGTATCGAATTGGCTTTAGCGAGTGACATTGTAATCGCCGCAGAAAATACACGCTTTCGACAACTTGAGGTTGGTCGCGGAATTATTCCATTTGGTGGAGCGACTATCCGAGCAACCGAACAACTTGGTTGGAGTAACGCGATGCGGTTCCTCCTCACCGGAGAAGAATTTGGTGCCGAAGAGGCATTGCGGATTGGACTAATTTCGGAAATCACCCCCGTTGGAGGGGACACTCAACGGGCAATCGACATAGCGGAATTGATCGCCAAACAAGCGCCCCTCGGTGTCTACGGGACACTTGCCAACGCACGTGTAGCTCGTGAATTGGGCGAGGAAGCGGCAATTGAGCATCTGCGCGAGATTCTCCCTGAAATTTTGGCAAGCCAAGATGCTGCGGAAGGAGTCAAGAGTTTCCTTGAGAGGCGCGACGGTAACTTCACTGGGACGTGATGTGAATTAACATTCTCACTTGCGGAAAGCCTCGATGTTCAAGGTTTTAGCACTCACCCAGATTGATGCACCCACCGCCAGATTCAAATCCGCCAAGGCCGCGTGCGTAATAGTGGCAATAACCGGCGGTGTCGCTTGCACACTCACCCGAATCCGGTCATGCATTGGTGCGAGCCCGGTAACGGTCCCTTCCCACACGTTACGGGCACTGCCTTCAGGCTTGTTCAGGTGGAGTGAGATCGCCTCAGGTCTAAGTACAGCCAAGACTTCACCCTCAAGTGAGCGCTCGGGTATTTGCAGGACGCCACCTCCGTCTACATGCAGGAGGCCAGCCTGCGCCCGTCCTCGAATCAGATTGACGCCCATCAAAGTTGCGACATAGTCGGTGGCAGGTCTGGCTGCCAGTTCACCCGGTGTCCCTTCTTGGGTTATCACGCCATTTTCGAGAACGATCACGCGATCAGCAAGCAGCATTGCATCAAAGGGGTCATGGGTTACAAAAACGACACAGCCAGCGAATGCTTTTATCTGCCCATCGAGTTCGGTTCGCACGCTTTCACGCGTTTGAGCATCGAGGGCTGCAAGCGGTTCGTCAAGTAATAAAATTTCAGGTTGGGTCGCCAGTGCTCGAGCGAGCGCCACCCGCTGCGCTTGTCCGCCCGAAATTTCACTCGGCTTTCGGTCCGCCAACTCGCTAATTCCCAGCAAATTCATTTGCACTCGGGATTTGGCCTGCGCATCTTTTTTTGAAGTGCCCAGAGATCGCGGTCCGAACGCAATATTTTCGGCAACGCTTAGGTGCGGAAAGAGGGCATAGTCTTGAAAAACAACACCCACGGAACGGTCTTGGGGAGGAACATGAACTGACGGAGCCGCATTAACCACTCGGTCTCCAAAGACAATTTCCCCCGAATCCACATTTTGTAGCCCTGCAAGTGCCCTCAGGAGTGTGGATTTTCCCGAGCCATTTGGACCAAGAATGGCGGTTACTGTCCCAGCAGAAAAGGCAGTGTCGATATCTAAGGTGAAACCGCCCCGAGTAGCGATGAAGTTCGCACTAATTTTCATGATGCCCTCGTTTGTAAATACCTACCACGCAGGGCAACGAGCACCCCGACACTCACGACAAGCAATACCAGTGAGAGTGCGACCGCTACAGATCGGTCCGATTCAAGGGCGGTGTAAACCGCAAGCGGCATTGTTTGGGTAACTCCAGGAAAGTTTCCGGCAAATGTAATTGTGGCTCCGAATTCACCAAGTGCCCTCGCCCAACACAACACGAGCCCTGCTATGGCAGCGGGGGCCACCATCGGCATCGTTACTCGGAAAAAGATTCGCTTCGGACCGGCGCCAAGTGTTGCTGCCGCATCTTCATAACGCTGATGAAGGGAACGGAAGCCGCCTTCAAGCGTGATGATCAGAAATGGCATTGCGACAAAAGTTGTTGCAATCACTACTCCAATGGTGGTGAATGGGAATGTAATGTCAAAGTTGTCATACAAGAAACCACCGACGAGTCCGCGGCGGCCCAATGCTTCAAGCAAGGCCACACCAGAAACTACCGGGGGCAGCAAGAGAGGCACGATAACTAAGGCGCGCATTAAACCCGTAAATGGAAGCACCTCGCGGGCAAGCAGCCATGCCATGGGGATTCCAAAAACCGCCGCAAGGGCCGTGGCAGCTAGTGAGGTAAGCAGCGATAGTCGTAACGCCTCTAGTGCCTCGGGTGAGGAAATAATTTTCGGAAAGGCTTCCCACGGCGTTTGCGCGATCAGGGCAATTAGGGGAACCATCAAAAAGACTAATGCCACAAGCCCTGGTATTAAGAGAAATAGCGGTGAGCGTTGACTCCTCAATCTATTTACCAGGGCTTCGCAAAACCAAATGCACGCAAGATTCCCTGCGAGGTATTACTAAAACGTACAAACTTTACAAATCGATTGGCTAATTGAGCATTTTGCGCCTCTGCGACCATGGCAATTGGATAGATCGTCATGACATTGTCCTTGATCGGGATCTCCACAAACTCCACTTTGCTTCCGGCGGCCTTCACATCGGTTATGTAAACAATTCCTGCATCTAGATCACCGGAGATCACTTTGCCTAAGAGTGAACGAACGTCAAGTTCGCGTGTAACCGGAGTGACGCTGAGCTTGTTCTTTGCAAAAAGTTCAGCTGCGGAAGCGCCACAGGGAGCAACAGTGTCACAGACACCGAGCAGTAACCCACTGCGTTGTAGATCTGCCAAGCTTTTTATGTTCGCAGGATTGCCTGCCGGTACAGCAATTGTCATGGAGTTCCTGGCGAAAAACAATGGGCGAAGAACTTGCTTCGAGTCAACCCCGATCTGCATGGTGGGTTCTGAAGCGGTTGCAACTACGTCAACTGGGGCACCTGCAATAACTTGATTCATGACCGTTGAACTTCCAACAAAATTAAACCTAATGACAGTATTTGGAAATCGTTTCGTGAATGCGTCAGCGATTACAGGAAACACATCAGTGAGAGACGCTGCGGCCGAGACGGTCAACTCCGCATTTGCCTTAGTCGTTGCTCCAGATGCACTAGGGAAGAGTGCACCTAACCCAACCGCCAAAGCAATAGCCAGAAGTGCCCGCATGACTTTGATCATTAATTGCTCTCCAACTCAATCACCACATTTGTTGACTTGACAACCCCCGTGGCCCGCACTCCCGGTGCCAATCCAAGTTCTTCGGCCGACTCACGGCTGAGCAACGAAGTCACCCGATGCGGTCCGGCCTGGATTTCAACCAAAGCCATAACGCCATCTTTTTCAACCCGCGTCACAATTCCCGCGAACCGATTTCGCGCCGAGGCAGTTACGGCGGTGTCCTCTAACTTGGATGCTGCCGACATGTAGAGGGCGAGGCTTTCCGAACTCACCGTCCGCGGACCGTTGCCGGGCGCGCCTGCACTGAGTTTGCCAATTTCGATCCAACGGCGAACCGTGTCATCGGAGACGCCCAGCATGGAAGCGGCATCAGAAATCCGTATTTCAGTCATAAGAGTCGTAATTTAACAGCATTTGCGTAATAATTCCCCTTGTTTCCCTTAATCCTCATTGATTTACCTCACAGACATAGGGAAAGGGGAATAAGAATGGCCCCCGGCGTAATGCCGAGGGCCATCTTGAGAAGCTTAAAAAGTCTGTAATTAGACGATACGAACCTTGTCAGCCTGAGGTCCCTTTGGGCCCTGGGTGATGTCGAATTCGACAGCTTGATTTTCATCGAGTGAACGGTATCCACTTGAATCAATTGCTGAGTAGTGAACGAAAACGTCTGGTCCGCCATCAGCCTGCTCGATAAAGCCGAAGCCTTTTTCCGAGTTAAACCACTTTACTGTTCCTGTTGCCATGTTGCTTAATCTCCCTAACATAAAACACGAGGGGCAACGTGCCCTTCGTACAGCAGGCACACTCGATCCGAAAACCGGGCTGCGCCCACTGGTATAAATGTCCTCTGGCCCCTCGCGCGCTTGTGCACCGCCCCCCTACAAGGGCATTTCCTCACTCAATTTCCCTTAAAAATTCCCCCTAAATTATCCGGCTTAACTCAGAACGGCCGCCAACTCACCCAATCGGTCCATCTTGAGCGTGTACCAGGTCCAATACCCGTCCTTTTCCTTGCTGAGGATCCCTGCATCAACCAACACCCGCAGATGATGGCTCACCGTGGGTTGGCTTAGGCCTACGGCTTCGGTGAGGTCCCCGACACAAGCGCTGCATTGATCACTGTCTCGGATCAGCGAGATGAGTTGAAGCCTGGTCGGATCAGCAACCGCCTTAAGTAGTTCGGCGAGTGCCTCGGCAGATTTTCGATTTATCGGCTTACCAATTCCACTAGGGCAGCACGCCGGACCCTGCAGTTGGGTTCGCTTTCGAATAACAATTTTCGTCATGAATTGTTCACCATTTGTTTCACTAATGTGGCTTTAACTATATTGACGGTCATCTATGTACTCTGACATAGTACACCTCAATGAACACCAATCGGCAAACTTTAAAAAGCGAACAACAAGTAATCGCCAAGCTTTCGACATTGGATCGTTTTCTACCACTGTGGATTGTTTTAGCTATGGCATTGGGGCTTCTTCTCGGACGCGGAATCCCAGGACTTCAAAGCGCACTGGATTCCTTCACGATTGACAACACAAGCATTCTGATTGCAATCGGTCTTTTTGCAATGATGTATCCGGTACTGGCGCGGGTCAAATACGAAGAGATTGGTCACCTCGCAGGTGATCGCAAATTGCTGTGGCTATCACTTGTCCTCAATTGGCTGGTAGGCCCACTGCTCATGTTTGCCCTTGCCTGGATTTTCCTAGCGGACTACCCGGAGTTTCGGACTGGCTTGATCGTCATTGGACTTGCTCGGTGCATTGCCATGGTGCTTATTTGGAATGATCTAGCCTGCGGTGATCGCGAGGCCGGTGCTTTACTCGTTGCAATAAACTCAATTTTCCAGATCCTCGCTTATGCAATCCTCGGCACCTTTTATCTCGCGATCCTTCCAGGCTGGCTAGGACTCGACACCGAAGATGTCGCCTTCTCTACCTGGGGAATCACAAAGGCGGTTCTCATCTTTTTGGGGATTCCGCTAGCCCTTGGTTTTTTCACCCGTCAAATAGGTGTGGCTAAAAAGGGTCGGGAATGGTACGACACCAAATTCGCACCCAAAATTGCACCGATCGCCCTTTGGGGGCTTCTCTTCACGATCGTTGTTCTCTTTGCATTACAGGGAGAGGCGATCACTTCGGATCCCATAAGTGTGTTCCTCATTGCCTTACCGCTCATGATCTATTTCGCGATTATGTGGTTTACCGCGATGGGGGCGGCGCATGCAATCGGATTGAGTTACGCGCGTTCAACGACAGTGGCTTTCACCTCTGCCGGAAACAACTTCGAATTGGCAATTGCTGTCAGCATTGGAGTTTGGGGAGTCACCTCCGGTCAAGCGTTAGCAGGAGTGATTGGTCCTCTGATTGAAGTACCTGCACTGGTAGCACTCGTTTATGTCTCGCTATGGCTACGACGGAAATGGACTTGGAAGGAACAACTATGAAAAAGCAACCCACCGTGTTGTTTGTATGTGTCCACAATGCTGGACGTTCACAGATGGCAGCAGGCTACCTCAAGCACCTTGCCGGTGACCGAGTTCAGATCTTGTCCGCTGGTTCAATTCCCGCTGAATCAATTAACCCGATTGCAATTGCTGCAATGCTCGAAGAGGGAATAGACATAAGTCACGCGCAACCCAAACTCCTTATCGATGAAACGGTGGAGTTGTCCGACGTAGTGATCACCATGGGCTGCGGTGACGCTTGCAAGTTCTACCCCGGAAAAAGATATGAAGATTGGAAACTTGAGGACCCAGCCGGCCAAGGGATTGAGTCAGTGAGAGCCATTCGCGACGAAATCCGCAGTCAAGTTGTTGAATTAGTTGCCGAACTCGAACTGGATCACTAACTCCAATCAATCCCACGTTCCGCGCTCAAGCGAGGGTTTCGGGGCCGCTGGCCCTGTGGATCTGAATACCCAATATTGACAAGGTACAGCGAACGCCAGCTACTCCCCGAAAAGAATTCTGCGTCAACGCCGGTGCGATTAAAACCAGCCATGGGTCCTGCATCTAACCCAACCGTTCGCACCGCCAGAATGAAATAGCCGGCTTGCAATGTTGCGATCTCACGCGCACTTGCAATTCTTTTCTCAGGATCCTGATAGATGTCGCGAGCGTTGGGAACCTGTGGGAAATGTTCGGGTAGGAATTCATTGAAGTCGGTATCAAATGCGAGTATCGCAACCGCGGCAGCGCTCGCGCTTTTCGCGCGGTTTCCTTCATCGAGTAATGGCAGCAGCCGCTCTTTACCCTCGAGTGTGCGGACAAAGTGCACGCGCAGCGCCTGTGAGTTCATGGGTGTCGGTGCAAATTTGACCAAGTCGTAAATACTGGTCAGCTCCGAATCCGTGACTGATTCATTCGTGAAGGAGTAGGTGGTGTGAGCGTCCGTGAATAGTTCATTGATTGCGGAATTCATGCCCTAATCAAACAGGAGTCCGAGCACGTTGCAACTTCGGGTTAGGAAGTGCTCGCTAAAAGACTTCCCGTGGGGCAAGTACCTCGCAAGTCTGGCTGGACAAAATGAGCTCACTCGAAGGTGTTCCATATTTGCTGAGTTCGTCAACCACTGATTCAAATTCGTCCATGGTTCCCGCTACGACTCGCAGTATCGAACAGTAGGGGCCCGTAACTCGGAGTATCTCCAGAATATGAATGTTCTCAATAGCCTTTGGGTCCTTCAAAATACAGGTCGTCCCGTGACAATCCAGGCGCACGATTGCATCGACCGTCCAGCCCATGGAACGTGGATTGACATGGGCGCTGTAGCCCGTGATCACCCCTGCTTCTTCCATTTTACGGATTCGATTGGCTACCGAAGGGGTAGATAAATGCACGATACGAGAGAGAGCGCTGTAGGAATG
>Ga0208544_10000209_pt1 | contig 48573 bp, 48 predicted proteins | sample DEB08_DNA_9_FD_184526 | JGI IMG/M metagenome (GOLD analysis project Ga0208544, IMG submission 184526) | Aqueous microbial communities from the Delaware River and Bay under freshwater to marine salinity gradient to study organic matter... | ecosystem: Environmental > Aquatic > Marine > Coastal ... | reverse complement strand
AGAGGCGCGCTTTCGCACGGACTTCAAACGCGCATTGCGGTATGCACAAACGCTGGGCGCGCAGCATTTGCATATCATGTCGGGTGTGGCCGAAGGGGCAGCTGCGAAGGCTACATTTATTGATAATCTGCGCTGGGCTGCAGCAGAGGCTCCGGAACAAAGCCTGACAATCGAACCGATCAACAACGATACGATCCCGGGATATTTCCTGAACGATTTTGATCTAGGTCGCGAGATTGTCACCTTGATTGATGCGCCCAACCTGCGGCTGCAATTTGATACGTTTCATGCTGCCAAGATCACTGGCGATGTACTGGGAACGTGGGACAAGATGCGCGATATCACAACACATGTTCAGGTCGCCCAAATGCCGGATCGGTCAGAACCGGACAAAGGGCAGATTGACTATCCCGCATTCTTTGCAGGCCTTGATGCGCAAGGCTATGCTGGTTGGGTTGCGGGTGAATATAAACCACGAACGACGACGGTTGCAGGTGTTGGCTGGGCCGCCAAAGGCTAGCACCCCACGGAAATGTCAGTCGCCAAAGTTTATCGATGACCTATGTTCATGCCCTAAATCGGAACGAGGAAAATGAACATGGACAGGCGGCGGTTTTTGGCAGGCACGGGGGCGTTCCTTGCGAAGCCTGCATTTGCGCAAGCTGACCCGTGGTCGGACATTGCAGACAGCGCGCGGGCATTGGATCAATGCCACGCTCTGATTATTCGTCAATCCGGTCGGGATCTCTTATCAGAAGTTTTTCGCGGCCCGTCGATCGATCAGGCTGTACCGATCAAGTCGGTTTCAAAAACAGTCGTGGCGGCGTTGACCGGGGTCGCACTTGATCGCGGTGAAATCGCTTCGTTGGATGCAGAATTGGGCGATGTGGCCCCTCAATTGATACCGCGCGGGGCTGATCCGCGCGTGGCCGGGATCAGCATTGCGAATTTGATCACAATGCAAGCAGGGTTAGAGCGAACTTCGGGCGCTAACTATGGTGGTTGGGTCAGCAGCAGCAACTGGGTCGCGAACGCATTAGGTCGCGCGTTCGTGGCAGAGCCAGGCGAGCGGATGTTGTATTCGACAGGATCGTTTCACGTTTTGGGTGCCATTCTATCAGAGGTCTCGGGCGAATCTTTGCGTTCATTGACACGGTCGCGGATCGGCGGACCATTGGGGATTGAAATACCCAGCTGGACCCGTGATCCGCAGGGGCGGTACTTGGGCGGAAACGAGATGTCTTTGACCTTGGAAGGTATGGTCCGTTTCGGCGAAATGTACCTTCAAAATGGTGTCTTCGAAGGTGCGCAAGTTCTGAGCGCGGATTGGGTGCAGCGGTCGTTCGAGGTGCGCACCCGGTCTGCATTTTCGGGGCTGAACTATGGCTATGGTTGGTTTTTAGGCGCAGCAGATGGCGTACCCTATGCGTTGGCACGCGGCTATGGAGGGCAGATCATTTGTGTTGCACCTTCGGTCAAGATGACGATGGCTTTGACGTCTGACCCGACGCGACCTGCCCGCAGTGGTGGATATTTTGGTGATCTGAAAAACCTGATTGAACGACAAATACTGCCGACAGCACGCGCGCAATTCGCATAAGGTTGGTTTCAATCCACGCTATATATTGCAGCTATTGCGACAAATCCCGTGCCAGCTGCATCAGCATGACGGCTTCGGCGCGTTCGCCGGATGGATCTGATCCAAGGTTGGCCTGCGCAAGTGCGATGACGTCATCATAGCCGGACCTACCCAATGCTTGAGGGCTGTGCAGTAATTGTCCAAATCTTGAAATAGCGGCTGCGAAATTTTCATCGGTTTTTGCACTTTCAGAATCGTAGGTGAATGCATCGACCATTTCTGCAATCCGCACGTCGTCCTTTGACGGAAAGACCTCCTGCATAAGGGCTGCGCGTACCCTCTCGTAAGAAGTTAGCGGTGCTGCACTTCGGTCATGTAATGCGGTTGTGCGACTTGCAACAGAGGCGTCGTCAGCTTCCATCATCGGGGCTGGAGCCGCGAATTCTGCGACCAGACCCTCCTGCGCACTTTGGCCGATTTTTGTGGCGGTAGCCAAAGGTGCGTTCAGTTGCGAAGGCTCTGGTGGCGCGGCAAAAAACAAACCAGCCGCGACAAGCACGACAGAAGCGGTGACCGCCCCTTTTCCAACACCACTTTGCATCCCTACGACTAGGCGTTGCCATAGACTGCTTTCCGTCGCTATCCGTGACTGCTGAAGCGTCGCAAAATTGCTTTGCGCCTGCGATAAATTCGCTGCCCGACGCGCTGCATCAGGCTTTGGATTAGCGTCGTCCATCAATGATTTCAGATGGTTGAGGTCATCACTCATGTCTTGGCCTCCTGTTCTTTTATGACGCGCAAGGCTTTCTTTGCCTCGGACATACGCCAGCTGATCGTTCCTTCTGAGACACCCAGCACGTCGCCTGCTTGTGCGTGGGTCATTTCATCAAGCACCAGCGCGAGCGTGTCGCGCAGGTCGATCGGCAGTTGCCGCATCGCCACCGTTAGCCAGTCCAGTTTTTCAGCTGTGTCGTCGTTTTCGGCTGTGCGCTGGATTTCCCAGTCACCCCAACCCGTTGTTGCTTTGGCATATGTGGCCCGTTTGCGCCGCCTGTCGTGGGCTGCATTCACGGCAACACGGTAGAGCCACGTCGTGACCTTCGCCCGCCTTTGGTAACTGGCTAGTTTTGCTGGCAAAACGGCGCAAATGTCTTGGGTCAAATCCTCGGCATCCGCCCGCGATCCTGTCAGGCGAAAGCAAAACGCAAAAAGCCGGTCGTAGTGCCGATCAAGCAAGCTTGCGAAGGCCGCGCCGTCGCCGGCTGCGGCCGCTTCGGCCAAGTCTTCGTCGCTCGTTGTCATACGCATTACGGTGGTTGGACGCGCGCGATAGGTCAATCCTTGGCGGATAGCCAAAGTTTTTTGGTTGGGTTGGTGTGCGGGCCAATGTCATGGTGCGGAACTGCTCCGACAAAGGCCCGCGCAAAAGCGCGATTAAACGCTTGTGCAGATGTATTTCATCTCAAGGTAGTCATCGATCCCGTGGCTGGACCCTTCACGGCCCAGACCGGATTGCTTGACGCCACCAAACGGGGCCACTTCGGTTGAAATGATGCCGGTGTTGACGCCAACAATTCCGTATTCCAGCGCCTCTGCGACTTTTGTCACGCGGCTTAGGTCTTTGGCATAAAAATAGGATGCCAGACCAAAGATCGTGTCGTTGGCTTGGGCGATGACGTCGTCTTCGTCCTCGAACATGAACAGCGGCGCAAAGGGGCCAAAGGTCTCGTCAGTACTGACCAGCATATCTTTTGAGGCATTGGTGACGATCGTCGGCTCGAAGAACTGACCGCCGTATGCGTGCGGTTTGCCGCCAGTCAAAATCTGACCGCCCTTTGCCAGCGCATCGTCAAGGTGTTCTTGGACCTTATCAACGGCAGCAGGTTCGATTAGCGGGCCAAGAGTTGTGCCGTCGCTTAGGCCGTCGCCGACCAGAAGGTTTTCAACCGCTACCTTTAGTTTGGCTGCAAAGGCATCATAAACACCTTTTTGCACGTAGATCCGGTTGGCGCAGACACAGGTTTGACCGTTATTGCGGAATTTACACGCGATCGCACCAATGACGGCTTCATCAAGATCGGCATCATCAAAGACGATGAACGGTGCGTTGCCGCCAAGTTCCATCGAACATTTCATGACCTGATCGGCAGCCTGACGCAGCAAGATGCGACCAACTTCGGTTGATCCGGTAAAGGTCAGTTTGCGCACAATCGGGTTTTCGCAGAATTCCTTGCCGACTTCGGACGCAGACGTTGATGTGACAACCGAAAACAACCCTTTGGGAACGCCTGCTTCTTCAGCAAGTTTTGCCATTGCAAGTGCCGACAGCGGCGTCAGCGACGCAGGGCGGATTACAAAAGAGCATCCTGCGGCCAATGCCGGTGCCACTTTGCGGGCGATCATGGCATTGGGGAAGTTCCAAGGCGTGATGCCCGCGGCAACACCAATCGGTTGCTTGATTACGGTAATGCGTTTGTCCGCCATATGTCCGGGGATCGTTTCGCCGTAGACGCGTTTTGCTTCTTCTGCGAACCATTCCACGAATGACGCGCCATACGCGACTTCGCCGCGCGCTTCGGCCAATGGCTTGCCTTGCTCTGCGGTCATGATGATCGCAAGGTCTTCTTGGTTCGCCATCAAAAGATCAAACCATTTGCGCAGGATGTTTGCGCGTTCTTTGGCAGCGCGGGCAGCCCACGGTTTTTGCGCCCTTTCAGCCGTGGCGATTGCTGAGGCAACTTCCGCACGGGTCAGATCAGGGACTTGCGCAATTACGTCACCGCGGGCGGGGTTTGTGACCGCAAATGTTTTTCCGCTGGCGGCTTGGACCCATTCACCAGAGACAAAAGCAGCCTCGCAAAGCAGATCGGGTCGTTTGAGCATAGACTTCAAGTTCGTTGTTTCATCGAGCATGGTGGTCTCCCTTTAAGATTGGCGCTATCTGACCGATCCAAGGGAGTGCCGTAAAGGGGGACATGATGGATTTTGATGATGCATACGCAAATGCTGCGTATATTCCGGGGTCTGAGGCCTATCCGGGCGCTTGGACGCAATCCGCCGCGGTTTTTCGCGCGGAGAACCGATGCGAAATTGACGTGGCTTACGGTGAAACCGCGCGGCAAAAGGTGGATTTCTTCTACCCGTCTCAACCCGCCAAAGGTTTGGTTGTGTTTGTTCACGGAGGGTATTGGCTGCGTTTTGACAAATCATTCTGGTCTCATCTTGCGGCAGGCCCACTGTCCCAAGGCTGGGCGGTTGCGATGCCATCATACGCGCTTTGCCCGGATGTCAGTATTACAGAAATCGGATTGCAGATTGCAGAGGCAATCGCATTTGCCGCCGCGCGCGTTGACGGGCCGATCAGGCTTGTCGGGCATTCGGCAGGCGGTCATCTGGTGACGCGGGTTATGGCTTTGCCGGACGCAACCGGTTGGCAAAAACGCGTTCAAAAAATCGTCGCGATCTCGCCTGTTGCCGATTTGGTTCCCTTGATGCAGACAGCGATGAATGGCGATTTGAAACTGACCCAGACAGAGGCATTGCGCGAAAGTCCCGTGCGGCAGCCTGCCCCTGACGTACCTGTGACGGTTTGGGTTGGTGCTGACGAACGTTCGGTGTTCATTGCTCAGGCGCATGGGTTGGCGCAGGCTTGGGATTGCAAGGTCGTGGTCGAAAGCAACCGCCATCATTTCGATGTCATCGAAGGAATTGCAGATCAAGGCAGTGATTTGCTTTCCGAGATCATGCTTTAGCGCGGGATTCTTGGTTCAAAACACCTGTCCGGTGCGATTGTTGGCCTACTTAGCCACATTAATGCCCTTTGTGGCCTACATATGGTAGGCCGAGAACCCGCAGCATCATAATGTGGGGGCGACGGTTAATGCGCGAATCGCGCAATCTAAATGGTGTGGAACGAATGAATTTAGTAAGAAGTACATTTTTGGTTTTGGCAGCGACGGCTTTGGTGGCTTGAGAACGCTCTGGTGACAATAACGATATCGTCGATGGCGGCATCGACGGCGGCTTTCTGCGCGATGGCGTAGCGAACGTTTGGATCGACCCGGACGGCTGCCAGCATTGGTATATTGACGACGGTCTAGAAGGCTTCATGACGCCTCGTTTGAACCGTGACGGAACGCCCGTTTGCCAGGACACGCGTGGACAGGTGATGTTGAAGGACGGCACGATGGTCGCGGCAGAACAAGAGCCGACTGCGTAGACGAAACCGACATAGCGATATCGAGAAAGGCATCAGTTAACTGGTGCCTTTTTTCGTTAGCGCATTGGGTCAAACTGCGCATCTGTCAAAGTACAATCGCGCCGGACATCACGGCCACAATCGCGGAATTCCAAGTCACGTGTCAGGCAAATTCGCGCCTCTTGGATATAGCCTGACTTGCAGGTAATCGTGATTTGATCCGCCTCAAGCGATGGGTTTTCACGCAGAAATGCATCTTCGATCAGGGACGCAGGCAAAGTCACGTTTCTTGCCAGTGTGCGGAAGACCTCTGGTCGCGTGATCTTGTCATAAGCTATCCGCGACAAAGCAAAATAATCATCAGACGATAGCCCGCTACAGACCCCATGTTTGCGCCATTGATGCCAAGCCAGCCCCGAGGTGCCCATTATGTCGGCCATTTCAGCCGTATCGCCACGAGAAGGTGGGCGCTGCACAGTGTTGCAATTGGCAGGGAAACCACGTTCGTGTTGGGGCCAAAGACCGTGCAGGATCCAGCCGAAATCTGCCTCTGGATCGCATTGGGGCGAATTGCGGCTATCACCTTCGAGCGCGCACCAATTTGCCGACCACGAAAGTGACATGACATAATAATCAAAGTCACCTGCACGGTCTTGTGCTGCAGAAGGTGTGGCTAGCAAACACAGCAGAGCAAACAAGCGATACATTTTTCATCTTTCCTATCGGTTTGGCTGACACTATACAGTTGCCAAGTTCCCCGACAATGCGAACCCGGCTGCCAGTGCAGTCTGCCCAATTCAAGGGCGCGGGAAAGGCTTGTCTGATGATAAGATGGAGATAGAAGATGTCCGATAAACCGATCATGGCCAAAGCAACCGCTGTCTGGCTTTGCGACAACACGACGCTGACCTTCAAGCAAATCGCGAATTTCTGTGGTTTCCACGAACTGGAAGTGCAGGGTATCGCTGATGGCGATGTTGCGACAGGTGTCAAAGGCTTTGACCCGATTGCAAACAACCAGTTGACCCAAGAAGAACTTGATAAGGCTGAAGCAGATCCAACGCATCAGCTGAAGCTGAAGTTCTACGCTGCCGCTGCTGGCGAAGAAAAACGCCGCGGCCCGCGTTACACACCCCTGTCCAAGCGTCAGGATCGCCCTGCGTCAATCTATTGGCTGGTGAAATTCCACCCAGAGCTGACCGACGGCCAGATTTCCAAACTTGTCGGCACAACCAAGCCAACGATCCAAGCGATTCGCGAGCGGACCCATTGGAACATCAACAACATCGATCCGATTGATCCGGTGGCGCTGGGGTTGTGCAAGCAGTCCGAACTGGACGCTGCGGTTCAAAAGGCCAACGCCAAAAAAGCAAAAGACGGCGAAGCGATGACCGATGATGAGCGTCGCAAGCTGGTCAGCACAGAACAATCGCTTGGCATGCCAGCAGAGCCAAAAATGCCTACTGCGATGGCCGGTCTGGAAACATTCAGCCTGTCAGACAGCAACGACGATGAAGAAGTTGAAGATAAGCGCGACGTAAAAGACGCTGACAGCTTCTTTAACCTGCCTGACGATGATGATCAGGACGACAACGACTAAAGCAATTCACTTTTCTGCATTTAGTGGGCGCTGCATTCTTGAATGTAGCGCCCATTTTTATTTGCGCCGCGCGGCGATGAACCGCGTCGATCTTGTTTTTCCGTGATACCCGGTTTCCACGAGTTCAAAGCCAGCTTTTAAGAAAGCGGCTTCAAGTTCTTGCGCATTGAAGATGCTGACATGTGGCGCTTTGCCGATCCATTGCATTACTTTGACCAGCGGGCCCATGGCAAAGCTCATATCGCGCAGACAGGCCGTTTTAGTGATCAGCATTCCACCGGGTTTGAGAAGACTGTGAAAATGCGCAAGTCCCGCATCCAGATCGTCTAGCAGATGCAGCAGGCTAAACGCGCAAACAGCGTCAAATGGCGCGTTTTCAATGGCATTGGTTGCCTCCGTCCGGACAAAGTTCAAGTTTGAGAGGTCTGTATTTTGCAGTTTCTCATTGGCAATCGCGAGCATCCCGCCAGAGATATCCGTGGCCGTCATTTGCCGCACACATGGCGCAAGCTTCAGCGCGGTGCTGCCCGTACCACAACCGATTTCAAGAAGATGATCCTCTGCATGCAGAAAACTGCGGGTGCGGGCGAGGGTTTCCTCGTAACCGCCCATATCGGCAATCTTGGAGGCCGCGTATTTCTTCGCCGCTTTGTCCCAGAAGGTGGCATTGGCCATGGTTATAGTCCTTTGAATGCGTCGGGGCGTGCTGCCCGCTACAGCCGTCACTATATATACGCATATAATATATAAATTGCGAAAATTTGTCGATTGGGTATACATATTTGTATGAATTGGCAGGCGATCTCTTTTGACTGGAACCAGATCAGGGCGTTCTTGGCGACAGCTGAGGAAGGCTCGTTGAGCGCTGCTGCGCGTGCGCTCAGTTCAACTCAACCGACAGTGGGGCGGCAAGTGTCGGCCCTTGAAGAGGCGCTTGGCGTCACGTTATTTGAAAGGGCAGGGCGAACTTTTGAAATGACGTCTGCGGGGCATGATTTGTTGGAACATGTCCAAGCAATGGGTGACGCGGCCAGCCGGATTTCGATGGTCGCTTCGGGGCAGTCCCAAGATGTCGCCGGCCGCGTAACAATCACCGCCAGCGAATTGATGGCTGCAGGTTTTCTGCCGCCCGTGGTGCGCAAGCTACGTGAGGATGCCCCTGGGATCGATATTGAGATCGTCGCCTCTAACCGACTTGAGGATTTGACGCGCCGTGATGCAGACATCGCAATCCGTCATGTCCGTCCGGACCAGCCCGATTTGATTGCGCGTCAGATGACGGATTTTAGCGCCGGCTTTTTTGCATCAACCGAATATATCCGCAACCATGGACGGCCTGTCACAACGGATGATTTGTCGGGCCACCTTTTTCTGGGGCCACGCGATACAAAGATGATGCTGGAAATCCTTGCTGGCTATGGTGTCGTTATTCGCGAAGATCAATTCAGGCTTCGCTCTGACAGCGGTGTTGTAATGTGGGAAATGATGCGCGCGGGACTTGGGATCGGGGTGCTATTGGATAACCTTTGGCCGCATATCGAAGGTGTCGAACCGGTGTTTCTGGATGTTCCAAAAATCACATTTCCGGTTTGGCTGGCTACCCATCGCGAGTTGCGGACCAGCCGCCGAATTCGCATCGTGTTTGACGCTTTGGCAGAAGCGCTTAAATCGCCTTCCGCGCATTTAGCGCCGCTGTAATCGTGCCATCATCAAGGTAATCCAGTTCACCGCCCACTGGCACGCCTTGTGCAAGAGACGTAACCGTAATTCCCGGAAGTTGGTCCGCGATGTAATGCGCCGTCGTCTGTCCGTCGATCGTAGCGGCAAGTGCCAGAATGACCTCGGTTACGTTTTCAGTCTTGATCCGGTCAAGCAACTTGGGGATGCGCAATTCGTCCGGCCCAACAGCATCAAGCGCGGAAAGCGTGCCGCCCAAGACGTGATAGCGACCTTTGAACACTTTGGCGCGTTCCATTGCCCAAAGATCGGCCACGTCTTCAACCACAGCGATCTGTCCAATACTGCGTTTTTCGGATGCGCAGATGTCGCAGATATCAGCCGTGCAGACGTTCCCGCAATTCAGACATTCGCGCACAGTAGCACCCACTTGCTGCATCGCGTCGGCCAAAGGCAGAAGCACCAAAGACCGTTTCTTGATCAAATGTAAAACCGCCCTGCGGGCTGAACGTGGCCCAAGCCCAGGCAATTTCGCCATCAAGGCGATCAGATTATCAAGATCTTCGTTGCCATTGCTCATCTGATGTTCAGAACGGCAGGTTCATGCCCGGCGGCAGGCCCAAAGCTTCGGTCATTTTGGACATTTCTTCTTGGGCGCGTGCGGTCGCCTTGCTTTGCGCATCCTTGATCGCGGCAAGGATGAGGTCCTCGACAACTTCTTTGTCGTCGCCGTTAAAGATGGAGGGGTCGATGTTCAGGCCCTTCAATTCGCCCTTTGCAGTCGCGGTTGCCTTAACAAGACCTGCGCCACTGACGCCTTCAACCATGATGCTTTCAAGGTCGTCTTGCATCTGGGCCATCTTGCCCTGCATTTCCTGAGCCTGCTTCATCATCTTGGCCATATCGCCAAGTCCACCAAGTCCTTTGAGCATCTGCGTCTCTCCTACGTTGTCGTTTGTTCTCAGTTAGGGGCTTTGCCGCCGCTTCGCAATCAATCCTCGTCGAAGGGGTCCCATTCTTCGTCAACTTCGGGCAGGGCGTCGTGCAGGGCTTCTTGGGCTTTTTCGGCTTCGGTGCGGATTTCTGTGATCTTGGCCTTTGGAAACGCGGCGATTACGGCCTGTACCAAGGGATGCTGTTCCGCCTCATGACGGATTGCGTTTTCAGCGGCATCGCGGGTTTCCGCGATCGTGAGCGCGTCACCGTCTGTTCGGCTGATGACCCAGCGATTGCCAGTCCACGCCTGCAAACGCGCACCAAGCCGCCCCATCAGATCGGGTGCGGCATCGTCGGTTGGGTTCACTTCGATACGGCCGGGTTGATAGTTGACCAGCCGTAAACCCGTCTCGACCTCGACCAGCAATTTTACATCGCGGTGCCTGCGGATTAGTTCAACCACATCTTCGAAACGCGCGTAATGTTGCAAGGCTTCTGTCTGCAATGCGACAGCCGTTTGCGCCCCAGATGCGCTGGGACCGCTTGATCCCATATGCGTGGGGGCGGGGGTGCTCGCGATCGCGGTTGTGTTGCCGCCTTGCGGCGCCGGACGTCCACCTGATGGACCACTTGGGGGCGGTGTCGCATCTTGCAGTTTGCGCACCAGCTCTTCGGGGCTGGGCAGGTCGGCGACATGGGTCAGGCGGATCACGGCCATCTCGGCAGCCATCATCGCGTTAGGTGCCATTGCCACCTCTTCGAGCGCCTTGAGCAACATTTGCCACATCCGCGACATCACCCGCATCGGCAGGTCGGTGGCCATTGCTTGCCCGCGTGTCCGTTCATCAGGGCTGATTGTCGGGTCTTCGGCAGCTTCGGGTGTGATCTTGATCACGCTAATCCAGTGGCAGACTTCGGCCAGATCGCGCAGTACGGCCATCGGATCTGCACCGTCAGCGTACTGGCCGGAAAGCTCGGTCAGGGCGGCGGCGGCTTCGCCCTTGAGGATCATATTGAACAGGTCCAAAACCCGCCCACGATCTGCAAGGCCAAGCATTGCGCGCACCTGATCTGCCGTGGTTTCGCCAGCCCCGTGACTGATCGCTTGATCGAGCAGCGATTGCGCATCACGCGCGGATCCTTCGGCAGCACGGGTGATCAGCGCGAGCGCCTCATCTGTGATTCCAGCGCCCTCGGCAGTTGCTATTTTGCGTAGCAACGCGATTTGGGTTTCGGGTTCAATGCGGCGCAGATCAAAACGCTGACAGCGTGACAGAACCGTGACGGGAACCTGCCGTATTTCGGTCGTCGCAAAGATAAATTTTACGTGCTCTGGCGGTTCTTCGAGCGTCTTCAAGAGCGCATTAAACGCGTTCTTGGACAGCATGTGCACTTCGTCGATGATATAAATCTTAAAGCGGGCAGAGGCCGCGCGGTAATGCACAGAATCAATAATTTCGCGAATATCGCCCACGCCTGTACGTGACGCGGCGTCCATTTCCATGACGTCTACATGACGCCCTTCCATAATCGCGACGCAATGTTCGCATTTCCCGCAAGGTTCGGTTGTTGGACCACCTGTGCCATCCGGCCCGATGCAGTTCATGCCCTTGGCAATGATGCGGGCAGTCGTGGTTTTACCCGTGCCACGAATACCTGTCATGATAAACGCCTGCGCGATCCGGTCCGCCGCGAACGCGTTTTTCAGTGTGCGCACCATCGCGTCCTGCCCGACCATATCTGCAAAGGTTTCAGGCCGGTATTTACGGGCGAGCACTTGGTAAGTTGGTTGATCGGTCATAGCGGCTTTCGCAAGGATTCGGGCGTCATGTCAGACTAGGGGCAGCGACTGCAGAGGTCTAGTTGGTCAAAGTGACCAGAGGATCACGCCGGTGGCAAATGCTGCAATTGTCATAATTGTCGCAAGACGCGTGTAGTTGCGCGATGACGTGGCCTCGACATCGCGTTCGCTGAGACGTGCAAAGGTTTGGCAGGCTTGATTTCTGGCAGACCAGAAGATTGCGATGGCCACACCAAGAAAGATCGTCGCAACCAGTTTGGCAGCCCATGTTGGTTCAAATGCGCCAAACACAGCTTTCAAGCCAATCGCCACGCCGATTGCGCCAAGCCCTGTGCCCATCCAACTTGAAAAGGTGCGCTCATTGGCCATGATCGTGCGATCTTCGGACCATTCGGTGCGCTTTTGCGCTTGTTTGTTTTCCTCTGACATAGGGGTTGATATAGCAGGTTTATCGCGCGCTGCGAGGTGTGGATTTCCAAGGCGATCAAATTGACGGCATATGCGATCCATTCACTCCCCGTAGCAGGCGGTAGCCTTGCGATAGCGCCGATGCCGGGACGCCATGGGGCCTATGCCGCCGAACTTTCGCAGATTTCGGACTGGTCGCCAACTTTGGTGATTTCGATGGTTGAGACCGCAGAGTTCGTGAGCATAGGGGCAGCATCATTTGGCGGTGATTTATTGGCGTCAGGCATACAGTGGCGTCATGTTCCGGTACCTGATTATGGTGTGCCAGCCACGCTAAACTGGTCTGATCTGTGCAATGATGTTCTGGTTAGATTGCGTTCGGGCGAAAGCGTTTTGATCCATTGCATGGGCGGTTGTGGACGATCGGGGATGATTGCCCTGCGCCTGATGATCGCGGCAGGCGAACCTGCGGATGCGGCGCTGCTTAGATTGCGCAAAACACGCCCCTGCGCAATTGAAACAATGGCGCAGATGACGTGGGCAATGCAGGACGTGGGATCGACTTAACGACCCTTCTTTTGCACGGCAGCGCGGTAGATCTTGCCTTGTTTACGGCCGCGTTCGCGTGACTGTGCGATCGTTTGGGTCGCGTGTTCGTTCTCGCGCTTGAGCTTCCTGAAGCGATCCAACCGATCAGGGTCAATATCGCCTGCTGCAATGGCTTCTTGCACCTTGCACCCCGGTTCGGATTCATGTTCGCAATCGCGGAATTTGCACTTCATGGCGCGTTCCGAAATTTCAGGGAAGGTTGCGGCAATACCATAAGCAACCTCTGCCACGCCTAGTCCGCGCATGCCCGGTGTATCGATCAACCAACCGCCTGTGTTCATGCGGTGCAGGGATCTGCCTGTTGTCGTATGGCGCCCCCGCGCGTCGTCTTCGCGAATATCTTGAGTCAATGCGTTGCCGCCGGTCAATGCGTTCGCAACTGTCGTTTTGCCAACACCCGACGATCCGGCCAAGGCCACTGTTTGTCCTTTGCCACACCAAAGCGCCAGAATTTCGGGCACATTGTCGTTCTTGGCGTCAAAGGCGATCACTTCGAGGTTTCGTCCAAGCTTGCGGGCTTGGTCTAGGTAGCTATCGGGATCATCGCATTGATCTGCTTTTGTTAGCAGAATGACCGGCATAATCATCGCGTCGTGGGCAAGGGCAAGGTAACGTTCGAGCCGGGCCGGATTGAAGTCGTTGTTGCACGATGAAGTGATAAAAAGCGTATCAAGGTTCGCAGCGATCAACTGTTTGTCGCCGGTGTGGTATTCGGTGCCACGCGTGAGTTCTGTTTTGCGATCAAGCACACGGATAAGCCGGTGTTGCTCTGTTGCGCAAAGCACCCAATCTCCGACGGCAACTGCGGCGGTTGTGATGCCGGGATCAAGGGTCATTTCAAGCGGACCGATGTCGGAAAAGCCAACAACGCGGTCGCGGTGTACGGTTGCGATGCGAGCAGGGGTAAGGGTTTCGAGCTCTTCGATTTCAAGCTGGGACATGTAGAATGGCGACCATCCAAGGTCGGCGCGGGTAAGATCTGTCAATGGATCATCCTCGTCATAAAGGTGGGAACCGCTGTCGGCCTGAGGCGTTCAGCGGGAACCGGACGAGGGGGCGGAAATAGCTTCAGCGCACCCAGACCGGGAGGGTATTCTTGGCGACAATCATAAACATCCTCCTTTTTTGGACGTGGCTTGAAAATTCACCCGATTGACCGATATCGCTTTGCGATTTCACTCTGGCGGGCGTCGCGCTTGCCTGTGGCAAATCGCGTGGGTGAGAGGCTGACAACGACCCAAGCGGGGCTCGTTATGGCTGCTTCCTTCCGGATCTGACCAGGTTGGCGAGGCGCTCGCCCGCGCCAACCTCTCAAAAGTCATATAAGACAGGTGTAGACGCTCTGCAAGGCATCAGAACGTTATGCCGTAGGTTTCAATTCTTCCTGACTGCGCTGGCGTATGTGATAGCATGCGTCACGGTTTGGAATTGATCATGCGCAGCCGCTATATCCCTGAAATGGCATTCTGCATGGGTCGCATTTGTGCGGCTGGCCAAACCGTTCGGCCGTCACGCCCGTCGTGCGGAAAAAATTGCACTTGTCAGGCGGTCGTGGCATCTGGGCGAAATGAAAATTGCAGAAACAGTTACCTTTGGCGGATCGGGCCTGAACCGTGCCGCAGAATTGCGCGGGCAAGCAGATAAGCTTGCAGCGCAAAAGAACGCGCGCTCACTTCTGATGTGGCGCGGCAAGCCTATGATTGCAGGCGATGTTCTAGTCCGCGTACCTCTTGATCATCCGATCATGGCGGACGCGACAAAAGACCACGTCTTTCTTGGCCTCGAAGGTGATGTGCCGACTTTTGCAGCAGATCTTGCAAACTGGATGCCAGTCGATCTTGATGAGGCAACACTTGGTGGTTTTCATGACCCTTCCGAGCAGGAACATCCTGCTTTGAAAGGCGGCATTTTTGCAGAGATGCGGGCGATCATGACGCGTCTTTCAGCACGCGATGCTGAACTGGCTGCTACCGCAAAGGCAGTGATGGGTTGGCATCTGTCGCACCGTTATTGCGCACGCTGTGGTGAAGAGAGCAGTTTTGCGATGGCAGGCTGGCAGCGTGACTGTGCGGCTTGTGGCGGACATCACTTTCCGCGCACTGATCCGGTCGTCATTATGTTGATCACTCACGGTAATTCAGTTCTTGTTGGGCGCTCGCCGGGGTGGCCAGAGAAAATGTATTCGCTTCTGGCCGGTTTCGTGGAACCGGGCGAGACGATCGAAGCGGCCGTGCGCCGTGAGGTTTTTGAAGAGGCGGGCGTGCGGGTCGGCCAGGTGACGTACCTGTCCAGCCAGCCGTGGCCGTTTCCCGCATCCTTGATGTTTGGTTGCGCAGGCGAAGCTGAGGATACCGCACTTACGATTGATCCTGCTGAAATCGAGGATGCTATGTGGGTTACACGTGAAAATATCGCGTTGGCCTTCACTGGAAATCACCCTAAGCTTCTTCCTGCACGCAAAGGGTCGATTGCACATTTCTTGCTTGATGCTTGGTTGTCTGACCAGCTGGATTAAACGTTTTTAGGATCGATCTGAATGAAATTCAGCACACGTGAAGATATTGAAGCGCCAATTGACTATGTATTTTCACAGGTCAGCGATTTTGCTGCCTTTGAACGGCGTGCAATGCGTCAAGGTGCTGATGTTACGCGCCGACCTGATGATGTGGTGGTGCAAGGTACTATTTGGGACATCAAGTTCAACTTTCGGGGTCGCGACCGTAAGGCCGAGGCAAAATTAACTGTGTTGGATCAGCCGCACGCTTTGACGATCGACAGTGCATCAGATGGTTTGAACGCCTCTACGGAAATTGAATTGATCGCGTTATCCCAGACCCGAACACGTGTCTTGGTCAGCTTTGATCTGCGCGCAAAAACGCTGACTGCACGCCTTTTGGTGCAATCACTGAAGCTTGCAAAAACCAAAATGACCAAGCGCTTTAATGGACGCGTCCTGGATTTCGCAGAAGAAATCGAAGACCGGTACCGTCGCGACGTTTAACCGGCTTTTTCGTGCCGCCGTGCCGCGGCAGGATAAACACCCATCACATGCAGATGGTCGGTGAAATAACCCAGTTCTTCGAGTGCGAGTTGCACATTGGCGTCATCGGGATGCCCTTCAATCTCTGAATAGAATTGGGTCGCGGTGAATTCGCCGTCGACCATATAACTTTCCAGTTTGGTCATGTTGACGCTATTGGTCGCAAAACCGCCCATCGCCTTGTACAGAGCCGCAGGGATGTTGCGGACCCGGAAAACAAAGCTGGTCATCATGCCGTATTCCCCGCGTCGCGTGTAGTCGGGCTCGCGGGCCATGATCAAAAAGCGGGTCGTGTTGCGCGCGTGATCTTCGATGTGCCGCGCAAGGACTTTGAGCCCGTAGATGTCAGCGGCAAGCTCGGACGCCAGTGCCGCCCTTCCCAGATCATCCCCAGAGGCAACTTCACGTGCTGCGCGTGCATTGTCAGAACTGGTCCGCCCGATAATGTCATGTTCGCGCAGAAATTTTCCGCACTGTGGCAAAATGACGGGATGGCCATGCGCCTCTTTGATGTCGCTTAGCTGTGCTTCTGGTTTGCCGAGCAAATTCACATGCACGCGTACAAAAGTCTCATCGACAATATGCAGACCGCTTTCGGGAAGAAGCGAATGAACATCCGCGACGCGTCCATAAGTCGAATTCTCGACCGCGATCATGCCCATATCAGCCGCGCCACTGCGCACAGCATCGATTGCAGATTCGAAAGTGCCGCAAGGCAGAGGTTCAAAATCGGGGCATGCAGTGATACAAGCTTCGTGCCCGTAAGCACCCAATTCACCTTGAAATGCGATTTTCTGAGACATGAATGTGACCTCCTGACGCTTCCCCGACTAAAAAAGGGGTGTTAGAACGCGGCAGTATACCTTGCAACTCGGTGTGGGAAGCGGATAGATAACCGCAAATATTTGAACGGAATGGAACGCGACATGTTCGACACAATGACGACGACTAAAGTGATTGGTGCACTTTGTGGTACTTTTCTTGTCTATTTGCTGGGCGCTTGGCTAGCGGAAGAAGTCTATCACTCGGGCGGCCACTATGGTGAGCAAGCCTATGTGATTGAGGTCGCAGGCGCCGAAGGTGAACCTGAAGAAGATGTTGTGGAAGTCGATTTCGCAGTTGTCATGGCATCTGCAAGCGCTGCCGACGGCGAGGCTCTGTGGCGCGGTTGCCGCTCTTGCCACGCACTTGAATCAGGCCAGCATGGCACCGGCCCCGCACTTTACGGTGTCGTAAACCGCCCCGTGCAGTTCTACGCCGACTTCAACTACTCTGGCGCATTGGCCGAAGTTGTAGACGTATGGACCCCAGAGCACTTGAACGGTTTCCTTGAAAACCCACGTGGCTACGCACCCGGCACCGCGATGGGCTATAACGGTATGCGCAGCGTCGAAGACCGCGCGAACCTGATTGCTTATCTGGCAACCATCGGCGGCTAGACCGTACTGTGATGATGAATTCAAAGGCCGCTCCTTCGGGGCGGCCTTTTTCTTGCTAGTTTGGGGTTTCACACGGGCAGATCACGGAAACTCAACTTGAAAGTTTGCCAAACTGTCCTTTTAGTTCATTTACGATGGTATGAGACCAAACACGGAGAGAATGATGCAAAATCGCCCCAAGGCCCAAGCTGTCGCCGCAAAACGTGAAGCCCGCGACCGTGTAGCAAGACATTGGTTGCTGGGGTCGGTTATTGGCATTGCCGCATTCTGGGCCGGATCAGAGGTATTTGCCGACGCCCATGAGACGGTCATTCAAAGCCACGGCTATACGAATTTTGGCGATTTGAAGTACGGCCCTAACGAAACTCTGGACTACGTGAACCCAGACGCGCCAAAGGGCGGCGAGTTTTCACAGTGGGCGCAAGGCACATTCGACAGCTTCAACCTATCAACCCGCAAGGGCGTGCCCGCAGCGCTGTCCACAATCGGCTCTGAAGGTATCCTAACTTCTACTGCTGATGACCCATACGGTGCTTATTGCTATCTGTGTGAAACCCTCGAGTACCCAGAAAGCCGCGATTGGGTGATTTTCAATCTGCGCGATGACGTCAAATTCTGGGACGGCACAACCATGACCGCCGCGGATATCAAATTTACTTTCGAGCTCTACCTTGAGCAGGGGATCACCGAATACCGCAGTGTCTATTCGCAGTTCATTGAAAGCGTCGAGGTGCTGGATGACTTTAGGATCAAGTTCAACTTCACCGAGAGCGCGCCGCGACGTGATGTTGTAACTTGGGTCGGTGGCACATCCGCCTTTTCCAAAGCATGGTTTGAAACCACTGAAACCCGCCTCGACGAAGCGTCTGATGCGCCGTTCATGGCAACGGGTCCGTACCGTTTGGATACGGTCGATATCGGACGCCAAATCGTTTACCGCTATGACCCCAACTGGTGGGGTGCTGATTTGCCGATCAACCAAGGTCGCAACAATTTCGAGACGATCCGCGTAGAATATTTTGCTGACAGCAGTGCGGCCTTCGAAGGCTTCAAATCCGGCGTCTACACGTTCCGCGATGAAAACAGTTCTTTGCAGTGGGCGACAGGCTATGATTTTCCTGCCCGCGAACAGGGCTGGGTGACGGTTGAAGAATTGCCCGATGGATCAATCGGCACCGGCCAGGGATTCGTGTTCAACCTGAACAGGGAAAAATTCCAAGACCCGTTGGTCCGCGAAGCGTTAACATTGATGGTGAACTTCGAGTGGATGAATGAGACGCTGTTTTACGGCCTCTATGAACGGCCGGAATCCTTTTGGGATAACTCTGATCTAAAGGCCGTTGGTGTACCGTCTGCCCTAGAAGTGGCGATCTTGCAGCCATTGGTCCACGAAGGTTTGCTCGATGATTCAATCCTAACTGACGAGGCTACGATTCCACCAGTGTCCGCCACGGCAGAGCGTCCGCTGGACCGTACAAATCTCCGCGCTGCCTCTGCTTTGCTGGACGAAGCGGGTTGGATCGCAGGCGAAGACGGCCTGCGCCGCAAGGACGGCGAAGTGTTGTCTGTGAGCTTTCTGGAGCGGTCACCGCAGTTTGATCGTATCATCAATCCTATCGTCGAAAACCTGAAGCGACTGGGCGTCGATGCGGCATTGGAACGGGTTGATCCCGCGCAATTTATTGAACGCAGCCGGGCCGGATCGTTTGACATCATCAATGCGTCATTGGGGCAGGGGTATGAACCGGGGCAGGGGCTTGCCCAGTTTTTCGGATCAGAAGCCGCCGATGACAGTTCGCGCAACCCGATGCGATTGAAGCTGCCCGCAGCCGACCGTCTGATCCGCGACATTGTCGAAGCAGAAACCCTCGAGGACCTCACCATTCGTACCCGTGCATTGGACCGTGTGCTGCGGGCCGAACGTTTCTGGATCCCGCAATGGCAGAAGGGCGTCCACACCGTCGCTTACTATGACATGTACAGGTTCAAAGAAGTGCCGCCACTGGCTTTGTCGCCTATTGATAACTGGTGGTTTGATGCAGATGCTGCGGCGGCTTTGAAAGCTGCCGGCGCATTTCAGTAAGGCACGTTAAGTGGGCGCATATATCCTAAGGCGGCTGTTGCTTGTGATACCCACACTTTTGGGCATCATGATCATCAACTTCGCCCTGACCCAGTTCGTTCCTGGCGGTCCGATTGAACAAATCCTGGCCCAGATGGAAGGCGGCGGCGATGTCTTTGAAGGCATTTCCGGCGGCGGGAGTGAGCTGGTTGTTACCGGTGACAACGACTATATCGGCGGACGTGGTTTGCCGGCCGATTTTATCGCCGACCTTGAGCGCGAGTTCGGGTTTGATAAGCCCCCGCTTGAGCGGTTCCTGACAATGATGTGGAACTATATGCGGCTTGATTTCGGCGAAAGCTATTTCCGGTCGATCAGCGTGTTTGATCTCGTAATGGAAAAGATGCCTGTGTCGATTACCCTAGGACTTTGGTCGACGTTGATCGCTTACATGATCTCGATTCCTTTGGGCATCAAAAAGGCAGTCCGCGACGGCACTCCATTTGATACATGGACTTCTGGTGCGATCATTGTGGGCTACGCGATCCCGGGTTTCCTATTTGCGATTTTATTGATCGTTTTGTTCGCGGGTGGGTCGTATTGGCGGCTGTTCCCCCTGCGCGGTCTAACTTCAGCCAACTTTGAAGAACTCAGCATGATTGGCAAGGTTCTGGACTATTTCTGGCACATTACATTGCCAGTGCTGGCTTCTACGATTTCGGCCTTTGCGACGCTGACATTGCTGACAAAGAACAGCTTTCTGGACGAGATCAAAAAACAATATGTGATGACGGCCCGCGCCAAAGGTTTGTCTGAACGACGCGTGCTTTATGGGCATGTGTTCCGCAACGGGATGCTGATTGTGATTTCCGGCTTTCCAGCCTTATTTATCGGTGTGTTCTTTGGCGGATCATTGATTATTGAAACGCTGTTTTCGCTTGATGGATTGGGACGGTTGGGATTTGAGGCGGCAGTTGCCCGCGACTATCCGGTCGTGTTTGGTACGTTGTTCGCGTTCTCGTTGATCGGGTTGGTCGTCGGTATCCTTACGGACCTGACCTATGTGCTGATCGACCCCCGCATTGATTTCGAGGCAAGGGGCTGATGGCGAAGCGTCCTTTTCTCTCTCCGCTCAACCAGCGGCGCGTGCGCAATTTCAAGCGTAACCGGCGGGCGTTGTGGTCGTTGATCATTTTCAGCGTGCTGTTTGGTCTATCGCTGATGGCCGAGTTTATTGCCAACGATAAACCCATCGCAGTCAGCTATCGCGGCGAACTTTATATGCCGATTTTCAACTTCTATTCCGAACAGGACTTCGGCGGCGATTTCCCGACCGAGGCAGGTTATGGCGAGGTCGAGGTTGATTGTCTGATCGTTACAGGAGGTTTGCAGGACTGCTTTGATGCCCCCGATGAATTGATTGCGGCTGTTGACGCCGGCGAGACGCTGGAAGGTGATTTTCAAATGGGCTGGATGCTTTGGCCCGTTATTCCCTATTCCTACAACACTATCGTGGATGTCGGTGGCGTGGCTCCTTCGCCACCAAGTGCAGAGAATGTGCTGGGCACCGATGATACCAAACGCGATGTGTTGGCGCGCGTCATTTACGGTTTCCGGTTGTCGGTCACCTTTGCGCTGACCGTGACTGTGGCCGCATCCATCATCGGGATTATGGCGGGTGCGGTGCAGGGGTATTTTGGCGGATGGACCGACCTGATCTTTCAGCGCTTTATCGAGATTTGGACAGGGATGCCGTCGCTTTACGTGATTATCATTGTGTTTGCGATCTTGGGGCGAAGTTACTGGCTTCTTGTCTTCCTCACAGTGCTGTTTGGTTGGCCCGCCCTTGTCGGGGTGGTCAGGGCAGAGTTCCTGCGCGCGCGAAATCTGGAGTACGTCCGCGCCGCTAAAGCGCTGGGCGTGCGCGACCGCACGATCATGTTCCGCCATATGCTGCCCAACGCGATGGTCGCGACTGTGACCATGCTGCCGTTCTTGGTGACGGGCGCAATCGGGGGCCTGGCCTCACTTGATTTTCTGGGCTTTGGCCTGCCGTCTTCCGCACCTTCGCTGGGCGAGATGACTTTGCAAGCCAAACAGAACTTACAAGCGCCGTGGCTTGGTTTCACCGCATTCTTTACCTTTGCGATCATGCTGTCGCTGCTGGTGTTCATCTTTGAAGGGGTCCGCGATGCCTTTGATCCGCGCAAAACGTTTGTCGCGGACGGGAATGTGACTGTTGACGATGCCGATTTTGCGGCCGCTGAAACAAAGGCGCCCCATCGATGACCGAAGTCGTCCTAGACGTCAGCGACCTGCGGGTGGCCTTTCGCCAAGACGGCGGCGTAAGCCATGCCGTGCGCGGCGTATCTTTTCAGGTCCACAAAGGTGAAACTGTCGCAATCGTTGGCGAAAGCGGGTCCGGCAAATCGGTAACCGCGCTGTCCACGGTCCAGTTGCTGGGTGACAGTGCCGTGATGGCAGGGTCGATCACCTACAACGGCCAAGAAATGGTGGGCGCAGACGACGCCGCCCTGCGCCGTGTGCGTGGCAATGACATCAGTTTCATTTTCCAAGAGCCGATGACGTCGCTGAACCCGCTGCACACAATCGAAAAGCAATTGGCCGAAAGTATCGAACTGCATCAAGGCCTGCGCGGCCCTGCAGTGCGCGCGCGTGTCATTGAATTGCTGGAACGGGTCGGTATTCGCGATGCGGAAAGCCGGATGGGGTCTTATCCGCATCAGCTCTCGGGCGGACAGCGACAGCGCGTAATGATTGCAATGGCGCTGGCGAACGGGCCGGAATTGTTGATTGCAGACGAGCCGACCACAGCCCTTGATGTGACCATACAGGCGCAGATATTGGATCTTCTTGCGGTTCTGAAACGGGATGAGGGCATGTCGATGCTGTTCATCACTCACGACCTGACGATCGTGCGTAAGATTGCGGACCGTGTTTGTGTGATGAAAGACGGCGAAATCGTCGAGACAGGCCCGACTGCAGAACTTTTTGCTAACCCTCAGCATCCTTATACCCAAATGCTGCTTGCCGCTGAATCGACTGGTGTGCCTGTGCCTGTGCCGGATGATGCTCCTGTTGTGCTCGAAACGGATGGTGCCAAAATCTGGTTCCCGATCCAGCGCGGCCTGCTTAGACGGACCGTGGGCTATGTAAAGGCTGTGAACGACGCGACACTGACTGTACGTGCGGGGGAAACCTTGGGTGTTGTCGGTGAAAGCGGGTCGGGCAAAACCACGCTTGCACTTGCGGTCATGCGACTGATCCGGTCAGAAGGCCGGATTGTGTTTCAGGGGGCTGATATTCACCACCATAACCAACGACAGATGCGGCCTTTGCGCAGTGACATGCAGATTGTGTTTCAAGACCCTTACGGCTCTCTAAGCCCGCGTATGACCGTGGCCGAGATCATCTCTGAGGGGCTTGGCGTTCACGGCGTTGAACAAGGCCGTGACAGGCGCGACATGGTGGCGGAAATCATGGGTGAGGTCGGGCTTGATCCGGACCTGATGGACCGCTACCCGCACGAATTTTCCGGTGGGCAGCGTCAGCGTATCGCAATTGCGCGGGCGATGATTCTGCGGCCAAAACTGCTGATCTTGGACGAACCGACTTCGGCTCTGGATATGACAGTTCAGGTTCAAATCGTGCAGCTGTTGCGCGACCTGCAGCAGAAATATGCGTTGGCATATCTGTTTATCAGCCACGACCTGAAAGTCGTGCGCGCGCTGTCACACAAGGTCATGGTGATGAAGCAGGGCGATGTAGTTGAAGCAGGCGACGCGAACACAATTTTTGATGCGCCCAAGTCCGACTATACCCGTGCCTTGATGGCGGCGGCTTTTGCGGGCGACGCCGCTTAAGACTAGCCCTCTGATCCGATCATGAAGCACATAGTCCCACGCGCTTGCAGGCGACGACACGCCAGATCAGCACCTTCACGTGTCAAACCCATGAAGTTTGCGTCAAACCCACCTGCGCGTTGCGTCACACGGCGTAGTGCGCCGTCAAGCGTGCTCATCTCGTTTAGGGCGACCTGCAGCAAGACACGCTCTGCGCTATAGCGGGTGTCATACCGCCCCACGTTGACGCCCCAATGACGCCCGCCGGATGTCGAAATGCGCGTGACTACCTCTGGTCCCGTCTCGACGATTGCGGCGGGTGGCGGTGTGGCGGCGGCAACGAGTGTTTCTTCGGTTGCGGGTCGTACGACGGGCGTGACTGCCGGCACTATGGCTGCGACCTGCGTCACTTGCGGTTCTTCGATGATCGATCCAAGCGCTTCGGAAAGGGCAGCATCAACCGCATCTGCAACAACAGCGTTAATGATATCGGTATTGAGTGCTGCAACCACGACCTCCTGGGCTGGGGGTGGGGTCGTGGTTGCAGGGGGTCGTGCGATCGGACGCTCGCTCGTTGCGACAAGTCCGCTTACGCGGATTGTTTTCCCGGGATTGCCGGTCGCCTCTGAACTGCTGAGCATGGCTGCTGGTGGTGTTGGTTCCTGAACGGTCACGCGTGACGGAGCGCGGTTAAAGCCCATATCCATCAATTCTGTGATCCGTGCATTGCGTGCAGCGGTGGACGAACCACCAAAAACGGTTGCTATGACACGTTCCTGACCGCGCTGGGCAGAGGCTACAAGGTTGAACCCTGCCGCACTTGTGTAGCCCGTTTTGATGCCGTCACCGCCTTCGTAGCTATCAAGCCAACGGCGATTTGTATGACGGACAGTCGCAATTCCGGCATCCGCTGAACGGCGCGAGAAAAGGTTATAATACTGCGGGAAGTCATAAATCACGTGGCGACCCAACACTGTCATGTCGCGCGCAGTCGACAAATGGCCGGACTGCGTGAGACCATGTGCATTGCGGAATGTCGTGTCGTTCATGCCCATTGCACGGGCTGTGCGGTTCATCCGTGTCGCGAATGCCTCTTCTGAACCGGAAATCGCTTCGCCGATCGCGGTTGCTGCATCATTTGCCGATTTGACCGCCGCTGCACGGAGTAGAAAGCGCAGGGGAATCGTCTGTCCAGACCGTAGGCCGAGTTTTGACGGTGGTTCGGAGGCAGCGTTCCGGCTGATCGTTACGCGGGTATCGAGTGTGATCTCACCACGTTCAATCGCTTGAAATGCGACATACAGGGTCATCATTTTGGTCAATGAAGCCGGATGCAATCGGGTGTCGGCGTTGCGCGAATGCAGTACCTCTCCGGTGCGTGCATCCATCACCATCGCAGCATAGGGCGCTGCTGTTGCACCCAAAGGTGCAAACATCATTGATATCATAACGATACATAGAAATAGCCCGTTAAGGGCCCACTGTCCCAGCCGACTTGTCACGTCGCGTGCCTCATTTTTCTGCCTCAGTGACCCCGAATTTTTTCGGTGGTCTTATTATTATTCTTTCACGCTAACACAGGTCATCTTTTCCGAAAATACCCTAATTTCAAAGACTTTCGGGGCGAGTATCATCCAAAATTGCTATATCTTGCGGTTGCGGCGAGGTAAGCTACCATATATTCTGTTTTCTTGCAGGGTAGGCGTGTTTTGCTTTATCAAACTTTGGGTTTTCATGGGCGATATGTGCCTTATATATAACGCCAACGACAGAAGGCGGATTGATGCTGGCTAAGTTTTACATGATGGCGGACAAAAAAGATGATGGCGACGGTGACGTCGGCGTCGCTCTTGAGACGAAGCCAAAGACAAAACGACCGCCGATGTACAAGGTCATGATCCTAAACGATGATTTCACACCAATGGAGTTCGTCGTGCATGTGCTTGAACGCTTTTTCGGGCTGTCGCACGGGCAGGCGTTTGAACTGATGTTGACGGTGCACAAAAAGGGTCTCGCGGTCGTGGGAGTGTTCAGCCACGAGATTGCAGAAACCAAAGTGGCACAGGTTATGGATTTCGCGCAGCGTCACCAGCACCCGCTTCAATGCACCATGGAGAAAGAATAGCGGTTCGCCGCTATTCGCGCCTGATGGCCCAGTCCCGCCTTTCCACTGCCATCGAAGATGGTTTGCTTGCGCTGCCAGAAGGCCGCATCGCATTGATGCGTCCTGATGCGACCTATGATGTGGCACCATTGCCGCGGGATGCGGTGCAAATTGTACATGGGTATTACCCCGATGTCGCTGCTTGGCAGGGTGCAGGGTATCCCACGACCCAGAACTTGACCGAAACGACGACAGCAATCGTTGTTGTCCCGCGTGCCAAGGCACTGGCTCGTGCGATGGTCGCTGATGCCTGCAGACATGCGGATTTCGTAATCGTTGACGGGCAAAAGACCGATGGTGTTGATAGCTTGTTCAAGGCGTGTCGCAAGGAACTGGGCAACTTGCCGTCAATCACCAAAGCACACGGCCGTATTTTTTGGTTTGCCGCGACAGATGTTTTTTCAGACTGGACTGCACCGGAGCCCGCCAAAGGACCGCACGGGTATTTCACAACTGCCGGTGTGTTTTCAGATGGTGCCGTCGATGCGGGTTCACTACTTTTGGCAGATACTCTGCCGCCAAAGTTGCCTGCACGCATGGCAGATCTTGGGGCAGGTTGGGGTTATCTTGCCGGACCGATTTTGGCGCGCGACGGTGTCAAATCACTTGATCTGATCGAGGCAGAGGCACTTTCCTTGGACTGTGCCCGTCTCAACGTCACTGATCCACGTGTATCGTTTCATTGGGCTGACGCGACTGCATTTGAAGGTGCAACCTATGAAGGGATCGTGATGAACCCTCCGTTTCACGTGGGGCGGTCCCCCGAAGCGTCGCTTGGACGGGCATTTATTCAGGCGGCGGCACGCATACTTGTGCCGCATGGCAAACTCTGGATGGTCGCAAACCGCCATTTGCCTTATGAAGACACTCTGTCAGAGTGTTTCCGCAACGTCGAAGTCATCGGTGGCAACGGTGCGTTTAAATTGTTTCATGCCAATCGGCCAAAACGTTAATCAGCCTAAGGAACGCCTTTATGTCATTTTCGATTGCTGGAAAGACTGCGATTGTCACAGGGGCCGCCAATGGTGTCGGCCTTGCGATCGGACGTCATTTTATCGAGATGGGCGCGAATGTCGTCTTTGCTGATATGGATGAAAAACAACTGCTTCACCAAATGGGCGAAGACGCAAACAAAGAAGAAAACGTGCGTGTTTTTGCTGGCGACCTGCGCAAAAAGCTGACGATTACCAATCTATTATCAACGACAATTGACGCCTTCGAGCGTGTAGACATCCTGGTCAATGCTTCGCGCCAAGTGATGACAACCGACCCGCTGGACCCTGATGATACATCTGTCGAAGAATTGTTGCAGCAAAACACGTTGACCGCGATGCGGGTCAGCCAAGCGGTCGCTCGGCGTATGATCAAACAAGCCGACGGTGCGACAGGGGGGAACCTTGGATCCATCGTGAACATTAGCTCGATTGCGGCACGTCGAACGCATCCTGACTTGTTGGCCTATTCGGTCAGTTCCGCGGCACTGGACCAAATGACCCGATCAATGGCTGTGGCACTGGCGCCGCACGGGATACGAATTAACGCTGTGGCATTCGGGAGCGTGATGAGCGCGAGCCTAAAGGGGTCGCTCAAGGACCATGATGAAATGCGCGAGGCCATTGTCGACAGCACACCGCTTCACAGGATCGCTAGCCCGGGCGAGGTTTCAGATGCGGTGCAGTATCTTGCCTCTGATGCGTCGGCCTTTGTGACGGGGCAAATTATTACTGTCGACGGGGGCCGGACTTTGATCGACCCGGCTGCAGTTTCCGCGCATTAATCAGCTAGGGTGAACCGCGATGCACTGTGCAACCGCCTGATTGGCAGCAGGTTGAGATTGCGCGAGGCGTTCTTGAAGTGATGCCAGCTTCGCTTGTTCCGCATTCAAATCGATCGCTACAGGAACGCTTGTGTTGATCGTCTTTGTTTCCTCACATGAAAAAAGGAATCTCGATCCATCTTCGTTGCGTCCACGGCAAGTGCCACGCACTGTCCGGACTTCTTGTCGCTGCTCTAATGCGTAGCCGCGCGAGATATTGCCACGGGTTTGATTGACCAAGGCGTTCAAGACACGGGTATCTCGCGTCACTTCGTTGATGCATTGCTCGCGCGGGGTCGCACAGGCTGCCAAAGCAACAAGAGGAAGCATCAAGAAAGCAGGGCGCATGGTAAACTCCGGTTTTGATCTGGATCATCGTAGTGCGATCAGTATGGTGCGTAAAAGTGAAAACGCGGTGATATACAATATCAAGAAATAGGAACGACGGATGTCAGACGGTTTTGAGGCGGAAAAAAAGACAGCATCAGCATGGTTTCGTACCCTGCGCGACGAAATCGTCGCGGCGTTCGAAGGTCTGGAAGACAGCCAAGCAGGGGATGCACCCGCCGGACGGTTTGAGGTAAGCGAGACGACGCGCACGTCTGACGATGGCTCTGATGCGGGTGGCGGAGTGATGTCGATCATGCGCGGCGGCCGTGTGTTTGAAAAGGTCGGTGTGAACATCTCGACCGTATTCGGCCAGTTGGGTGATGCGGCACAAAAGGCTATGGCTGCCCGGGGTGTTCCCGGCATGGCCGAAGATCCTAGGTTCTGGGCTTCTGGCATCTCGTTGGTGGCCCACATGCAGAACCCGCACGCGCCAGCGGTCCATATGAATACCCGCATGTTCTGGACCCCACACGCGTGGTGGTTTGGCGGCGGATCGGATTTGAACCCTTGTATCGAATACGCCGAAGACACAGCGCATTTTCACGCGACACAAAAGGCGCACCTCGATCCACATGGCGCGGATCATTACCCCAAGCTCAAGGCGTGGGCGGACGAATATTTCTATATTCCCCACCGCAACAGAGCGCGTGGCGTTGGAGGTATCTTTATGGATGATTATTGCACAGGTGACTGGTGCAAGGATTTCGAACTGACCCAAGACATCGGCAAAGCCTTCCTGCCCGCATATGTACCTTTGGTCGAAAAGCGCCGGAACACGCAGTGGACCGATGCGGACAAGGACACACAGTTAATCCATCGCGGGCTATATGCCGAATACAACCTCGTCTATGATCGCGGCACTAAGTTTGGTCTGACTACAGGCCACGACGCAAATGCCGTTCTGATGAGCCTGCCACCACTGGCAAAATGGGTCTGACCTAGTCGACCTTTATAAATCGCGGCCCTTCGATATCTCGGTCGCTGGTCGTTTCTGTGCCAGTCTGGACGATTGTTGGTTGTGCAGGTCTTGATTGGACGGTTCTTGGTAACATACGTCCAGCCGCCATTTGTTTCATCATGAATTCCACGCCAATCGGCGGTGCCGAAGGCCCGATCACACGCGCAATCAATGTGTAAGAGTAGGGTGGGGCGACGGCAACAATCGCCTGAGCCGCACGCATCGGGCGCAGCCCTTCTGGAAAGGACGTTCCGGGACTTGCGCCCAATGCTTCAACTTCGGATGGATTTGCGGGGATAAAAAGCAGCCATGCGCATAGCATCAGTAAACCCGCACGCACGAGTGCGCGAAAACTGTGAAACACCAGTCGGAATGTAAACGGTATTTGCAAGCGCAGGCCCCTTTCGTTGAAGGAGCCTACCTTAATTCAACGCAAAATCTACGCTCCGCGGACAGTGTCGATCATCAATTGCACATTGGCAGGGTCTGCATCTGGTGTGATGCCATGACCAAGGTTGAAAATGTGTGGTCCCTTGGAAAAGGCATTAACGATCCGCCGTGTCTCTGACACCAATTTGTCGCCACCTGTAACCATATGTGATGACTTCAGGTTGCCTTGCACGCAGCCGTCCTTTTGTACGTTCTCTGCTGCCCAAACCGCATCCACACCGTCATCAAGTGCGATGCAATCCGCGCCAATTGCCGCGTGCATGCCGATGTTGCGCTTGCCCGCGCCACGCGGGAAAGCGATGATTGGAATACTGGGGTGCTTTTCCTTGAGGGCCGCCGTGATGCGCTGCATCGGTTTGATAGAGTATTCAATGAAATCAGCGTCTTGCAAAGATCCCGCCCAGCTATCGAACAGCTTCACGCATTCAGCACCCGCTTGAATTTGCATGGATAGATAGTCAATTGTGCCTTCGGTGATGCGATTGATAATTCCGTCAAACACCGGACGATTTTCAGCCTTGAGCGCGTGTGCGGGGCCTTGGTCAGGCGTGCCCTGGCCCGCGATCATATATGTCGCAACTGTCCATGGTGCGCCTGCAAAGCCGATCAGCGTGGTTTCTTTGGGCAATTCGCGGGACAGGATTTTCACGGTCTCATAGATCGGGTTCAGCGTATCGTGGATAGCATCAAGCGGCTTCAACTTTGCAAGCTCATCTGCGGTCGTGATTGTGGATAGTCGCGGCCCTTCACCAGTGACGAACCAAAGATCTGCGCCCAACGCCTGTGGCAATAGCAAAATATCCGCAAAGAGGATCGCAGCATCAAAGCCGTAGCGCCGAATTGGCTGCAGTGTCACTTCTGCCGCGAGTTCGGGGTTATAGCACAGCGACAGGAAATCTCCGGCTTGTGCGCGCGTCGCTTTATATTCGGGCAAATAGCGCCCTGCCTGACGCATCATCCAAATCGGAGGCGTCGGTAATGTTTCGCCCGCGAGAGCCCGAAGAATGGTTTTTTGCTGCGCCATTTGGTGTCCTTTTTGATCGTTCCAGTGGTCCCAATTGCAGAAGATGATGTCAAGGGAGTTGTCAGGCTAGGTTGACAGGTTTAACACTCGATTCATGACAGTCTTAATGCCAACACCCGCATCGCCTTTCAACATCGGAACCCGTGGTTCGCCGCTTGCTCTTGCGCAAGCGTACGAAACCCGGTCGCGGCTGATGGCGGCCTTTGAGTTGCCACAAGACGCTTTTGCGATCTGCGTGATCAAGGTCATGGGCGATGCAATTCAGGACCGCCCGTTGAAAGAAATCGGTGGTAAAGGTTTGTTTACCCGCGAGATTGAAGAAGCCTTGCTTGATGGGTCCATCGACATCGCCGTCCATTCAATGAAAGATATGCCGGTCGATCAACCCGGCGGACTGCTTTTGAACACGTATTTGCCGCGTGAAGACGTGCGCGATGCGTTTGTATCGCTGAGTGCCAAAGGTCTGGATGATCTGGCCCAAGGTGCGACCGTGGGTACATCGTCACTGCGCCGCCGTTCGCAGTTGTTGGCAAAGCGGCCTGATCTGAACATCGTAGAATTCCGCGGCAACGTGCAGACACGGTTGAAAAAACTGGCTGATGGCGTGGCAGAAGCGACGTTTCTGGCCATGGCTGGCCTGAACCGTTTGGGCATGAGCGATGTGCCGCGCACTGCTGTGGCACCAGATGATATGCTGCCAGCGGTCGCCCAAGGTGCCATTGGCATTGAACGGCGTGGCGATGACAGTCGTGCTGCAGCAATGCTCGAAGCGATCCATGACGGCCCCACAGGACAGCGGCTGGCAGCCGAGCGCGCATTTCTGGCGCATCTGGATGGGTCATGCGAAACCCCGATTGGTAGCTTGGCGGAACTGGACGGCGGAAATATGCGTCTGCGCGGGGAAATCCTGCGCACGGATGGGACCGAAGTGTACAATGATGACGTCAGCGGTGCGATCGAGGATGGTCCAGAGATGGGCCGTGCGATGGCTGCCAAACTACTTGCACAGGCTGGGCCGAATTTCTTCTAAAATCAGCGCGCGGGAATGACTTTGCCCGGGTTCAGGATGTTATTGGGATCAAGTGCGGCCTTGATCGCGCGCATCGCGTCGAGTGCGACAGGGTCTTTGCGCCGTTTCATCGTCTCCAGCTTTGAAACGCCGATCCCGTGCTCTGCGCTGAATGACCCCCCAAGTTCTTGCACGACATCTTCGACTGCTTCGACCAATGCATCCATGGCGGCAGGATCATTGCGGCTGATATAGCTGGTGTGATGGATGTTGCCGTCGCCCAAGTGGGCCACAATGACTTCGCTTGCATCAGGATCAATCGCTTTGATGCGCGGTGTGAGCATTGCCTCGAATGCGGCGATCTTATCAAGTGGCAGGGCAACGTCCGTATTCACGAACACGCCGCCGAAAAAGGCGACTTCGCCTGCATCTTCGCGGCGTTTCCAAATAGCGCGGCGCTGGGTTTCGTTTTGCGCGATGACGGCATCCAGTACGGTGCCTTCGTCCAACATCTGCCCGAGAGTTTCTTCTAATGCAGTGACAACAGGCAAACTGCCATCTGGATTCGGCACCGCATCGCGGGCCATCGTGGCGGCGACTTCAATCATGATATTTACGTCATATTCGGCATCAAACGGCAGCTGCGAGTCCTTGAACAACTGACGATGTTTGTCGATGTAGCTGCGCGGCATGTATTCGAAAGCTTCAACCCCACCACCAGTTTCATCTTGCAAACGGTGCAGCAGTGTCAGCGCATCCGCCAATGACGGAACGGCAACCATCGCAGTCGCGTAGGCTTGGGGTTTCGGGCGCAGCTTGAGGACTGCTGCGGTGATAATCCCCAACGTGCCTTCGGCCCCAATGACCAGATTGCGCAGATCAAGGCCAGAGTTGTCTTTGTGCAGGGCGCTCATCAAATTCATGATGCGTCCGTCTGCCATTACAACCTCTAGCCCAAGGCACAGGCCCCGTGTGCTGCCATAGCGCACGACGTTGGACCCACCCGCATTCGTGGACAGCAAGCCGCCGATCATGGCAGAGCCGCGTGCCCCCAGCGTGAGCGGGAAGATCAGATCATGTTTCGCTGCGGCATCATGAAGAATGGACAAGATCACGCCTGCGCCGACAGTTGCGGTGCGCGCGACCGCGTTGATTTCCGTGATTTCATTCAGCCGTTCGACCGATAGCATCAATGCGTCTTGGGCCAGTGTCGCCCCTGTCAGACCAGTGCGGCCAGAAGCGGGTACTACGGGCGTTTTATTCGCATTCGCAATCTTGAGGATCGCCGCAACTTCTGCCGTGTTCGCAGGGCGCAGTACGGCCAATGGGGTTGAGGTATATGCGCCCGTCCAATCCTTGCCATAGGGGGCCGCATCATTGCCTGTCAGCACGTGGGCTGCGCCGATCGCAGCGGTGATCTGGGAAAGTACGGTCATGGTGCCTCGTGCGTTGATTTCGCTCACGCTAGCGCGAAATCAAGGGTGACGAAAGATACGCATTTGCTACCTGCTGCGGTCCGATTCTTGCATGCGATAAGTGGTGCAAGGTTGGTCATAATGGGTTTCGATCCCGCGATAGGTCATGCCGACGCGTTCCATAACACGGTGCGAGGCAACGTTTCTAGGGTCGGCAACCGCGATGACCTGTGCTGCACCGATGACCTTGAATGCAAAGTCTGCAGCGGCTTTTCCAGCTTCGGTTGCATAACCATGTCCTGTAGATGCAGTCGCCAAACGCCAGCCTATTTCAAGGTCCGCATCAGTCTTGTTAGCGACATTTTATACGCAGGCGGCACCAATCACGGCGTCTGTATCGCGGTCGACGATTGCCCACCAGCTATAGCCAAGGCGTTCCCAGCGTTCGCGTACTCGTTTGATGTTTTCTAGCGTTGTTTCAATGGATTCGGCAGTACTTTTGCTTAGAAATTTCATCACCTGAGGTTCATTGTTGATTGCGTTCAGAACGGGCGCATGATGGATCGCAAATGGTTCAAGTCGAAGCCTTGGTGTGCTTATTGTCGCTGCTTTGAAGATATCGGTCATAGATGTGACTTTTACATGCGTATCGTCGAAACAAAAGCTTCAGATGACCTGAGCCAAACGGCATTAAGAATTTCAAAAGCGGGGTGGTGGTGGCGTGGGGGAGACTTGAACTCCCGACCTATCGATTATGAGTCGATCGCTCTAACCAACTGAGCTACCGCGCCTAACCACGAGCGTCCGATTACGCAATGGGGACAGGGGTGTCAAACCGAAACTGAAGGTAAGGTGGGTTTAAACCCACCTTACTTTAATCATAACGCAGTTCTGTCGCTTTTCCGCGGAAAATAAAGTACGACAGCACCGTGTAAGCCATGATCGTTGGCAGCACGACACATGTGCCGATCAGGATGATAAACAGGCTTTCGGGTGCGCTTGCGGCCTCGTAGATCGTAATCTGTTCGGGGACCACATATGGATAAAAGCTGTAAGCCATCCCACCGAATGCCATGACCCAGAGCGCAGTTGCCGCAGCGAATGGCAGCCATGACCAGCGATCGCCGGAAAACGGCATTCTTTGCAGCATTGCCCAAAGCCAATAGACGATCAACGCCGACAGGATGGGGAGTGGCGCGAGATACAATGCTTCCGGCCAAGTGAACCACTTGTCAAAAATCCGCGTGCTCACAAAAGGTGTCGCAAGCGAGATCGCGCCAATGCCCAGCACCAGCCCCCAGATGCCACCCCGCGCCCATGCAACGGCTTTTACCTGCAACGTGTGCGCCGTTTTGTGGATGACCCAAGTGGCCCCGATAAAGCTGTAACCAACGGTCAAGAACACGGCCGTTGACATCCCGAAAGCAAAGTTGATCCAGGTCCATTCCAGACCTATAACATACATGCCCAACATGAAACCTTGGCTGAGCGAGGTCATCAATGATCCGACGAAGAACGCGTTGTTCCAAAGTCGTTTGTGCGGTGCGGGTGCCTTGGCGCGAAACTCGAACGCCACGCCGCGCAGGATCAGGCCGATCAGCATGATCGCAACAGGTAGATAGAGTGCCGTCAGAATGGCCCCATGCGCTGACGGAAACGCCACCAGCAGCAGGCCGACTGCAAGAACCAGCCAAGTTTCATTCGCGTCCCAAAACGGGCCAATGGACGCTATCATGCGGTCTTTCTCGTCTTCTTCTGCGAAGGGGAACAGAACACCGACGCCAAGGTCGAACCCATCCAAAATTACATAGATCAGGATCGACACACCCATCAGCCCTGCAAAGACGAAGGGCAGCCAAATTGTCGGATCACCAAAATAGTTCATTGCGCTTACTCCGCTGGCATGGCGCGCGGGCCAGTTGCTGGTGTTGGTGCGATCCGTGTGCCGATGTCTTCGCCACGTGCGGATTTGCGGGCCAGATAGAAGATCACGAAGATATAGGCCGACAATAGCGCCGCATAAACCACCAGATAGGCGATCAAAGTCGACAGAACCAAAGGTGCAGGCACATCAGCGACCGCCTCTTTTGTGGTCATAACACCGTGGACCAGCCAAGGCTGGCGTCCGATTTCAGTGGTGTACCAACCTGCAAGAGTGGCAAGCCAACCGCTAAAGCTCATGCCTACCAGCGCATAAAGCATTGGTTTGGGCAGCCCTTCGACACCGCGCTTGCGGCGCATGATCATATAGGTCGTCGACCAGCTGACCAGTAACATCAACAAACCTGTGCCAACCATCACGCGGAATGACCAGAACACAGGTGTCACGCGAGGATGCAGGATTTCACCATCTTCAGTGACAAAATCATTCAGGCCTTTGACTTCGCCGTTCCAGTCGTGGGTCAGGATGAAAGACGCCAGTTTTGGGATACCAATCTCGAACTTGTTTTCGCGGGCTTCCTCGTCCGGGATCGCGAACAAGATCAGCGGCACGCCGGTGGCTGTTTCCCAGTTTCCTTCCATCGCGGCCACTTTGGCCGGTTGATATTCCTTGGTGTTCAGACCGTGAAAGTCGCCAACCAAAATTTGTACGGGGATCAACAGTGCCGCGCAAATGATCGCAGTTTTCATAGCAACGCGCACACCTTCGGTGCGTCCACCAATCAACCAACGGAACGCGCTGACGCCTGCAATCAGGAAGCTGACGGTCAGGAAGCTGGCCAGAACCATGTGGGTAAAGCGGTATGGCATAGACGGGTTGAAGATGATTGCTGACCAGTCGGTTGCATGGGCCACTCCGTCGATCATCTCAAATCCTTGGGGGGTGTGCATCCAAGAGTTCAGGACGATAATCCAGAAGGCGGACATCATGGTGCCGAATGCCACAAGGAAGGTCGCTAGCGTATGCACCCAGTTGGGCACGCGGCTAAAACCAAATAACATGATGCCAAGGAAAACAGCCTCTAGGAAGAATGCTGTCATGATCTCATAGGCTAGCAACGGACCTGCGATATTGCCGACTTTTTCCATAAAGCCCGGCCAGTTGGTGCCGAACTGGAAGGACATGGTAATACCGGAAACCACGCCCATCGCGAACGACAGGGCAAAGATCTTCACCCAGAAGCGATACGCTTCCATCCAGCGTTCTTCGCCGGTGCGGTTGTAGCGAAGCTTGAAGAACAGCAGCACCCACCCCAGCGCGATGGTGATTGTAGGGAACAGAATGTGGAACGAAATGTTCGCTGCAAACTGGATGCGTGATAAAAGAAGTGTCTCTAATTCCATGACTTAGGTCATCTTTCTGGGCGGCCTTGTCCGCTTGACCCTCATATAGCTGCACCGCAGCATAAATCAGGGGGGTGCGACAGCACAGCGCGGGTCGATTATAGCGAATTTCTTGCAAGTGCCGCTTCGAAAAGCTGCGTGACATCGCACGTAGCCCGATTAAGTTTAACAGACCAAACGGGAGGGTCCAAATGACCGGTTATTTGACTACACATGTTCTGGATACAGCCAGCGGTTTGCCTGCCGCTGGGATGAGAATTGACCTTTACGGATTGAGGGCGAAACCCGTGCGCATATCGTCGGTATGGTCACGAACGATGACGGGCGCACTGATAGCCCGATTTTGCCTGCTGGGGATTTTGCTGTTGGGCGCTATGAGCTTGTGTTTCAGGCGGGGGACTATTTCGGTTGCGATCAGGATATCAGTTTTTTGGACGAAATCCCGCTTCGCTTTGGAATGAATGATCCAACGTCACACTATCATGTGCCGCTGCTTGTGTCGCCATTCAGCTTTTCGACGTATCGGGGCAGTTAGCGTTTGAAGGTCCAACTGGTCGTTTGATGATAGGGCTTGTTCGGGGTCACTTTGATCGAAGGAAAGCCTGAGTTATTGGGTGCATCCGGCCAGCGCTGTGGTTCGATGACGAATCCTTCGTAGGTCGGCTTGTCTGGACGGTGTGAACTGCTAGCGTCGTGTATTTGGATGCCCGGTTCCGTGGTAGCAACTGTCATCAGCAAACCTGACTGTCCCGTCAGCCAAAGCACATTGCGCAGGGGTGCCACAGTGTCCGATAGACAGAAATTATGATCCAGCGCTGGTGCGCTGATTTTCGGAATTCGTGTTTTGCGAAAATCCATTTCGCTGCCTGCAACCGCGGTGACCTCTCCGGTCGGGCAAACGATCTCATCGACAGGCAGATAGTGTTCGGCAGCGATCTGCATTGCATGCCCTGCCCAGGTTTTGGTCCCATCGAGGTTCCAATAAATGTGGCTGGCAAAGTTCATGCAGGTGGTTGTGTCAGTCGCCCCATCGATGGTCATGGTCAGTGTCGCTGGTGCGCTGACGCTGTAGGTCACGCTGATTTCACGCTGTCCAGGAAGACCCGCAGCGCCATCGGGCATCGAAAGGCCAAGTGTAACGCTGTCTGTCGTCTGCGCGGTAATGCGCCAGACTTTGCGGTGACAGCCATCTGCACCGGAATGCAAGTGTGTTTGGCCGTTCTCGTTGCGCTCTAGCTCGTACATCATTCCATCTAGACGCACGCGGGCATTGCTGATCCGGTTTGCAATCGGGCCAATAATTGCGCCGAAATAGCCCATTTTGGCTTCATAATCCGCCAGAGCCTCTGACCCCAAGGTCAGGTTGCGCGGCACATCTGAAAGCCGCACATCCTGCACAATCGCGCCGAAGGTTAGGATGCTCACATACAAGTCGCCCGCCGTGATGGTGACCCGCTCTACGTCTTCGCCTTTTTTGGTGGTACCAAAATGGGTCATGGCAGCGGCTCCCAATGAACACCTGCAGCAGCGATGGTTGTGCCGTTCCAGTCTTGTGGATGTTTGGCGTAGTTAAAGACAAAGCGGTGGGTTGCTGAGTCGCGGACGCGCAGCCCGTCAGGAAGCGGCGTAGATTGGATGCCGCATTCCGCACAAATGTCTGCAATGATCTGGTCAAAGGTCGCGTCATCGGGCCAGCCAGCCAGATAACGCAAATGCGCGTTGCCCATGATTGCAGGCTGACCAGAGGATGTTTGTGCGAACACGTCCGCCCCACCTTCAAGGTGCTCGAACCAATGCAGAAACTGTCCGCCGCCTTGCAACGGGATACTGTCATCCGGGGGCATGCTTTCGGTCAGAGCGACGCTGACATCAATACCGGAAAGATTTGGCCCTAGCGGCACTGGGATAGCGATCTCGTTGGTTTTGGTATCGGTTCGCGGGCCGATCAACGCGATCCCTTTGAATGTTTGCAGCGCGGCGCGTAGCGGATCTGACAGGGACATGATGCCGGGGGCCATGACCAATTTGTAGGCGCTTAAATCCGGAGTTTCTGGCGGCAGAATATCGATGCTTAGCCCTGCGCGACGCATGGCGCAGTATGCCGCGAACGCCAGACGGAACATCTCGAAATCGGCGCCTTGTGGTTGGGCATCCCATCCCCACGCGCTTTCGTAGTCAAAGACAAGTGCTGCTTGGGCTTTGGCGGTCCCAACTTCTGCCATGCCTTCAATTTCATCCGCGACTTGTCGGGCTTCGGCCAGTGCAGGGGCAGGGGCGCTATCGGGGCGCAACAGGCCTGCGTGCATTTGTTCTTGGGCAAAAGGAGCCTGCCGCCAGCGAAAGTAGCAAACCGTTTCGGCGCCGTGGGCGAATGCTTCCCATGTCCAAAGTCGTGCCATGCCAGCCAACGGGGCGGGATTGTAAGGCGCCCAGTTTACGGGGCCGGGTTGCTGTTCCATGACCCACATCCGGCCCTTTCCGACAGCACGGTACAGGTCGTGATGGAAGGCTTGGTTGTCAGGATGTCCTTGGCGCAGGTAGGCTTGCTTGAAGGTTGGCGTGCCTTCAAGTCTGTCAGAAAGGAAGCCAATCGGGTAACTATCCCATGATGCGATGTCGAGGTCGGCGCCGACTTTCCAATGATCGAAAGTTGTGATGCGTCCCATATAGTTATGGATCAAAGGTGCATCGGTTAGTGGACGCAAAGCATCGACTTGGACTTTGTTGAAAGCGACCACTTGATCTGAACTGTAGCGTCTGAAAGCCAGTTGATGGGGGTGGTTGGGTTCGGTCACCGTCAAGTTGGGCAGATCGATCTGGTCGAATGTATCGTATTCCATCGACCAGAATACATTGCCCCATGCCCGGTTCAGCGCATCGGTCGATTGGTATTTCTGCGCCAACCAATCCTGAAAACCTTTCCGCGCAGCGTCTGAGTAACTGAGCGTTGTGTCATGGCAGTCGTATTCATTGTCAATTTGCCAAGCTGCGATATGCGGATTTCCCCCGTATCGCTCGCCCATCAGACGGGCAATGCGGCGGCATTCATCGCGGTAGCCCAGGTGGCTGAAATCATAGTGTCGACGAGATCCGAATTTGCGGGTACGCCCTTGGGCATCTACCGCAAGCATGTCGGGATGTTTATCAACCATCCAGCGCGGCGGAGTAGCCGTCGGTGTTCCAAGTATGATCTTAAGTCCCGCCTGACCCAAAACCTCAACCGCGCGGTCAAGCCAGTCCCATGTGAATGTGCCGGGGCTGGGTTCCATCCGGCTCCATGCGAATTCACCGATACGGACCCATGTCAGGCCGGTGTCCACCATTTGCGCGGCGTCTGTGGTCCATTGTTCTTCGGGCCAATGTTCAGGGTAATAGCAGACGCCGAGAGTGCGTTTCATGGGGGGACCTTTTGAGTATTTGGTACAAAGCGAGGCAGGCTAGAGAATAACCTGATGTTCTTTCTGGCCAAGAATGTTTGTTTCAACGGCAAATGTCTTGCCTTGTTCCGGCCCGTCAAGACCAACGGCGGCGCTGGTGCAGAACAGTGTGGTCAGATCATCGCCGCCAAATGCGGGGCAAGACGATTGGCAGCCTGCAAAGCTGAAGCTTTCAAAGAACTGCCCTTTCAGGTCGTATCCGGCAACGCGCCCGCCCCCCCATTGAGCATTCCAGAGATTGCCATTTGCGTCGATAACCGCCCCGTCGGGGCGGAATGACGTGCCTTGCAGATCGATGTGCAGCACAGGATCACTGACAGGCCAACCTTCGCTGTCCAAAGCCACCCGCATGATTTGTTGTGTCGGCGTATCCGTGAAGTAGGCGGTCTTACCATCTGGTGAAAAACAGATGGCGTTCGAGATCGTGATTGGCGCGTAAAGTTGTCGCAATTCGCCTTTGTAAAAGCGGTAGATCGCCCCTGCACCGTCTTCTGCATTGATCCCCATTGTCCCAATCCAGAAGCCGCCAAACGGATCAGCACGGCCATCATTGGAGCGTGTGACGATGTTGTCTGCCTCAAGTTCACAAACAGTTTCATGCGCACCCGTGGAGATCGTGAACTTGTTTAGGGCCTGCGCCGAGGCAACCAACAGCGTATCACTGTCAATCCAGCCTGCGGCGCTCACGTAGGTGTCAAACTGCCAGTGATGGCCTCTGGTATGCAGACGCTGCCCCAAGATATCGAACCAAAACAACTGCTTGCGCAAAGGATGCCAAAGCGGCCCTTCGCCCAGTTGGCATTGGTTTTCGTCATAGATCATGATGCGGCTGCGTCATATGCGGCTACCATATCGCGGGCGCGCGCGGCCACTTCGGCGACTGTGAAGCCTGATTTGTAAAGCGCAGAACCAATGCCAAACCCGTCAGCCGTCGCTGCCATCCATTCTGCGAAATTGTCGGCTCCTGCACCGCCAACTGCGTAGACTTGTGTGCCTTTAGGCAGCACCGCACGAATTGCCTTGATACCTTCGGGGCCAAGCAGGCTGGCTGGAAAAATCTTGAGCCCATCGGCGCCAGCCTTCAGTGCGGCAAAGCATTCGGTTGGGGTCATCACACCAGGCCAGCTTTGCAGGCCCGCAGTCTTGGTCGCAACAATTACGCGTTGGTCACAGTTCGGCGACACTATCAGTTTTCCGCCCGCTTGGGCCACCCGGTCGACGTCTTCGACGGAAAGCACCGTACCAGCACCGATCAGCGCATCGTTGCCATGAGCACCGGCCATCGCTTTGATGCTATCGAAAGGGTCAGGCGAATTAAGCGGTACTTCAATTTTTGTAATGCCAGCATCGATCAAAGCGGCTGCAATCGGGGCGGCCTCGGACGGGGTTACGCCGCGCAAAATGGCAATCAAGGGACGGTCCATAGGTTATCCTTTAAGACGCTGATAGGCGGTCATTAGTCCGGCCAGCGTAATCGCGGTTGCGTTCACTTGGGTTGCAGTGGCGGACTGGGTTGCCAAAGCAGTCACATACAATTTCGATAGCCCGCTGTCGCCGATCACCGCGATCTGTTGGCCAAGCCAGTAGGGTTTTGCACCTGCCAGTTCGGCACCGATGAGCAATCCCGAAAGATGGGCGCGCGCGGTGTTTCCTTGCATGCCGTTCAGCAAGCCTTGCGCCCTTAGCGAAAACAGCCGCGCAGCGAGCCGTTCCGGTCGTGCAATTGCTGTTTCCAATCCGTTGATAAAGGCTGAATCGTCCCAACCCTCTGCTGCAATTGAATGGCGCAGCACGGTTTGCGTGGCAATGGTATTGAACAACTCGCCTGTCATGAAGGTCTGAAAGCTGATCACTTCTTCCGCGCTGACATGTACCCATTTTGTGTGGGTGCCAGGTAAGCAAATCACACCATCCCAGCCTTTGTTGCGGGCCAGAAATCCAGTGATCTGGGTCTCTTCACCGCGCATGACGTCGGCCGGATCGGCCTGCATGATGCCTGGAACGACATAGACGGTCAGATCAGGATGGGTTGTTGGGGCCTGAACCAGCCCTTGCGGCAAAGTCGGGCAGGGAACCGCGGCATAAGGTGCTTCGACCCAGCCTTGACGTGACCCGACCATGCCGCAGGCGATCACAGTTGTAGGGCCGTTGATCCAGTCGCCGATTAGCGCGAGTAACGCAGGTTCAAACCCGTCACGCGCCAGTTTTCCCATACCTTGATCAGAGCAAGCCTCGGCCAAGACAGTGCCAGATGCAGACATCGCCCATGCCCGCATGTTGCTGGTCCCCCAGTCAACCGCGATCCATTCGGCTTTGATCTGTTCTGTAGTCATAGTCGCTGGCCTTCGAGAACCCACATCCGGTCTGGAAACGACCACGGTAATGTCACACCATGACGCATCAGATATGCGCCTGATACCTCAAGGGCGCCGGATTTCAATGCTGTCGTTCCGCGCGACAGGCGGTGAAGTGTGTTGCGATTGATCAAATCAATCCGGTACATCGCTGCCGGATCAAGCCCTGTCAGGCGCAATGGGCGCGGTGCAATCTGGGAACTGGTTGCGGCTTTGCCAGCGAAGACGACAAAGCGGTCTTTTTCACGCGACAGTTGCTGTTCCGCGATCACGGCAGGATCAGCGCTATCGAGGCGAAGAATATCCGCTTTCTGCATCCAGTTGCGGTTGTGCTTCCACCAGGTTGTGACCTCGGTCAGGACGGCCGTTTCGGTCTCATCCAATTCGCGCGGATCCATCTCGAAACCCATGTGGCGCTGGGCTGCGACCCATGCACGGAATGAGATATCAAGATGACGGCCAGAGGTATGGCAGTGGCGCGGACCGACGTGGCTACCTGTGACGGAAAGTGGGAGGAAAAGCGCGGCATCATGTTGAATGCGCAGACGCTCTAGCGCGTCGTTGCTGTCGGATAGCCAGACACGTTGTGTGCGTTGCAAAATGCCAAAATCGATACGCCCGCCGCCAGAGGCACAGCTTTCGATTTCGACGTGAGGAAAGTCAGAGCGTAAGTGATCAATCAACGCATAAGACCCGCGTGTTTGGGATGCATCGGGCATCGGCAGAACACGGTTATGGTCCCATTTGATATAGTCGATTTGATGGTCGCGCAGGATCGCTGACATGCGATCATAAAGGTAGTCGCGCACGGCAGGCAATGCCATGTTCAACGCCTTTTGCTGGCGGCCCAACGTCTGGTCTTCGCTGCCCAGAACCCAATCAGGGTGGGCGCGGTGGATGTCGCTGTCTTCGTTGATCATCTCGGGCTCGAACCAGATGCCAAAGGTCATGCCAAGGCTGTGGACGTGTTCAATCAGCGGATGAAGTCCATCGGGGTATTTGCGTGGGTCGACGGTCCAGTCAGACAGGCTCCGTGTGTCATCATCGCGGTTTCCGAACCAGCCATCGTCAAGCACGAAACGCTCTGCGCCAAGTTTTGCGGCGCGGTCGGCGATGTCTTGCAGGACGGGTAGTTTGTGATCGAAGTAGACCGCTTCCCAGCAGTTATAATGCACGGGGCGCGGTGCATCAGGCTTGGGCCATGTAACGATGCGGTCGCGAAGGTGCCGCTGGAATGCGACGGCACAACCGTTCAGGCCAGTGTTGGAGTAAGAAATGTAAAGCGGCGCGGTCTTGAACTGCGTCGCTGCTTCGGTTTCCATACGAGCGGCGTGGCCCCATTGGATCTGGCGGCGCCCGTCTTGCAGTTCTTCGGCGATCATTTTGTGACCACCGGACCAGCCATAATGGAAAGCGTATGCTTCGCCTTCGGTGTTGGTCGCACCGCGGCAGGGCACGATCAAACCGGGGAAGTGTTCGTGCCCCGTGCGTCCTGTGCGGTTTTCGCGGTAACGCATCCCGGGGGCCCAAGCGGTGCGGGACAGTTGGAATTCACCACACCAGCGGCCCGATACATCGATCATTTCATCGGATTGCTGCGGACCGGGCAAAACCGGAGCCGCCAGCCAGTGCAAATGCACAGGACGACTTGCGTCCAATGTAGTTTGGCATGTGATCACATGGGTTTCAGGATCGCTGGCAAAGCTAACACTTAGGGTCAGCCCGTTTGCCGCATCTTTGTAAGTGAGTTCAAGTGTGCCGTTCTGGGTCACGCTTTCAAAACAGAACTTGGGCAGCAGCGGCGTACCGTCGCTGTCGCGCACAATCAGACCGGGTTGACCGGGAAAGCTACGGGTTGCCTCTGGGCAGATCGAAAGGTCGGGATTTTCGTCGAGCATGCCGCCTGTAACGTCGATCACATGGGCGGCGTGCAACGTGTCCAAGTTTTCAGTCAAGGGAAGTGCGGTGCCCCAGTAAACGACCTCTGGCAAACGGTCGTTTCGGGCCGCCAAAACAAGCGTCTGGCGGCCGTCGTCAATACGGTAAGTTCTATTCATTTAGGTTTACTTTACAGCTCCGAGGGTGAGACCCGCGATAAAGTGTTTCTGCATCAAGAAGAACATCACGACAGGCGGCAAAGCCGCCACAATCGATCCTGCGCTCATCAGGTGGTAGGCCGCACGGAACTGCGAGTTGAACTCGGTAATACCAGCGGTGACGGGTTGGGCGCTTGGCCCTTGGGTCAGCACGACAGCCCAGAAATAATCGTTCCAGATGAAGGTAAAAATCAGCACGGCCAGTGCTGCCAACGCGGGCTTCATCAGTGGTAGAACCACATAAAGGAAGACACGCCATTCAGCGATACCTTCGACGCGTGCCGCTTCGATCAGCGGGAACGGCAAAGCGCGTATAAAGTTTCGCATGAATAGGGTGCAGAACCCCGTTTGAAACGCGATATGAAATAGCACCAATCCGGTCTTTGTGTCGTAAAGGTTCATGCTGATCGTCATGTCACGCACCGGTACCATCAGGATTTGGAACGGGACGAAGTTGCCTGCAATGAAGATAAAGAAGATCGGCAAGTTGCTTTTGAACTTGTAGATACCCAACGCAAATCCCGCCATGCAGGACAGGGCTACTGCGCCAATGACCGTCGGAATTGTAATGAACAGCGAGTTCAGCAAATACTTCGGCATATTGGATTCAAAGAACACCTTTCCGTAGTTCGAAAACGCTTCAAAGCTGCTGGGGAGGCCCCAGTAATTGCCGTTCACAAAATCCGCTTCTGGCTTGATCGAAAAGTTGGCCACAGCCAGCAGCGGCAGTAGCCAGACAATCAATGCAAACGGCAGCAGGGCTTGGTAAGAAATCTGCCACGTGCGGGACGATTTTTCGATTGGTTTAGGAAACATCAGCGCGCCCCTTTTTCGTCACGGTACATGGAATAGAGGAAGTAACCGATGAACCCGAGCATCAAGAAGAACAGCACAACCGCGATGGCGGCACCGTATCCCATACGGAAGCCGAATTCAGACAGTGATTCCTCGAACATAAAGAACGACAGTACGCGGGTTGATCCGAACGGCCCGCCGTTCGTCATGACGCTGATCAGATCGAAAGATCGCAATGCACCGATAATCGTCACAACGAATGCGATGAATGTCGCAGGCTTGAGTTGGGGTAAAATCACATACCACAACATCTTGTGACCCTTGGCACCGTCCAAACGTGCGGCTTCTACTTGTTCAGGGTCAACTGCGTTCAGACCCGTCAAATAAAGGATCATGCAATAGGCCGTCTGCGGCCAAAGGCCAGCGGCGATAATGCCGTAGGTGGCTGTGTTCGGGTTGCCCAATACACCCCCTTTAACATCAATCCCGAACCAGCCGGTGATGATGTCGAAAAGGCCGTCGTTTGGTAAATAGAACCAGCTAAAAACCAGACCAACAACGACTTGGCTGATAACGAACGGGAAAAAGAACAACGACTTGTAAACACGGATGCCGCGTACAGTTTGGTTCAAGAACAACGCAATGAACAAACCCGCAGGAATCGCGAGCAAGTAAAGCACCAGCCATCTGAGGTTGTTCCAAAAGGATGTTTCGAACTTGCGATCCATGTTCTGATCGCCCCAGCCCAGCAAACGTTCATAGTTGGCCGTACCGATCCATGTCTTTTCGCCGAGACCGTCCCATTGGTGGAATGAAATCCAGAACGACTGCCCGATAGGTATGATCACGTAGACTGTGAAGAAAATGATTGCAGGTAGCAGGAAAAGCCACGGCGTAATCGCAATCTCGTTGCGTTTATACCAGCCCTTTTGAGGCGTCGAGGCGTGGTGGCTGGAAGCAGCCGGGGATACCGACATGGCGTCTCTCCTGATGGTTCAACACATGTGAAAGACCACTAAAGGTCTTGCAGATGGGTTGTCTGAGGGGGTGACCCCCGCCAAGCAACAGGCGGGGGTCCGTAGGGCAGGGGTTATCCCCGCCAAACGTGATTAGTTATAGATACGTGCGCGTGTCTCTTCGAGGCGCGCAAGGATGTCGTCCAGATTGTCCGGGAACACCATGAACTCTTGCAGGCCCTCCATGCCGACAGATGCCATTTCGGCGTCGAAGTCACGGTCGAAGAACTGCATGATGCCTCCACCAGCATTGTTCGACAGCATGTCGAAGCCTTGCTCGAGGAACTTGTCCGCATCGATGGAAGAGTTCGCGTTCACAGGCAACTGACCCAAGGCGTCGCCGCCGTTGATCTTTGTCTGAACGTCTGCAGATGTGACATAGCGCAAGAATTCTTTTGCTGCGTCCATGTTCTGTGCGCCAGATGCGATGTGGAACGTATCAGTTGGCGCATCTTCTGCAAAATCAACGTCTGGGTTGATGACGGGGAACTGGTAGAAGTCCAGTTTGCTGTCATCCAGACCGCCGTCGCGCATCGCTGCAACCGCGAAGTTACCCATCAGGTAAGCGGCGGCTTCGCCGTTGACCATAAAGGGCAGTGCTTCCTGCCAGCTGTATGTCTGGTGGTCGTCAATGAAGGCACCCATGTCGATCAGCTGACGCCAGTTGGCGAATGTCTGACGCACGCGGTCGTCTGTCCACTCGACTTCGCCACGTGCCAGCGCGACATGGAAGTCGTAGCCGTTCGTGCGCGAGTTGATGTAGTCAAACCAGCCGCCGGCTGTCCAAAGGAACTTGGTGCCGATTGTGTAGCACTTCACACCGTTGTCGAGCAGGACCTGGCAGTTCGCCAGTTCTTCTTCCCAGTTGGATGGTTCGGTCAGGCCGTACTGGGCAAAGATGTCCGCGCGATAGTAAACGCCCCACTGGTAGTAAGTGTAAGGAACGCCCCACTGTGCGCCGTCGAGTGTCATTGCACCTTTGGTGGATGCCAGTGCTTCGAACTCGGGCTCTGCCCAGAGGTCAGAAATGTCGGCGAAAAGGCCTGCGTCAACATATGGACGCATGCGGTTTGCAGCGTACCAGTTCACAACGTCCGGCGGGTTTGCGCCCAATGCGTTGCGGATTTGTGTCTTCCATGCTTCGCGATCAACAATGGTCAGGTTGACCTCGAGGTTCGGGTGCAATGCACCAAAATCTGCGGCAAGGCCTTCCATGACCGCGCGCGGTGCAGGGTTTGACATGTCAGATGTGATGTTCAGCTCGCCCGACAGTTCATGGCCAGCTGCAATAGCAGATGACGCAGTAACGCCAGCCGCAATCAACGCCGCAAGCGACGTCTTCAAAATGGAATGCATGGTGTCCTCCCAGTATGCTTCCGTGTGTAAAACTGGTTTCATTATTTGAAACCTAGTTTTGGATGTTGATACTAAACCGCGAACAGGCTAGCGTTGTCAACAGTCGAAGGCTGCACCGGTGAGGAGATCGGTGTCAAATGCCTCAAATCGACCAAAGGGAGGACGTATGGCACGGGTGACCGGAGACGGCACAGTCGGCAAGGCACTTGAGGTGCTTGATCAGGTTGCAGCCTTTGGGCGACCAGTGCGGTTTTCAGAGCTGCTTGCCCAATCGGCGTTCCCCAAACCGACGCTTTACCGATTCGTTCAAACGTTAACCAACCAGCAGATGTTGGCCTATGACCCTGACCGTCAGACGTATAGCCCCGGTGTGCGGCTGGTCCGACTTGCCCATGCGGCATGGGACCAGACCACGCTCGCGCCGGTCGCGCGTCGGCACATCGACGCCCTGAGTAAGATCGTAGGCGAAACAGTGCATCTGGCACAGCTTGACCACGCGCAGGTTCTTTACATCGACAAACGCAATGCTGGACAGCCAGTCGAGATGTACAGCCAAGCGGGCAAAGTTGGTCCTGCTTATTGCACGGGTGTAGGCAAGGTCATGCTGGCGTTTCTTGATGCCGAAGCCGCAGATTCGGTGATTGAACAGCAATCGTTTCATGTCTTCACCGAAAACACGCTGGATAGTGCGGACGCGTTGCGTGCCGAACTCGCGGATATCCGCGACAACGGTTACGGCTTTGACCGCGAAGAACACGAACCCGGGATTATCTGTGTCGCAATGCCAATTCTAAGCGATACAGGCCGTGTCTTAGGGGCGCTTTCGGTGACCAGTACAACCAGTCGCACGAACCTTGCAGGGCTTGAAGGCTTTGTACCCGTGCTGCAGGACACTGCCGATAAAATCAAACGGGATGCCCAAAACTGGAGCTTCCCCGACCACACATCAAAAGAAACAACAAGGATTTAGACCATGTCAGGTGTTACGCTGAACAATGTCATCAAACGCTACGGCGACGTGCAGGTCATCCACGGCGTTGACTTGGAAATCGCAGACGGAGAATTCTGCGTCTTCGTAGGGCCATCTGGTTGTGGCAAGTCCACTCTGTTGCGGATGGTTGCGGGCCTAGAGGAAACCACCGAAGGGTCGATGCATATCGGCGACCGCGATGTGACGAGCATGGACCCGTCTCAACGTGGCGTGGCGATGGTGTTCCAGACCTATGCGCTGTACCCGCACATGACGGTCAAAGATAATATGGGTTTTGGCCTCAAGATGAACGGCCACCCCAAAGCGGAGATTGAAGCAAAGGTTGCTGAAGCCACCCGTATTCTGAAGCTCGAACCTTATCTTGACCGCAAACCTGCTGCATTGTCGGGCGGTCAGCGTCAGCGTGTGTCGATTGGCCGTGCGATCGTACGCGGCCCCGAGGTGTTCTTGTTCGACGAGCCACTGTCCAACCTGGATGCCGAACTGCGCGTCGAGATGCGTGTCGAGATCGCACGCTTGCACAAGGAAATCGGGGCCACGATGATTTACGTGACCCACGATCAGGTCGAAGCCATGACTTTGGCTGACAAGATCGTCGTGCTGCGTCTTGGTATTATTGAACAGTTTGGTGCTCCGATGGATTTGTACCGAGATCCCGATAACAAGTTTGTTGCTGGCTTTATCGGATCGCCTGCGATGAATTTTGTGAATGGCACGGCCAAAGGCCGCGGTGTTGATGCACCCGGTTTAGGTTTGCATTTTGACGGTATCATCAGCACAGCACATGAAGGCAAAGCGGTCAGCG